>Ga0268386_10001865_pt1 | contig 14714 bp, 12 predicted proteins | sample RVTome_15_FD_200260 | JGI IMG/M metagenome (GOLD analysis project Ga0268386, IMG submission 200260) | Soil microbial communities from uranium-contaminated site in the Upper Colorado River Basin, Wyoming, United States - RVT150D86... ...
GCTGCGGCGCCACGGGCTGCCCTATGACGTTCCGCCGGCGGTTGTGTTCCGGCCCTACGAGCCGCCGGAGGGACCGCCGCCGGAGCCGACCTGGAGCGAAGTGCCGCCACTGCCGCGTCCGCCGGACGATGCGGGCCTCGCGTGGCTGTCCATCGGTGAGCTCGGGCACCTGCTGCGCAGCAGCCAGGTCACGAGCACCGAGCTGACGAAGCTCGCCCTGGCGCGCCTCGAGTCGCGCGGGGTCGAGCTCAAGGCGGTCGTGACCCTGACCCGCGACCGCGCGCTGGAGCAGGCGGCGCAGGCCGACCGCGAGCTGGCGTCCGGCGTCGACCGCGGGCCGCTGCACGGCATCCCCTATGGAGCGAAAGACCTGTTTGCGGTCGCCGGGTACCCGACGACCTGGGGCGCGGCGCCGTTCGAGGACCAGGTACTGGACGAGACCGCCGCGGTCATCGCGCGCTTGGACAAAGCGGGGGCCGTGCTCGTCGCGAAGCTCAGCCTGGGCGAGCTGGCCTCCGGCGACGTCTGGTTCGGAGGCCAGACGCGCAATCCCTGGAAGCCGTCCCAGGGCTCCCACGGCTCGTCCGCCGGCTCCGGCGTGGCGGTCGCCGCCGGCATGGTGCCGTTCGCGCTCGGCACCGAGACCTGGGGGTCGATCGTCGCGCCGGCGGATCGCGTGGGCGTGATCGGATTGCGCCCCGGGTTCGGGCGCGTCAGCCGCCACGGCGCGATGACGCTCGCGTGGTCCATGGACAAGGTCGGCGCGCTATGCCGCCACGCAGAGGATTGCGCGCTCGTGTTCGACGCGATCCGCGGCGAGGATTCCCGTGATCCGTCGAGCATCGGCGGCGGCTTCGATTATGAGCCGGCAATTGCCCTGGAATCGCTCCGGATCGGCTACCTGGAGGCAGACATGGCGGCGGACTACCCCGGCGCCGACCAGGATCGTGCCTTCGTCAAGCGGCTGCGCAGGGCCGGCGCGCAACTCGTGCCCGTTTCGCTGCCCGACCTGCCCGTCGGGTCGATGGACTTCATACTTGCGGCCGAGGCCGCCACGGCCTTCGACTACCTGACCCGCTCGGGCACCGACGACCTGCTGGTGCGCCAGGCGCGCGATGCCTGGCCGAACGTGCTCCGCGCCGCTCAGCTGGTTCCCGCCGTCGAGTACCTGCGGGCCAATCGCCTGCGCACCGAACTGGTCGCGGCCATGGAGGACCTGCTGGGCGAGGTGGATCTCTACCTTGCCCCGTCCACCCACGGGTCGAACCTGCTGCTGACCAACCTGACCGGCCATCCGGCCGTCGCCCTGCCCGTGGGATTCAGGGCCCCCAACCAGCCCACGACCATCAGCCTGATCGGCCCCTACCTGAGCGAGGGCCGGCTGCTGGCAGTCGCGAGGGAACTGCAGGATCGCTACGGACTGGGGCTGAACCGCCCGCCCGGCTACGAGTAACCGCCGCGCGGCGCCGCCAGGCCCTTCAGCGCGCGGGCAAAGCCCCAGATGAAGGCCAGCGGCAGGAGCAGCGTTTTCAGCACGAACAGGGCGATGAGCCGCGAGACGGAGTCCACGATCCGCCCCGCGTAGTCGCCCACGTCCGCGATCCAGTCCTCGGACGACCCGCCGGGCAGCCAGCGGCGGAGGCGCTGGGAGAGGTTCTCCGGCGGGCCCTCCAGCCGCGACAGGTTCTCCTCGAGCGCCGCGCCGGCGCCGTCCAGCTCCGCGGCCGACACGGCGAACTGCTCGGCAAGGAACAGCCGATCCGCGCCGGCGGAGAGCACGCCGGCGATCGGCATCGCGAAACGCAGCAGGACCGCGAGCAGGAACAGGCGCAGCGCCCAGCGCGTTCCTCCGCCCCCGGCCCCGGCCAGGAGGAGGGCGGCCAGCAATAGCCCCGTGCCCGTGACGAGACCGGCCAGCAGCGCGTGGCCCGCGGCCCCCGCCAGCAGCTGCTGCACGCCCAGCGAGGCGACGCTCGCGAGCACCACCCAGGAAAAGCGTTCGATCAGGTCGTTCGCCGGATCCAGCACCTCGCCGACCGCGAGCGTGAGGCCGATGCCAAGCGGGCTCGCGTCGACCTCGGTTCCTTGCAATACCGACAGCCCCGCGTTGATGGCGCGCGCCGTGGTGAAGACGGCCAGCGCCTGGCCGAGCGAGGCATCGACGTACTCCCTGGCCGGGCGGTCGACGGCCGGGATCCACGCCAGGGCCACGAGCAGGACGACGGCGACGGTTGCCGCGGCGCGGCCGCGCCTGCCTGGCGTATCAAGAATCATTTCGCTAAGTCCCTATGCCCGGGCCATGGACCCGCTCCGTATACTAGCCGTCGACCCACAGCTCAGGCCCACGGATCGGCGCGCCGGATCCCCGATGACCCTGAATCCTTTCGCATCCCACACCCCCACGACGCCCCTGAGCGAGCTGCCCACCGGCAGCCGTGGCGTCGTCGCCGGCGTTGCGGGCGGGCGCGCCCTCGCGGGCCGGCTGGCCGCCATGGGACTCACCGCCGGCGTCGAGATCCAGGTACTTCAGAATCGCGGCCGCGGCCCCGTGCTGGCGCTGGTGCGCGACACCCGCATCGCCCTCGGCCGAGTGCAGGCCGGAATGGTCGTGGTCCATGACAGCCGCATTGAAGAGCCACCCGTCAGCGTCGCCGCTGGCTGAGCCCCGCCCGCTGGTCATCGGCCTGGCCGGACAGCCGAACGTCGGCAAGTCCACCGTATTCAGCATCCTGACCGGGCTGAGCCAGGAGGTCGGCAACTGGCCGGGACGCACGGTGGAGCGGCGCACCGGCAACGCCCGCATCGGCGGGCGCATGTTCCGGATCGTCGACCTGCCGGGCACCTACAGCCTGACGTCCAACTCGGAAGAGGAGCGCATCGCGCGGCACTTCATTCTCGACGAGCGGCCGGACGTGATCGTCATGCTGGCCGACGCCACGGCGCTGGAAAGAAACCTGTATCTGCTCGCGGAGCTGCTGCTGCTGCCGATTCCCGTCGTGCTCGGCGTGAACATGGTGGACGTGGCGCGCCGCGAGGGCATCGAGCTCGACGCCCACGTCCTGCAGGCGGCGCTCGGCCTGCCCGTCGTGCCGATGGTCGCGAGCCGCAACCAGGGCGTCTCGGAGCTGCTCGCCGCGGCCGCCGCCGTGGCCGACGGCCGCAGCGCCTGCAGTCCCGCCCGGCCGGAGATCGCGGCGGGGCATCGCGAGGTGTTCAGTGCGCTGAAGGACGCCATTGCCGGCTCGCAGCCGCCGGGCGTCCCCGCCGACTGGGTGGCGCTGAAGCTCCTGGAGGGCGACCGCGAGCTGACGGAGCAGGCCCAGTGTTGGCTTGCCGGTGCCGGCTGGGCGCCGGTCCACGAGTTGCTCCGGGCGCACGAGGATGCAGTGCTCGACGTTGCCGGCGCCCGCTACGAATGGATCGGCCGCATGGTGCGCGCCGCCGTGCGCCGGCCGCGGCTCGGCGCGGTGAGCCTGACCGACCGCCTGGACCGCGTCGCCACCCATCCGGTCGCGGGCCTGGCGCTGCTGCTGGCCGCCTTCGGCGCGGTGTTCTGGCTCACCTTCACGGTCGCCGGTCCCGTGCAGGAATATCTGGACACGCGCGTCATCGGCGGGCTGGGCAGCCGCCTCGAGGCGGCGCTGGCCACGGCGCCGGGCTGGCTGTCCGGACTGCTCGTGGACGGCGTGCTCGCCGGCACCGGCACCGTGCTGACGTTCGTGCCGATCCTGCTTGTGTTCTTCCTGGCGCTCGGCTTTCTGGAAGACACGGGCTACCAGAGCCGGATGGCCTACGTGATGGACCGCTTCATGCATCGCATGGGGCTGCATGGCAAGAGCTTCCTGCCCCTGTTCCTCGGCTTCGGCTGCAACGTGCCGGCGGTGATGGGCAGCCGCGTCATCGAGTCCCGGCCGGCGCGCCTCCTGACCATCATGCTGGTGCCGTTCGTGCCGTGCAGCGCGCGCCTGCTCGTGCTTGCCTTCATCGTGCCGGTGTTCTTCCCGGCGCACCCCGCGCTCATCGCCTGGGGCCTCGTTGCGGGCAACCTGCTGGTGCTCGCGCTCGTGGGTCTGGCCATGGACCGGTTCGTGTTCGGCCGCGAGCGGCTCGCCTTCATCATGGAAATGCCGCTGTACCACGTGCCGAACCTGCGCACGATCGGCATCTATGCACTGACCCACGTCTGGATGTTCATGAAGCGCGCCGCTACCGTGATCGTCGTCGTGTCGGTCGTCGTGTGGCTGCTGGTGAGCTTCCCGGGCGAGGGCGTGGACGACAGCTGGCTGGCGACGGCCGGGCGCGCGCTGGAGCCGGCCGGTGCCCTGCTGGGCATGGACTGGCGCCTCATCGTCGCGACGCTTTCCGCCTTCACGGCCAAGGAGAACTCCATCGCAACGCTGGGCGTCATCTTCAGCGCGGACGAGGCCGGGCTCGGCAGCGTCCTGTTCGGGCTGGTCACGCCCGCCTCGGCACTCGCCTTTCTCGTGGTGAACATGCTGTTCGTGCCCTGCGTGGCGACCGTGGCGGCCATCCGCCAGGAAACGGGGAGCTGGCGCTGGACCGCCGCCAGCGCGGTCCTGATGCTCGGCGTGGCGGTCGGCGCGGGTGCGCTCGTCTTCCACGTCGCCCGGCTCGCGGGGCTGGCGGCATGATGCGCCGGCTGCTCGCGGCGGCCGGGGAGGGGGGCATCGGCAACCTCCAGGACCTGGCGCTGAGGCTGGGAATCTCCCCGCCGCTCGTGCAGCTCATGCTGGGCGAGCTGAGCCGCAGGGGCTACGTGCGGCCGGCGGGCGAGTGCGCGCCCGCCTGCGGCGCCTGCGGCCTGCAGCCGGCCTGCCATGCCGGCCCGGAACGGCGCACGGCCGGCCTCTGGGTGCTCACGGAGGCGGGCCGCCGGGCAGCGCAGTCCTGATGCCGGCCTGGCCCATCGCGCTGGCGTGCTGCCTGCTGCCGACGCTGGTCGTGTTCACCTGCTACGGGATCTCGATCTCGCTGGACCAGGTGCCGCGCTGCGTGCCGTTCTTCGAGGGCTGCACCTCGATCAGCGCCGCCAGCCGGCAGCTCCCCTCCCTGCACCTGTTCCGCGCGGTGATGCTGCCCACGACGGCACTGTTGCTTGCGTACTGGCTGATCGCGCGCACCTGGCTGGGCTTGCTGGGCGCCCGGGGGCCGGCGCGCGCGTGGATGACGTCGCTGGGCATCATCGGCGCCATCTTCCTCGTGCTCTACGCCGTGTTCCTCGGCACCGACGGCCCCGCCTACGAGCTGATGCGCCGCTACGGGGTGACCGTGTACTTCGCCTTCACCGCCCTGGCACAGATCCTGTTGTCGGCGCAGCTGCAGCGGCTGCCCGGACACCTGCCCGACGTCGGCCGGCGATTACCGGCCATCAAAGTCGGCTTCGGCGCGGCGATGCTGGTCATCGGCCTGATCAATATTCCGGCCGCCAACTTCTTCGATGCCGACCCGGTCGAGAACGTCGTCGAGTGGAATTTTGCTTTGCTCATGCAGGGTTACTTCGGCCTGACGGCGCTGGCCTGGTACCGTGGCGGCCTGACTATTGCACTGCAGCGCGGGTGAAGCGCCCGCGCGGCGCCGGCTAAGCTAGGGGCTGCCGCTGCGAGACCTGCCCATGACGCCCTTGCCCGCCGACGCGCTTCGTCCCCGGTGCGACCCCGATCTCATCCCCTTTTCCAGCACCGCCGAGTGGGAGTCCAGCGTCGATTCCGTGGGCCAGTCGCGGGCCATGGATGCCCTGGCCTTCGGCGCCCGGGTGCGCGGCAGCGGGTTCAACCTCTACGTCCTCGGCCCGCCCGGCTCGGGCCGCCACCAGATGGCGCGCACCGTGCTCGAGCGCGAAGCCGCCGCTCGCCCCGCGCCCGGCGACTGGTGCTACCTGCACAACTTCGCCTCGCCGCGCCGGCCGACGGTGGTCGGCCTGCTGCCCGGTCGCGGCCGGGCACTGGCAACCGAGTCGAACCAGCTCGTGGAGGATTTGCAGGCCGCCGTGCGCGCGGCCTTCGAGAGTGAGCAGTACCGCAAGGAGCGCGCGGCCATCGAGGAGACCTTCCGCGCACACCAGGAGCAGGCGCTGGAAGGCGTGCAGGAGGAAGCGGACGAGAAGGGGCTCACGCTGCTGCGCACCCCGCAGGGGCTGGCGATCGCCCCGATGAAGGACGGGGACGTGCTGTCGGACGAGGATTTCGAGGCGCTCCCGGAGGATCAGCGCGAGGAGGCGCGCCAGAAGATGGAGCGCCTGACGGAAAAGCTCAAGGCGCGCGTCGAGGACATGCCGGCCTGGGCGAAAGAACGGCGGCGGCGCATTCGCGAGCTCGAGCGCACCGTCGTCACCGCGGCCGTCGGCCACACGCTCAGCGAGATGCGCGACCGCTGGTCCGATGCCCCCGCCGTGCAGGCGTGGCTCGAGGCGATCGAGGCGGACGTGCGGGAGCACGCGCGGGACTTCGCGCTGGCCGGCGAGGACGGCGGCGAGCGGCCGCAGGACGGGGCGTTCCGCCGTTACCAGGTGAACCTGCTCGTGGACAACCAGGCGGCCAACGAGGCGCCGGTGGTCTACGAGCCGCACCCAACGTATCTGAACCTCGTCGGCCGCATCGAGCACGAGGCGCGGATGGGGACGCTGCACACCGACTTCACCCTCATCAGCGCGGGCGCGCTGCACCGCGCGAACGGCGGCTACCTCGTGCTCGATGCCGAGCGGCTGCTCGGCGAGCCCTGGGCATGGCAGGCCCTGAAGCGCGCGCTGTACACCGGCGAGCTGCGCCTGGAAACGCTGGAACGCGTGCTCGGCATCATGGGGACCGTGTCGCTGGAACCGGAACCGGCGCCGCTCAACGTGAAGGTCGTGCTCGTGGGCAGCCGCCTGCTGTACTGGCTGCTGGTCGAGCTCGACGCCGACTTCCCCGAGTTGTTCAAGGTGGCCGCGGATCTGTCCGACCGCGTGGACCGCAGTGCCGACAACATCCATCTCTACGCGGGGCTCGTGGCGACCCTCGTCCGGCGCCACGAGCTGCCGCCGTTCGATCGCAGCGCCGTGGCCCGGGTCGTGGAGCATGGTGCGCGGATGGCCGGCGGCGACCGGCTGAGCGTGCGGGTGCGCGGGCTCGGTGACCTGCTCGTCGAAGCCGCCTGGCTGGCCGGCGAGGCTGGGCGTGCGGTCGTCACCGGCGTCGACGTGGCCGCGGCGGAGGCCGCACAGCTCCGCCGCCTGGACCGCTCCTATGAGGAGGCGCGCGAGGAGATCCGACGGGGCGTCGTGCTGGTGGACACGCAGGGTGGAAGCGTCGGCCAGGTCAATGGACTGTCGCTGTACGGCTTCGGCGACTACTGGTACGGGCATCCGGCGCGCATTACGGCGACCGTCCGCGTCGGCGAGGGCAAGGTGCTGGACATCGAGCGGGAGGTGGAGCTCGGCGGGGCCATCCACTCCAAGGGCGTGCTCATCCTGTCCGGTTTCATCGCTGCCCGGTATGCGATCGAACTGCCGCTGTCGCTGGCTGCGAGTCTGGTATTCGAGCAGTCTTACGGTGGCATCGACGGCGACAGCGCGACGGTGGCCGAGGCGTGCTCGCTGCTCTCCGCGATCGCCGACGTGCCGGCGCGCCAGGACCTCGCCGTGACCGGTTCCATGAACCAGCTCGGCCAGGTGCAGGCCGTCGGCGGCATCAACGAGAAGATCGAGTCGTTCTTCGACGTCTGCCGGGACCGGGGGCTCAGCGGCACGCAGGGCGTCATCGTGCCGGCGGACAACGTGCGCCACCTGATGCTGCGCGACGATGTCGTGGAGGCCGCGCGCGACGGCCGCTTCCATGTCTATCCGGTGCGCACGGTGGACGAGGCCGCGGCGCTGCTCATGAGCCTGGAGGCCGGCACGCGCGATGCGCAGGGACGGTATGCGGAGGGCAGCCTGAATGGGCTCGTCGAGGCGCGATTGAAGGCGTTCGCCGAATACCGGCACGAATTCGAGAAGGAAGCGGTCGAGGTTGGCGAGGACGGTTTCGCCGACGGCAGGTGAGCGAAACCGGTCAGCGGGCTAGCGCTTCAGCCTGGTGAACTTCGAGCCCTCGAGGCTCAGGTTGAACATCAGTCCGCGGCGCCCGAAGACAAAGCCGACGATGGGGTCGCGCACGGTAGTCGTGTCGATGGAGCCGCCCGCACCAATCTGCACCAGCGCAACCGAGCCGTCCACGCCGACCTCCCAGCCGGAGCTGCCGCGAAAACGGTCCAGCGCCTTCTGCTCCATGAAGCAGAGAATCACGGTCTTGGCCTGCGCGCCGATCTGCAGGCCGATCGAGCCGGCCGCGGTCGCGTAGTACTCCGCCGTCCGGCCGTCGATGCGCAGGGCGCCCTCGCCGTACTCCGCGCCGACGCCGAACCCGCCCTGGATGACCTCCGGGAATACCAGCACGCCCTTGCTGCTCTCGACGAACTCGCGGCCGGCCTGCACTTGTGCGTAGAACCGTTCCAGCGCATCGTCCACCGCCGAATTGATTTCCGCGGCGGTCGCGGCCGCGGCGGCGCCCGGCAGCACGGCTGCCAGCAGCAGCAGCGCGGCCAGCGCGGCGTGCCGCGCGTCGCGAGCAACTCGCATCATTGGCGGATCTCCGGGAACGGAAGTTGCGACACACTAGCCGCCGCCACGGGAGGCTTCAAGCATCCCGGCGCAGTGCCTGCAGCGAGGCGGCCAGTGCGTTGGCGTCGATCGCGGAGCCCGTGTCGACGGGGAAGCGCCAGCGCGATTCGGCCGGATCGACGGCCGATGACCGGCGAAGCTGTGCCGCCAGCACGTCGGGACCGGCGTCCGATGGATCGCCGCGCCGCGCTGCCACGCGCTCCCGCAGCACGTCCGGCGGCGCGTCGCAGGCCAGCACGACCGGCCTCGCGCCAGCGGCCAGCGCGAGCGCGACGAAGCGCGCGCGGAGTCCGGCGTCGAGAAACGCCGCATCCACGATGACGTCGAGGCCCGCCGCGAGCGCGGTGCGGGCAATGTCGGCGAGGCGCTCGTAGGTGCGCTGGCTCGACTGCGGCGCGTACAGCTCCGCGCCGACGGCGGCCGGCGCGGGCGTCGCGAGGTCCAGCCCCTGCAGGCGCTTGCGCTCCACGTCCGACCGCACCCAGACCGCGCCGAGGACCGGCGCGATCCGGGCCGCCACGTAGCTCTTGCCGGAGCCGGAGTAGCCGGTGGTGATGATGGCCAGCGGATGGCCGGCGGCCGCGCGCGCCGCCGCCAGCTCCACGTGCCGGCAAAGCCGCGCGCACAGGCGTTCCCGCTCTGCGCCGCCGGTGCCGGGCTGCGCGAGGCGAATGCCGTCCACCTTGGCGCGTACGAGGTGTCGATAGGCGAGATACCAGGGCAGAACGGTCAGGCCGTCGTAGTCGCCGCCGGCCGCCAGCCAGGCGTTGTAGTAGCGCCAGCCGAGGTCGGCGCGGCCGCGCGATTCGAGGTCCATGAGCAGGAAGCCGGCGTCGCTGACGATGTCGATCCAGCGCAGGCTGCGACTGAATTCGATGCCGTCGAACGCGACGATTCTGCCCTCGAGGTCGACCAGGTTGGCGAGGTGCAGGTCGCCGTGGCCTTCGCGCACGTAGCCGTCGGCGAGGCGCGCGGCAAAGGTGTCGCAGAGGGACGCCGCCGACCGGCGCGTCCAGTCCTCGAGCCGGGCGAGGGGCTTGCGCGCCGCTTCCGGCAACGGTGACCGCGACAGCTCGCGAAAATTGTCGAACGCCGATGCGCAGACGTCCCCCGGCTCGCCCAGCCCGTCGCCGGGCCGCGCGCGCGGCGCATCGCGCTGGAACGCCGCCAGCGTGCCGGCGAAGGCCGCCAGTGCGTCGCCGTCGAGCTGGCCGGAGTCCAGGCGCCGGTCGAGCTGGGCTGCGTCGGGAAAGCGCCGCATGCGCACGGCCGGTTCCGCGGTCGGGTCGTCGTCCGGCATTGGTGCGACGATCCAGCCGTCGCCGGTTTGCCGCGCGCCCCAGACGTCGAGGTAGAGCTCGGGCGCGAGCCTGCCGTTCAGGCGCAGTTCCTCGCGGCAGTAATGGAGCCGCCTGGCGCGAGCCGTGAAATCGAGAAACCCGAGGTCCAGCGGCTTCTTGAACTTGAAGGCGTATTTGCCGACCAGGAACACGATCGAGATGTGCGTCTCGACGACGCGCACTTCGCGCACCTTCCAGGGCCACGCCTGCGGCCGCGACAGCGCCGGTATGAATCCGTTCATCGGGCCGGCGGGTGGTGCATCATTCGCCTCCACATACCCATGGTACGTCATGGCGCCTGACCACCGTATTGCAGCTGCGCCCAGGGGGAACCCGCATCGATGAAGTTTCGTAGAGCGGTGACAAGCGACGTCCCGGTGGTCAGACGCATACATCGGGCCGCCATCCGCGAGGTCTGCTCATCCGATTACTCCATCGAGGTGATAGACGCCTGGCTGGCCAGTAACCGCGACGAGCGATACCTGACGGCCATTCGCGAGCAGTCGTTCTGGATCGCCGAGGACCGGGGGCAGCCGCTCGGCTTTGGCGGTGTGGACATCCCGAATTGCCTGCTAGAGTCGCTGTTCCTGGACCCGGCCGCTCGCGGCCGGGGCCTCGCCGGCCGGTTTCTCGTGCACCTGGAGCAGGTGGCGCTTGCCGCTGGAGTCCGAAAGCTGCGCTTGAAGTCCTCCATCACTGCCAGGGGTTTCTATGCGAAGCATGGGTATCGCACGGAGCAAGGGGATGGCTCAATTCGGCTCGAATCCGGGGTGATTCTGACCGGGATTCCTATGGTCAAGACGCTGCAGCCTGATCCATGCCCGAGGCCATCTGACGACGGTGAGCTGTGCCTGGGCCCGCTTCCGGTCGGCATGACGATCGTCGACCGTCCGGCCGGGGCGGACGTCAGGCGCCTGCTGGAGGAGGCCGACCTGCCGACGTCGGACCTCACACCGGAGAAGCTCGGCAACTTCTTCGCCTGCGAACGCGTCGGCCGACTGGAAGCGATCGCGGGCCTGGAGCTGTACGGCGCGGACGGATTGCTGCGGTCCGTCGTCGTCTCCCCGCAGTGCCGGTCGCAGGGGTTGGGCGCCGCGCTCGTGGCACACGCGGAGGGAGCCGCGCGAGCCGGCGGCGTGGCGCGGCTGTTTCTCCTGACCAATACGGCCGAACGCTTCTTCAGCCGGCTGGGCTACGAGCGCGTGGCGCGCGCGGCGGCGCCCCCGGCCATCCGCAACACGAGCGAATTCTCGGCCCTCTGCCCGACCAGCGCCGTGCTCATGGTCAAGCAGTTGCGCGACCCGGCACGCGACCCGCCGGCAACGTGATGCGCCACGAGAGGCTGGCTCGGCCGCGCGTGGTGCACGCTACCGAAAGCGATCGGGAGACGATGCGTCGCACGATGCCGGGCCCGGCCTTCTGCAGCGTGACCGCGCACCCGGTCCCACGCAGCAATAGGTCATTCCTGCGCTGAGATGGGCGAATCCACATTCAAGGTCCGGCGCGCCTCGATCGCTGATGTCGCTGTGTTGGTGGAGTTGTCCACGAGCACGTTTCGTGACACCTACGCGTCGGCTCACGAGCCCGCCGAGGTGGAGCGCCACATCGCGCTCAACTTCACGCCGGCGCAGATTGCGGCAGAAATCTCCGGTCCCGCGTCATCGGTGCTGCTGGCCTGCGTGGCGGACGAGCCGGTCGGCTACGCGGCGCTCCGCATCGGCCCTTACCCGGACTGCGTCCCGGGCCCGGCACCGATCGAGCTGGGGCGCCTGTACCTGACGAAAGAAAGCATCGGCCAAGGCTACGGGTCGGCACTCATGCGTGCCTGCCTGGAGGAGCAGGCTAGACTCGGCTGCGGGACGATCTGGCTGGGCGTGTGGGACCGCAACGCGCTCGCGTGCGCGTTCTACGAGAAGTGGGGCTTCAGGCCCGTCGGCACGTACGAGTTCCTGTTCGGCGAAACGCCGTATCGTGACGTGGTGATGGTCAGGGCGGCCGGCCTCGGCGTGCGCACGCAAGCATCGCCGGTCTGAGCAAAACCCGGCGCCGCGATTGCTGGTAGCCGGCTTGCTGGTGGCCGCGCTGGCAGTCGTCTTCTGGTGCCCGGCCGTCCGCGAAGCCGTTCGCGATCCGTCCGGGCGGGATGCAGCGAACCCACGGGCCGCGGACGGCGGCAAATGCGGCCGCGCCTGGCGGCTGGCACGAAATCCGCAATACGAGCCACAAGGACCACTGCACGAAGCGCGACAGGAACTGCAGACATGACGCTACCGTCGGCCGATAGGGCCGAGCTGAAAACGGCGAAGGAGCTGCTGGAGAATCCCGGCCTGGCGGCCAGGATCAGCGACGTCGTCGGCAGCCCGATCGAGAAGGGTTTCGACATGCTGCCCGCGAAATGGGCAGCCGTGGTGAACGACGCCACGCGCAAGTCCATCGAGACGGCGCTCGACGTGGCGTTGTCGACGGTCCGGCACGACGAATACCGGGCGCCGTCGAACTGGTGGCACAAGCTCGCCATCGGCACGACCGGTGCCGCCGGCGGTGCGTTCGGCCTGGCCGCGCTCTCGATCGAATTGCCCGTGTCCACGACCATCATGCTGCGCTCCATCGCCGACATCGCGCGCAGCCAGGGCGAGGACGTGCGGACGGCGGACGCGAAGGTGCAATGCGTGCAGGTCCTCGCGCTCGGGGGACGGTCCGGGGGCGACGATGCGGCGGAAACCGGTTATTTCGCGGCGCGCGCGGCCATGGCCCGGGCGGTGTCCGATGCCGCGCGGTACATTGCCGGGCACGGCATAGCCCACAAGGGCGCACCCGCGCTCGTCCGCCTGATTGCCCAGGTCGCGGCGCGCTTCTCGGTGACGGTATCGGAAAAGGCTGCGGCCCAGGCCATTCCGATCGTGGGCGCCGCCGGCGGCGCCCTGATCAACACCCTGTTCATCGACCACTTCCAGCGCGTGGCGACCGGCCACTTCACGATTCGGCGGCTCGAGCGGTCCCACGACGCCGCTGAGATCAGGCGGATTTACGGCGAGCTCTAGTGTCCCGTACCTGCCCAACTCGCCGCGTCTTTCCGCGTCTGGCTGTGTTGCGGCTCCTCGCAATAGTGCCCACTATTCCTCGTCGCCGCGTCTTGCCAGCCACGAAAATCCGCTGGCGATTTGGGCACGTTATTTGCGGAACGGGACTAGCCCGCATTCCTCACCGCCCCACGGCTGCGGACGCGGATTTCGGGAAGATCCTGCGTTGCGCTCGGTCCGGGTGCTCGACGTACTGTCGAGTACGCCTGCGGGCCCGGACGAATGCCGTCTCGCGTTCGGATTTCAGCCCGAGGCGGCGGAACAGGAGCGCGGCCGGGCAGAAGCCCGAGAACGCAAACTGGAACAGATTGGCGCCCACGAACACCGTCAACCACACGAATCCCGGGTGGACGAGGTGCGTGAGCGCGACGCTCAGCAGCACCATGAAGCCGGCAAAGGCATAGACGGCACGTTCGACGGTCATTGGCGGAATCCTCCGATCAGTAATTGAAACGCGCGCGCAGCCAGGCGTTGGAATCGTCCTCGAGCTGGCCGAAGAAGGTGTGGTCGCTGCTTCCGCCCAGCACGTTGAGGCCGGACGAGAAGCTCCAGTGGTCGTCGCGACGCCAGGTGATAGACGGCCGCAGGTAAGAGTCCTCGTCGGTCGGCGAGACGAAGGCGAACAGCGAGCTCACCAGGCGGTCTCGCAGCGCACGGTGCGTGAGCCGCAGCGTCGCCACCGTCCGCCACACGTCGGGCTCGCGCTCCGGCGCAGGGGAGCTTGCGATCAGGGCTCCGTGGTCCTGGACGTGCTCGGCGTATAGTTGCGTCCCGCCCGTGAGGTTGCGCACCAGCTCCTGCTCGTAGCCGATCAGGAACCTCAGCTGCGAGTTCGGCACTGTGGGGTCGCTGCCGTCGTCGTCCTGGCGCGAGTCGTACCAGGCGAACTCGGCATTGAGAATGCCGCGCTGCAGCCCGGTACGCACGCTGGCCCCCCACACGTCCAGGCGCGGAAACCAGGGCGTGCCATCGACGCGCAGGCCGGCCGGCTGCTTCCAGCGGCCACGATAGCCATACGCGGCGTACTCGGTGCTGCCGATCGTGCGAAAGGCGCGCAGCGCCAGCTCGCCGCCGCCCGGCTCGGGGGCGCGGCGCTCGAAGAGCGGAAAGGGCTCCCCGTACAGGTACTCGTCCGGCGTGAATTCGGGGGTCCAGGCGACGTCGACGTTGACGGCCGGCGTGAACACCGTGGCGCGCAGGGTATCGGAGGGTGCCTTGAGATACTCCTCGTCGCGCCCGGCGAAGAACGAAATGAAGTCCTTCGGGAACAGGTCGTTCAGGAACAGCAGGTCGCCGGTACCCCAGGTCAGGACCTGGCGGCCCAGCTTCACGTCGAGGGGCGCGGCAGGGCGGAACGAGACCGCCAGCTCGCGCGCCTTTGCGTCGAGCTCGTCCACGACCGCGTCCCAGGCCAGATCGCCCTTGAAGTCGAGCCGGAACGGGCCCGGATCCCACTGCGTCTCCGCCCGCGCGCGCAGCTCGCCCAGGGTCATCGCGTCCCGGTTCTCGCCGCCGCTCCAGCGCCAGCCGGTCGCGCCCTCGACAAAGCCGGTCCAGACGAGTCCGCCGGCTTCCCCCTCTTCCCACTCGTCACCCCAGTCGTCGGGCGGGTCTTCGTTCCACTCGTCGTTCGCCGCCGCG
>Ga0268386_10001866_pt1 | contig 14711 bp, 6 predicted proteins | sample RVTome_15_FD_200260 | JGI IMG/M metagenome (GOLD analysis project Ga0268386, IMG submission 200260) | Soil microbial communities from uranium-contaminated site in the Upper Colorado River Basin, Wyoming, United States - RVT150D86... ...
TCCCCAGCCGGGCTTCCGTCGTGGTACGTACATCCTTGCCGCCGGAAACCGCCGGCCGGCAGATCCGCGATGCGGTGATGGCCGTCGATCCGGAGCAGCCGGTGTACGGCATGATGACCATGGACGAGCGCATCGCGCGATCGCTTGGCGAACAGCGCGCGCCGACGATGTTGCTGTCGATGTTTTCGGTGGTGGCGGTGCTGCTCGCGGTCGTTGGCATTTACGGGGTGCTGTCTTATTCCGTCGGCCAGCGCACCACGGAACTCGGCGTAAGGATGGCGCTCGGCGCCGAAACCGGGAACGTCCTTGCGCTCGTAATGGGGCAAGGTGCCTGGCTGATTGGTGCGGGGCTGGTCACAGGCGTGCTGGCCGCGCTGGCGCTGACGCGCTTTCTCGGTTCTCTCCTGTTCGGAATTTCGAAGTTCGACCCGTTCACGTACGGGCTTGTGGCGCTGCTACTGGTTGTCGTCGGTATCGCGGCATGTACTTTACCGGCCTGGCGCGCGACGCGTATCAGCCCGGTCGCGGCTCTGCGACACGAATGAGTGAAACGGAAATGGCCAGGGGAGCAGTGAACGAACTTCGGCTGCAGACGGCTGCGGCTTCATACGGGCGGAGGAACGGGTAGCGGGCGCATGGACACGGTTCTTCAGGACCTTCGATACGCGCTTCGCACTCTGCGGAAGAGCCCCGGTTTCGCCACGGTCGCGGTGCTGACGCTGGCACTCGGCATCGGCGCGAATGCGGCGATTTTCAGCGTCGTCGACGGGGTGCTTCTCCGTCCGTTGAATTTCCCGGAGCCGGACAGCATCGTGCGCGTTTTTCACACGGCGCCGGAAGACGGTTACGCCACCTCGCGCGGCGCCTTTTCACCGCAGGATTTCGAGGATGTGCAGCGCGACAACTCCGTTTACCAGGACCTTGCAGCGTATCGTTTCGAACCCGGCAACAGCAGCAGCACGCTTCTCGGTGCCGGTGAACCGGAGGAAATAGAAACAGCGCACGTTTCCGCGGAATTCTTCGCGACCCTGGGCGTGCCGGCGAAGCTGGGGCGCGTTCCGACCGCGGACGAGAATCTTCGGGGAGCGAACCGTGTCGCCGTATTGAGCAACAGCTTCTGGCGGCAGCGATTTGAGGCCGACCCCGATGTCGTCGGGAGTACCGTTTCGCTCGACGGCAAACCGTTCACGATCGTCGGCGTGATGCCCGAATCGTTCGACTTTCCTTCAAGCGCGGCAAAGGCCTGGCTGCCGATTTCGCTGATCGGGGAGGACGACATTCCGCATCGCCGGGACCTGCGGTGGATGGAAGTGGTCGGACGACTCGCTGCTGGAGGAACACCCGAGACCGCCGTTGCCGAGACGACTGCCATTCTGCAGAGACTCGAGTCCGAGTATCCCGACTCGAACAGAGGCTGGGGATCAGCGACGGTGCAGACGCTGCACGAGTCACTGGTGGGAGACGTAAAGCCTGCACTTCTGATGCTGCTGGGTGCGGTCGGCCTTGTGCTGCTGATCTCTTGCGCAAACCTTGCAAACCTGTTGCTCGCGCGGGGCAGCGCGCGCGGCCGCGAACTCGCAGTCCGGGCGGCGCTCGGCGCGGGGCGCGCCCGGGTGCTGCGGCAGCTGCTGACCGAGAGCGGGGCGCTCGCACTCATTGGCGGAGTCCTGGGTGTTGTCCTGGCGTTCTGGGCCCTCGATGCGCTGCTGGCGCTCAGCTCCGGAACCATCCCGATGCCGGAGCAGGTCGATCTGGATGCGCGGGTCATGATTTTTGCGCTGGTGGTTTCGCTCGTCACCGGCGTGGCGTTCGGTCTCGTGCCGGCACTTTCGGTTTCCCGGCCGGATGTTCACGAGGCGTTGAATGATGGCGGCCGCGGCTCGACCGAGGGACGACGCAGCCACGGAATCCGTAGCCTCCTCGTCGTGACGCAGACGGCACTGGCTGTCGTGCTGCTGATCGGCGCGGGTCTCTTGATTCGAAGCTTCTGGAATCTGACGCACGTCGACCCGGGCTTTGCCGGCGAGAACGTGCTGACGGCCAGCATCACGACGCCTTCCGAGGTGCTGGACAGCGACCGCCGCAACCACTACCGGCAGGAAATCCTGCGCCGCCTGCGGAATATCCCGGGAGTGTTCGCAGTCGGCGGCAGCAAGACCGTGCCTCTCCACGGTGGCGGAGAACCGTACGCATTCTCCATTCCCGGCGGCCCGGACGCGGACCCGGTGACGCCGGAATCCGGCGTCCTGATCGTGACGCCGGGCTATTTCGACGCGCTCCGCATCCCGGTGCTTCAGGGACGCGCCTTCACAACTGCGGACGAAGTCAGCGGTGCAACCGTTCTGGTCGTCAACGAGGCGATGGCGCGGCGTTACCTGCCCGGGAAAAACCCGGTCGGCGAGAACCTGAAGCTAGGCGAAGTCGACTTCCGCATCGTAGGTCTGGTGGGCGACGTGAGGAACGAGGGGATCACGCGCGGGGCCGAGCCGGCAATCTACGCCCCGGCGTCCCTGCTGCCACGCTCCAGCATGAAGCTGTTCGTACGCACCTCCTCCGATCCCATGCGGATTGCTTCCGACGTGAGGCAGACGATCTGGCAGGTGAATCCGAACCAGCCGGTATCCGACATCACCACGATGCAACAGGTTGTCTCGGAGACCGTGTCGCGGCCGCGTTTCTTCACGTTGTTGCTGGGAACTTTCGCCGGACTCGCGATCGTGCTGGCCGCGCTCGGTGTTTATGGCGTGATCGCGTGGTCGGTGAGCCGCCGGGCATACGAAATCGGAATCCGCATGGCGCTCGGTGCGCGGGCGGAGAACGTTTTGCGCATGGTCATTGTTCAGGGCATTGCGCCGGCGCTGGCCGGACTTGCTCTCGGACTGGTCGCCGCCCTGGCGCTGACCCGCGTGCTCTCGAGTCTGCTCTTTGAGGTGGGGCCGGCCGATCCCGCGACATTCGTCGGCGTTACTGCTTTGCTGCTCGCGGTCGGCTTGCTCGCAAGCTGGCTGCCGGCCTGGAGGGCCGCGCGAGTAAATCCGATGTCGGCGCTTAGAAGTGAATGAGTCCAAGCGAATGAACCCATCAGAGTTGATAAGCGAAGTTCGTTTCGCCCTTCGCATGCTGCGAAAAACGCCGGGCTTCACCGTTGTGGCACTGCTGACGCTGGCACTCGGAATTGGCGCGAATACCGCGATTTTTTCCGTAGTCAACGGAGTCGTTTTGCAGCCGCTCGATTACCCGGAGCCGGAACGCATCGTCCGATTACAGACGAGTTGGGCGAGCGAGCCCGACGCCGGCATCTCGCCGGCGGAGTACTTCGATTATCGTGATGAACTGGGCGATGAACTGCGCGATGGACAGGATGTCTTCAGCGCGGTCGGCGTATATGCCTACCGTTCGCCGGCGATTACGGACGACGATCGTCCGGAGCGCTTGCGCGGCGTGCTGGTCTCCGCCGACGTGCTGCGGGCACTCGGCGCACGGCCGTCACTCGGCCGGGCGTTCACGGCCGAAGAGGAATTACCCGGGAACGACGTAGCCATTCTCAGTCATGAGATCTGGCAAAGGCGTTTCGGCGCCGCCGAGGACGTCATCGGCCGCTCCGTGGTCATCGATGGAACGGCACGAACGGTCGTTGGCGTGCTTGCCGAAGATTTCCGTATGCCTGAGGATTACACCACCGGCACGAAGACCGAAATCTACCTTCCACTCGGCATCGACAGAACTACCGTCCCGAACCGTGGGAGTCATTTCCTGAGTGGTGTTGCGCGCCTGTCGCCCGATGTCACGCTCGAACGCGCCGCGGCGGCGACAGGCGCGCTTGCCCACCGCATGGTAGAACGATTCCCGGAAGAGTATCAGGCCGATATGCGTTTCGAAGCCACGGCCTTGCCACTCTCCGACGACATTATCGGGCCGGCGCGCCCGGCGATGTTCGTCCTCCTGAGTGCGGTCGGCCTGCTGCTGCTGATTGCCTGCGCCAACGTCGCGAACCTGCTGCTTGCCCGCTCCGACGCAAGGCAGGGGGAGTTCGCGCTGCGCACGGCGCTTGGCGCGGGCCGCGGACGAGTCATACGCCAGGTAATCGTCGAGAGCGTGGTACTGGCGTCGCTCGGCGGAGCGCTCGGCGTGCTGCTGGCACTCGGCTGCACGGAGTTCCTGGTCGCGCTGCAACCGCCCGACCTGCCGCGCATAGAGTCCGTTTCCGTCGATTTACGCGTGCTGGCCGTCACTGCTGCCGCCACCGCGCTGACCGGTATCCTGCTTGGCCTTGTTCCGGCGCTGCAGGTCAGCTCCGCTCGGCCGGTTCAGGCGCTGCATGAGGGCAGCGCCCGAAGCACCGGCGGCCGCCATAGGCTGAAGGCGGGGCTCGTCGTCGGCGAGATTGCGGTGGCGCTCGTGCTGCTCATCGCTGCGGCACTCCTGACCCGGAGCTATGTGGAGCTGCGCAGCGTCGATCCCGGCTACCGTGTCGACCGAGTTCTCACGACGGACATCACGTTGCCGCCGACTTCGTATCCGGAATCGCCCGAAGTCACCGGCTTCTATCGCAACCTTCTCGATCGCGTCTCGCAGCTTGCCGGCGTGGCCGCCGTGGGCGCCGTATCGAATCTCCCGCTCGCAACTTCCCTTGGCGACCTGAACTTCGACATAGAAGGCCGCGAAACCGCACCAGGCGAGGTCTCTGCCGCAGCCGACTGGCAGACGATAACGCCCGGCTATTTCAGCGCCATGGAAATTTCGATGTTGCGCGGTCGCGGCATCGAGTATACGGACACCTCGACTGCCCCCGGCGTTGTCGTGATCAACGAGACCGCTGCGAACCGGTACTGGCCGGGCGAAGATCCGATCGGCAGTCGCTTTCTGCTCGGCGGTGGCGCGGCGCCCGGCTGGGTCACAGTCGTCGGCATCGTTCGCGACGTGCGCCACGAGGCTTTCGACGCTCCGCCGCGTACGCAGATGTATCTGTCGCACGAACAATTTCGATTCTGGGATAACGGCGGTCCTGTGCGAGGGTTGACGCTTGCAGTGCGCACGGATGGGGAGGCGGGTGCTGTCGCACAGTCCGTGCGGCGCGAAGTGGCGGCCCTCGATCCCTCGCTGCCGATCTCCGACTTTCTCACGATGGAGCAAGTGGTCTCGGCGTCAGTAGCGCGCCCAAGGCTGATGATGCTGCTGCTTGCGGCCTTCGCGGCTGTTGCGCTCGTGCTTGGTGCGGTCGGCGTGTACGGCGTGATGTCTGCGCTCGTTGCACGCCGCACCCGTGAAATGGGCATACGCCTGGCCCTCGGCGCCCGGCCAGGCCAGGTGGCGGGCCTGGTTCTGAAGAACACTCTGACCCTCACGGCCCTGGGTGTCGGTATCGGCCTGGCCCTTGCTTTCGCAGTGTCCCGCGCGCTCTCCGGAATGCTGTACGGCGTGGCGTCGACGGATGCGGCGACCTTTGTCGGCGTTCCACTGGTCCTCGCAGCGGTCGCGTTCATTGCGGCGTTGGTGCCGATTCGTCGCGCAACCAGGGTCGATGCGAACTCGGTGTTGCGGCATGAATAGCCGCATTATCAAGTACAGCAAGCTGCCTGGCGAAACCCGGGCGCTTGGCATTCCGCTGCCTCAGGAACGCCGCCTGAAGGCGAAGCGCGATGCACAGGGTTAAAGGCGCCATCCGTCAGTTGACGCTGCGGCCGGGACTCGCCGCGGTAATCGTCCTGACACTTGCCCTCGGGATCGGCGCGAACGCAGCGATGTTCTCGTTGTTCCACGAGGTGCTGTTGCGGCCGCTTCCGGTGCCGGACGGCGGTCGACTCGTGAACCTGGCATCGCCCGGCCCGAAACTGGGTTCGGTTTCCTGGGACGACATGGGCGGCAGCGACTACGTCTTCAGCTACCCAATGCTGCGCGATCTCGAGCAGGAGCAGACGGTCTTCACGGGAATCGCCGCGCACCACGGATTCGGCGCGAGCGTCGCTGCGGAGGGCAGCCAGGCTGTCAGGGCCGACGGCATGGCGGTCAACGGGGATTACTTCACCGTGTTGCGACTCGTACCTGCGCTCGGCCGCCTGATCGGAAAGCGGGATGAGCCGCGCGTCGACGAAGCCCAAGTCGCCGTCCTGAGTTACGAATACTGGCAGAACGATTTCGGCGGCGACCCCGGACTGATCGGAAGTACGGTCACGGTAAACGGGCAGCCGCTCACGGTCATCGGGGTCGCGCCGGACGGTTTCTCCGGCACCAGCATCCATGAGCGGCCAAAGATCTTCGTGCCGCTGACCTTGCGCTGGCTGATGCAGCCGTCCGTGCCGCGCGATGCCGAAAACCGGCGAGCCTACTGGGTCTACCTTTTCGCGCGACTGAAGCCGGGCGTCACCATGCGGCAGGCAGAGGAAGCGATCAACGGCCCCTATCGCGCGATCATCAACGACGTCGAGGCGCCGATCATGGGCGGCATGTCGGATGAGATGCTGGCGCAGTTCAGGGAGAGCACGATTCGCCTCGAGCCGGGTGCGCGCGGGCAAAGCACCATGCCTGAACGATCGCGACTGCCGCTCACCTTGCTGTTCAGCGTCACGGCGCTGGTGTTGTCGATCGCCTGCGTCAATGTCGCGAACCTGTTGCTGGCGCGCGGCTCCGCGCGTGCCGGTGAGATGGCGGTACGCGCCTCGCTCGGGGCGACGCGTGCAGATCTCATCGCCCAGTTGCTGATCGAAGCGGGTTTGCTCGGGTTGCTGGGCTGTGTTGCCGGCTTGCCCGTGGCGGCCGCAACACTGCATTTCGTCGGCTCCGTCGTGCCGCCGCAGGCTTCAGCCATCGTGGGCGCCGGGTTGAGTGATGCGGCGATCCTGTTCGCGATCGGCGTCTCACTGGCGACGGTATTGGTCTTCGGCCTGTTCCCGGCCCTTGCCGCTACCCGCAGGCCGGCCGTAGCGGTACTGAATGAACAGGCCGGAACGCAGTCCGGCGGCCGCGCATTGTCGCGATTCCGGGGTGGGCTGGTGACCGCCCAGATCGCATTCTCGATGGTACTCCTGGTGCTTGCCGGCCTGTTTACGCAAAGCCTCGCAAACATTGCCAGCGTGGACCTCGGGCTGCGCCCGGATACCGTTGCCACATTTTCGTTGTCGCCTGCCCTGAACGGCTACGAGCCGGAACGATCGAGGGAGGTGATCCGCCAGGTCGAGGAAGAACTGGCGGCGCTTCCGGGCGTTACTAGTGTGGCCACGGCGCAGATCGGCGTGATCACCGGCCAGATCCGCTTCAGTAATGTTTCCGTGCAGGGGTTCGAGGCGGCGCCCGACGCCGATACGAACGCAAACTACAACGTCGTCGGCCCAGGATTCTTCCGCACGCTGCAAATACCGTTGCTCTCCGGCCGCGACTTCAGCGACGCGGATATCGCCGGGCGGCCGCGCGTCGCGATCGTCAACGAAACGTTTGCGAACAAGTTCGGACTCGGTGTCGACGTAGTCGGCAAGCGGATGGCGATCGGTTCGGGCGTGCCGCTGGACGTCGAGATCGTCGGACTCGTTCGTGACGCGAAATACAGCGATGTAAAGGAGGAAGTCCCGCCTCAGTATTTCCTTTCGCGGCTTCAGGAAGAGGAACGGGGATACGTGAACTTCTACGCGCGCACCGAACTCGAGCCGGAGGACGTGCTGAGTGCAATGTCACGTGTCGTAGCAGAAGTGGACGCGAGCCTCCCGGTCCGGTGGCTTTCGACCCTGCCATCGGCGATCCGCGACAGGCTGTTCCTGGAACGCCTCATCGGAATGCTGTCGAGCGGCTTTGCGGCGCTGGCGACACTCCTGGCGGCGGTCGGCCTGTACGGCGTGCTGTCGTATTCGGTTGCGCAGCGCACGCGGGAACTCGGCTTGCGCCAGGCGCTCGGCGCCACTCCTCGGCAGTTGCGGAGCATGGTACTGCGTCAGGTCGGCTGGATGGGGCTGATCGGCGGCGTCGCTGGAGTGGTGCTGTCGTTCATATCGGGGCGCGCCGCCGAGGCAGTGCTGTTCGGCCTGACGGGCTACGACCCTTTGGTGCTCGCCGCTGCGACGATCATTCTAGCCGCCGTCGTGCTCGCGGCCGGTTACCTGCCTGCACGCAGGGCCTCGAACACGAATCCCCTCGAAGCGCTTCGATATGAATGAGGACGAGGTACTGCGCCATGAATAGGAAAAATCAGGAATCGCAGTTCAGGATCCGCCCGAGTGAGTGCGGCGGTCCAATGTCGGGGAGAAAGCTGACCGAAGGCAGGGGGGATCAGTCATGCAGGCAATAGTTCATGAAATGCGCCAGGCGCTGAGCCAGCTGCGGCGCAGTCCCGGATTTACTTTGGCGGGCGTGGTGATCCTGGGACTGGGCCTCGGCGTCACGCTGTTCATGTTCACTGTGGTAAAGGCGTACATGCTGACGCCGCTGCCGTATCCCGAGGCGGAGCGCGTCATGCACCTCGAGCGCGCGAACCCGCTGCAGGGTTCCGACAGCATGGAAGCGACGCAACACGATTTCGTCGAATGGCAGCAGGCGCAGAAGAGCTTCGACGAACTGGCCGCCTTTTACGTTGGAACGATAAATCTCTCGGACGACGACCTGCCGCAACGGTTTGAAGGCGCCTTCATCACTCCTTCGGCTTTCGAGGTCATACGGACAGAAGCTCACATCGGCCGGCGGCTTACGGCAGCGGATGCGAAACCCGGCGCAACCCCGGTCATCGTGCTCGGTTACGACGTCTGGCTGGATCGCTACGACGGCGATCCTTCGATTCTCGGCGAGAGCATTCGCGTAAACGGCGTGCCGACGACGGTCGTGGGCGTGATGCCGGCCGGTTTTCGTTTCCCGCTGAGCCAGGATCTCTGGGTGCCGCTGCAGATCGATCTGACCCGCTTCGCACGCGGCGCCGGCCAGACAGTCGAGGTCTTCGGCCGGCTGAACCCGGACGTGACACTGGAGCAAGCTCGTGCCGAGTTTCAAAACCTCGCTGCCAGCCTCGCCGGGCGCTATCGCGAGAATGAGAACATCACCGCCGTCATCAAGCCGTTCCAGGAGGAATACGTTCCGCAGGAGGCGCGTACCACCATCACTGCGATGTTCGTCGCCGTGCTGCTGGTCCTGCTCATCGCATGCGCGAACGTCGCGAACCTGATCCTTGCACGCACCGCGGCGCGACAGAACGACATCGCGCTGCGGGTAGCACTGGGTGCCAGCCGCTGGCGCATCCTGGTGCACGTGCTCACCGAGAGCGTGGTGCTGGCCGCCACGGGCGCGGTGATTGCCTGGTTCCTTGCGAGTGCCGGTGTAGATCTGATAGAGCGAGCTTTCGTGGCGGCCGACATCGTCGAACCGTTCTGGGTCCAGTTCGACTTCGACACGCGCGTGCTCCTGTTCGCCGCGATTGCGGCCGTTCTCGCCGGTGTCATTGCCGGACTCGTTCCCGCCTTGCGTGCAACGCGTACGGACGTCAACGAATACCTCAAGGAAGGCTCGAAAGGCAGCGGCACTTCCGCATCGAGGCTGAGTCGCACGCTGGTCGCCGCGGAGATCGCGCTATCCTGCATTTTGCTGGTGAGTTCGGTCCTGATGATCAGGAGCGTGGCTAACCTCAATGCGCGGCCGCTCGGAATCACCAACACCGACCTGCTGACCGGCCGTATCGGCCTTCCGGAGGCACAGTATCCGAACGGGGAAGCGCAGTTCCGTTTCTTCGAACAGCTGACGGAGCGCCTTGAGGGGGAGGCGGACGTGATTGGTGCTACCGCCGGCTTCTCGTATCCCGGCGCAAGCGCGTGGACGATGTTCTATCGCACGCGCGCCATGGACCTGCCGGAGAACGGCCTGTTTCCGTCGACCAATTACGCCGGCGTCATGAACAATTACGCCGACGTTCTGGGCATCCGGCTCCTGCGCGGACGCTGGTTCGATAACCGGGACGGAGCCGACGCTGAATCGGTCGTCGTCATTGACGAGCGACTTGCAGCGGAAGCCTTCGGCGGCGGTGAGCCCCTCGGACAGCAGATGACGATCGGCGACCCGGCGAGCGAGGACACGATATGGCGCACCGTCGTCGGGGTAGTCGCGAACGTGGCACTGGATGAGCTTGACGATCCCGCCAGGCCTTCGGCGTTCGTTCCGTTGGCACAGGATCCACAGCGCTTTCTTACGGTGGCAGTACATACGCGAGGCGAGCCGATGGCGTTCGCGCAGACGCTGAGAGAAACCGTACGAAGCATCGATCAGGATATTCCCGTCTATTGGATCCGTACGCTGGACAACTGGATCTGGGCCGGCAACTTCACGTCGAGGGTCGTATCGGCGTTGTTCGGCGTGTTCGCATTCATTGCGGTAGTGCTGTCGGCTGCGGGCATCTATAGCGTGCTCGCCTACTCCGTGAGTCAGCGCACCCGGGAAATCGGGGTGCGCCGCGCGATGGGAGCGGTCGACGGCCGCATCATCAATATGATCCTGGGACAGGGAGCGATGCAACTGATGATCGGGCTGGGCACAGGCCTGCTGTGTGCGGTCGGTTTCGCACAATTCCTGTCCAGCATGCTGCGTGGCGTGTCGCCGTTCGATCCGCCTACGTTGCTGGGGGTGGCGCTGATCCTGTGCCTGGTGTCGCTGGTCGCCTCGCTGTTGCCGGCCTTGCGCGCGATGCGCGTGACACCGATCGAAGCATTGCGCCATGAGTGACAGCGGCGCAGGCACATTAGCAGTAGAAGGAATGAGGGGCCAGGTATGCCGGCGATAGTTCACGAGATCCGCCAGGCTCTGAGCCAGCTGCGGCACAGCCCGGGATTCACGGTGATGGCAGTGGCCATCCTGGGGCTCGGGCTCGGCGCGACCCTCTATATGTTCACCTACGTCAAAGCATACATGCTGACGCCGCTTCCGTACCCGGACGGCGAACGCATCATGCACATCGAGCGCGCGAACCCGCTGCTCGGGACGGACGGCATGGAGGTCACCCAACACGATTTCGTCGAATGGGAGCAAGTGCAAAGCAGCTTCGCGGTCCTCGCCGCGTTTCATGCGCACCCGGTCATTCTCGCCGACGACGAGCCGGCGAGCCGTTTCGATGGCGCATACGTCACGCCGTCGACCTTCGATGTTACGCAGGTCACTGCGCATATCGGCCGCGCGTTGTTGCCGGACGATGCAAAGCCGGGGGCGCCGCCCGTCATCGTGCTCGGCTACGACATCTGGCTGAACCGCTACGACGGGGATCCGGCAATCCTTGGACAGACGATACGCGTCAATGGCGTGCCGACGACCGTCGTCGGCGTCATGCCGTCAGGGTTCGAGTTCCCGATCTACCAGAACGTGTGGTTGCCACTGCAGATCGACCTGACGGAATTCGACCGCGGCGAAGGTTTTGCGGTACAGGCTTTCGGCCGACTGAACTCCGGCGTCACCCTGGCCCAGGCGCGCGCCGAGTTCGCAAGCATCGCAGCGGTGCTGGCAGACCGCTACGACCAAAACGAGAACGTCACCACGACGATCAAGCCGTTCCAGCAAGAGTTCATTTCGACACAGGCCCGCACCGTCGTTGCTGCGATGTTCGTGTCCGTCGTGTTCGTTCTGCTCATCGCCTGCGCGAATGTAGCCAACCTCATGCTCGCGCGGATGGCAGCAAGACAAAAAGATATCGCCGTGCGTGCCGCACTCGGGGCGAGCCGCTGGCGCATCCTGGTGCACGTGCTGACCGAGAGCATCGTGCTCGCTTCCGCCGCCGCGCTGGCCGGGTACTACCTCGCGGAGTTCGGCCTGGACCTGACCAATCGCGCTCTCATTTCCGCGGAAAAAGTGTATCCGTTCTGGATCGATCTGAGTACCGACTGGAAAGTGCTGGCGTTCGGCGCATGTGCCGCAGTCGCCGCCGGTATCTTCGCCGGGCTGGCGCCGGCGCTGCGGGCGACGCGCACGGACGTGAACGAGCACCTGAAGGAAGGCGGCAAGGGTGGCGGTTCCCGCGCCTCCCGATTGAGCCGTACGCTGGTTACCGCGGAAATCGCGCTTTCGTGCATCCTGCTGATGTGTTCCGGCCTGATGATTCGCAGCGTCGTCAACCTGAATGCACAACCGCTTGGGATCGATACGGCGAACCTGCTGACCGGCCGCATCGGATTGCCGGGGACCATGTACCCCGATCAGGCATCCAGGATGCGCTTCTTCGGCGAGCTCGTGGAACGACTTGATGCACATCCGGAAAGCCTCGGTGCCACGGTCGCAGGCACGTACCCGGGAATCGATGGCCCACTCATGTCTTATCGCACGCGCGACATGGCAGTGCCTTCTTCCGGGAGCCTTCCATGGACGAATTACGCGGGAGTGATGAACAACTACGCCGAGATGCTCGGCATCGAGCTCAGACGGGGACGCTGGTTCGATTCAGGCGATCATGCCGACAGCGAACCGGTTGTCGTGATCGACGAAGGTTTCGCCCGGGAAGTTTTCCCGGGCGCCGATCCCGTCGGGCAGCAGATCATGATCGGGAGAGCGGACGACAACGCTCGCTGGCGCACGATCGTCGGCGTCACCGAGCCTCTTTTGCTGGACCAGCTCGACGACCCGTATCATCCGGCAGCATTCGTGCCGCTCGAGCAGACTGCCGGAGGTTTGCTGACCGTAGCCGTGCGAACACGTGGAGAGCCGCTCGCGTTCTCGCAGACTCTGCGCGAAACGGTATTCGCTGTCGACAGGGACGTCCCCGTGTACTGGGTGCGCACGCTGGATAACTGGATCTGGGCGGGCAACTTCACGGCGCAGCTCGTCTCGCTATTGTTCAGCATCTTCGCCGTCATCGCCGTTGTGCTTGCGGCGGCGGGGATATACGGCGTGATCGCTTATTCGGTCGGTCAGCGCAGGCGTGAAATCGGGGTGCGCCGTGCGCTGGGCGCGGTCGACGGCCGCATTCTCCACCTGGTGCTGGGGCAGGGCATGTCGCAGCTCGGAATCGGGCTGGGCATCGGGCTTGTCTGCGCTGTCGGTTTCGCGCGGCTGCTGTCGAGCATGCTGCGCGGCGTTTCGCCCTTCGATCCGTTCACGTTTGCGGTCGTGGCATTGACATTGTTTGCCGTGGCGTCGACTGCAATGCTGTTGCCGGTCTTGCGCGCGATGCGGATCACTCCGATGGAAGCGTTGCGCGACGAATGAGGACGAAGGAATGACAACCATTCTGACGGAATTTCGCCAGGCCACGCGTCGGTCCGCGGGTAGCCCGGGATACAGCCTCGGTGTCTTTCTCACGCTGAGTCCCGCTCTCTACGCACTCGGCATCGGCGGCGGTACTGCTTGCGGCACTGCTCGCGTCGGTCATGCCGGCGTGGTGCGCGGCGCCTGTACAGCCGATGGCAGCGTTGCGGTACGAATGAGCACAACATCATGACGCCGATACTACTGGAGGTTCGTCAATCCGCCCGCCGCCTTGCGGCAACTCCGGCTTACAGCGCCGGCGTTTTCCTCACGCTGGCGCTGGCCATCGGCGCCGCGGCGGCGGTCTTTGCCCTGATCGACGCAGTGCTCCTGAGGCCGTTGCCGTATCCCGATGCCGATCGGCTCGTATTGATACGACAGCACAATGCCCAAAACGAATGGAACACCTCGGTAGTCGATTTCCAGGCTATCGCGAGCCAGAACAACTCCCTCGAAGCGGTCGCCGCCATGCAGTCCGTCGATGTGATTCTGACAGACAGCGATCAGCCGCAATGGGTGAATGCTCGTCGGGTCACTGCGGATTTCTTTTCGGTGATGGGCGTGCTGCCGGCGCGCGGTCGCGGATTTCGTCCCGGCGAGGATCAGCCTGGTGCGGCACCGGTCGTGGTGCTGGGGCACGCGTTTGCGGCACGCCAGTTCGGCGAAGGGGTGGATGCCGTCGGCCGGACGCTCACCCTCGACGGCAATGCTCACACGGTCGTCGGCATTATGCCCCCAGGCATGGAAGAGCTGCCCGGCATGCGCGCGGACCTTTGGCCGGCAATGCAGGTTGCCGAGCCGAGCCGCCGCGGACCGTTTTTCCTGAACACGGTGGCACGTCTGAAGCCCGAGGTGAGCGTGACGCAGGCGTCGGCCGACCTGGCCGCGATCAGCCGACGCATCTTTCCGCTGTGGCAGAACGGTTTCAAGGACGAGACGGCGCTGCTGACGCCCCGTTCCCTGCGCGCCGCGATTGTCGGCAGCGCCGGGAATTTCCTCTGGATCGCTTTCGGTGCGGTGCTGGTGGTGTTGCTGATTGCAATGGCGAACATCGCGAACCTGGTTCTGATGCGCGCCACGGAGCGCGCGCAGGATCGCGCCGTGCGCGCTGCCCTGGGCGCCAGCCGGAAACGGCTTGCGCGACTCTCTTTAATAGAGAGTCTGCTGCTCTGCATGTCAGGCGCGCTTGCGGGGATCGGCCTCGCCGCGCTGCTGCTCGAGCTGTATCGCGCGTTGGGACCCGCGTTGCCGCGGCTGGCCGAAGTGGCAATCGATCCCACGGTTGCGACGTTCGCAGCAATCACCGGGCTGGCGAGCGCCGTCGTCTTCGGAACCATCCCGCTGCTTTTCGATGGTGCCGGCAAGGGCACTGTGGTGTTGCACCAGGTGCGCAACGTCAGCGCGGGGAGGGCGCAGCAACTGTTGCGCAGCGGTTTGGTGAGCCTGGAGTTCGCCTTCGCTCTTCCCTTGCTGATGGCGGCCGGGTTGCTGGTAAACAGCCTGATCCAGTTGCAGCGGGTCGATCCGGG
>Ga0268386_10001867_pt1 | contig 14704 bp, 9 predicted proteins | sample RVTome_15_FD_200260 | JGI IMG/M metagenome (GOLD analysis project Ga0268386, IMG submission 200260) | Soil microbial communities from uranium-contaminated site in the Upper Colorado River Basin, Wyoming, United States - RVT150D86... ...
TGCCCCTGTCGGACGAGACGGTCGAAGATCTCATCGGGGAGGGCAGCCACCGGGTCCGGCACGACCGCGACCGGCAGACGAGGCTTGCGCAGCGTCAGCGGCAGGTCGTGCGGCTCGATGATCGCGCCCGGTGCCCGGGCGCCAAGCTGCTCGGCCACGTTGCGCAGCTCGCGGACATTGCCGGGCCAGTCGTGCGCACGCAGCTCGTCGAGCGCCGCTTCCGATAGCTGAGGGACGGCGCGCCGGTCGGCGGCGGCATAGTGCCGCAGGAAGTGGGCGAGTAGCGGGGCGATGTCATCGCGGCGCTCGCGCAGCGGCGGAATGGACAACTGAATGACGTTCAGCCGGTAGAAGAGGTCGGTGCGGAACTCGCCGCTCGCGGTGCGCTCGGTCAGGTCGCGGTTGGTCGCCGAGATCACGCGGACGTCGAGACGTCGCACGGCGTGATTCGCGCCGACTCGCTGGATCTCGCCGGTCTCGAGGAAGCGAAGGAGCAGCGCCTGCATGCGCAGGGTCATCTCGCCGATCTCGTCGAGGAAGACCGTGCCGCCGTGGGCCGCCTCGAGCAGGCCCGGCCGGTCGCGCTCCGCTCCCGTGAAGCTGCCGCGCAAGTGGCCGAAGAGCTCGGACTCCAGCAGCGTGTCCGGCACGCCGGCACAGTTGAGCGAGACGAGCGTCCCCCGGTCGCGGCGGCTTCGACGGTGGAGCAGCGTGGCCGCAACCTCTTTGCCCACCCCGCTCTCGCCGAGGATGAGGACCTTGGCGTCCGAGCGTGCGGCGGCCGAGATGTCCTCGTCGAGCTGCCGGATGGCGGCGCTCGCGCCCACCAGAACGTCGCTGCCGCCGTTCATGCGGTCAGTCGCCTCCGTGTCTCAGCAAGCTCCGGGGCCGCCGAAACGGGCCACGTGGGTCTGGTCCCAGACAGTACTGAGGTTCGACTCAGGCAGACTTTCGTCGCCGGTCGCCTGGCCGAAACTGCCGATGCCTCCTCAAATCGGCACGTTTGGCGACCGCTTGAGGGCGAAAACACCACAGATCGGGGCTTCCGAGGCCGGAAAGGCAAGACAGGCTCCCGGGAACACGGTTTGCTATGGACGGGGAGAGGTTGCGGTTGACCGTATGAACATCCGATTCATCTCCTCATTGACGCCCGAAGACGAAGAGCGCATCGCGCCGGTCGTCCTCAAGGCCGTCGGCATGCTCCTCGACCAGTTGCCGCTCGCGTTCACCCTCCGCATCGAAACCTCGAACGAGAAGGTCTACCAGCACTCGCACGCGGGCATCGACGAGACCGACGATCATCCGCCGTCGGCGCTCAATGGCGCCGCCCTGGCCATCCGCCGCGCGTCGCGGGCCTGATCACCAGTCGGCGGGCAACCATCACGGTTGCCCGACACCTGCCGAGACCGGGCAGACCTGCCCCGGATTGGCCGCGCGCGTGCCAGCACGGCCCGCTCGGTCACCGGCCGGGCCGGGCAGACGTGAAGGTCTGCGCTACGTACGACGCACCTGCGGGCGCCCGACAACCGCGACGGTGTGCCCCGTGGGCTGCTAGGATCCGGTTTGCGGAGGCATGATCCGAAGATGGCCAGGCGCTCGACGACGGGACTCCCGGTGACCGGCCTCGTGTTCGCCGTGGCCGCGATTCTCGCGCCGCCGGCGTCGGCACAGTCGGGCGACAACGTCCTGGTCGTCGTCAACGCGTCGAGTCCGGTGTCGGAGCGTCTCGGTGAGTACTACGCCGAGGTGCGTGACGTGCCGCCGTCGCAGATCCTGCGCATCAGCGTCGATCCGTCCGAGGTCATCTCGCGCGCCGAGTACGATCGCACGATCGAGGCGCCGATCCGGAAATGGATCAGCGCCCACGGCGCGCACGATCGGATCCTCTGCATCGTGCTGACGTCGGGCGTGCCGCTGCGGATCGCGGGGCAGGGCGGACGGCAGGGGACCGCCGGGAGCGTGGACAGCGAGCTGACGCTGGTCTACAGGCGCCTCACCGGCGAGCCCGTGCCGCCCTCGGGTCGCGTGGGCAACCCGCTGTTCCAGGGCGACACGCCCATCGGCGATCTGGAGCCCTTCTCGCACGAGGCTTACGACTTCTACCTGGTCACGCGGCTCGATGGCTTCTCGGAAGCCGACGTGATGGGCCTCATCGACAGGGGACGTGCCGAGGCCACCGACCGGCCGATCGTGCTCGATCTTCGAGGCGACCCGGAACAGGTCGCGAATCGCTGGCTTCGCTCTGCGGCGGAGCGTGTCGCCGAGAAGCGCGGGGAGGCCGGCGTCATCCTGGAACGCTCGGAGGCCGTGGCCGATCCCGCGACGCCGGCGCTCGGGTACTTCTCGTGGGGTTCGAATGATCCCGCGCTCGCCGGTGTCCGGACCCCGCCGGTGACATTCGCGCCGGGGGCCATCGCCGGGTGGTTCGTGAGCACGGACGCCAGGACGTTCTCGCCGCCGCCCGACGACTGGGTTGGCGGACCCTGGGAGCGCCCGCAGGACTACTACGCGGGCTCCCCCCAATCGCTGACGGGCGATCTCGTCGCGGCGGGTGTCTCGGGGGCGGTGGGCTACGTCGCCGAGCCGTATCTGGACGGCACGGCCCGCCCCGATGTGCTGTTCCCGGCGTACGTCGCGGGGGCGACGCTCGCCGAGGCCGCGTACCTCGCGCTGCCCGATCTGAGCTGGCAGGCCGTCGTGATTGGGGATCCCCTGCTGGCACCGTTCCCTCGCCGGCCCCTGTCGGCCGACCTCCTCGATCCGCCGGTCGATCCTCGAACAGGATTGCCGCGCTACTTCGCCGAGCGCCGCCTCGCGCGCCGCCTGCGCGAGATGCCCGGCGTCGCTCCCGAGGTCGTCTGGCGTCTGGTGAGGGCTGAGACAGCCATCGCGCGCGACGATGTGGCGGCGGCGAGAACGGCGCTCGAGGAGGCCCTGGCGATCGATCCTCGTGCGGCGGCCGTGGCGCTCGCGCTCGCCGGTCTCGACGAGCGCGAGTCGCGGACCGACGCCGCCATCGCGCGCTACAGGGATCTGCTGGAGTGGGCGCCGTCGAACGTCGGCGCGATGAACAACCTCGCGTTCCTTCTGGCGGAGCGGGGTGCCGATCTCGACGAGGCGCTCGTCCTCGCCGAGCGCGCCTACGCCGTCGCGGGAGGCGATCCGTCCATTGCGGACACGCTCGGTTGGATCCTGCACCTGACGGGCGACACCCGGCGGGCGCGCGGCCTGCTCGAACGCGCGGCCGCGCAGCTCGTGGATCGGCCGGAGGTCCTGCATCACCTCGCGGAAGTGCGCGCGGCGACAGACGACCGCGCCGGCGCCCGAGAGGCGATCGAACGCGCGCTCGCGATCGATCCCGCGCTCGCCGAACGGCCCGATGTCCAGGCCCTTCGCGATCAGGTGGCGGAGCCGGAGCCGCCCCCTGCGGAGCCCGATCAGCTCGCGCCGCCGGAGTAGGCGTCGAGAACGTCGGCGACGCGCGCGGCGGCCCGACCGTCCCAGAGGGGCGGCACGTTGAGCGCAGGCGGGTCATCTCGCACGCGGCGCCAGGCCGTCACGAGGCGATCGGGATCCGTCCCGACAAGTGTGTTCGTTCCGAGCTCGAGAGTGATCGGCCGCTCGGTGTTCTCGCGAAGCGTCAGGCACGGCACGCCGAGTACCGTCGTCTCTTCCTGGATCCCGCCGGAGTCGGTGAGAACGACGCGGGCGCGCTCCATCAGCGCGAGGAAGTCGAGGTAGCCGAGCGGGTCGAGCAAGGTCAGACGGCCGCTGTCGGCCAGCGCGCGAGCGGCGGACGATCGGTCGAGGGCCGGACGAGTTCTGGGATGCACGGGGAAGACGAGCGGTACGTCCCGGGCGATCTCGGCCAGGCCCCGCACGAGCCGGTCGAACACGGCCTCATCGTCCACGTTGCTCGGCCGGTGGAGCGTGAGGAGGCCGTAGGCGCCGGGCGCCAGACCGAGGCGCTCGAGGGCGCCGGTGGCTCGCGCCCGCTCGCGGTGATGGAGCAGCGTATCGATCATGACGTTGCCGACGAAGTGGATGCGGTCGGCGGCGAGGCCTTCGCGAAGGAGATTGTGCTCGGCGGCCGGCTCGGTCGTGAAAAGCAGGGACGAGATCTGATCGGTCAGCCGGCGGTTGATTTCCTCGGGCATCGTGTCGTCGAAGCTGCGCAGCCCGGCCTCGACGTGCGCGACGAGGATCCCGAGCTTGACCGCGACGAGCGAGCAGGCGAGCGTCGAGTTGACGTCGCCGACGACGAGGACCAGATCGGGTCGTGCGCCGGCAACGACGGGCTCGAAGGCGCTCATGATCGCGGCGGTCTGCTGCGCGTGGCTGCCCGAGCCGACATTCAGATCGATGTCGGGTCGCGGGATCGCGAGCTCGTCGAAGAACACCCGCGACATCGCCAGGTCGTAATGCTGTCCGGTGTGTACCAGGGTCGTGCGGAACCGGGTCGGACGGCACGCCAGGGCCGCCTGGATCGGGGCCACCTTCATGAAGTTGGGGCGGGCGCCGACGACCGAGAGGACGTGGAACGGACGCGATGACATCGGTCACAGAGGATACAGCAGGCGTACGTCGCGCAGCCTTCGTCGGGCGCCGTAGCCTGGCGGAGGCGGCAGCCCAAAGCGAACCGCCGGCCTGTCCAGACGGCCCAAAGAATCTGGCAGGCCCCGTTCGTCGAACGTCGATTCAGCGGCGATAAAAGTCGCTATTCGAACGGACTTCATCGAAAAGTCAGCTCGTTTCGGGCCCGATTTGCGATTGTCATGAGTTCTCGTAACTTGCTGAGATCAGGTTCGTTACATGCTGTCACGGGCCATCGCGAGGGGGTGGCAGTGGGATTGCTTTACCAATTGGCAAGCTGACCTGCACGCGCGGGTTGGCCAACGTGATTGAAGACTGGGTCAGGCGGAACAGGAACTGCTGGGGAAAGGACATCGAGATGATCAAGTGGAGACTCTCGAAGCTGCTGGTCGCGGTTGCTGCCGTGCCCCTGCTGCTGAGCGCGTCGGCGCGACCGGCCGAGGCGATCTTTATCGAAATTACGGGGCTGGAGCTCTTTTACGACGACGCGAACGATGCGCTTGTGACTCCGGCTGGTGGGTCCTCGCTCACCGGGATTTTTGTCTATCCCGGGAACGACAACACCGACCCGCCGATCTATATTGCGACGCAACCTCCGTCGGACTTGGATGCGTTCGTCGATATCCCAGGTGTGACCGTGCTGCCCGCGCCGGGCACCAGCGCAAACACGACCGGAGGATTCGGCATCTTCGACATCATCGACAACACCGGGGGGTTCGTCCTGCAGCTCGATCTGTTTGACCCCTGGTTGCTGAGCGGGGCTGCCGGCGGAGTCGGGTCGACGCAATATCTCCTGTCGGGCCTCGGCTCATCCAGCGACATCTTCGCCCAGAACATCCCTGGCGGGTTCATGATCGGGACGCCGGTCAACATCACCTTCTCGGTGCAGTCGGACAGCATCACCGACCCGAACTTCGGCGGCACGGCCAACGAGCAGGGCCCGTCGATTCCCGAACCGGCGACGATGATGCTGCTCGGCCTCGGGCTCGTGGGCGTGTCGGCGCGGCTTCGCGCGCGCCGTCGCCGCAGCTAGGGTCCCCCAGGCCCGACCTGACCCGTTTCGGTCGATTCACTCCCCCGGAGTGCCCTGCCGGGCGCGCCGGGGGAGTTCTTTTTGTACCCGTACTGGAGGCGATTCGCCTCGTTCCTCGGCTTCCCGTGGCGGCCGGCTGCCGCCCGCGGTCGTCAAAGCTGCGACGGGGTGTGCAGCCCCGCGGCGGAGAGGCCGAAACACCTGAGTGCGTGCCTGTTCCAGACCTTGCGTTATAGTCAAGTCGTGGAAAAGGCGATGGGGGTCCCTGGGTGCCCTCAGCAGGCGCCACGGCGAAGGGGGTGACGTGTCCCGCTCGGGGAAGCGTGTGGCGATGGTGAGCTCCCGGATGACGCTCCTGGTCGGGCTGGCGCTGGCGGCCACGATGGTCGTGGGCTGCTCGCGGAGTCCGGAGGAGTACGTGGCCAGCGGCGATGCGTTCGTCGCCGAGGGCCAGTACGCCGAAGCGATCATCGAGTACCGGAACGCCGTGCAGGCCGACGAGCTTCACGGGGAAGCCCGGCTGAAGCTGGCGGATGCCTACCTGCAGACCGGCAACACGCAGGCGGCATTTCGCGAGATGGTTCGGGCGGCCGACCTGCTGCCCGACAGCATCGAAGCCCAGCTCAAGGCCGGCTCCATGCTCCTGATGGCCGGCCAGTTCCAGGACGCCCGCGCCAGGGCGCAGCGCGCCCTCCAGATCGACGGCACCAGCATCGACGCGCACATCCTGCTCGGCAACGCGGCCGCGGGGCTGAAGGACCTGGAAGGCGCGGTCGCCCAGATCGAGGAGGCGATCGAGCTCGATCCGAACCAGGCTCGAAGCTACGCGCACCTGGCGGCGCTGCAGTTCATCCAGGGAAACCACGAAGACGCCGAGGCGTCGTTCAGGCGCGCGATCGAGGTCGATCCGTCCTCGGTCGAGGCCCGGCTCGCCCTGGCCAACCTGTACTGGTCCACCGCGCGCCTCGAAGAGGCCGAATTCGAGCTCCAGCAGGCGCTCGAGATCGACCCGCGTCATGCCCTGTCGAACCGGGCGCTCGCGACCTACTACATCGCGTCGGGCCGGGCGGCCGAGGCCGAGCCCTACCTGCAGGTGCTGGCCGACGACGGGCCGCCCGCCGCCCGCCTGCAGCTCGCCGACTACTACCTCGCCCAGGGCCGGACCGACGACGCGGCCAGCCTGCTCGAGGGGCTCGCCGAAGAGGACGCGACCTACGGAGCGGCGACCGTGCGGCTCGCGGCGATCCGCTACGCGCAGGGACAGCAGGAGAACGCGCACCGCGCCCTCGACGAAGTGCTGTCGCGCGAGCCGGCGAATGCCCAGGCTCTGGTGCTGCGCGGGCGCTTCGAGGTCCAGGAAGGGCTTCTCGACGACGCACTCGCCACGTTCCGCGCGGCCGTGGAGGCGAACCCGCAGTTCACGCCGGCGCACTATGCCCTCGGCAACGCGCTCTTCGCCAGGAACGAACCCGACGAGGCGATCAGCGCGTACAACGAAGTGCTCCGCCTCAACCCCCGTGCGTTCCCGGCGCAGCTGCAGCTCGCCCGGGTGTACCTGGTGAAGGGGGACGCCGAGGCGTCGGCGCGCATGGCCGACGAGGCGCTGCGTAACCAGCCCGGAAATCCCATGGCCCGGTTCGTCCGTGCGCAGAGCCTGATCGCGAACAGCGACCTCGGACAGGCGGAGAGCGCGCTGCTCGCGTTGAAGGAGGAGTTTCCGGAGTCGGCCCAGGTGGAGGCGCAGATCGGCTTCCTGCGGCTGCTCGAGGGCAACACAGCCGCGGCCCGGCTGTCGTTCGATCGGGCGCGGGCGCTGAACGCCGATTCGTTCGACGCGCTTCGGGGTCTCGTGGAGACGGATCTCGCTGAGCAGAACCCCGACGAGGCGCGCGCCCGGATCGCGGCAGCCGTGGAAGCGAATCCCGACCACCCGCAGACGCTGATGCTCGCCGGCACGACTTACGCGCGGCTTCGGGATCTCGAGTCGGCGGAGGGCGTGCTGCGCCGGGCGATCGAGGCCGACCCTTCGAGCATTCAGGCCTACACGCTGCTGGGCCAGCTCTACGTGATGCAGGACCGCCTCGACGCCGCGCGCCAGGAGTTCGAGCGCATCGCCGAAGATCGTCCGACGTCGGTGGCCGCGCACACGATGGTCGGCATGGTGCTGCAGGCACAGCAGAACACCACCGAAGCCCGCACCCGGTACGAGCGGGCGCTCCAGATCGACCCGCGCGCGGCGGTCGCCGCCAACAACCTGGCCTGGATCTACGTCGAAGAGGGTGAGAACCTCGACATGGCGCTGCAGCTCGCGCAGATGGCCAAGGAGCTGCTGCCGGAACGGGCCGAGGTGAGCGACACGCTCGGCTGGATCTACTACATGCGGGAGTTCTACTCCCAGGCGATCGTGGCGCTCGAGGAGAGCGTCGAGCAGGATCCCGACAACCCGATCTACCAGTATCACCTGGGCATGGCCTACGTGCGCGACGGCGACTGGGAGCGGGGACGCGCCGCGCTCTCCGCGGCGCTCGACCTGAGCACCGATTTTCCCGGCGCCGAAGAAGCCCGTCGGACCCTGGCCACGCTGGGCGGCTGAAACCGCCGCGGCCTTCGGGCCGTTAGTGCAGTGATCGAGCGACGCTCCCCACTCGCCGCTTGCCTGACCGGCCTCCTTCTGCTGGGCGGCTGCCGTACGCCCGACGAGGCGAAGATGGAGCTGCTCGCCCGCGGGGAGACGTTACTCGAGCTCCAGGATGCCCCCGGCGCCGTCAAGGTGTTTCGCGAGGCGATCGAGATCGATCCGACGTCAGGCGAGGCGCGGCTCGGCCTCGGCCGGGCGCTCGTGGCGAACGGCCGGGAAGGCCGGGCACGCGCAGAGTTCATCCGGGCGGGCGAGCTGCTGCCCGGCGATCCCGCGGCGCAGCTTCTCGCGGCCCGGGCCCTGCTCGCCGATCGCCGCTTCACGGACGCGCGCGTGACGGCGGCCAACGCGCTCAGGGTCGCGCCGGACAGCGTCGAAGCGCGAGTGATGCTGGCGATCGCCACGGCCGGCCTCACCGGCCTGTCCACGTCGGTCGACGAGGTCTTCCAGTCGCTGTCCCTCGACCCCAGGACGGCGCGCGAACCTCGCGGCGTCGCCGTCCACCTCCTCGGCCGGCGCGATCAGGAGGAAGCCGAACGGCTCCTCCGCGAGGCCGTCGAGATGGCGCCCAAGGATCCGGCCGTGCTCGGGGAGCTGGCGAACTACTTCTGGTCGGTGGGCCGACTCGACGAGGCCGAAGCCGTGCTCCTGCGCGGGTGGAGACTGACCCCGGCAGACCCGGCCTTGAACACCGCGCTCGCCGCCTTCTACCTGGGAGAGGAGCGGCCGGCGGACGCCGAGCGCTACCTCGTGCTGGCCGCGGAGCGGTCCAACGAGGGCGTCGCACAGGGGCACCTGGCCGATTTCTACGTGTTCATGGCCTTTCGCGAGAACGACCGCCTGATCCAGGAGAGCGTCGAGCGGCTCCGCCGGCGCGAGGGCGCCAACGCCGAGCGCCTCGTCAGGGCCGCCGAGCGATTCGCCGCTGGAAGCACCGTGCGGGCGCGCGATCTGGTCAGGGAAGTGCTCGCGGTCGAACCGGGCGATCCGGACGCGCTTCTGCTCCACGCCCAGTTGTTGCTCGCGTCGGATGACCTCGTCGAGTCCCGGCGCGCCCTCGAGGCCTGCCTCTCGGCCCGCCCGGAATTCGTGGATGGGTACCGGACGCTGGCGACGCTGAACATGGCGGATCGGGAGTTCGCGGGCGCGGCCCGCGCGCTCGCCGAGGTCATGCACCTCGACCACACGGCCGTTGACGCGCGCATTCGCGCCTCGTATCTGACGCTCGCCGGGTCCCCGGCCGGCGCGGCGTCGACGGGCGGCTGACATGCCTGAGCCGGCCGGCAGGAGCGCGCCCCCCTTGGCCGCAGTCCCGACGCACCAGGCAGGCGACGCCGCTCCGGGCACCACGGCGGTGGTGGGCCTGACGCCCGGGTGGATGGCGCTCGCGACGGGAGCGCTGATGCTCGCCGTCTACGCGCCGACCCTGGCGTGGTTGTGGGACCGCTGGACGCTCAGCGTCTGGCACCACGCGCACGGCCTGATGATTCCTCCGGTCGTCGCGTACTTCGTGTATCAGGAGCTTCGCGAGCACCCGGGCGAGGTGCGGGATCCTTCTCCCTGGGGCTACGTCCTCCTGGTCCCGGCACTGGGCCTGCACGCGATCGACACGGCGCTGCACACCCAGCTCCTGTCCGCCATCTCGCTCGTTCTGGCGCTTCCCGGCCTCTCGCTCCTGTTGCTCGGCTGGCGGCGCACGCGCACGATCCTGTTCCCGCTCGCGTTCCTGGCGTTCATGCTGCCGATTCCGCTCGCGGTCACCGAGCAGATTCACCTCGCGCTTCGGCATGTGGCGACGGCCGTGTCGGCCACGATGCTTCCGGCGCTCGGCGTGCCGGTCCTCACCGAGGGAACGACCCTGCACCTGCCCGGGGCGACCTTGCTCGTCGCCGACGCCTGTTCGGGGTTCTCGACGCTCTACGCCGCCCTGGCGGTCGCCTGCCTCACGGCATATGCCTGTACGAGCGCGGCGCGCCGCGTGCTCGTTCTGGCGGCCGCTGCGCCGCTCGCGATCGCCGCCAACGGCCTGCGCGTGGTCCTGCTGGCGCTCCTCGTGTACTGGCAGGGCACGGACGTCCTGGCGACGTCGTGGCACACGATCTCGGGCCTGCTCACGTTTGCGCTCGTCCTGCCGGTCATCTTCTGGCTCGGCCAGCCGGCGCCCGGGCGCGCTGCCGGCGCCGCATCATGATCGCCCGCCGCTTCTTCTGGCCCACCGCCGCCCTGCTGCTCGCGGCGCTCGTCCCGACTGTGATCCACGCGTATCTCGACTCGACGATCGACGACGGGCGGCGCGCGGCGATGGTGCCCGAGGAGCTCGGCGAGTTCGTCGCCACGGCACCGGGCGTGCACACCGACGCGTGGATGTGGCGGACCTTCGAGAGCCGCGACTGGGTCGAGCGCGACTACCGCGGCCCGGGCGGCACCGTCATCCGGCTGTCGATCGTGCGGTCCTACGACGCGAAGCGCCTCTACCATCACCCCGAGCTGGCGCTGACCGACGGCATCGACCTCGAATCGGCGGGCACGCGTCAGGCGCCGGGTATGCCTGATATCCCGGTACACCTGCTCGCCGGCACCGCGGGTACTGCCGCCGCGTATGTGCTGCTGTATGGCGATCGCGCAGTGGCGCGCCCTTATCTCTTCCAGATCCGCCTGGCGACCGAACAGCTCGTGTCGGGCCGTCAGGCCATGACACTCTTCTTCGCCGCCATCGTCGATCGCGGCGAGGGAGGCGAACCCGGTCCGGCTCTGCAGCTCCTCGGCGACGCGGTGCGGGCGTTCTCGAACGCGGAGAGCGCGGGAGGCAATGCCGGGTAGCGGGCCGGGCCAGGGGAACGTCGGACGCGGGGAGCCGGTGGGCGGGTCATGACCATCTGGCTCCGCATGACGCTCATCGCCGCGACGCTCATCACGGCGGCGGACGCCGTGCTGCTGGAGCTGCGGCGCGGCTATTTCAGCGGCGGCTTCCTCGCCGCCGATGTGCTCACCACGCCCGCCCAGGTCGCGGGATTCCTCACCACGTCGTTCCTGCTCGACGCCGCCGCCGCGGCCGTTGTCGCCCTGGTCGTGCTGGCTGGACTCTCCGCCGTTGGGCTGACGGGAACAGCCTGGCGGTGGATGAGCCTGATCATCGTGCTCCTGCCGTTCGCCCTGGCGGACTTCATCGAGTACCGCATCGCCGCGCAGCTCGGAGACGTCTTCGATCTCGGCTTGATGTATCAGCTGACCGACCGGAGCGTCATGGAGATCCTGGCCGTCTCGTTCGGGCACCTCGCCGGTCCCGTGCTCCTCCTCGTTGCGCTGACCACGGCGCTGGCGCTCCTCGTCTGGGTCGGCGCGCGGAGCTCCCGGCATAGGGGTGCCGCAGAGCCCGCCGCCATCCCATGGGCGCGCACGGCAGGGGTCGTCGTCGCGGTCGGCGTAACGGCGCTCGTTGTGGCGACAATGGCTCGTGTGGCGAGCGCGCCGCTCGACAACGGTCTGAGACGGAAGCCGAGCGGCCGGGCGGCCGGCTGGATCGTCGCGTCGTTGTCGGACGTCGATCGAGACGGCAGCGGTCTGCTCGATCGCCCGCCTGACCCCGCGCTGTTCGACGCCAGGATCTATCCGTTTGCCGTCGATCAGCCGGGCAACGGCGTTGACGAGAACGGCGTCGGCGGCGACCTTCCGCCGGGGCCGGAGTACCGGGAACCGCCTCGCCCCTCCAGAGTGTGGGCCGGGCGTCCCGACGTGGTGCTGGTCGTCCTCGAGAGCTTTCGCGCCGATCTCATCGGCGGCGATCGAGGGAGGGTGACTCCGGTCCTGAATCGCATCGGCCGTCAGGGTGTCACGGCCGAGCGGGCGTACTCCCACAACGGCTACACCGTGCAGTCGCGCTACCACCTGCTGGCCGGGACCCTCGCCGGCGGCCGCGCCGACGGGTCGCTGATCGACGACTTCGCGGCCCAGGGGTACGTCACGGTCTTCCTGTCGGCGCAGGACGAGTCCTTCGGGGCAGGACGCTATCAGATCGACTTGAGCGTGCTCGATGTGTTCTACGACGCGCGCCAGGACGAGGATCGTCGTATCTCGGCGTTCACGACACCCGGCAGTCTGGCCTTGCCCGCCAGTGTCGTCCTCGAACGGCTCGAGGAGACGCTGGCGCGGCTGCCGCAGGAACGGCCGTGGTTCATCTACCTCAACTTCCAGGACACGCACTTTCCCTATCACCACCCCGGCGTGCCGGCGACGCTCTCGAGCACGGTGGTGGCGCGCGCGGACATCGTGCCCGGCCGGGCGGAGGATCTCCAGGCCATGTACCGCAACACGGCGGCGGCCGTCGATGCCGCGGTCGGCAGGGCTCTGCGTTTCGTCGAGGGACGGCGGGGAGGCGTCGAGCCGGCCGTGATCGTCACGGCGGACCATGGAGAGAGCTTGTTCGACGAGGGGTTCCTCGGTCACGGCTACGCGCTGAACGAGGTGCAGACCCGGGTGCCGCTGGTGGCGGCGGGACTGCCGCTGACCATCGCGGAGCCCGTCGGCCAGGCCGAGCTTCGGGATGCGATCGTCCGGGCGCTCGGCCAGGGCACGGGGAGGCCGCACGTCGTCCGGCCGGCGGGCAAGCAGGTGTTCCAGTACCTCGGCACGATCGATCGTCCGCGCGAGATCGCGCTGACGTCGGTGTCGTCGCGCACGACGTTCGACCTGCGGAGTCGCCGGGCCCGTCTCGATCGCGGCGATTGGCGCCCGTTGTCCGGCCTGTCGGGCGCGGATCGATCGCGCGTGCTCGAGGTCGTGCACTTCTGGGAGCGGCTCCGGCTGGCCCAGACGGCCGCGAGCGCCGATATGTCGGCAGGCGAGTCCGAGTGAGCCATACGCGCGGCGTTCGACGACGATGAGCTGGGAAGCGTGGATGACGCTGGCTGCGACGGCCGGCGTGTTCGTGGCGCTGGCGCGGCGGCTCGCGGGACCCGACGTCATCCTGGCCGGCGGCGCCGTCGTGCTGACGACCCTGAGCCTCGTCTCCGAGGCGTTTCTGTCGCCGGGCGAGTTCGCCCTGACGTTCGGCAACGAAGGACTGCTCACGATCGCGGCGCTGTTCGTGGTGGCGGCGGGGCTCACCGAGACGGGCGCGGTCGAGCTCGTGGCGGAGCGGATGCTCGGCCGGCCCGCCACGGAGCGGCGGGCCGTCGTCCGGCTCACGCTGCCGGCGGCGCTGCTCTCGTCCGTGATGAACAATACGCCAGTCGTGGCGATGCTCGTCCCCATCGTCGGCGACTGGGCGAAGAAGCTGGACATGAGCCCGTCGAAGCTGCTCATGCCCCTCAGCTTCGCGGCCATCCTCGGGGGCCTCTGCACGCTGATCGGCACGAGCACGAATCTCATGGTCCAGGGTCTGCTGTTCAGTGCCCAGCAGACCGATCCCGCCATCCGGACCATGGGCATGTTCACGATCAGCGCGGTTGGCATACCCGTGGCGGTGGTCGGGCTGCTCTACCTGGCCCTCGTGGCGCCGCGTCTGCTGGTGGAGCGCCGGTCGGTGCGGTCCGCGCTGGAGAACGCGCGGGAGTACACCACCGAGATGCTGGTGGAGGCGGGCAGCGCCATTGACGGCAAGAGCATCGAGGCCGCGGGCCTTCGTCATCTGCCCGGCATGTACCTGGCCTCGATCGAACGCCGCGGCGAGGCGCTCGCGGCCGTGGATCCCGGGCAGGTTCTGGAGGGCGGCGACCGACTGGTCTTCGTCGGGGTCGTGGACTCGGTCGTGGACCTGCAGAAGGTGCGCGGGCTCGTGCCGGCCACCGATCAGGTGCGCAAGCTGAGCGCGTCACGGTTGAACCGCTGCCTCATCGAGGCCGTCGTCAGCGATCGGAACCCGGTTGTCGGGCGGACCGTCCGCGAGGGACGGTTCCGGAACGTGTTCGACGCCGCCATCATCGCCGTGCACCGCCACGGGCGGCGCGTCCACGGGAAGATCGGCGATATCGTCCTCGAGTCGGGCGACGCCCTCCTGATGCAGGCGCATCCGCGCTTCGTCGAGCAGAACCGCGACAGCCCGCACTTTCTACTCGTGTCGCCCGTCGTGGACTCGCGTCCGCGGCGGCACGAGCACGCGGGCGTTGCGCTGGCGATCGTCGGCGGGCTGCTGGTCGCCGTGGCGGCCGAGCCCTACACGGGGATCGGGCCCTTCCAGGGCTCGTTGATCGCGGCGGCGCTGATGGGACTCCTGCGCTGTTGCTCGGCCGAACAGGCGCGACGCTCGGTGGACCTGTCGCTGCTGCTGGCCGTCGGCTCCGCGCTGGCCATCGGACAGACGATGGCCAGGACCGGCCTGGCCCAGGCGCTCGCCGAGACGGTGCTCGGACAGTTGTCGGCGCTGGGTCCGTGGGCGGTGCTTGGCGGCGTATACTTGATGACGCTGTTGTTCACCGAGGCGGTGACCAACAACGCCGCCGCCG
>Ga0268386_10001868_pt1 | contig 14701 bp, 11 predicted proteins | sample RVTome_15_FD_200260 | JGI IMG/M metagenome (GOLD analysis project Ga0268386, IMG submission 200260) | Soil microbial communities from uranium-contaminated site in the Upper Colorado River Basin, Wyoming, United States - RVT150D86... ...
GTCGGCGCCGGGCGACGCTCGCGGTCCTCGCGCTGCCGGGAGCGCCGGGGGCGGTCGCGGCCGGCCACCCGGAGGAGCGGCGGGCTGCCGTCCGCCGCCCGGTCGTCCGCGACACGATTGCCCGTCGGCTCGATCGGCCTCCGCGGGAGCCGGTAGTCGCCCTCAGCCGGCGGCGGTCTGGGTGCGGGTGGTCCGCAGGGTCGGCCCCGGCGGGGACAGCGACTCCACGAGGCTCCGGTGGAAGTCCGCGTCCAGCACGTAGGAGGGCCGGCCGTCCTCGTCGGCGAGGGCGGCGAGCCCGCGGGAGCAGAGCACCAGGCAGAGCTGGCGCTCGCCGGGGGTGAGGGTCTCCCCGTCCACCCTCGGGAGGCCGGAAGGCCCCGCGGTCGTCCGGGCCAGCAGCCCCCGGACGAACGCCGGCTCGTCCACCGCGTCGAGGGCGGCTCCCGCGCCGATCCACGCCGCCTCGGGGGCGCCGAGGAAGATGGGGCCGGCGGCCCAGGCGAGCATGAACACCACGACGTCGATGAAGGCGGCGAGGGCGAGGGCGAGGACGTGCCGGCTCGTCGGGGCGGCGAGGAGCTCGGTGAACGCGATCACCAGGTCCTCCTGGCCGGTGGCGGTGTTGTCCACGAAGTCGGAGTAGGCGGGCACCGCGGGGACCTCGACCTCCGAGTGCAGGGCCTCCCGCACGTCGGTCCAGGGGACGGCGTCGAAGGCCCGGCGGAAGGCGCGGAGCTGGGACTCGGTGGGGTCCCGGGGAGAGACGCCGGCGCGGAAGACGGCGAGGGCCTTCTGCGACTCCTGCAGCCGGGCGACCGCCTGGCGAGCGAGGCTCGCGTGCCGGCCGAAGGCGGTGTAGCGGAGCCCCGCCCCCTGGCCCTCGGGGTAGGACGCCCGGTAGCTCTCGGCCTCGCGGAAGACGGCCTCCCGGACCCGGGCGAGGTAGGGGTCCTCCTCCGCTCCCCGGGAGACGAAGCCGAGAGCCCTCTCGGCCGCGGTCATCTCCTCGAGGGCGAGCACGTGCTTCTGCCCCTCGGCGACCGCGGCGGTGAGCCGCTCCTGGACCCGGCCGGCCGCGTCGCCGAGCGCGTCGTAGAGGCGACGCTGGACGGCGGCCGGGCGCTCGCGCGAGGCGAACCACGTGTGGAGGGCGACGTAGGAGAAGGCGATGGAGACGGTGGCGGTGGCCGCGTAGACCGCGACGAGCAGGCCGCGCCGGGACTCGGTCACCCCGACGAGCCACGCGACCAGGACGAGCGCCGACTGCACCCCCAGCGAGGCGAGGACGGAGAACCACGGGGCGAGGTAGAGGGCCATGCCCTGCCAGGTGGTGTACCAGGAGACGACGGAGAGAAGGACGCTGGAGGCGAAGAGGCCGGCGACGAGCGGCCGGCTCGCCGTCGCCGGTCCGAAGCGCGCGGGACGGGACAGGGCGGGCACGAGGTCCTCCTCGGCGGTTTCGACGGGCCGGCGGGACGCCGGGTTCGGGAATCCGGGATCAGCCGGCGGGCGCCGCTTCGGGAGCCGCGCTCGGGGGAGGCTTGATCTCCGTCCGGCACGAAGGGCAGAAGACCCAGTCCGGCTTCAGGGGGTAGCGGCAGGCGGGGCAGAAGCACGCCGAGAGGTCCCGGCCGCAATGGGGGCAGAAGGCCCCGCCGTTCACCTCCCGCCCGCAGCCGGGGCAGGACAGGGTCTTCGCGTCCTCCGGCCGGGCGATCAGGTAGACGACGAGCCCCACGAGGGAGGAGAGCACCGTGAGGAAGGCGAAGAGGGGGGCCCGCCGCACCCCCCGCTCGCGCGCATCCACGTAGACCCAGGTCGGGAGGAGGACCCAGAGGAACAGGAAGGCCAGCATCGCCACCGCTCCCGCCGCGGCGCCCATGCCCTCGAGCACCCCGTCGGGCCGGTAGTGCTCCCGCTCGCCCGGGGACCGCTTCAGGTAGAGGCTGCCCAGCGCCACCCCGTCTTCGGTCTTGAGCGGGGTGGAGACGACGAAGGTCCGCTCGTCCCGCCCGCGGAAGCGCCAGTCGCGCCAGGCGTCCCCCCCTTCCGGAAGCTCGGGGGCGAAGTCCTTCGGGCCGATCTCCTCGCTCCGGTCCACGAGGCTGCGCAGGAAGGTCTGGCGGTCCAGGTAGACGCCTTCCTTGAGCCTCGGCGTGACCTCGCGGTCGTAGATCGCGTTCAACCGGCTGAACACCTCCCTCGGCACCCCGAAGAGGAACTCCCCGCCCGTCCCCATCGCCCAGACGTGCATCGCCCCCCGGGCCTGCTCGTCGAAGTACCGGGACTCGATCTCCCCGACGAGGGTCGGGTCCACCGGGAGCTTCCTGATACGACCCGCTACCTCGCCCAGGTACCGCCGCGAGCGCTCGACGACCTGCTCCCTCTCGCGTCGCTGGGCGTCCCGCCATCTCCGCTCCTCGAGGTGGAGCGCCGCGAGAGCGCCCCCCCCCGCCAGCGCCGCGACCGCGAGCAACCCCGCCGTCCAGACGGCCATGCGCGTGATCAGCTTCTTCTTGTTCCTCACCGGGACCTCCGCTGCGACTCGAGGATGAGCACGGGGGCGATCGACAGGGTCAGCAGCGACCCCACCGCGAAGAACGCGAGGGCGGCGGCCGCCCCGCCCTGGAGGACGGCCGCCGAGCCGGCGAGGAGCGCCGCCGCGCAGGGGAGGGCGGCGCGCAGCCGCGGGGACGGGCGCCGACGAGCCGGCCCCGACGCTTCGACCCGCGCGAGCACCCGGGCGAGGCCGTCGGCGGGCGGGGCGTCGTCGGGCCCCGTGGCGAGCACCCGCTCCGTCCACTCCAGGTCCTCCCCGAGCGCCCGGCAGGCCGCGCAGCCGCCGACGTGGGTGGAGAGGCCGTCGCGCCGGAGGGGGTCCGCCTCGCCGAAGTGGAGCTCGAGCAGCTCGCCGGTGGTGGGATGGCTCATCTCGTTCCGCCCCTCTCGCCCAGGGCCCGCTTGAGGGCGACGACCGCCCGGTGGAAGCGGGCCTTGGCGGTTCCCGGGGGGACGCCCGTCACCTCGGCGATCTCGGCGAACGAGAGCTCCCGGCTGCAGCGCAGCACGACCACCTCGCGCTGGAAGTCGGGCATCTCGAGGAGGGCCCGGGCCACCGCCCCCGCCCGGCGCGTCTCGTCCAGCCGCGCCGCCTCCCGGGTCTCTCCCGCGGCGTGGTCGGGCAGGTCGAGCCCCGTCTCGTCCAGCGAGACGTGGGGCGTCCGGTGGCTCTTCCGCCCCAGCTCGCTCCGCGCGGTGTTGAGGGCGATCTTGTAGATCCAGGGCCGGACCTCGCCCCGCGCGGGGTCGTGGGTGCCCGCGGCGCGCCAGACCCGGGTGAAGGCCTCCTGCAGCCACTCCTCGGCGAGGGCGCGCCGGCCCCCGGCCAGCCGCAGGAGGGCGGCGAAGACCGGACGCTCGTACCGCCGGTAGAGAGCGGTGAAGGCGTCGGCGTCGCCCCCGGCCGCCCGCTCGAGGAGGGCCCGGTCGGTCTGGCCGGTCAGGCCGGGGGCGGGGCCGGGGGGCGGCCGGCGGACGGCCCCGTCGTCGGTGGCCAGGGCCGGGAACGGGAAAGGCAGGATCGTGCTCGTGTCCGTGTCCTCCGGGCGACGCTCGAAGAGTAATACCGGCCGAGGCGCCGGAAGGTTGCCCGGCCGGGGCGCTCCGCCCCTCCGGCATCTCCATCCCCGTCAGTCCCTCCCGCCGTATTCCCGCACCGCGTCGAGGGCGGCCGGGCCGACCCACGCGGGGCACGCGGCACTCCGCCGCCCAGGTGAGCGGCCCGTCCTCGCCGTAGCCGAGCGGGGCACGGTGCAGCAAAGGGGTGTACGGAGGGGAGGGTGAGCCTGTGCGGCCACGTTCAGCACCGCCGCTTGGTGGTCCGGGCTACTTTCGGCGCTTGGGACGAGGCGGCGGCGGGGCGGGGTGCCGGGCCGCCCCCACCCGCTCCCGGAGCGCGGCCAACATCTCCGGATGCACGTCCAAGAGGTAGCGCTCGACGGCCGCGAGGTCGACTTTCGTCTCGGTGACGATGCGCGCGAAGTCGCCGAGGTGGCGGGGCTGGTTCGAGTAGAGGTACATGAGCACCAGGTGCTCGAGGCTGGCCACGGGGGCGCGCACCCCGAAGGCCGTCGCCTTGGGCGCCTCGGCCACGATGGTGCTCTCCGGCTCGCCGGCCGCGACGAGCAGGTCGACCTCGTTCCCTCCGCGGTCCTTGAGCACGTACATCGGCTCGGGGTCCTCGCCCCGGACGACCGGGGCGATCGAGTGGAACCCCGCCGCTCCCAGGGCGTCGAGCGCCGCGTAGGCATCCTCGATCACGACGACCACGTCGAGGTCACGGGTCATCCGGGGCAGCCCCCGCACGGCCAGCGCGACCGCGCCGACCAGGGCGTAGGGGACCTTGGCGCCGTTCAGGGCCCGCAGGGCGCGCCGGGCGTAGGCGGAGAGGCCGGTTCGGCCCCCCGTCACGGGATCGACGTCGAGGACGTCGGCATCGGGGTGCATGGGCGCGCTCCCACGAGGCAAAGGTACGGCTCGGCCCGGACGGGCGTCAAGCCGGACGGCGGCTCCTGCTTGCCGCCGGGCTCCGAGGATCGCCCTCACCAGCCCGGAGGGCGACCGGGAACTCCCGTGTCCGCGAGCCCACCCGGTCGTCCATCACAGGAATGTCACACGACGTGGATAAGAGCAACTCTTGGATGGTGACCCATGTCCTTCTACGCCTTGCGCATCGAGTGCCGGAGCTGCGGGAACGTCTTCATCGTCGGGGGTGACCGCCGGAACGACCTCGCGCGGTGGGCCGAATGCGAGGTGGAGTGCCCGCACTGCCAGGCCCGGGAGGAGACGGCGGAGGGCCGCATGGTGGACCTGGCCGCGGTCGGCGCGACGACCGGGGTCCCGCGGGCCCTCCGCACCACCTGATCCGCGTCCATTGACAGCCTCCTGCCGCCTGACCTAGATTCCGTCACACGGCCGTCACGGGCCTGACGCGCCCCCCGGAGACGATCCCCCGTCTACGCGCGTTGCCGGTGACGTCCACGATTTCCCAGGAGAGAGAACGATGCAGAGGACGAGACCGCCCCGGGGTCTCTGGGTCGTCGTGTCGGTCGTGCTGACGGTCCTTCCCGCCGTCGTTTTCGCCCAGGCGCAAGCCGCGGGCGGCGTCATCCAGGGCACCGTCACCGACGAGTCGGGGGCGGTGCTGCCCGGGGTCTCGGTGACCGTCCGGAACCAGGCGACCGGGGTGGTGCGGGAGACCCGCACCGACGAGATCGGTCTCTACCGCGCCCCCCTCCTCCCCGTGGGCACCTACGAGGTGACCGCCGCCCTCCAGGGCTTCGCCACCACCCGGCGGCCGAACCTCGTGCTCAACATCGGCTCGGTCCTCCCGGTGGACGTCGCCCTCAAGGTGGCGGCGGCCCGGGAGGAGATCACCGTCACCGCGGAGACCCCGGTCGTGGAGACCGACCGCACCCACCAGGCCTCCACCGTGAACGAGCGGTCCGTCTCCAACCTCCCGGTGAACGGCCGGAACTTCATCGACTTCGTCCTCACCACCCCCGGGGTCACCCGCGACGTCCGGGTGGGCGACATCAGCTTCGCCGGCCAGCGGGGGACCCTCAACAGCCTGGTGATCGACGGGGCCGACAACAACAACACGTTCTTCGGGCAGAGCCTCGGGCGCACGGGCTCCGGCCGGGCCCCCTACCAGTTCAGCCAGGACGCCGTGCAGGAGTTCCAGGTCAACCGCAGCGCCTACTCGGCCGAGTACGGCCGCGCGGGGGGCGCGGTGATCAACGTGGTGACCCGGTCGGGGAGCAACGAGTTCCACGGCTCCCTGTTCGAGTTCTACCGGAACAAGTCGCTGAACGCGAACTCCTGGACCAACAAGACCGCCGTCCCGATCCGGGACCGCTCTCCCTACCGGTTCGACCAGTTCGGGGGCTCCCTGGGCGGCCCGATCGTCAAGGACAAGGCGTTCTTCTTCGTCTCCTACGACGGCCAGCGGAACACCATCCCCAACGACATCGACATCGACCAGAACCTGGCCGGGATCACCGTCCCGAGCGACCCCGACTCCCAGGCCGGCCTCGCCACCGTGCGCGCCAAGGGGGGGAGCTGGGAGAGGGCCCAGGACCAGGACGTCCTGCTCGCCAAGGTGGACTGGCAGGTCGACAACCGCCACCGCCTGACCGTCCGCTACAACCACCAGAACTTCACCGGCCAGAACTTCGAGAACGGGGGGACGACCAACGCGGAGGAGCACACCGGGGACAGCCTGGTCCGGACCCGCACCGTCAACGCCTCGCTCAGCTCCGTCTTCAGCTCCACCCTGTTCAACGAGTTCCGTGTCCAGTACGCCCGGGACAAGGAGCCGGGCCTCGCGAACAGCGCCGACCCCGAGGCGACGGTGCGGGAGGCCGGGCGCACGATCCTCACGGTGGGCCGGAACTTCTTCAGCCCCCGCGAGACCACGATCGACCGCTTCCAGGTCGCCGACACCGTGACCCTCGTGCGGGGCCGCCACGCGTTCAAGCTCGGGGCCGACGTCAACGTGGACCAGATCAAGAACTTCTTCCCGGGGAACTTCTCGGGGAGCTACCTCTTCAACTCCCTGGCCAGCTTCAACCGCGGCTTCCCGAGCGGCTCGGGGGAGCGCTACGTCCAGGCCTTCGCCGGGGAGGGGACGAGCGGGCCCGAGACCAACCCCGACATCACCGAGATCGCGGTCTTCGTCCAGGACGAGTGGAAGCCCCGGAAGGACCTGACTCTCATCCTCGGCCTGCGCTACGACCTCCAGTCGTTCGCCCAGCCCTCGGTCCAGAACCCCGATCCCCAGCTCCTCGCCGCCGGCGTCGACACCGGCTTCCTGAAGACCGACAGGAACAACTTCGGGCCCCGGGTGGGAATCGCCTGGACGCCCAACCCGCGCACGGTGGTCCGGGCGGGCTACGGCCTCTTCTACGGCCGCACCCCCTCGATCATGGTGGGCACCGCGCACTCCAACAACGGCATCAACGTGCAGACCATCACCTTCACCGGGGACCTCGTGCCCCGGTACCCGGCGATCCTCCCCGCGATCCCCACCGGGGTGGCCCTGCCCCGGCCCACGATCTTCGTCTTCGACGGGGACTACGAGAACCCCCAGGTCCACCAGGCGAGCGGGGGGGTCGAGTACGCGCTGAACGACGACATCTCGGTGGGGGCGAGCTACCTGTTCGTCAAGGCCCAGAAGCTCTCCCGCTCGACCGACTTCAACGTGGGGACCCCGGTGGCGGAGGCGCTCCCGATCCAGGGAGGCGGCAGCCTGACCGTGCCGCGTTTCCCCGCCGCGCGGCCCTTCGCGAGCTTCGACCGCATCATCCGCTTCGAGAGCACGGCCGACTCGACCTACAACGGCTTCACCGTCGAGGTCAAGAAGCGCTTCCGGGGCAAGCTCCAGGCGAGCCTCGCCTACACCCTGGGCAAGGTCACCGACACCAAGCCCGACCAGACCGCGGTGGTGCCCGGCAGCTTCGACGACGCCAAGTTCGCCTCGAACCCGGCCGACTTCGAGGCCGACCGGGCGGCCGGCGACAACGACCAGCGGCACCGTCTCGTCTTCAGCGGGTTCTGGGACCTCGCCTACTTCGGCGAATCCGGCGGGGCGGCCCGCGCGCTGCTCGGTGGCTGGTCGTTCAGCTGGATCGCCACCGCGCAGAGCGGGCAGCCGTACGCCGAGGCGGTGACCAACGACCTCAACCGGGACGGGAACGCGCGGAACGACATCGTCCCCGGCAGCCGGAACGTCCACTACACGCCGTCCAACTACAGCCTGGACGCCCGGCTGGCCCGGCGCATCGGCCTCGGGCCCCGGGTGAAGCTGGACCTCATCGCCGAGGCGTTCAACCTGTTCAATCGGACGAACGTCATCGCCCAGCGCAACGGGCTCTACAACTTCACGGGCGGCGTCCTCGTCCCCCAGTCCAACTTCGGCCAGGACACCAGCCAGCCCTCGGGCACGCTCCCCCTCGAGCGGGTCGTCCAGCTCGCGGTCAAGCTGACCTTCTGACGGGCGCCCCCGGGAAGCCACCGCTCTCGGTGTCTCGGTGGCGTCGTTTTTCGCTAAGATGGCCCGGAAATGACCACCGCGCCCCACGGCTTCCTGCGGGTCGGCGCGGCGTGCCCGCCGGTGGCGGTCGCGGACCCCGAGGGCAACCTCGAGGGGATCCTCGTCTTCGTGGAGAAGGCCCGCGAGCAGGGGGTCCAGGTCCTCGTCCTGCCCGAGCTCGCCCTCACCGGCTACTCCTGCGGGGACCTGTTCTTCAGCCTCTCCACGCTCGTGGCGGGGGCGGAGCGGGCCCTCGCCCGGCTGCGGCGGGAGACCGAGGCCCTGCCCATGCTGATCGCGGTGGGCCTTCCCGCGGTCCAGGACGGGCGGCTCTTCAACGTGGCGGCGGTGCTCCAGAAGGGCCGGCTGCTCGGGGTCGTGCCCAAGACCTTCCTGGCCGGCTACCAGGAGTTCTACGAGGAGCGCTGGTTCTCCTCGGCCCGGGAGGCCCAGCGCGACGCGATCGAGCTCGCGGGCGGCTCCGCCCCCTTCGGGACCGACCTCCTGTTCGCGGTGGCCGACGCCCCCGGGGCGACCCTCGCCGTCGAGATCTGCGAGGACCTCTGGGCCCCGATCCCCCCCAGCTCGCGCCACGCGGTGGCGGGAGCGACCGTGATCCTCAACCCCTCCGCCTCCCCCGACCAGGTGGCCAAGGCCGACTACCGGCGTGAGCTGGCCCGCCAGCAGTCCGGGCGCACCCTCTCGGCCTACGTCTACGCGAACACGGGGGTGCACGAGTCCACCACCGACCTCGTCTTCGGCGGCCACCTCCTCGTGGCCGAGAACGGGACCCTCCTGGCCGAGGGCGAGCGCTTCCGGCGGGGGGGCGACCTCGTGGCGACCGACGTCGACACCGAGCGCCTCCTCGTGGAGCGGGCCCGCCAGACGTCGTTCGCCGACGGGGTCCACCCGCCGGTGGGGGCCTACCGGCGCGTCGCGGTGGAGCCCATCCCCGCCCCGACCCCCCGCCGTCTCCTCCGGACCATCGACCCCCACCCCTTCGTCCCCCGGGACCCCGCCACCCTCGACGAGCGCTGCCGGGAGATCTTCTCCATCCAGACCGCGGGCCTCGCCCGGCGTCTCGAGCACGTCGGCCTCCGGCGCGTGCTGCTCGGCCTCTCCGGCGGCCTCGACTCGACCCTCGCCCTCCTCGTGTGCGCGCGGACCTTCGACCTGCTCTCCCTCCCCCGCGAGGGGATCCTCGCGGTGACGATGCCGGGCTTCGGCACCACCGAGCGGACCCTCGGCAGCGCCCGCCGCCTGGCCGCGGCCGCCCGGGCCAGCCTCCGCGAGATCGACATCCGGGCGGCCTGCGCCCAGCACATCCGGGACATCGGCCTCGATCCCGCCGACCGGGAGAGCGTGACCTTCCAGAACGTGCAGGCCCGGGAGCGCACCCAGGTCCTGATGGACCTCGCCAACAAGGAGGGGGGGCTCGTGGTGGGCACCGGCGACCTCTCCGAGCTGGCCCTCGGCTTCTGCACCTTCGCGGGGGACCACATCGCGATGTACAACGTGAACGCCTCGGTCCCCAAGACGCTCGTCCGCAAGCTGGTCGGCTGGGTGGCCGACCACCTGGGAGGCGAGGAGGAGCGCGCGGTCCTCCGCGACGTGCTCGCGACGCCGGTCTCCCCCGAGCTCGTCCCTCCGGGCCGCGACGGGGGGATCACCCAGCAGACCGAGGAGATCGTGGGTCCCTACGAGCTGCACGACTTCTTCCTCTTCTGCCTGGTGCGGCTGGGGGCGGGACCGGGGAAGGTGCTGTTCCTGGCCGAGCAGGCCTTCTCTCCGGCCTACGACCGGGCCACCCTGAAGCGCTGGCTGGGGGTGTTCCTCGGCCGCTTCTTCGACCAGCAGTTCAAGCGGTCCGTCATGCCGGACGGGCCCAAGGTGGGGTCGGTGAGCCTCTCGCCCCGGGGCGACTGGCGCATGCCGAGCGACGCGTCCAAGAGGGCCTGGCTGGCCGAGCTGGAAGCCCAGCCCTGATCCCGGCGGGGGCCGCCGCCGCCGCCCCTTGCTACACTGCCTCCCGCAATGCCCGTCGCCCTGATCATCTCCCCGGAGAGCCTGGAGCGCGAGCTCGGCCAGACGGTGCTCTGGCGCCGCAACATGCAGCGCTGCCTCGCCCGGAGCCTCGACGAGGCCCGCCGGCTCGCCGCCCAGACCCGCCTCGACGTCGTGGTCGTGGACCACCGCCTGCCCGGGGCCGCCGACGTGGTGGCCCAGCTCCGGCAGGACCCTCGCACCCGGGCCCTCAGCATCGTCGCCCTCGCCCGGGGCGACTTCGACGCGTCCGACCTCGAGCTGATCCAGGCCGGGGCCAACGCGATCCTCCGCCTCCCCCCCGGCCCCGACTGGGACGACCGGCTGGTCCGGCTCATCCACGTCCCCCTCCGCAAGGCGGCCCGCCTGCCCGTCCACCTCCTCCTGGAGGACGCGTACGAAGGGGGCGACCAGGTCGTGCCGGTGACCGCCCTCAACCTGAGCGTGAACGGCATGCTCGTCGAGTCGGGCCGCACCCTCGCGATCGGCGAGGACGTGCACTTCGCCTTCCAGCTCCCCGGCTCCTCCTCGGTGGTGGCCGGCTCGGGGACGGTGGTCCGCCTCGCCGACGGGACGGGCCGGTTCGGGATCGAGCTGACCCACGTCCAGGGCGACGGCCGGGTGCGGATCAAGAAGTTCGTGGAGGCGGGCGGGGACTGAGCCGCCGCCGCGTCGTCCGCGGCCGCGCAACGAACCCCGGTTCCGCTATAATCCCCGGCCAAGACCTCCGGAGCCCACCTCCCCCGAGAGAGCCAGGGAAACACGCCCGAATGGAGATTCGGACCCTTCACACCGCCGACATCGAGCTCCCGCCGAGCCTCGAGCGCCTGCGCGACCTGGCCTACGACCTCTGGTGGAGCTGGTCGCCCCTCGCGACCCGGCTCTTCGCCTGGATCGACCCCGAGCACTGGCGACGCTACCACAACCCGGTCCAGCTCCTGATCAACATCGAGCCCCAGCAGTGGATGCGGCTCTTGTCCGACCCCGAGTTCCGGCGGACCTACGACACGGTGATCCAGGCCCTCGACGAGTACCGGACGCGGCCGCGGTGGTTCGACCAGGACGGGCACTCGCTCCCCGCGCCGGTGGCCTACTTCTCCATGGAGTTCGGCATCCACGAGTCCCTCGGGGTCTACTCGGGCGGCCTCGGGGTCCTCGCGGGAGACCACTGCAAGGCGGCGAGCGACCTCGCGGTCCCCCTGGTCGGGGTGGGGCTCCTCTACCGCTCTGGCTACTTCCGGCAGACGGTGGACGCCGACGGCTTCCAGCAGCACATCTACCCCGACTACGACTTCGCCCGGCTCCCCATCCTGCCCGTGCAGGCCCCCGGGGGGGGCGTCCTCACCGTGCCCGTCGACCTCCCGGGCCGCATCGTGCAGGCCGCGGTGTGGAAGGCCCAGGTCGGGCGGGTGCCCGTCCTCATGCTCGACACCGACATCCCCCTCAACGACCCCGCCGACCGGCCGATCACCGGCGTCCTCTACGTGCGCGGCCGGGAGATGCGCCTCTGCCAGGAGATCGTGCTCGGGGTAGGGGGAGTGCGGGCGCTCTCCGCCCTCTCCATCCACCCGTCGGTGTGGCACATGAACGAGGGGCACGTCGCGTTCCTGAACCTCGAGCGGGCCCGGGAGCGGGTGCGCGAGGGGGACGGCCTCCAGGACGCCCTCAAGGCGGTGGCCCGCAACTCCGTCTTCACCACCCACACCCCGGTCCCCGCGGGCAACGAGACCTTCGACCGGCGGCTCGTCCGGCGCTACCTGGAGTTCTGGACGCGGGAGGTGGGCTGCGATCCCGAGGAGGCCCTCGCCCTCGGGGTGGACAACGGCAACTTCAACATGACCGCCCTCGCGATCCGCCTGTCCACGAGCACCAACGGGGTGAGCCAGCTCCACGCCCAGGTGTCCTCGGCGATGTGGCGGCACCTGTTCGACCCCGCCCTCGCCCAGCCGGTGGGGGCGATCACGAACGGCGTCCACACCCACAGCTGGGTCGGCCCGGAGATGCGGGCCTTCTACGCCCACCACCTCGACCCGCAGTGGGAGCAGCACCTGCTCGACGCCGAGTTCTGGACGCGCATCCGCGAGGTGCCCGACGCGGTGCTGTGGGCGGCCCACCGCTCCCAGAAGGAGCGGCTCATCCGTTTCGTGCGCGAGCGGGTCCGCCAGCAGTCGGCCCGTCACGGGCTCTCCCCCGACGAGCTGCGGCAGGTGGAGGGGCTCCTCGACCCCCACGCCCTCACCATCGGCTTCGCCCGCCGGTTCGCCACCTACAAGCGCGCCTTCCTGCTCATGACCGACCTCGACCGGCTGCGGGCCCTCGTCTCCGACCCCGCCCGGCCCGTCCAGTTCGTCTTCGCGGGCAAGGCCCACCCCGCCGACCGCGAGGGCCAGGAGGTCATCCGCCGCCTCGTCCTCCTGACCCAGGGGGAGTTCCGGGGCAAGCTCGTCTTCCTCGAGGACTACGACATCGAGATGGGGCGCGCCCTCGTCCAGGGCTCGGACGTCTGGCTCAACACTCCCCGCCGTCCCCAGGAGGCCTCGGGGACGTCGGGGCAGAAGGTGCCGATCAACGGCGGGATCAACGTGAGCATCCTCGACGGCTGGTGGGCCGAGGGCTTCCGGGGGGACAACGGCTGGGCGATCGGCGACGGGCGGACCGATGCCGACACCGCGGCCCAGGACCTCGCGGACGCCGAGGCCCTCTACCGCGTGCTCTCGGACGAGGTGGTGCCTCGCTTCTTCGACCGCGGCGAGGGGCTGCCCCGGCGCTGGATCGAGACCATGAAGGCTTCGATCGAGTCGGTGGTGGCCCCGTTCAGCGCCCACCGCATGGTCCGGGACTACGTGCGGGAGTGCTACCTGCCCGCGGCCTCCCGCCGGGGCTGACCGCTAGGCGAGCGCCGCTTCCTCGAACTTCCGCCGGGCCTCCTCGAAGACCTGGTAGATCCGCCGGCGCTCCGCGAGGGTGGCGCGGATCGCCTGGTCGGCCGTCCCCGCGTCCCGCGAGTGCAACACCAGGTCGGCCAGCACCAGGAAGGCCTGGCTGCCGTCGCCGCTCTTGAACTCGTCCCCCACGAGGATCACGAACAGGCGCCGCCGCTGGTCGGGGGAGAGGCGGACCACCCGCTGGTAGAGGCTCTCCCGGCCGGCGGGAGCGGCCACCCGGGCGGTGGCCACGAGCTGGTAGGTGCCCTGTTCGAGGGCGCGGGCCGCGTCGTCGAAGTCGTCCACCGTGTCCACGTGGTAGCCGAGGCGGGTGAGGGTGAGGGTGACGCTCGCCGCATGGGGCGGGTCCGGGAAGGCCACGAGGGCGTGCGGGCCGTGGCCGGGCTCCCCCGCGGCCATCTCCCGGCGGACCTGGGCCATCACGTGGGCCCGGACGTCGTCGGCCGACGTCCCGCCCCCGGCCTCGGCCCCGGGGCGGGGCTCGACGGGCGGGGGCGGGGGGGGCCCGGGCGGCGGAGCCGGGGCGGGGGGAGGCGTCGAGGCCGCCGCCCCCTTGCCGGACAGCCGGACCACGTTCTGGCAGCGCGGGCACCGGACGCTGAACGGCCGGTCGGGCACCTTGGCGTCGTCGATGACGATCTTCTGAGAGCACTGGGGACAGAGGGCCTGCACGCGCTACCTCTCGATCAGGTCGTCGAAGTCCGAGCCGGATCCTCCTCCCGGTCCCGCCTTCCTCACGCCGCGGGCGGGGGTGCCGTAGGAGGGGCCGGAGGACCCCGAGCGCGCGGGAGTGGACTTGGCCGATGCGATCTTCTCCGCGACCCCCGCCCCCTGGGTGTCGAGGCGGAGCTGGAGGTTCGTCCGGTTGGTCGAGTACGACAGCCCGGTCTCCCGGTCCATGGCCCCGGCGTTGATGAGCCGCTCCAGCTCCTGGTCGAAGCTCTGCATCCCCTCGAGCTGCCCGTCCTCCATCGCGTCGAGGAGGCTCTTGCCCTCCCGCTCCCCCTCCTGGATGTACTCCCGCGTCCGGGAGGTCGAGCGCAGGACCTCGCAGATCGCCTGCCGCCCCCCTCCCTCCTTGGGGACGAGCCGCTGGCTCACGATCCACTTGAAGGACTGGGAGAAGCGGGTCCGGACCTGCCGCTCCTCGTTCTTGGGGAAGACCCCCACGATGCGGTCGATCGTCTTGGTCGCGTCGATCGTGTGGAGGGTGGAGAGGACGAGGTGGCCGGTCTCCGAGGCCTCGAGGGCGATCGAGATCGTCTCCACGTCGCGCATCTCTCCGACGAGGATCACCTTGGGGGCCTGGCGGAGGGCGGCCCGCAGCGCGAGGGCGAAGGTCCCGGTGTCGGAGCCCACCTCGCGCTGGTTGATCGTGGCCTTCTGGTGGGGGTGCAGGTACTCGATCGGGTCCTCGATCGTGATGATGTGGATGGCGCTCTCGGAGTTCATCTTGTTGAGGATGGCGGCCAGGGTGGTGGACTTGCCGGAGCCGGTGGGGCCGGTGACGAGCACGATCCCGTTCCGTTCGGCCGGGATGTCGTTGAGCTGTTTCGGCAGCCCGAGCTCCTCCACCGTCGGGATCATGTTGGGGATCACCCGGAGGACGATCGAGTAG
>Ga0268386_10001869_pt1 | contig 14698 bp, 9 predicted proteins | sample RVTome_15_FD_200260 | JGI IMG/M metagenome (GOLD analysis project Ga0268386, IMG submission 200260) | Soil microbial communities from uranium-contaminated site in the Upper Colorado River Basin, Wyoming, United States - RVT150D86... ...
GGAGGCGTTCACGCGCCCCAAGGTGATGTATCGCCTCGCCAAGCTGGGGTTCACGCAGTCCTATACATATTTCGCCTGGCGCAACACGGCGACCGAGATCACCGACTACTTCCGCGAGCTGACGAGTCCGCCCGTGTGCGAATTTTTCCGCGCCAATCTCTGGCCCAACACGCCGGACATCCTGACCGAGTATCTGCAGCTCGGCGATCGCGCGGCGTTCGTGACGCGTCTGATTCTCGCGGCGACGCTCGGCGCGAGTTATGGGATTTACGGGCCGGCGTTCGAGCTCTGCGAACGCATTCCGCGCGAGGCCGGAAGCGAGGAGTACCGCGACTCCGAGAAATACGAGATCCGACTCTGGGAGCGCGAGCGGCCCGACAGCCTGAAGACCCTGATCGAGTGCGTCAATGGCATCCGGCGCGATAACCCGGCCCTGCAAAGCGACCGGCGGCTGAGATTCCACCCGTCAGACAATTCCCAATTGCTCTGCTACAGCAAGACGACGGAGGGATATGACAATGTCGTCCTGATGGCCGTCAATCTCGACCCTCATCACACGCAGGCCGGGTGGGTGGAGCTCGATACCGCCGAGCTCGGACTCGCTTCCGCCGAGACGTATCAAGTCCACGACTTGATCTCGGGCGCCCGCTACCTGTGGAGCGGGGCTCGCAACTACGTGGAGCTCGATCCCCGGGTGAGCCCGGCGCACGTCTTCCGGGTTCGGCGTCACGTTCGAACCGAGCGGGATTTCGACTACTTCCTTTGACCGGTAGAGGTCGAGGCCAGATGGCCCGGCGGACCGGGGACGAGATCGGACTTCGCGACGCGCCGCTCTGGTACAAGGACGCGATCCTCTACGAGACCCACGTCCGGGCCTTCTTCGACAGCAACGCCGACGGCATCGGCGACTTCCCGGGACTGACGCAGAAGCTCGACTATCTGCAGGATCTGGGCGTCACCGCGATCTGGCTGCTCCCCTTCTATCCCTCTCCCATGCGGGACGACGGCTACGACATCGCCGATTACACCGGCGTGAACCCGGCGTACGGGACGCTCTCGGATTTCAAGACCCTGCTTCGCGAGGCGCACCGACGCGGCCTGCGCGTGATCACCGAGCTCGTCCTGAACCACACCTCGGACCAGCATCCGTGGTTTCAGCGCGCCCGCCGGGCCAGGCCCGACTCCGCCGCCCGAAACTTCTACGTCTGGAGCGACACGCCGGAGAAATATCGTGACGCCAGGATCATCTTCAAGGACTTCGAGACCTCCAACTGGTCATGGGATCCGGTGGCCAACGCGTACTACTGGCACCGCTTCTACTCTCACCAGCCGGATCTGAATTTCGAGAGCGCCCAAGTCCGCCGGCAAATTTTCCGGGTCCTCGACTTCTGGTTGAAACTCGGGGTCGACGGTATGCGTCTGGATGCGATGCCGTACCTCTACGAACGGGAGGGCACGAACTGCGAAAACCTTCCGGAGACACACGCCTTCGTGAAGGCGCTGCGCCGCCACATCGACCGGCACTTCTCCGGTCGGATGCTCCTCGCGGAGGCGAACCAGTGGCCGGAGGACGCAGCCGCTTATTTCGGAGAAGGGGACGAGTGCCACATGGCGTTCCACTTTCCCCTGATGCCGCGGATGTTCATGGCCGTGCGAATGGAAGACCGCTTTCCGATCGTCGACATCCTGTCCCAGACGCCGGTCATTCCCTTCTCCGCCCAGTGGGCTCTCTTCCTGCGCAACCACGACGAGTTGACGCTGGAGATGGTCACCGACGAAGAGCGCGACTACATGTATCGCGTCTACGCAGAGGACCGGCAGATGCGCATCAACGTCGGGATTCGTCGAAGGCTCGCGCCGCTCCTGGGCAACGACCGACGAAAGATCGAGCTGATGATGGCGCTCCTGCTGTCGCTGCCCGGGACTCCGGTCCTCTACTACGGCGATGAGATCGGCATGGGGGACAACATCTACCTGGGGGACCGCAACGGCGTCCGCACGCCAATGCAATGGAGCGACGATCGTAACGCCGGCTTCTCCCGGGTTTCCGCGCAGCGGCTCTACCTGCCGATCGTCACGGATCCGGAGTACCACTACGAAGCGGTCAACGTGGAGGTCGAGCAGAACAACCCGAGCTCCCCGCTGTGGTGGACGAAGAGGGTCATCGCATTGCGCAAGCGTTACCAGGCCATCGGCCGCGGCACGCTCACGTTTCTCTATCCGGACAACCGAAAGGTCCTGGCTTACGTCCGCATGTACGCGAACGAGAAAATCCTCGTGGTCGCCAACCTCTCGCGGTTCACGCAGTACGTCGAGCTCGACCTTACCGCCTTCGCCGGACTGGTCCCGATCGAGCTCTTCGGCCGCAACGAGTTTCCCTCGATCACCGGCACCCCCTACACGCTGACCCTCGGGCCGCAAAACGTCTTCTGGTTCGCCCTGGAGAAGGAACGCCGGCCCGACGTTGTCCAATCGGGTTCGCCCGACGGCCGGGCCGTCCTGCTGACCGCCGCCGGGTCGTGGGAAACGCTTCTCCGCCCCGGCGGGCGCGCCGCGCTGGAGGAATCTCTTCCGGACTATCTGCGCCGCCGACGGTGGTTCGGCGGCAAAGCGCGAGAGATCAAGGGCGTGAAGGTCGTCGACTCGGCTCCCATCGACGGCGCCACCCGGCCCCACTGGACGCTGATCCGCGTGGAATACGTGGAGGGCGAACCCGAGAACTACCTGCTTCCGCTCGCGTTCGCCTCGGCACAGAGGGCGGACGCGATCTCCCGCGACTCGCCTGCCGCGGTCGTGGCGGAAGTCAACGGCGCGAGCGAGGGGATTCTCTTCGATGCACTGTACGACCCGGGCTTCGCCGACGCTCTGCTCGCGGGAATCGAGCGGCGCCGCCGCTGGAAGGGGGAGCGAGGCGAGTTCGTCGCGACCCACACGCCGGCGTTTCGCCGAATCCATCCGTCGGGAGGCGCTCTGCCGCATTGCGTCCTTCGGACCGAGCAGACCAACACCTCGCTCACCTATGCCGACCGCTTCATCGCCAAGTTCTTCCGACACGCGGAGGAGGGAACCAACCCGGACCTGGAAGTGGGCCGATTCCTGACCGAGCGGGCGGCGTTCCCGCACGTCCCTCCGGTGGCGGGCGCGGTCGAGTACCGGCGGGACCGCGCGGAGCCCGTGACGCTGGCCGTCATCCAGGGCTACGTCGCCAACCATGGCGACGCCTGGGGATACACGCTGGATTCCCTGGGCCGCTACTTCGAGCGCATGCTCGGAAAGCGACAGGAGATGCCTTCGCCTTCCGTCGCTGCAGAGTCGCTCCTCGATCTGGCAGCGGAGAATCCACCGCCTCACGTTCCGCAGCTGATCGGGAGCTTCCTGCAGTCGGCGCAACTGCTCGGAGGCCGCACGGCCGAGCTGCACCTGGCGCTGGCGTCGCGCAGGGACGACCCCGACTTCGCCCCCGAACCCTTCTCGACGCTCTACCAGCGCTCCCTCTATCAGTCCGTTCGCAGCCTGGCGGGATGGAACCTGCAGCTCCTGCGAAAGGGGGCGTCCCGGCTCGACTCCCCGGCGCGGGAGCAGGCGGACCGAATCGTGGAGCGCGAGGGAGAGATCGTGTCTCGGCTGCAGGCTCTCCTGTCCAGCAAGATCCAGGCGCTGAGAATCCGCATTCACGGCGACTATCACCTGGGGCAGGTCCTCTTCACCGGCAAGGACTTCGCCATCATCGATTTCGAGGGAGAGCCCGCGCGATCGCTCTCCGCGCGGCGGCTGAAGCGATCGCCCCTCGTGGACGTGGCCGGAATGCTGCGCTCCTTCGACTACGCCGCGAGCGCGGTCCTGCTCGGGCGCGCGAAGGCGGTGCCCATCCGTCCGGAAGACCGCACGGCGCTGCTCCCCTGGGCCTCCTACTGGACCCGGTGGGTCAGTGTCGCTTTCCTGCGGTCCTATCTGGAGAAAGCAGCGGAAGCTCCTCTCTTGCCGTCCGACCGCGGGGAGCTCTCCACGCTTCTCAACACCTACCTGCTGGAGAAGGCTCTCTACGAGGTCGGGTACGAGCTCCAGAACCGCCCGGAATGGATCCGGGTGGCCCTCGACGGCGTCGAACGGGTTCTCGAGCCGGCACGGACTTCCTCAAGGGGGGAGTGAACGGTGAACCAGGGGAACGGACTCGGGAGAGATCGAACATTCCGTGATCGCGGAGACCCGGCCGGGACGAGCGGGGAAGAAATCCCCCTAGGCGCCGCCTGGCGCCGAACCGGGCAGTGCGGTTTCCTCGTTTGGGCGCCCCGCGCCGCGCGAGTGGAGCTGGACTTTCCGGACGCGGCGCCCCGCCGATTCACGCTGGCGCCACGCGGCCGGGGATACCACTACCGGGAAGTGCCGGCGATGCCCGGCGACTTGTACTCGCTGAGCCTGAACGGAGGCCCGCCGCGCCCCGATCCGGCCTCGCGCCTTCAGCCGCAGGGAGTGCACGGACCTTCCGCGGTCGTGGATTCGTCCTTCCGATGGAGCGACGGAGCGTGGAAGGGCCTCCCGCTCGAGCGTTACGTCTTCTACGAGCTGCACGTGGGAACCTTTTCGCCCGAGGGAACGTTCGATGCCGTCATCTCGCGCCTCGCGGGTCTCGCCGACTTGGGGGTGACCGCGTTGGAGCTGATGCCGGTGGCGCAGTTCCCCGGTTCGCGGAACTGGGGCTACGACGGAGTCGCTCCGTTCGCCGTTCAGAACTCGTACGGCGGGCACCGGGGCCTGAAGCGCCTGGTCGATGCCTGCCACCGCGCGGGGATGGCGGCCGTGCTCGACGTGGTTTACAACCACCTCGGGCCGGAGGGGAACTACCTCGAAGAGTTCGGTCCCTACTTCACGGATCGGTATCGCACACCCTGGGGTGACGCGGTCAACTTCGACGACCGCGGCAGCGACGGGGTCCGGCGCTTCTTCCTGGAGAACGCGCGCCGATGGATCACTGAGTTCCATTTCGACGCCCTCCGCATCGACGCGGTACACGCCATTCGCGATCACTCGGCCTGCCCCTTCCTCGGAGAGCTGACCGAAGCTCTCGAGGCCGAGGGCAATCGACTCGGACGGCCCGTGCACGTCATTGGCGAGAGCGACCGGAACGACGCGCGTCTCGTCCGCCGCCGTCGAGAGGGAGGTCTCGCACTCGACGCGCAGTGGTCCGACGATTTTCATCATTCTCTCCATGCGCTCCTGACCGGAGAGCGCAACGGCTACTACCAGGACTTCGGCACCGTGGGACACCTGGCCACCGCCTACGAGCAGGGATTCGTATATCAGGGGCAGCGCTCGGCCTACCGCGGGCGTCGGCACGGCAACACGACGAAGGGAGTGCCGGGGAAGCGCTTCGTCGTCTCGGCACAGAACCACGACCAGATCGGCAACCGCAGCCAAGGGGATCGCCTCTCCGCGCTGGTCGACTTCGAGAGTCTGAAGGTCGCCGCCGCCGCGGTGCTGCTCTCCCCCTATCTGCCGCTTCTCTTCATGGGGGAGGAGTACGGGGAGACCGCTCCCTTTCTCTATTTCGTCAGCCACGAGGACCCGCAACTGGTCGACGCGGTGCGCCACGGGCGCCGTCGGGAGTTTGCCGGCTTCGACTGGCCGGGGGAGCCTCCCGATCCCGCGGCGGAATCGACTTTCACCGCGTCGAAGTTGCACCCGGAGCTCGCCGCCTCCGGTCGCCCCCGCGCGCTCTTCGAGTTCACCCGGGAGCTCCTGCGGCTGCGCCGCGAGGTTCCCGCGCTCGCCTCTCTGGACCGCGCCCGCGTGGAGGCACATCCGTTCGAGGCGGAGCGGGCGCTCGCGGTCGAGCGCCGTCACGGCGATTCCGCGGCGCTCCTGCTGCTGGCCTTTACTTCGGGTGTCGAATCGATACGCGTTCGCGCGCAGCGTCGCTGGCGCAAGGCGCTCGATTCCGCGGAGGACCGCTGGGCGGGAACCGGCCACCTGGCTCCGCTCCGTCTGGAGCGCTCCACACCTGAGGCGCCGATCACGCTGGCCGGGCCCGCCGCCCTCCTCTATCTGTCGGAGCCTGACTCCGGTACGCGTATGGCCCACTACACGCGCGGGAGGCGATCCTGGGGATAGGCCGGCTGCTGCCCGCCGGGGCGGCTTTGACGCTCCTTCTCGCGACGGCTGCCTGTGCTCCCCGGGACGGCCGTCTCCGAAATCCGACCCGGCTGTCGATGCTCGTCGCCGCGAGCGAGCGAGACGCGTGGGCGCCGATCGGGCGGAGCTTCGAGGTCGCGCACCCGGGGGTCCGGGTGGATCTCGTGGAGGGCCCCAACGCCACGGATCTGCGCGAGAACCTCTACACGTCCGCGCTGCTGGCGGGCGACGACGCATTCGACCTCGTCTCGATGGACGTCACGTGGACCCCGAAGTTTGCGGGGGCTGGCTGGCTCGCGCCGCTCGATGAGGCCTTTCCCGCGGCGGAGACCGACGGCCTCCTTCCCGAAGATCTCGCCGCCGGACGGTATGCCGGTCGCCTCTATCGCATCCCCGTGCGAACGGACGTGGGCCTGCTCTACTATCGTCGCGACCTGCTCGAGCAGGCGCACCTCGCCCCGCCGGAAACCTTCGACGACCTCCTCCTCATCGCACGCCGCCTGCAGTCCCCGCCCGATCTCTGGGGCTACGTGTGGCAGGGAGCACAGTACGAGGGTCTCGTCTGCAACTACCTCGAGGTGCTCCACGGCCACGGCGGTTTCTGGATCGAGACACCGACGCTCGAGGTGGGCCTCGACCGGCCGCCGGCGCTCGCCGCACTCGACTTTCTCCGCACGTGCCGGATGGGCCCGGACCCGATCAGCCCCCCTGGCGTGACCACATACAAGGAGGAGGAGAGCCGGCGGCTCTTCCAGGACGGACGGGCGGTTTTCCTCCGAAGCTGGCCATATGTCTGGCGCCTCGCGCAGGCTGCGGACTCACGCATCGCGGGGAAAGTCGGCGTGCAGCCCATGGTTCGCGCGCCGGGCCGGGAAGGGGGCGGTACGCTCGGGGGCTGGGGCCTCGGGGTCTCGCGCTTCAGCCGCCATCCGGCCCTCGCGGTGGCGTTCATCCGCCACGCAGTTTCGCTCCCGAGCCAGCGGGCGCTCTGCCGCGACACGGGTTACGCTCCGGCTCTGATCGAAGGCTATCGCGATCCGGTGCTCCTCGCCGGCAGCCCTTTCCTGGAGACGCTCCGGGAGCTTCACCGCGGCGCGGTTCTTCGTCCGTCGGTGCCGCGCTATGCCCTCGCCTCTGACATCCTCCAACGGCACGTCAGTGCGGCGCTCTCGGGGCTCGAGCAACCCTCGGAAGCCCTTTCCGCCGCGGCGCGCGAGACCCGTCTCCTGCTCGGGCCCGCCCGCACCGCCCCGGACGCTCCCAAGGGCAGGATGGCTCCTTGAGAGAGACGGCGACGGGAACGACCCGCGAGCGCGTCGCCTTCCTGCTTCCCGCCGCGCTGCTTCTCGCGGCCGTCGTCGCCGTCCCGATTCTCCGGGTCGTGTCACTCTCCTTCGAGCGTGTGGAGCTGGACGGCCGGGCCGTCACGAGCTGGACGGGGCTTTCCGCTTACGGCCGACTGTGGGTCGACAGTCGCTGGTGGGCCGCTCTGCGAAACACGGCGGTTTTCACGGGCGCCTCAACCCTTCTCGACACGGTCCTCGGCGTCGCAATCGCGCTCGTGCTCCACCGCCGTTTCCGCGGACGGGGTGCGCTCCGCGCCGCGGTCCTGATCCCGTGGGCGCTGCCGACCTCCGTCATGGCGCTCGCGTGGGCCTGGATCTTCAACGACTCCTTCGGCGTCGCCAACGACCTGCTCGCCCGGCTCGGCCTGATCGGCCGGCCGGTTGCCTGGCTGGGAGAGCCGCGCACGGCCATGGCGGCGATGATCGTCGCGGAGGTCTGGAAAACCACGCCGTTCGTCGCACTGATCGTGCTGGCCGGCCTGCAGGGAATCCCGGAGGAGATTCTGGAGGCGGCGCGGGTCGACGGCCTCGGCGCCTCGGCGCGCCTGCGCAAGATCGTGCTGCCGCTGCTCGTCCCGTCGATCCTGGTGGCTGCCGCGTTCCGGGCAGTGCAGGCCTACGGGGCTTTCGACATCGTGTACGTCATGACGGGAGGGGGGCCCGGGGGAGCGACCGAGACGGTCTCGCTGTACGCCTTCCAGAACTACTTCCGGTATCTCGACTTCGGCTACGGCTCCGCGATCGCGACCCAAACGACGATCTTCGCGGCCCTGCTCGCGTGGATCGTGATCCGCCTTGCGCGCCCGGACGGTAAAGAAGGAGAAGCGAGGTGAAGCGCGCCGCCTTTGCCGTTGCCGCCGGCGCCGTGGTCGCGTGGAGCCTCGCTCCCGCCGCCTGGCAGCTCGCGACGGCGCTCAAGCCGGATTCGGAGATCACCGCCGCTCCGACCGTATACCTCCCGCACCCCCCGACGCTTCGTCACTTTGCGGCGCTCGCGAAGCGAAAGCCCCTCGGCCGATACCTTCTCAACAGCTTCGAGGCGAGCGCCGCCGCGACACTCGTGGCGGTCGGTGCCGGCCTGCTTGCGGCGAGCGCGCTCGCGCGCATGTCGGGTCGCCGACGACGACGCGTCCTCTTCGGTCTCCTGCTTCTTGTGAGCTTCCCGCCGATCCTCCTGCTTTTTCCGCTGTACGAGGCAGCGCGAGCGCTGGGCGGGGTGAACCATCCGCTCGCCCTCGTCATTCCTTACGCGGCCCTTGCGCTGCCGCTCGCCATCTGGATCCTCGAGAGCGCATACCGCCAGATCCCGCGCGAGATCGGCGAGGCCGCTGTGCTCGACGGCCTGTCACCGCTCCAGCGGCTGGTCCGGATCGAGCTCCCGCTGGCGCTGCCGTCCGTCGTGACCGCGGGAATCCTCGTATTCATCGCCTGCTGGAACGAGTTCCTTCTCGCGCTCACGTTTCTGACGCGCGATGAGAGCAAGACGATCACGGCCGGGATCGCGAGCGTCGGCGGATCCTCAATCTACGAGATCCCGTGGGGACAGCTCTCAGCTGCGGTAGTTGTCGCGACCGCGCCGCTCATCGTCCTGGTGTTTCTCTTCGAGCGCCGTATCGCGGGCGGTCTGACCCGCGGAGCCGTCAAGGGATGACCGAAGGGTCGACGAAATGCACGGCGGAATGAGCGCGGGCGAGCTCGTCGCCGAGGGCATCCGCAAGGATTTCCCGGGCGGGACGCGGGCCCTCGACGGCGTCTCTTTCACGGCTCGACCGGGCCGCGTGCTGACCCTGCTCGGGCCGTCCGGCTGCGGCAAGTCCACCCTGCTCCGCGTCGTCGCGGGGCTCGAAGCCCCGACGGATGGCCGCCTCACGCTCGATGGCCGGCCGCTCGACGGCGTGCCGCCGGGCAAGCGTGACGTCGGATTCGTGTTCCAGAACTACGCGCTCTATCCGCACCTGTCCGTCACGCGAAACCTCTCGCTCGGGCTCGAGGCGCGTGGCCTGCCGCGCGGGGAGATCGACGAGCGGATCCGCGAAACGGCGCAGATGCTGGGTATCGGCGAGCTGCTCGGCCGGCGCCCCGGACAGCTCTCCGGCGGACAGCAGCAGCGCGTTGCGCTGGGCCGCGCCCTGGTGCGCCGACCGCGCCTCTACCTGATGGACGAGCCGCTCTCGAACCTGGACGCGCTGCTGCGCGAAGGGATGCGCGCCGAGCTGAAGGGACTCTTCCGGCGGCTCGGCGCGACCGTGCTCTACGTGACGCACGACCAGGCGGAGGCCATGAGCCTCTCCGACGAGATCCTCCTGCTGCGCGAGGGCCGCGCCCTGCAGTGTGCCGCGCCGCTCGAAATCTACGAGAGACCGGCCGACCTCTTCACGGCCACCTTCATCGGCAGCCCGAGGCTCACGGTCTGGCGCGGGCGGGCCGAGGGCGGGATCTTTGTCGGCGGCGCGGCGCGGATCCCGCTGCCTCGGGAACTCGCGCACGGTCCGACGATCGACCTCGGCGTCCGTCCCGAGCACGTCGTCGTGTCAGTCGGGCCGCTTCCCGACGCCTGGCCGGCGCGGCTCGAGGTCGCCGAGCCCCTGGGCGACCGGGCCCTACTGACGCTCCGCGTCGGAGACGAGACCCTGCGGGCCTTCTCGCCGCATCGCGCCTGGCCGGATTCGCTCTTTGCTTCGGTCGATTCCGCCCGCTTTCTCTGGTTCGACGGCGAAACCGGGCGCCGCCTCGAGTCCGGGACGGCCGGGGGCCTCGATTGGTGCCCCTAAGTCGTTTGTGCTTCAATCGGCCAGGGATGTCTCATGCCTGGCGGTTTCTGATCGTTCTCATTCTCGGGCTCGCCGTCGTGGCCTGGCTGGCGTCCGTCGCCGTTCGCGAAACCACCCGGGATTGGTTCGAAAGGGATGTGGGTCTGCGCGCTCAGCTCGCGGTGAACGGAGCGCGCCAGGCGCTCATCTCGCACTGGCGGAAGGAGGCGCGGAGGGATCTGCGCGACCTTCTCGCCGAGATGACACACGACGAGCGCATCATGGCCGCTGCAGCGTGCGCGGCGGATCTCTCCCTTCTCGCGCGAACCGGAGACTTCCCGGAGCAGTTCGACTGCAAGGACCTGGGGAAACACGTTCTCTCCACCGCGGACGGCGTCGAGACGAAATGGACTCCCTGGGAGAGCGTCGTGTCACTGCCCGGGGGGAGGGTCCATGTCAGCGCGATCCCGGTGTTCGACGCGGGCGAGCCGCTCGGATTCGTCGTCCTCGTGCACGATCTGTCGTTCGTCGAGCGACGGGAAGCCAAGACGGAGCGCTTCCTGCTCCTCGCCTTCGGCTTTCTCGCGGCGGCCGCCTCCGCGGTCACGATCGTCGCCGCGCGTCTGTCCTGGCGGGGTTGGAGCCGGGAGTTGCGTACGTTTCTTCGGGGCGGGGGCCAACGGCCCGAGTTCCAGCCCATTCTCCGCGACGTCCGGGAACTCGTCGACCGGATCGTCGCGGAGAAGGACGCGGACCGCGAGGGCGGCGCATGGACGCCCGCGCGGCTCAAGCAGACCCTCAATCGATACCTGCATGGCGAGAAGGTAATCATCGTCTCGAACCGGGAGCCGTACATCCACGCGAGAACCGAGGAGGGAGGGATCACCGTCCTTCACCCGGCGAGCGGGCTCGTCACGGCGCTCGAGCCGGTCGTGCGCGCCTGCTCCGGCGTCTGGATCGCGCACGGCAGCGGCTCGGCGGACCGGGAGACGGTCGACGCCAAAGACCGGCTGCTCGTTCCTCCGGGAGAGGAGTCCTATGCCCTCCGGCGGGTCTGGCTCTCGACGCAAGAGGAGAAGGGCTACTACTACGGTTTTTCGAACGAGGGACTTTGGCCCCTCTGTCACATCGCCCACACCCGCCCCGTGTTTCGGAGCGAAGACTGGAGGCACTACCAGAAAGTCAACGAGAGGTTCGCCGACGCCGTCAGCGAAGAGGTCGACATCGAGGACCCGATCGTGCTCGTCCAGGACTATCACCTGGCACTCGTCCCGCGGCTCATCCGCGCGCGCCTGCCGCGAGCGACCGTGATCATGTTCTGGCACATTCCGTGGCCGCAATCGGAGCGGTTCGGCATCTGCCCGTGGCGCGACGAGCTCCTCGACGGAATGCTCGGCGCGAGCATCCTGGGATTTCACACTCAGTTGAACTGCAACAACTTCGTGGATTCCGTCGACCGGTACCTCGAGGCGCGAATCGATCGGGAACAGAACGCCGTGGTCCAGCACGGACGGAGCACGCTGGTCCGGCCGTATCCGATTTCGCTGGAGTGGCCGACGCGCTGGCTTGAGACGACACCGCCCGCGCGGGAGTGCCGGGCGACCGTCCTCGACGAGCTCGGGCTCCCCTCCAATGCGCTCCTGGGGCTTGGCGTCGACCGACTCGACTACACGAAAGGCATCGAGGAACGCCTTCTCGCCGTCGAGCGGCTGCTGGAACGGTTTCCGGCGCTGCGAGGCCGATTCACGTTCGTCCAGATCGCGGCGCCCAGCCGGACGCTGATCGAGCGCTACCAGCGTTTGAACGAGAAGGTCGGGCAGCTCGAGGCGCGGATCAACGAGCGCTTCGGACGCGAAGGCTATCGGCCCGTGATCCTGCGGCGCACCCACCACGAGCCGCCTACGGTCTTTCGCTATTACCGGGCTGCGGACGTTTGCTACGTGAGCAGCCTCCACGACGGAATGAACCTGGTTTCCAAGGAGTTCGTCGCCGCGCGGGACGACGAGAGGGGAGTCCTCGTGCTGAGTCAGTTCACGGGCGCGGCGCGTGAGCTGACCGAGGCGCTCATCGTGAACCCGTACGATCTGGACGAAGCGAGCTCCGCCCTCGCGGCGGCCCTGGGCATGTCGCCCGAGGAGCAGGGGGACCGGATGCGGTCCATGCGGACTTTTCTCGCGGAGTTCAACGTCTATCGTTGGGCCGGCCGGATGCTGGTCGACGCGGCCCGGCTCAGAAGCCGCGATCGGCTGACGGGCCGGCTCACGGACCACCTCGTCGCAGTGGAGCAACCGTCCGGATGAAGGACATCCTGCGAGAACAGAACCGGGACGTTCTCGCGGAGTTCGCCGGCTCGAACGTCCTCCTCGCGTTCGACTTCGACGGGACTCTCGCGTCCATCGTGGCCGAACCGGCCCACGCGAGGATGCGTTCCGAGACTTCGCGGCTGCTGGCGGAGGCGGCCAGCCTCTATCCGTGTATCGTCGTATCGGGCCGAAGGCGATCCGACCTCCTCGGGAGACTCGACGGCGTTCCCGTGCGCGGCGTCGTCGGCAACCATGGGGTCGAGCCGTGGGAGACGTCCCGGGAGCTCGCCGACGAGGTCCAACGGTGGCGTCCTCTGCTGGAGCAGCGGCTCTCGGGCCTGCCGGGGGTCACGATCGAGGACAAGTCCTTTTCGGTCTCCGTTCACTACCGCCGGGCGCGGAACAAAGAAGATGCACGAGCGCGAATCCTGGAGGCGGCTGCCGCGCTGGGCGACGTCCGGGTCATCGGCGGCTTGCAGGTCGTCAACATCCTCCCTCCCGGAGCGCCCCACAAAGGGACGGCCCTCCTGCGCGAGCGGGAGAGGCTCGGGTGCGACAGCGCGATCTACGTCGGCGACGACGACACCGACGAAGACGTCTTTACCCTGGAAGACCCGTGCCGTCTCCTCGGCATCCGGGTCGGCCCGAGCCGAGACTCCGCGGCGAAATATTCGATCGCGAGCCAGGCCGACGTCGACGAGCTGCTCCGTGTTCTGGTCGAGCTCCGTCGCGAGAAGAGAACGGAGATCTCACGCTGAGCCGAACCCGGCCCGGCCTCCGCGATCCGGAAACCCCGAATGCATGCGCTCAGACTCCGGATCGGTCCCGCGTCCAGATCTCGGGTGGGGTGATCCCGAGAGCCCGATCGGCTTCGCGAGTCGCCTCGTCGAGGGCGTTCGCGATCCGCTCCTGCGCGTCGGCGTCGGAATTCGCGGCGTCGATCGGGAAGGGCTCTCCGTAGAGCACGACGTTCGCCGAGAAGGGCTTCGGCAGCAGGTATCGGTCCCACGACGAGAGAAATCGCGGCCGGGCGCTCGACGAGGTGATCGGAAGGATCCAACCTCCGGTCAGCCGGGCGAGCTGCACGATGCCGGGCTGGACTTCCCGCGGCGGCCCCGTCGGGCCGTCGACCGTCAGCGCGGCGGCCCGGCCGGAGCGGACGCGCCGGACCATCTCGCGCAGCGCCTCCGATCCGCCTCGGGTGGAGGAACCGCGCACGACCGAGTAGCCGTTGCGCTCGAGCCAGCCGGCGATGATCTCGCCGTCCTTCGACCGCGACGCCATTGTGACGATCCCTTCCTGCCGGTGGGCCTGGATGGAGAGAAACATCCGGCCGTGCCAGAGCGCGAACAGAATCGGAACGCCGCGGGCTTTGAGCCGGAGGTACCGGTCGAAGTGCACACGCTCGACCCGGAGCGTCGACCGGTGAAGGAACAGGGCCGCCCCCGCGAGGCGGGAAAGGATCCGCGATCTCACGGCAACGGGCGCCGTGACTACCGGGTCGCCACAGCCGGCGCGGAGAAGAGCGCGCCGACCTTCTCGTAGATTCGAGGAATGACCTCCGGCACCGATTTCACGCCTTTCGTGAACACGGCGACGACGAAGTCCGAGCGGTTTGGAAGGACCGCGCGAGCCACGAGGTGGTGGACGTCGTAGGCGTCTCCCGACTTGGACCAGAATTCCGTTCCGGACGGGAGCCTCTTTCCCGCCAGCCGGGCGTCCTCGAGCTCGAGGTCGGCGAACGGCTTTTCGGCAGTGACGTCGCGAGCGAGCAGGCCGAGCATCTCCCGCGTTCCGTCCGGCCCGACGATCTCGCCGCGCGCGATCTCCTTGAAGAGCCGCGCCACCGCATCGGGCGTCATGCGATTGCGGTTCTTACCCCCGTCGCGGAAGACCTGCTCGCGCCCATAAGCGTCTTCGCAGAAGGTCTTCTGGTTCGCGTTCAGATCTCGGTAGCCGCGCGCGAGAAAGAAGCGGTTGACGGCGTTGCGCTTCTCCATCCACTTCTTCCACTCGCGCCCGATCGCGACCTCCGGACCGGACGTCGTATCTGTGATTACGTCGACCACGAAGCCGGTCGCGTCGTTGGAAGAGACCGTGATCATGTCGTGGACCGCCCGGACGAGCTCGGGCGTGTCCGAGAGCTTTCCCGCCTCCTTCCGCGACTCGT
>Ga0268386_10001870_pt1 | contig 14697 bp, 11 predicted proteins | sample RVTome_15_FD_200260 | JGI IMG/M metagenome (GOLD analysis project Ga0268386, IMG submission 200260) | Soil microbial communities from uranium-contaminated site in the Upper Colorado River Basin, Wyoming, United States - RVT150D86... ...
GAAAACCGATGCGGGTCTGCGCCCAGGAGAACACCCAGGGAATGGCGCGGAGATTCTCGATGCCTTCGCCGGAGCGACGCGAAGCGGGCCGGGAACCGATATTCAGCCGTTCGATGACGTCCAGCGGAGTGGTGGCGCGGAAGTAGGCCGGGAAACCCGCATCGCCATAGACCAATTCGCGGTAGGTCCTGCGCGAGACCTCGGCCATGAAAGCCATGATCGTGCTGTCCCCCTCGTCGAGGCCCTTCGCCTCCCGATCGACGCTGTGCGCGAGGGTCGCGCCGGTGACCAGTTCGAGGTTACGCAAGGCGATGAAGCGCACGCCGTATTTCTGGTTGATCACCTCGCCCTGCTCGGTCATGCGCAGATAGCCCGCGACCGAGCGCGGCGGCGCCCCGAGGATACCGTTGACGAGATTGCCCCCGCCGCGGCTGACCGTGCCGCCCCGGCCGTGGAAGAAAGCGATGTCGATGCCCAGCTGTTGCCCGCCGGCGACCAGTTTGCGCTGCGCCTCGTGGAGGGCCCAGCGCGACGCCACGATGCCGCTGTCCTTGCTGCTGTCCGAGTAGCCGATCATCACGGTTTGCCGTCCGCCGAGGCGCTTGAGATGCGCGCGGTAGACCGCTTGCGCCAGTAGTTCCTCGATGATGTCCGGGCCGGCTTCGAGGTCGTCGACGGTCTCCAGCAACGGCGCCACTTCTAGGCGGGGCGGAGCGGATTCGCCGCGGTTCGCCAGCGCATTCAGGGCCAGTACCGTGAGGGCGTCGTCGGCGCCCTGGGCCATGCTGATGATGAACATCCCGATCGCCTCTTCGCCGTACTCGCGTTGCGCCCGCGCCAGGGCGCGGAACACTGCAAGGGCCTCCGCCGCCTGTGCCGACTGTTCTTCCGGAGCAGGTATCTCAGGCCAGTCGTCGCGCTCCAGGCGCTGCGCCAGCCAATTGCTTCGCTCAACCTGTGGGCGCGATGTCCAGTTCTCCTCCCCTACCAGCTCGCCAAGCACGCGGCGGTGGAGCAGGGCGTCCTGTCGCAGATCCAGGGTCACGAGGTGGAAGCCGAACGTACGGATGCGGCATAGCAGGCGCTCGACACCGAACTGACCGGCGTGCCGGCCCTTGTTGTTGGCCAGGCTGTCGCGAATCAGCCTGATGTCATCGGCGAACTCCCCGGCGCTGCGGTAGGCCTTCGTGCTGTCATTCAGGACCGCGGCGACGCGGGCGGCCACGAAGTGCAATAGGCAGCGGTACGGCATGTCGCGATCGCGCTCCGGGATGGCCGAATCCTCATCCGGGAGCGTGTCCCGGTACTCCGCCAGCCTTTCGAGGAGCGGGTCCGAAACCCCCACCTGCGACTGCGATTGGCTCAGGTAACGAGCGAGTCTGCGAACCTCCGGCAGGTAGCGACGGATGATCGTGGAGCGCTGTTCGGCCAGGGTGTCGAGAAAGGTCTCGGCAGTGACGTTGGGATTGCCGTCCATGTCTCCGCCCACCCAGGATCCGAATCGGAGGATCAGGTGGTCGTCCTGCCCGGGCAGTGCGGCGCCAGAGAAAATTTGCGAGAAGGCCTGGCCGAGCACCTCGTAATAAACCGGCACTACACGGTACAGAATGTCGGTGATATAGAACAGGATGTTGTCCAGCTCGTCGGCCACGGTCGGACGTAAGTGCGGTTCGAGCCGGGTCTGCCAGGCCGACGTGATGGCGGCACGGATGCGCTGCAGGGCAAGTTGTTCCTCACCCGGGGTGAGCTCGGGATTCAGTCGTTCGACCAGGCGCAGAACGATGTCGTACTCTTTTTCCTGGATGGTACGCCGGGTCGCCTCGGTGGGATGCGCGGTGAATACCGGGTGGATGCGCAGCGCCGCGATTTCATTGCCCAGTTCGTCCGCCGAAAGGCCCGCTTCCTTGAGCGCTGCCATGACGGCTTCCAGGCTGCCGGGCTGGGGCGCCGCCTGGTCGCGTTGGTAGGTCCGACTTCGGCGGATGCGGTGAACCTTTTCCGCGAGGTTCACGGCGCGCAAGTACGTGGAAAAGGCGTGAATCAGCCGCTTGACCTGCGGATCTTCCAAATCCTCCAGGATCTTTTCCAGTTCTTTCTGGCTGTTGTCCTGGGCGTCCGGGAATTCGCGGTTGAGGATGGCCGCTTTGCGCACGCGTTCCACCACGTCGAGCAGGGCCTGGCCGTGCTGGTCGACCAGCATTTCGCCCACCATCGAGCCCAGCAGGCTGACGTCCTGCCTCAGCGGGCGGTCCTTTTCCGGCAGATCGACTTGCCTGATCTTGCCAGAAGCGGTCTCAGGAATATTCATGCGTCACGCTTCCAATCATCACCCTAGGTTACCTCAAGGGCGCCGGCAATCGCGTGCGGCGCTGCATGTCGTGTCGGCGCTGGTCAGGGCCGGACCGTGCCGTTAGAATTGCCGCACAGTTCGCTACGAGATAACGATCGGCACAGTGTTCCTACAGGTCCCAGATCTGCTCAAACCCGAGGAAATCACCCGCCTGAGGGAAATCGCGAGCCAGGCGAAATTCCTCGACGGGCGCATGTCGAATCCCGGTAACACCACCAAGGACAACCTGCAGGTCGATCTCAATCATCCCGGTTACCGCGAGTCTTCGCAGATCATGTCCAATGCGCTGCAAAGAACCCGGGAGGTGGCGGACTTCGCGCTGCCGAAGATCCTCGCGCCGCCATTGCTGTGCCGTTACGACCCCCAAATGAAGTACGGGGCGCACGCCGATACGGCTTTCATCACGACGCCAAGCGGGCGCATGCGCACCGACGTGTCTCTGACGATTTTCATAGCCGACCCGGCGAGCTACCAAGGTGGCGAGCTTCGCATTCACCTCGGCAGCGAGGTCGTTAACATCAAGTACCCCGCCGGGCACTGCATCCTCTACCCCTCACACACCCTCCACGAGGTCGTGCCGGTGACTTCCGGCCAAAGGTTGGTGGGGATTGCCTTCATCGAGAGCCTGGTGCCGAGCCAGGAGCACCGCGAGATGATCTACGAGCTCAACGAAGTGGGGGCCCTCGAGGGCTACAACATGAAGATGGAAAACCGCGTGCGCCTCGACACCGTCAAGAGCAATCTCATCAGGATGTGGTCGACTTAGCCGCGACCATTCAATAGTTCCGCGACCTTCCCGTGCTCCGTCCCAAGCGAGTCCAGCAGTGCCATGCCGCGGGCGATTTCCGCGCGATTGTGCTGCATCGACTGGCGGATCACGTCGGCCCTCAATTGGCTGGAATAGGCATGTTCGGGGGCCTTGGCGTACTGGCCGAGGGTCGGGCTTCGGGCGATTCGGTTCGCGAGTACCGCACCGCCCGGCAGGCCGAAATGCGCCAGCACCGCCGCCATTGAAGCGGGCAGGTCTTCGAGGAATTGATCGAAATCCAGCATCAGCAGCCGATCGCCAACGGCTGTTCGCAGGTGTTCGCGGGTCACTGCCTCGACCACCCAGCTCAGGGCCACCAGCTCCCCCGGCGACAAGGCATGGAGGGGAAAGTCGGGAGGTCCGAGGATCTTGAAGAGCCTCCGCATGCGCTCTTGCGCGTGGCCGCGAACGTCCATCAATGAGGCAGGGCCCGCCAGGACCACCGCCAGGTAAGGCTCCCGCGCCATCGAAAGGTAAACGGCCCTGGCAGAAGGGCGGGCCGCCATCAGGGCGCCTGCGATCCGCGCCGCGTTGCTGGTGGCCTTGAGGACGGCGCACTGCTGCCCCTCGCGGCAGCGGGCCCACAGCCTGAGCATGATCTCGTCCCATGCGTCCAGATCCTGGGGAGCTATCAGGCTGGCGGGGTCTTCGCGGTGGTCGTGCATCGCCGCCAGGTCGCGTAGCACCAGCGGTTCGCGCAGGGGTTGGACGGCGCCGGTCTCGTCCAGCAAGCGTGACAGCAGCGTGGAGCCTGTGTGCCCCATGTGAAAAATGAAGTTCAGGGGGGTGTCGGGTGCCGGGGCAGAAAGCACGGTATCACGAACCACGTGAAACGGAATCCAGCCTGCGAGTGTCTCAGCGGAAAAGCTGCGGCCGTCGAGGAAACTGGCGGTGCGGTAGGCGCCTGCCGGCATCTGCACGAACAGGCCAGCCTGTTGAACGACATCGAGCTGGTGTAAATGAAGCTCCGGGCTCGCCATGACCTCTGGCCATAGGCGGTTTATCGCATTCGCGGTATGTTCCGGGCCGCTTGTCATGGAACTTGTGCTTTCATTCCTGGTGCCATGTTGAACAGAACATTCAAAACCGTCGCGCTGGCGATGTCGATGTGCTGCCTGCCTCTGACCGCGCTTGCCGGGGCGCTTTCGGACACCATCCGGATTGCGAGCAAGTATATGGGATATGACCTGCAGTATCGCGTCTATACGCCCGACAGGATCGAGCAAGGCGTCAAGTATCGGATCCTGCTGTTGACCGACGGGCAATGGTACATCCGGCCCGGCGGGATGGTTGCGGTCCTCGATGAGCTGATCGAAGCGCGGCGCATCGAGCCGATCTTCGCAGTCTTCGTGGACAGCCGAAACCCGGACGACCTCGGGGAAAACCGGCGCAACGAGGAATTCATGTGCAATCCGCAGTACGTGAACTTCTATACCGCAGAACTGCTGCCGTCACTATACGAGCAGTACCCGATCAGCGTCGACCGGGAAGACACCAGTATCCTGGGGCTTTCCTTCGGTGGCCTGAACAGCGCGTGTTTCGGCGTGCTCGCCTCGAACCGCTTTTACGGCATCGGCATGCATTCACCCGCCAGCGCCCGGCATCTACGGGTGGTTGCCGGCTTGTACGAAGAGAACGATACCCAGCCCCTGAAGATCTTCTTGTCGGCGGGTACCGTCAACGACAACCTGCGTGCGGCTCGGCGGTTCCGTGACGTGCTCGAGCGCAAGGGCTACGAGGTGACCTACATCGAAGCCAAAGGCAAAGCCCACAACTGGGAAAACTGGGGCGAACTCCTCGACGACGCATTGCTCGCGCTGCTGCCGGCCGCCCCGAATTGAATCCCTCTGTCAGAACGCCTTATCGGGCCATGGCGTTCAGTTGCTCGCACTTCGGCACATTGTCGTCGGCAATCCGTGTAATCGGGATGTCTCCTTGCACGCCCGCCGAGGGGATGTCGTAGCTCACCAGCGCGTTCTCGCAGTCGAACCAGATGATTTCGATCGTCCCGTCGGATTCCTGCGTCGGCGCCGGCTGGGCAGCGTCGAACACCCCGCCGCGGGTGAGCTCGATGACCAGCATCGCGGAATCCCCCCCGTAGGGTCCGAAGGCCGTGAGCCAGCGGTGTCCGGGCTCGCCCAGATTGGCCATGACTCCGGGGTCGGGGCGTTCGGTATCGTAGGTGAACCAGGCCAGGAATATTTCCTGGCTGTCCGGGAAGACCGTCACGAAAAAGCCCTGGCCGTCCGTCGCTTCGTTGTACCAGGCGTCGTTGAGCCCGGCATTGATGGTGAAATCGTCGGAACCCAGCGGGCGCAGCACCACCGCGTTGGGCGTCATCAGTCCGCCGGCGCTGCTGGCGACGACGGTGCCAACGAGATTGCCCTCGCTGTCGTAGCGCTGGACGGAGCTCAGTCCGCCGTTGCCGATGAGGAGGTCACCGTTCGGGTAAAAGTCCACGCCCTCGGCGTTGAGGATGGCCAGGATGAGATCTTCCTGGAAGTTGCCGTCGGAGTCGAACATCCTGACACTTCCGCCCAAGTAATCCGAGACCAATAGGTTTCCGGCGCCGTCGAACCAGATGTTGGTAGGCCCTTGAAGGTTGGTGTCGATGAAGAAGCCGAGGTCATTGCCGTCGGGATCGAACCTGCGCACGAATGCGCCGTTGAACGATGAAACGTAGAGATTGTGGTTGCTGTCCCAATCGAGGCCGATCGCCTGGTTGACGCCTACGCTGGTAAAGTTGTCGACGAAGGTGCCGTTGGGCTGGTACCGTCTGACCGGCGCGTTGTTGGTCCATTGCAGCACATAGAGCAGCCCGTCCGGGCCGATTTTCATTCGTGTGGGGCCATTGAGCCCGGAGGCAAAACTGTTGATGAAAGCGCCGCTGTCTGCATTGTGGCGGTTGATGAGCCCGCTGTTGAGGTTGGAGATGAGCACGACGTTTTGCGCCTCCAGGAACAGAATGTCCTGGGGCCAGGCGAGGTTTGTGTCGATGAAGACCTCTGGGTTCTGGCCGTTTTCGTCGTACTTGAGGATCTGCCAGGGCGGGTTCTGGAAATTGCCCGCGTCACTGACGTAAATTTCGAATTCCTGGCCGAATGCCGCGCTGGCGATAAACCATCCAATGGCGAGTACAATTCCGTTTTTCATCATGTCGACTCAATTCGAGGGCCTTTCCATAGTGTACACAGCAATCGCTCGCAAATACGACGTGGCGAGATCGCCGTTCATCAGGCTTTTGGCCGCTTCCTGTCTGCTTGCCGCCTGTGGGCCGGCAAACCAGGCGCCGGGGCCGGAGCTGACCGCATCGCCAGCCAGTAGCGACACTGCCGATTTCGTATTCCGCGGCGGCGGCGTGTACACGGTGGACGCCGAGCGCAGCTGGGCCGAGGCCCTGGCGGTACGGGACGGGCGAATCGTCTTCGTCGGAAACGACGAAGACGCGGCCGCCTGGATCGGACCGCAATCACGGGTAATTGAATTGGAGGGACGAATGGTGATGCCGGGGTTCCAGGATGCCCACATACACCCCATCAGCGGCGGTATCGAGGCGCTCGCCTGCGACCTGAACGATGCCGATGAAGTCGACCAGTACCTGGCGATCGTCAGGGAGTGCGTCGAGGATCGCCCCGGCGACGGATGGATCACCGGCGGTGGCTGGTCGATGTCGGCCTTCGGCCCTGGTGCCCTGGCGTCCAAGACCCTGCTCGATGAGATCGTTAGCGACCGGCCCGTCTACCTCCCCAGCCAGGACGGCCACTCGGCCTGGGTCAACAGCCGCGCCCTCGAGATTGCAGGTATCACGGCGGCAACCCCGGATCCGGCGGACGGCCGGATCGACCGCGACCCGGCCTCGGGCGAAGCGATCGGCAGCCTGCAGGAAGGCGCGATGGACCTGGTGGAGGCGCATCTGCCACCGGTGACGCTGGAAGACCGCGTGAACGGCTTGCGTTACTCGATCCGGATGCTGAACGCCTACGGCATCACGGCGATACAGGACGCCAGCGTAGAAGACGCCGATCTCCAAGCCTACGCGGCTCTGGATGGTGCGGGCGAACTCAGCCTGCGCGTGGTGGGCGCTCAATGGTGGGAAAGGGAGCAGGGCCTGGAGCAGATTGCCGGGATGCGGCAAAGGCGGGAACAATACACGCGCGGTCGGGTGAACGCGGGTTCGGTCAAGATCATGCAGGACGGCGTGATGGAAAATTACACCGCGGCCATGCTCGATCCCTACCTCGTCGAGGGCAGCCCCAGGGGCATCCCGATGATCGAGCCGGAGTTCCTCAAGGAGGCGGTCGCAGCGCTGGATGCCGAAGGTTTCCAGGTGCATTTCCACGCGATCGGCGATGGCGCGGTGCGGCAGTCGCTGGACGCCGTCGAGTACGCCCTCGACAGGAACGGCGATCAGGACCTGCGCCATCATATCTCTCACCTGGAGCTCATCCACCCGGACGACATTGCGCGCTTCGGCTCTCTGAAAGTCGTCGCCAATTTTCAACCCTTGTGGGCCTATCCAGATGATTACATCACCGAGCTCACGGTTCCGTTCATCGGCCCCGAGCGCGCCCAGTGGCTCTACCCGATCGGAAGCGTGCTGCAAAGCGGCGGCACCATCGCCTTCGGTAGCGACTGGTCGGTGTCGACCGCCAATCCCTTCGCACAAATGGAAGTGGCCGTGCGCCGCGCAGATCCCCTCGACGACGACGGCGAGGTGCTTCTGCCCGAGCAGACAATCGCGCTGGCCGACGCGATTGCGGCCTTCACCATCAACGCGGCTTTCGTGAACAGGCTCGAGAATGAGACGGGATCGCTGGAAGTGGGCAAGGCGGCGGACCTTGCCGTCCTCGACCGCAATCTGTTTGAAGTCGACGCGCGCGAGCTCACCGCAACCGAAGTTGTAATGACCATGATCGCGGGCGAAATCGTTTATGAACACTCGACGGACAGCGAGCTTTGATTAGGCGGCCGCCCAAAAACAGGGGGCCCTTTCGGGCCCCGAAAAGTACGCAAAAGAAGCAATGACTTAGTACTCAGGGCCCTCCCGGTACTCGAAGCCCGCCGCCTCCGCCTGCTTGGTCACGACGTCGTAGAGCTTGCGGTCGAGGGAATCCGCGAAACCGCCCGCTCCCTCTTCTTTCCCGGCGATATAGGCCTGGCGGCTTTCGCCCAGCTCTCGGATCTTCCCCTGCAGTTCGGCGCGCTGCTGTGCCAGCTCGGCGATGTGTTGCACCTGCTCTTCGGGGGCCATCGGCTTAAGGGGCTCGGGAAGGGCGTCTGTGTCGATCTCATCCAAGGAGACCGCGCCGCTCGCGACGGCATCGACCAGTTCGTTGTCGCCCAGCAGGTTTTTGCGTCCGCCTTCACCGCTGTTGAAGACGGCGCGCCTTGCGCGGGCGGTGACTGGCGCCTCGGCGCTGAGTCTCTCGGTTGCCAGCACCTTCTGCTTCATTTTGGCCTTGTCTTCTTCGCTGCCGTAATAAAGCCGGGTGTCATCCAGCCGCGCGGCGAGTTCCGCCAGTTCGGCGTCGAACGGCGTTTCGATCGCGACCGCACTGCCGGCCTGGTCGACGTGCAGGAAATCTCCACCTCCGAGGCTTGCAATGGCGTTCCAGGGATCAGCCGTATCCGAGATCGTGCCGCACTGGATGGTGTTGATCACGATGCCCCTTTCCCGCGCCGCCAAGACGATTTCGGGATATTTCGCCTCGTTGTAATCCATGTGCGGCGGGGCGTCGCCGACCAGGAAGATGACGCGGTAGGCTTGTTCCTGCTCCGTCCAGGCCATGGCATGGACGGCATCGAACAGCGCCTGGTTGACGCTTTCGGGCGTGTCGCCGCCGCCGTCGGCCTGGAAGTCCATCAAGGACGCGTATACCGAGTCGAGATCGCTGGAAAGGTCGACTACCCGGGTGACGTAGGCATCACCACGGTCACGATAGGCCACGAGCCCGATGCGGATCTCCGGCGTTGGTTGGGCAGAGGCCATGCTGCTCGCGATCGACCAGATCTTCTCTTTCGCGGCTTCGATCAGCCCCGACATGCTGCCGGTGGTGTCGAGCGCGAAGACGACGTCGATCTTCGGCGCTTCAGCGACGACGTGCTGCGATGGCAGCGGCGTTTCGATTGTGGCGTGTCTGGCTTGCAGCTTGGGATAGAAGAGCACCGCGCCGAGGGTTACGGCAAACAGTGCGAGGGTCAGTAGCTTGGTTCTCATGGGAAATATCCTCCTTCATCATGGGTCGTGGGGGTTGGTCAAAATTTCACTTGCTGAACAGCTGGTGCAGGGCGGCGTCCGCCTGCCGACGCGCACGCTCGAAACCGGTGTGGTCGGCCGCCTTGGAAGCGATGGCCCTTGGCCGCCGCAGTTTGGGCGGCACGAAAGTCCACAGCGCCTGCACCAGGAAGTAACTCCAGGTGGCGAGAAAGACGCTTCCGGTGCGCATGAAGGCCCAGGCGAAGATCAGCACGGCGAGTGCGGACAGGGCCAGGTCGATCACGGCCGGGATGAGGCTCGAGTAGGCGTACAGGCTGCGGATCAGCCAGATCGCGCCGGCATGTAGCAACAGGTAGAAGGGCAGTGATGGTGCGAACCACCAGGCGAGGGCAGAGCACGCGCCCCAGGCCGACAACGTGACGATACGACCGGTTCTCGCGCCGGTGCTGCGAAGCAGGTACAGCAGGTATGCGAAACCCAGCAGCGGGGCCGCCAGGCGGATGACGCTGCCAAGGTCGATAAAGGGCGTCAGGACAACGATTAACGCGGTGGCTGCCAGGGCCAGTAGCGCCGCGGCGATGACGCCGTGAAAGAATCCCGGCCGGGCTTTCATGACGCCCCCCTTGCGGACTTCTCGCGCAGGAAGGCGATCTCGACTTCGTCATCGGCGACGCAAAGCTCGCGCGCCAGATGCGAAGAGACATCGGTGCTGAAACCGGAGTCGTCGCTTGGGGCACGGCTGACGAACAGCTCAGCCTTCTGGCGTAGGCCTTCGAGTGTCGCGCGATTCTCATCGAGCAGCCTGCGTTCCTTGTCGAGGAATCGCTCGTTGGCTTCCAGTTTGGCGTCCAGCCGCTTGACGAGGCGCCCCGCCTCCAGCTTTCGGCGGATGAGGCCCCTGGCGAGGTCATCCTTGCCGGCGTCGAAGCACAGGTCGAGCTGCTCGTCGAGTTCAGGGGATGAGGACAGGATGTCCTGCTTGCGCGCCTCGAGGGCTTCTTGCTCCTGCGCGCAGGCCTTGATGCGGCGTTCGCTTATCGCGAGTTCGTCCTCCATGTCGCGGACGGCCTGTTTGAGTAATTGCTCGGGCTCTTCGATTTGGTCGAGGACCGCGTTGAGGTCCGCCTTGAAAAGCTGCGAGACTCGGTTGATCAATGCCATGGTCTTGCCTCCTGTGTTGAGCTTGCGGAGGCCATGGTATTGAGCGCCGGCGCGGCTTATAAGACAGGCGTCGGTAAATTCGAAACCGCAGAATTTACCGCGAATTTACACTCGGCCCCGTCGGCAATCGGCTAAGCTGGCGCCCATGAACGCCATCCGAATACTGGTGATCGAAGACGAGGCTGCGATCCGCGAGGGCCTGTGCGATGTGCTGGTCTATCACGGCTACTCGGCGGAGAGCGCCGGGACGGGGCCGGAGGGATTGCTCAAGGCACAGTCCGGCAAGTTCCACCTGGTGTTGCTCGACATCATGCTGCCGGGCATGGATGGCTTCGAGATCTGCGATCGCATTCGGAGCGAGGACCGCGAGCAGGCGATCATCATGTTGACGGCCAGGGACTCGGACGACGACATCATCCGCGGCCTCAAGCTCGGTGCCGACGATTATGTCGCCAAGCCGTTTTCCATCCAGCAACTCGTTTTGAGGATCGAGGCGGTGCTGCGGCGCTCCCAGGCCGGCATCGAGCAGCAACGCACCATCGCGCTGCCCAACATCACGATCGATACGGAGAACTTGCAAGGGACCAGCAGCGAAGGGGATGTGCCCTTCACGCGTCGCGAAGTCGAGGTCCTTTCCTACCTGGCCCTGCACCATCACCGGCCAGTTTCGCGCGAAGAATTGCTAGCAAAAGTATGGGGTTATGGAAAGAACCTAGAAATTGAAACAAGAACCGTCGATATTCACATCGCCAAAATCCGCCGCAAGATCGAAGCGACCCCTGCCGAGCCGCACAACCTGGTCACCGTGAGGGGCGCCGGCTATCGCCTGATGCTGCAGGGCTGACTGATGTTCCCGCGGCTGCTGGGCAGGCATTATGACGAACGCCGTCTCAGGTGGCTGCTGGCGGCGCTGTTCCTGGCGCTCGCCGTTCCAACCGCCGCGGTGCTCTGGCAGGCATACGGCCAGCTCAAGTGGGAAGCCTATCATCAGCTTCGCGGCCAGGCCGAGGAGCTGACTGAACGCATCGACGCGTCCATCGCGGAGGGGATGGCCGCCGCGGAGGAGCGCAGCTTCGCCGAGTATTCCTTCCTGAACATCAGCGGTGACCCGGACGCCGGGTTCGTGCAACGATCACCCTTGTCCGCCTACCCCGTCGTGCAGGACCTGCCCGGGGTCATCGGTTACTTCCAGCTCGATTCCGAGGGCCGTTTCTCAACGCCGCTGCTGCCTGACTCCGAATCGGGCGCAAGTGCGCTGGGGCTCAACAATGGGGAGTTTGGCGAACGCGAGGCGCTGGCGGGCAGGATGCGCCGGATCCTTGCTGAAAGCCCGGTGGTCGAAGGCCGCGAGGCCGACGACAAGCCACCCAGCCAGGAGTTTTTCGATGAGCTCGCCCAGGAAATGACCCAGGGGGCGCGGCTCGGCAACGAGGCGGAACCGGAGTTCCGGCAAAGATCCAAGGAAGCCAGGGCTGGGTCACCTGCCGGCCCGAATCAATACGGCAAGATCGAGGACCTGCGGCTGAACGACGCCCTGCAAAAGAAATCGGAAAGCCTCGAGGAAGAACAACTGGACCGGGCGGTGGAATTCAAACAGCCGTCGGAGGCGGTCGCCGCCCCGTCGCCCCGTTCACGCAGGGTCGAGCAATCGGTTCTGCCTGAGACCGTGGTCACTGAGCGCTTGTCAGCCGACGCCGACCAGCTGCGGCAGGACGTTCGAATCACGACGTTCCAGAGCGAGGTCGATCCCTTCGAGTTCGCCATGCTGGCGAGCGGCGAGCTCGTGCTGTTCCGCAAGGTCTGGCGCGACAGTGAACGTTACGTGCAGGGAATTTTGATAGACCAGGCGCGCTTCCTCGACGAGGCGGTCGTATCGCCCTTTCGAGCCACGACTTTGTCGGCGATGTCCGACCTCTTGGTCGGCTTCGGTGACGACGTCATCCGTGTCGCCAATGCCGAGGGAGGGCGCGGATATTCCGGGGAGGTCCGGGCAATGGAAGGTGAGCTGCTTTATCGGAGCCAGCTGTCGTCGCCCCTTGATGCGATGGCGCTGATTTATTCCGTCCGCCGGCTGCCGGCCGGGCCGGGTGCACCGGTGCTCGGCTGGACTACCATCCTTCTGGCGGCCGTATTCGGGGGCGGTTTCCTTGCGATGTATCGCCTCGGCGTGGGCCAGATCCGGCTGGCGCGCCAGCAACAGGACTTCGTGTCATCAGTCAGCCACGAACTCAAGACGCCGCTGACCTCGATTCGCATGTACAGCGAAATGCTGAAGGAGGGCTGGGCGGACGATGAGCGCCGGCAGCAATACTACGAGTTCATCCACGACGAATCCGAGCGTTTGAGCCGGCTGATTTCCAATGTGCTTCAACTCGCCAGCATCACCCGCGGAGAGCCGACCTTCGAGCTCGCCCCGGTCACGGCCGGCGAACTGCTCGACCGTGTGCGCTCCAAGATTGCCAGCCTGGCCGAACGAGCCGGTTTCGAGGTCGCGATCGAGGCGCAAGCCGAATCGAGGGCGGCGGTGGTCGAGGTCGACGAAGACTGCATGATGCAAATCCTGATCAACCTGGTGGACAACGCGCTCAAGTTTTCCAGGAACGCGGCCGTGAAAAGGGTCGAGATCGGCGCTCAGGCGAGCAGCGACGGCACGGTTCGATTCTGGGTGCGCGACTACGGCCCCGGCATTCCCCGCGAGCAGATCAGGAAAATCTTCAGGCTGTTCTACCGCCCCCAATCTGAGCTCACGCGGGAAACCGTCGGCACCGGGATCGGGCTGGCCATCGTGCACCAATTGGCCCAGGCCATGGGCGGAACGGTGGACGTTCTCAACCGCGATCCGGGCGCCGAGTTTGGCATTACCTTTCCTTGCTCGAGGAAGATCGGGCATCCTGCCCGACTTCCATCTCGCCGTTGAAAAGCGCGTCCCGGACACGCGCTTTGCGCGTTCCGGGATGACGATGTTTTCAACGGCTCGCGGCCTTCGGCCGTTAACTCTTCCCTGTGCCAATCACTCGATGGGGATCATGGCAGCAGCACGGTGGACCCGGTTGTCTTGCGGGCCTCGATGTCGCGGTGGGCGGTGGCTGCTTGCTCCAGCGGGTATCGCTGATTGACCTGGATTTTGACGGCGCCGGAGGCGATGACGTTGAAAAGTTCCTCGCAAGCCGCCCGCAGCCGATCAGACGTATCGATGAAATCAAACAGGATCGGACGCGTGAGGTAGAGAGAGCCGCGCTTGGCCAGTTCCGAAGGCGCGAAAGGCTCCACGGCGCCCGATGCATTGCCGAAGCTGACCATGACGCCGTGGGGCCGCAGGCTGTCGAGGGAAGTGAAGAAGGTGTCTTTTCCCACCGAGTCGTAAACGGCCGCCACGCCCTTGCCGTCGCTGTGCTCGCGCACTTTGCCGGGGATGTCTTCGTCGTCGGCCATTAAAACGTATGCGCAGCCCTGGGCGCGGGCGAGTTCGGCCTTTTCAGCGGTGCTGACGATCCCCATGACGGTCGCGCCGAGGTGGTTTGCCCATTGGCTGGCGAGGGAGCCGACCCCTCCGGCGGCCGCGTACAGCAGGATCGGGTCGCCGGCGCGGACGGCGTAGCTTCGCCGCAGCAGATACCAGGCCGTCAGCCCCTTGAGCAATACGGCTGCGGCTTCCTCGTCCGATACGCTGTCGGGAATCCGCACCGCGCGCTCCGCCGGCCAGTTGCGCGCCTGCGAATAAGCGAAGGGCGGGCGGCCTGTGTAGGCGACACGGTCGCCGATGTCCAGGGAATCGACGTCCGCCCCAAGGGCCTCCACGGTTCCGGCGGCCTCGCTGCCGAGCCCCGATGGCAAGTCCAGCGGATAAAGCCCGCTGCGGTGGTAGGTGTCGATCAGGTTCAGGCCGATGGCCGTGTGTCGGATGCGTACTTCGCCCGGTCCCGGCTCCGGGATGTCGACGGTCTCATATTTGAGCTCCTCGGGCCCGCCGAATGAGTGGAATCTGATCGCTTTCGTCTTCAAGGTCGGTGTTCGCTTGTCCGGCGGAATGGTGTTCCTCTTTCGGCAAGTATAACGTCACGCGCGTGCCCCCCAGCCGCTCATGATGGGCCTGGCAGCATGGCAAAGCGGCGGGGGAACGCAACTGCACGGCTGTGCGAGCTGCAGGATTTGCTTTTCAAG
>Ga0268386_10001871_pt1 | contig 14697 bp, 13 predicted proteins | sample RVTome_15_FD_200260 | JGI IMG/M metagenome (GOLD analysis project Ga0268386, IMG submission 200260) | Soil microbial communities from uranium-contaminated site in the Upper Colorado River Basin, Wyoming, United States - RVT150D86... ...
CCTCCACCCCTCGAAGCGTGCCCGTGCCGCGCACGTCGGTGAAGCCGTCGCCGACGGTGACCTCGCAGCCCATGGCCGACAGCACCTCCACGAACCGCAGGTCGCCCTGGAGGCTGCCGGCCCCGAGGCCCTGCACTCGCACCCGGCCACCGAGGACGGCGGCAGCGGCGAAGAAGTACGTCGCCGCCGAGGCGTCCGGCTCGACGCTGAAGTCGGCGGGCTGGTAGCCGCCGCCGGCGACGGTGAAGCGGCGGCCGCCCTCGGCCACTTCGACGGAGGCGCCAAAGGCGGCCATCACCCCGCCGGTCAGGTCGACGTAGGGGCGCGACACCAGATCGGTGGACAGGCGGATGGCGATGCCGCCCCGCATCGCCGGCGCGGCAAGGAGGAGGCCGGAGAGGAACTGGCTCGACACGTCGCCCGCCAGCTCGATCGTGCCTCCGGCGAGGCCGCCGGAGCCGCCCACCCGCACGGGGAGATGGCCGGGGCGGCCGAGCTCGACGACCTCGACGTCGAGCTGCCGGAGGGCCTCGATCGCCGAGCCCATGGGACGCGCCAGGAGCTGGGGGTGACCCGTGAGCTCCACGGCCCTGGGCGCGAACGCCAGCAGCGGCAGGACGAAGCGCGCCGTGGTGCCGGACATGCGGGCATCGATGCTGGGCGCCTCCGGCGCCCACAGGCCACCGAGACCGGAGACCTCCACGCTGCCGGCGTCCCACCGGGCGTCGACGGTTGCGCCGAGCGCGCCGAGGCACCCGATCATCGCCTCGGTGTCGTCGGCCAGCAACGCGCCGCGCAGCGTGGACGTGCCGCCGGCCAGCGCGGCGCACACGAGCGCACGGTTGGTGATGCTCTTGGAGCCGGGGACCTCGACGGTGGCGTCGAGGGGGCCGGCGAGCGGCTCGATCGCCAGGTCGGGACCGGCAGGGGCGGGCACTACTCGGGCAGGTCGTCGCGCAAGGCCCGGGCGCCGTGCAGGTAGACGTGGTGCAGCTCGGCCCGGCCGCGCTCGGTGGTGAGGTGGGCCAGCACCCTGATGGCCAGCGGCGTACCGCCCGCGATGTCGAGCTCCTGGGCACACAGCAGCGGGATGTCGCCCCAGCCGATCTTGCGCGCCGCCTCCGCGGGGAACATGGCGTGGATGTCGGGAGAACCGGTGAAGACGACGCTGATGAGATCGTCGTGCTCCACGTCGTTGCGGTCCATCATCGCCTGCAGCAGCTCGACCACCCGCTCGGTGATCTGCTCCCGGGAGTCCTCGTCGACGGTGGTAGCGCCCCGGAGGGCTCGGACGGCGGCCATGGTTCGACGACGTTAGCGGTGACTCGAAGCCACCGAGCGAGCCAGGGCGGCGACCTCCTCGGGCGCCAGGGCCCGCCACTCCCCCGCCTTCAGCGTGGTGTCGGTGATCGGACCGATGCGGGTGCGCACGAGCCGGCGAACCGGAAAGCCCACCGCCTCGCACATCCGGCGAACCTGCCGGTTACGGCCCTCGTGGATCACGAGCCGGACGAGGTTGGGTGCGACGAGCGATGCCTTCGCCGGAGCGGTGGGCCCGTCGTCGAGCTCGACGCCCTCACGAAGCCGGCGAAGCGCGCCCCTCGTGGGCGAGCCCTCGACCTCGGCGAGGTACTCCTTCTCGACGCCGTGGCTGGGATGGGTGATGCGATGGGTGAGCTCGCCGTCGTTGGTGAGCAGCAGCAGCCCCTCGGTGTCGGCGTCGAGTCGGCCGACCGGGAACACGCGGGGCTCGGCCGGCAGCAGATCGACGACCGTCGGGCGACCCTGCGGATCGCGTGCGGTGGTGACCACGCCGGCAGGCTTGTGCAGCAGGTAGTGCACGAGATCGGGGTTGGCGGCCACGAGCGCTCCGTCGACCTCCAGCACGTCGGTGGCGACGTCGACCCGCTGGCCCACCGTCGCCACCTCGCCGTTCACCACCACCCGACCCTCGAGGATCAGCAGCTCGGCGGCCCGCCGGCTCGCCACGCCCGCCCGGGCGAGCACCTTCTGGAGCTTCTCCGGTCCCTCAGTCTCCATCGTCGGGATCCGGCGCCCCCTCGGCAGGGCCGCCACCGGGCGCGTCGCCGCCGGTGGGGCGAGCGTCGACGTCCGGCGCCGAGAGGTCGACGGCCGGCTCGGGTCGCAAGCCGGCCTCGAGCTGCTCGACGATGTCGGCGCTGGGCACGAACTGGCCGAGCGGCGGGAGGTCGTCGACCGAGTCGAGGCCCAGCTTCTCCAGGAACAGGCGGCTCGTGCCGTAGAGGATCGCCTGGCCGGGGCCGGGGTCGCGAGCGATCTCCTCGATGTAGCCACGCTGCTCCAACGTGCGGACCACGCCGTCGACGTTGACCCCACGGATTGCCGCCATCTGGGCCCTGCTGATGGGTTGCTTGTAGGCGACGATGGCGAGCGTCTCCAGCGCGGCGGCCGACATGCGGGAGCTCTGCCCCTCCAGGACGAAGCGCTCGACATAGGGCGCCTGCTCCGGGTGGCTCTGGAAGCGGTAGCCACCGGCCACCTTGGAGAGCTGGAAGCCGCGACCCTCCGCCTCGTAGGACGCCGCCAGCTCCCGGCACGCCTCGTCGATGGTGGCAGGCGGCACCTCGAGGAGCTGGGCGAGGAGCTGGGCGGGCACCGGGTCCTCGGCGACCATCAGGATCGCCTCGATGGCTTGGGTGGTCTCGCTCATGGCCCGGTGTGCTCAGCCGTCGTAGGCGTCGACGCCGGCCAGCGCGCCCATCCAAGCACCGTCGCCGGCATCGCCGTCGCCGCCGATCCAGGCGATGGTGAGCTCGCCGAAGTTCTCGGCCTGCTCCAGGTCGACGAGGCCCTGCTTGAAGAGCTCGAGGACGGCGAGGAACCGGATCACGATCTCGAGCTTCTCGACGAGCGACTCGGTGAGGCGCCGGAAGGTGAGGCGCCCGGCGCGGGGCAGCTCGTCGAGCAGCTCCTCGACGGCGTCGGTGACGCTGAGCCGGATGGGCGCGACGTGCTCCAGTTCGACCCGGGGCACCGGCTTGGGCGCCGTGGCCCGCAGATAGGCGTCGCGCAGGGTGGCACCGGTGATCCCCTCGAGCAGGTCGGGTGCCAGGGCGAGGAACCGATCCTCGAGGCCGCTGGTGCGCGGATAGGAGCGGCCGGCGTCGGTGGCGAGCACCGCGAGCGCCAGAGCCGCGTCCTTGAAGGTCTTGCACTCGAGCAGGCGGGCGAGCAGGAGGTCGCGCTCCTCCCAGAGCGCCAGCTCCTCGTCGAGGTCGATATCGTTCTCGCCGGGCAGCAACCGCTTGACCTTCAACTCCACGAGCGTGGCGGCGATGAGGAGGAACTCGGTGGCGACGTCGAGGTCGAGCGTCCCGAGCCGCTCGAGCTGGTCGATGTAGGCGTCGACGATCACCGACAGGCGCAGCTCGTAGACGTCGACCTGCCCGCGCAGGATCAGGTGCAGGAGGAGGTCGAAGGGACCCTCGAAGACAGGCGTCTGGACCTCATACGGCACAGCGCCATCCTAAACGACACCGGTGTCGTTCGAGGGAACCGGCCGAACCGGTGCGCGTCCGGCACCACCCGCGCCCCTACCATCCCGAGGTCCATGGCCCGTGTCTTCTCCGGCATCCAACCCACAGGCGACCTCCACCTCGGCAACTACCTGGGAGCGGTGAAGCGATGGGTGGCCGAGCAGGGCGCCAACGACGAGATCTTCTGCGTGGTCGACCTCCACGCCCTCACCCTCCCCCGCGATCCCGACGACCTTCGCCACCGCACCCGCCAGCTCACCCTCTTGCTGGTGGCCTGCGGCCTCGAGCCCGAACGGGTCACCCTCTTCGCCCAGAGCCACGTGCACCAGCACGCCGAGCTGGCCTGGATCATGGAGTGCACCGCGTCGTTCGGTGAGCTCCGGCGTATGACGCAGTTCAAGGACAAGTCCGGCAGGGCCGAGTTCGTGTCCGCCGGCCTCTTCACCTACCCAGCGCTGATGGCGGCCGACATCCTCCTCTACGACACCGACGAGGTCCCCGTCGGCGACGACCAGCGCCAGCACGTCGAGCTCACCCGCGACCTGGCGGTGCGGTTCAACAGCCGCTTCGGCGACACCGTCGTCGTGCCCCGTGCGGTCATCCCGCCCGTCGCGGCGAGGGTGATGGACCTGCAGGACCCCACCGCGAAGATGTCGAAGTCGCTCGACTCGCCGCAGGGCACCATCGAGGTGCTCGACGACCTGAAGGCCACCGAGCGAAAGGTCAAGCGAGCCGTCACCGACAGCGACGGCGAGGTCCGATGGGATCCGGCGGCGAAGCCGGGGGTGTCGAACCTGCTGTCCATCCTCGGCGCCTGTACCGGCGCCGAGCCCAAGTCGCTGGCCGACCGCTACGAGCAGTACGGACCGTTGAAGGCCGACACCGCCGAGGCCGTCGTGGAGGCGTTGCGCCCGATCCAGCAACGCTACGCCGAGCTCACCAGCGATCCCGGGGCGGTCGAAGCGATCCTGGCGGCCGGCGCCGCCAAGGCCGAGGCCGTCGCCGAGGTCACCATGGCCAGGGTGCGCGACGCGGTGGGCCTAGTGCCTAGTCCCCGTCGCAGTCCTTGAGCACGCGCGCGATGGGAAGGGGCACGGTCCAGCGCTCCTCGGGCAGGTGGTGCTCCCGAGCCCAGGCCACCGTCAGCGGGTCGCTGCCGGCCAGTTGCAGCATGTCGCCGCCGATCGAGGGATGCAGCACGTAGAGGCCGACCCTGCGGGTGAACCCCGACCGGGTGGCCCACGCCTGGGCCATCTCGTGGCCGGCGGCGGCGGCCGAGAGGGTCGCGACCACCCGCCCGTAGGTGCGCAGCCCGGCGTCGAGCTTGCCGACATCGTGCAGGAGCGCCGCCGCCAGGACCGGGTGGGTGGCTTCGTCGCCGAGAGCCCGTTGCACCTCCCGGGCCACACCGTGGGCGTGGCGCCGGTCGGGGCCGCTCATCCGCCGCCAGAGCTCCAGCTCGCCGTCGGCGAGCATCGAAGCCACCCAGGCCTCGGCGTCGCGACCCGGCCCGCCAGGACGCAGGGAACCCACGAAGCGGGCGACGAGGTGTCCGGCCTTCACGCGAGCCCGCCGCGGGGGCTCAGGCGTGCTCGACGCAGAACCGGCTCGCCGGCATGGCCTCGAGCCGTGCGGGCGCGATGGGCTCGCCGCAGGTCTCGCAGGTGCCGTAGCTGCCGTCGTCGATCTTGGCGATGGCCCGCTCGACATCGGCGAGCAGCGCTTGCAGGTTGGCGGTGAGGGCCCGCACCTCGCCCTGCTCGGCCGCGACCTGGCTGGAGTCGGCGAAGCCCTCGTCGAACGCCAGGTCGTCGCCGCCGTCGCCGAGATCGGCAAGCTGGCGACGCAACGAGGCGCGCTCGTCGGCGAGATGGGCGCGCGCAGCCACCAGGAGGGCTTCCATGCGGCCATGCTAGCCCGTGTTCGCCAGGATGCCTCGGACGCCGGCGCCGATCATCGGGTGCTCACCCGCCGAGCCCGGGGGTGCGCGGCGTCGTAGACCGCCTTGAGGCGCTCGGTCGTGACCCGGGTGTAGGTCTGGGTGGTGGAGATGGACGCGTGGCCGAGCAGCTCCTGCACGGCGCGGATGTCGGCGCCTCGCTCCAGCATGTGCGTCGCGCAGCTGTGGCGGAGCACGTGCGGCCACACGTTTGCGCCGAGGCCCACGGCGTCGGCGCGGGCCTTGACGATCAGCCAGGCGCCCTGCCTGCTGAGCCTGCCACCCCGCTGGTTGAGGAACACGGCCTCGGCGTCGCCCCGCCGCGCCCACGTGACCGGCGCCATCGACGGTCGACCTCCGGGATCGAGCCACGACTCCAGCGACTGGCGCGCCAGGCGACCGAGCGGCACGATGCGTTCCTTGCGCCCCTTGCCGAAGGCCCGCAGCAGGCCTCCGTCGACGTCGACATCGGCGAGCGACAGCCCGACGAGCTCGGCGATGCGCAGCCCGGTGCCGTAGAGGACCTCGAGGATGGCGCGGTCGCGGCGATCGACGGGGCGGTCGCCGGCGACGGCGTCGAGGAGCCGGCTGATGTCGGCCTCGCTCAGCGCCTTGGGGAGCCCGGAGGGCACCGAGGGACCGGCGACGTCGGCACCGGGGTCGCGTTCGGCCACGCCCTCGACGGCGAGGTAGCGGTGCAGCGACCTGGCGGCGACGACCGCTCGAGCGGCCGTCGCGGCGGCCAGTCCGGCGGCGCCGAGGGAGTGCACGTAGTCGACGAGATCGGCCTCGGTGACCGCGTCGACGGCGAGCCCGCGACCTTCGAGCCACACCGCGTAACGCCCGAGGTCGCGCCGGTAGGCCTCGATGGTGCTCGGAGCCCTCCCCCGCTCCACGGCCAGCCACGTGAGGAGCTCCTCCATCGGCAGCGGGAGCACGAGGCCGGTCACGAACAGACGCGCTCCCTCGCAAGGAGGAGGCCGATGACGGTCTTGGCGTCGTGGACGGTGCCGTCGGCGATCATCGAGGGGGCCTCGGCGAGCGGCCAGTGCTCGATGGTCATGGCCTCCTCCTCCACCCCTTGGCGGGCCTCGGGCACCGCCGAGAGCTGCTGCGCCAGGTACACACGACCGAGCTCGTCGCAGAAGCCCGGCGAATGGTGGAAGGTGGCGAGCGGTTCCCAACGGGCGGCCACCAGCCCCACCTCCTCGGCCAGCTCCCGCTGGGCGCAGAGCATCGGGTCCTCGCCGGTGACGTCGAGCTTGCCCGCCGGCAGCTCGAGGATCCACTGGTCGAGCGCTGAGCGGTACTGGCGGACCAGCACGACCCTCTTGTCGTCGTCGACGGCGACGACGGACACCGCTCCGGGGTGATGGACGATGTCGCGCTCGAAGCGATGGCCGTCGGGAGCCTCGAAGGTGCCGACGGCAAAGCTGACGATGTGGCCCTGGTGGATCAGCCGCTCGCTGATCTTGGTGAAGCCCACCGCCTGCTCAGGCCGCCGACGAGGGCGCCCGCTCGGCTTCGACGTCGATCAGGTGCGGGTTGCGGCCCTCGGCGCGAGCCAGCGCGGCGGTGACGAACTCCCGGAACAGCGGCGCAGGATCGGTGGGCCGGCTCTTGAACTCGGGGTGGGCCTGGGTGCCGATCCAGAAGGGGTGATCAGGCAACTCGACGAACTCGACGAGGCGACCGTCGGGCGAGACACCGGAGCACCGGAACCCGGCGTCCTCGAACTTCCGCCGGTAGCGGCTGTTGAACTCGTAGCGGTGGCGGTGCCGTTCGGACACCACGGTCTTGCCGTAGATCGCCGCCAGCTGGGAGCCCTCGGCCAGCTCGGCGATGTAGGCACCGAGGCGCTGGGTGCCGCCCATGTCGGACACGTCTCGCTGCGAGTCCATCAGGTCGATGACCGGATGCGGGGTGTGGGGGTCCATCTCGGTGGAGTTGGCCCGGTCGAGCCCCAGAACGTTGCGGGCGAAGTCGATGGTCATCATCTGCAGCCCGAGGCAGAGGCCCAGGCACGGGACCTGCTGCTCGCGGGCATAGCGGGCTGCCGCGATCTTGCCCTCGGTGCCACGCTCACCGAAGCCGCCGGGGATGACGATGCCGTCGAGGTGGGCCAGGCGCCCCGCGGCCAGCAGACCCTCGACGTCCTCGGCCTGGATCCACTCGATCTCCACGTCGGTGCCGTGGTGGAAGCCGCCGTGGCGGAGCGCCTCGGCCACCGACAGGTAGGCGTCCTTGAGGCTCACGTACTTCCCGATGAGCCCGACCCGCACCGTGCGGTCGAGATGCTCGATGCGGTCGACGAGCACCTCCCACTCCGAGAGGTCGATGTCGCCATCGAGGGCGAGCAGGCGGCACACGACCTCGTCGAGGCCCTCCTCGTGGAGGATGAGTGGGATCTCGTAGATGCTCTCGGCGTCGGCCGCGTTGACCACCGCCTCCGGCGGCACGTCGCAGAGCGAGGAGATCTTCCGCTTCAGCGCGTCGGACAGGGGCTGCTCGGAACGGCAGATGATGGCGTCGGGCTGGATGCCCCGCGATCGGAGCTCGGTGACCGAGTGCTGGGTGGGCTTGGTCTTCTGCTCGCCGGACGGCCCGATGAACGGGACGAGGGTGACGTGCAGGTAGCAGACGTTCTCCCGGCCCACGTCGAGGCGGAACTGGCGGATGGCCTCGAGGAACGGAAGGATCTCGATGTCGCCGACGGTGCCACCGACCTCGGTGATCACGACGTCGACCTCGTCGGCAGTGAGTCGCCTGATGCGCCGCTTGATCTCGTCGGTGATGTGCGGGATCACCTGCACCGTCTTGCCGAGGTAGTCGCCCCGTCGCTCGGCATCGAGCACCGCCGAGTAGATCGAGCCGGTGGTGGCGTTCGAGTCGCGCGTGAGGCGCTCGTCGATGAACCGCTCGTAGTGGCCGAGATCGAGGTCGGTCTCGCCCCCGTCGTCGGTGACGAACACCTCGCCGTGCTCGAAGGGGTTCATCGTCCCCGGGTCGACGTTGATGTACGGATCGAGCTTCTGCATGCTGACCCGGAGGCCCCGGGCCTTCAGCAGGCGCCCGAGCGACGAGGCGCTGATGCCCTTGCCGAGCGAGGAAGCCACCCCGCCGGTCACGAAGACGTGCTTCGTCATGCGGATGACTCCTTGATTCCCGTGGGCATGCCCGTCTCGACCACGGGAGGCCACCATAACGCGCGAGTCGGGCCGAGCGGCGGTTCTCCGGGATGCACTCAGGGCGAACGGCGACCGAGGCGGTCGAGGAACCGCAACGGCGGCACGCGGTCGATCACGCTGCTGAAGCTCACGACCTCGCTGAGCAGGTTGAGGGCGGCCACGCCGGCGAGCACCACGAGGCGGACCTCCGGGTTGCACGACACCACCACGCCCACCCCGAGGACGGCGCCCAGCGGGTTGGCGCCGACGTCGCCGAGCATGCAGCGCTCCCGCAGGTCGACCACGAGGAGCCCGCACGCCGCCCCCACGGCGATGGCCACGCCCGCCAACTCCGGCCCTGCCCCTGTGGCGACCGCCATGACGGCGAAGACCGCGGCCCCGCCCTTGATCACCCGCCCGGGCGCCCGGTCGAGGAGGTTGGCCAGGTTGGCCGACAGCGCCACCAGCGCGGCATCGGCGATCAACCGGCCAGTGCTGCGCCCCGTGGTGGCCGCGGCGACCACGACGATCGACAGGGCGCCGCCCCCGAAGAGCTTGAGCGCTCCCGTGGTGAGCTGGCCGTGGCGCAGGGCACGCAAATGGCCGGTGAACCCGCCCGATTGGCCCATCCCGCCGAGATCGTCGAGCAGTCCGAGGAGCCCGAAACCCAGCACGGCGAGCACGGCGAGACGCCGCGGCTCGAGCGAGGCAGCGTCGACGTCGGCCCCGAGCGCGTCGAGCACCGTGAGCGCCGCCTCCACGATGATCACGGCGACCACCATCACCAGGCCAGCTGCCGTGGGGAGCTTCCGCCCGCGGTAGTTCTCGCGCTCGAAGACCTCCAGCGCGAGGATCGGCGCCATCGCCCGCCACAGCGCGACGGCCGCCGCCAACCCGCCGGCCAGGCAGGCGACGACCAGCATCAGCTGGGCTCCTCACGGGCCAGGCGCGACGGCGAGACACCGCCGACGGCGGCCTCGGCGGACAGGAAGGCGAGCGACGCCGCCACCACGGTGAACACGATGCCGCCGACGATGGCGCCGGAGTCGTTCAACACGCTGCCCAGGACCGCGGCCGCAGCTGCCGCCATCAGCCCGGCGTGCAACGTCGGCACCCGGGCACGGATACGCGGCATCGACGCGGAGCGGTGGCGGGCGAGGAACGCCCAGAACGCCAGCCCCACGGGTATGGCCAGCACCCACGCCGAGCCGGTGGACACCTGGAGGTTGGCGAGGAGCTTGCGCTCGACGATCGACACCAGCGGATCGAGGCCTTCCCGACCGATCCGCTCGAAGAGCCGGCCGAGATGGGCCCTCTGCGAGGGCGGCCGCGAGAGGTCGAGGAAGCCGAACGCGAGGAGGACCACCGCGGTGGCCGCGCCGGCCAGCACCACCGTGCGCGGCCGGATCCGGTAGCCGTACAGCACCATGACGAACACGCCGATGGCCGGCGTGAACGCCAGGACACCGCCGACGTCGGATCCCCAGACCGGCACGCCGAGCACCACCAGCAGCGCGCCGAGGATGGCGATGGCCCCCAACCGTCCCCTCCTGGTGGGGTACCGAGCCGAGATCAGCGCGGCGAGGATGCACGCCGCGGCGGCCACCTGCCCGTAGCTGTAGTTGGAGATGCCGTAGAGGCGAGAGTTGCCGGTCGGCGAGTAGCCGAAGGCCGAGCCCAGGCTGAGGTCGGAGCCGGTCATCACGTCGGCGACCAGCACCAGCAGCACCAAGCTCAGCACGATGCCGAGGGCGATCCTCGGCCCGGCGAGGCGGGCGCCGACGACGGTGGCGACGGCGGCCACGAGGATCGTCGAGCCGACGAGGAAGGCCCAGTAGAACGCCAGCCCGAGGTCCTGGAGCGGGAAGGCCCGGGCCACATAGGACATCGGGAACGCGGCGAGGACGGCGAGGGACGCGAAGCGGATGCCGGCGAACGCCCGATCCGACCAGCCCCCGGCGACCGCGGCAGCGGCGACGGCGGCGACGAGCGCCATCCCGGCGACGATCACCAGCGTGGTGGGCGTGAGCAGGTGCTCCCGGAATCGCGAGGCCGTGTTCACCGAGACGAGATGGTCGATCCGTTCGTCGAGGGACGCCGTCGAGGCGATCTGCTCGAACGGCCGGCCCTCCATCGACACCGGCGCGTTGACGCCGAAGACGTCGAGGATGGTGGGAGCGACATCGACGAGGCTCACGATGCCGGAGCGCTGGGTCGTGGCCGTCCGCAGGTACCCCGCCGAGCCCGCCGGCGTCCTCAGGGCGGCGACGGTGAGACCGATGCGCCGGTTCTGGTTGTAGGGCGCCAGGAGCAGCACGGCATCCTCGTCGGGATCGACCCGCTCGACGAGCCGCGCGAAGAGGTCGTCGGTGGCTCGCAGCGCCCGATCGCGCAGCTCGGTGTAGCGCTCCCGGGTGACGAGCGGCTCGTAGCGCATCGCCCGAACCAGATCGCTCGCCTCGACCATGGCCGCCAGCCGCTGGTCGGCGCGGGTGGCATCCCACCCCTCGGTGAAGGCGCCCACCACGCGTTCGGGCTCGAGGCGCAGCCCGAAGGGCCAGTCGGGGTCGACCGCCAGCAGGTCGGTTCCCAGGCGTCCGTTCTCGACGACCCCGCGCCCGTCGACGAAGCCCAGGCCGACCTGGCGCTGGATCCCCCGGTCGAACTCGGTGCCGATCTCATCGGTGCCGTCGGCGTTGCCGACCACCATGGTCGCGACCCCGGCGATCGAGAGGCTGTCGTGCAACTGGCCGAGCTCGGCGTCGAAGGGCTCGCGATCGTTGCGTCGCTCCAGCTCGGGCCAGCCGAGCACCACCGAGCCGTCGGTGACGACGAGGCCGGTGCGGCGGCGGAAGACCTCGCCGACGTTACCCTCCGCCGGCTCCTCGACGACGCGCAGCACCTCGCCGTCGGCGCCGTCGACGCCGGCGGCGCGGGTGCCCGCCGAGATGGTGAGGTAGGCGTCGCCGGCGTCGGATCGGTGAACGACGCTGCGGGGCACCAGGTCGCCAACCGCGGCGCCCGCGGCGAAGGCCTCGATGGCGGGCAGGTCGAGACGATCCAGGTCGGACCAGGTGAGGCCCGGCACGCTGAAGACCAGCAATCTCCGGGCGTCGCTGGTCGTCCCGTCATCCACCTGGCTTCCTTCCCCGGCCGCAGCCGGGCCGGTCGTGCCGCAGAGAACCCCGAGTGCGAGCAGCGCCGCAGCCGCTCCCGCCCAGCGGGCGAGCTTCCGGGTCATGTCGTGGCCTCGACGGGGCGCACGAGATGATCGACGAGGACGGGCACCACGACGATCAGCATGGTGGCGGGGACGGCCCCCGAGGAGTCATTGGCGACCCAACCCAGGATCCCGAGGACGCCGAGGCCTGCGCCCGCGGCCAGGAGCGGGCGGGGCCAGCGCCGCCGCCGTGCCGCCGTGGGGAGGCTTTCTCGGTCGACCAGCACGACGTAGGCAACGGCGACGAGCCCGGCGAGGCCCACCGAAGCCCACACGAGCACCTCCAGGCCCCCGAAGCTCGCCTGGACCCGCCGCGTGAGGCTGTCGGCCAGGGTCTCCCAGCGTCCGTCGAGCACGAGGCGGGCGAACCGGGCCAGGTGCGTCTGGTCCTGCTCGGGCCGAGCCAGGTCGACGAGGGCGAAGGTGGCGGTGACGCACGCGCCGGCCACCATCAGAGCTGCGAGGTGGAGCCAGCGCACCCGCCTGCCGGCGAGCACCATCGCCGTGACCCCGAACGCAGGCACCATCGCGAGCGAGCCGCCCACGTCGGCACCGAGGAGTGGGAAGCCGTCGAGCACGATGGTTCCCACCAGGACCACGAGTGCGAGCGTGCGGCCGCGTGGCCCGCGCCGATGCGCGACGACGGCGAAGAGCACTGCCGCCGCGCTGAAGATGGCGAAGGCGAGGTTGCCGAGGCCGGCGAAGCGTCCGGCGACGGCCACGGAGTAGCCGAACACGGTGTTCACCTGCAACGGGGCGCCGAGGACGACGTCGAGGCTTACGACGGCGAGGATGGCTCCGAGCGCGGCGAGCACGCCCGTCCCGGGCCGGAATCGTTCCGCCGCCGAGGCGAGGGCGCCGACGACGAGCCCCAGCGCGGCGACGGTGGCGGCGTACGGCAGAGCCGTGGCGGGCGACGCCCAGTGCGCGCCGGCGAGGAAGGTGCCTGCCGCCGCACCCAGGATCGAGTACGACGCGAACTGCAGGAGCTTCCGGCGCCGCGGGCCCGGGTGAGCCCAGGGCCCGCCGGCGGCCAGCAACGCGGCCAGGACGGCGATGAACGCCACCGTGACGCCGGGGACCATGCGATCCCTGAACGCGGCGTCGCTCACGTCGCGGGCCAGCGCGCGGATGTGCGGGCCGCCGCCGACCTCGGTCACCACGAACGGGCGGCCCTCGATCGAGCCCGGATGGGCCTCGCCGAGCAGGTTCAGCACGGTGGGGGCCAGGTCGGCGAGCTGCACGTACCCGTCGCGACCGGTGGTGGCGGTGCGGAGCAGGCCGGAGTGCACTCCCGGAGCCGAGAGCGCAGCGAGACCGAGGTCGGGCCGCCCCGGAGAGGTGGGGACGCCGACGACCACCACCGCGTCGGTCGCCGGGTCGATCACGTCCAGCACGGTGCCGAGCAGGGTGTCGGCGTCGGCCAGGACCCGGCGCCGGATCGACCGCTGCTCGGAGGGGGTCACGCGGCGCCGGTACTGCGCCTCGCGGCGGAGATCGGACGCCTCGACGAGCAGCACCGACCGGCGCCCGTCCTGGCCCGGCCACAGAGCCCCGAGCGCGGCCTCGACCGCGACGGGGTCGAGGCCGACCCCGAACGGCAGGGCGGGATCGCGGGCCAGCAGGTCGCTCGACACCTCACCGGCGGGCAGCGACCCGTCGGATCCCATCAGGAACGCCACCGCCTCACGATGCAGCGACCCGAGGTCGGCGGTGGTGCCGCCGTTGTCGATCTCGTCGACCCGATCCGCGTTGGCGATCACGGCACGATCGACCCCCGCTGCCGCCAGCTCGTCGCCGAGCATCCCGACGTCGGCGCCGTACACGGTGCGATCGTTGTGATCGGAGATCGGGCCGACGCTGGGGTACGAGATGCCCGACGGAGCCCGCCCCAGCCGGCGGGCCAGGAGCCCCCTGGCGTCCACGCCGTTGATCAGCTCGCCGGGGGCGAGCGCCGCACCCGACTCCCGGCCGGTCGCGAACGCCCGCGTGCCGGCGCCCATCGTCAGGTACGCAGCCGCCGCGTCGGCCGGCCGGCGTCCCACGCGGTTGGCCAGGTTGCCGACCGCACCGTTCTGGGCGAGCGCGTGCAGGTTCGGCATCGACCGGGCGTCGACATCCCGCCACGTGACCCCGGGCAGCGACACCACCAGCACCCGCTGCACCGAGGCCTCCGCCTGCGAGCGGTCGGCGGCACAGCCACCGACGGCGATCGCCACCGCCAGCGCACCCAAGGCGAGGCGCGCAACGGCACCACGGTGCGGGGACGGACCGGCCGTCACGGGGCCTCGGGTTCGAGGGGCATCGTGCTGGTGACCCGCCGGCGCAGGGAGCCATGAGCGCGCAAGACGCGGTAGCCGGCGACCACGACGACGAGACCCGTGACGCCACCGGCGAGCGAGGCCAACAGGTCACCGGCACGCCCGGATCCGGCGGTGATGCTTCGCTGGGCCAGCCAGGCCGCGGCCCCGCCGGCGATGGCTGGCACCGCGACGCGATGCGTCGTCGCCGGCCACAGCCGGTGGCCGATCCGGCGGCGGAGCCGGACACCCAGCACCACCGTGCCGATCAGGTACGCCGCGGAATGCCCGAGCCCGAGCAGGAGCACGCGACTGGTCGCGCCGGCGTCGAGGATCGGACCGAGCGCCATGACGGCCATTCCCGCCGCGGCCGCCCCGAGCGACACCAACCCCGGCGTCCGGCTGTCGCCCAGCGCGTAGCTCACCCGCGCCAGCAGCAGGAACACGCTGTACGGGAGGAGCCCGGCGGCCAGGGACACCAGCGCGGCAGCGAGCAGGTCGGCACCCTCCGCGCTGGTCTCGCCGAAGGCCACCAGGCGCATGCCGGGCCCCG
>Ga0268386_10001872_pt1 | contig 14693 bp, 11 predicted proteins | sample RVTome_15_FD_200260 | JGI IMG/M metagenome (GOLD analysis project Ga0268386, IMG submission 200260) | Soil microbial communities from uranium-contaminated site in the Upper Colorado River Basin, Wyoming, United States - RVT150D86... ...
CGACACCGCGGTTTTCAGCCGCGTGCTCTGCCAACTGAGCTACCTGGCCCGAGCCGGTAGAGAACCTGGCAGAGATCACCGCCGAAGTCATCACCAGCGTGTTGAGTGTAGCGAAGGGGTGGGAGGCCGAGGCGACCTCCACGTGGCGCGTCGCGGCCTTCCTCCCGCAAAGCCCGCCGGGAGACACTCGTCTGTGTCCATCTCAGGCGGTCAGCCCTGGCTCGGCTCCGCGTCCATCACGACCGCGACCCCGGGTGCACGCACCGTTCCCAGGATCCGCTCGACATCTTCGCCGTCGACCGTCTCCCGCTCGAGGAGCAGCGCGACGACCTGCTCGAGCGAGTCACGGCGTGATTCGAGCAGCGCGCCTGCGCGATCGTCGGCGTCCTTCAACAGCCGAGAGACCTCCTCGTCGATCACGCGCTGCGTCTCCTCCGCGTACTGCCGGGTCGTGAGCTGCTGTGCGCCGAGGTACTGCGGACCGTCCTCGGAGAAACCGACCGGCCCGAGGCGGGGGCTCATCCCGAACTCCCGCACCATCCTGGTCGCGAGCTGCGTGGCACCGGCGAGATCGTTCGACGCCCCGGACGAGGTCTGGCCGAGCAGGAGCCGCTCGGCCGCGCGCCCTCCGAGGCGGATCGTCAGCGAGTCGAGCAGGTAGCTCTCCGGGTAGATCCGCCGCTCGTCCTCCGGGAGCTGCTCGGTGACCCCGAGGGCCCGGCCCCGTGGCAGGATCGTGACCTTCGCGACCGGGTCGGCGTTCTCCGAGAGCGCCGCCACGACGGCGTGGCCGGCCTCGTGGACGGCGACCGCGCGCTTCTCCTCGGGGAGCAGCGCGTTCGAAGCCTCCCGGCGGCCGAGCAGGATGCGGTCACGCGCTCCCGAGAAGTCCTCGGCGGTGATCGTCTGGCGCCCGGCACGCACGGCGAAGATGGCCGCCTCGTTCACCAGGTTCGCGAGATCGGCGCCGGAGAACCCGGGCGTGCTCCGTGCCACCACATCGAAGTCCACATCGGCCGCGAAGGGCTTGCCCTTCGCGTGGACGGTGAGGATCGCGGCTCGTTCCTTCTGGTTCGGCAGCGGGATCTCGACGTGGCGGTCGAACCGCCCGGGGCGCAGAAGCGCCGGGTCGAGGACCTCTGGGCGATTCGTCGCCGCGAGCACCACCACGCCGGTCGACCGATCGAACCCGTCCATCTCCGCGAGCAGCTGGTTCAGCGTCTGCTCGCGTTCGTCGTTCGTCGAGAAGCCGGCGCCGCGCCGCTGGCCGATCGCGTCGATCTCGTCGATGAAGACGATCGCGGGTGCCCGCTTCTTCGCGTCGGTGAACAGGTCGCGAACGCGCGAGGCCCCGACACCGACGAAGAGCTCGACGAAGCCCGAGCCGGTGATCGCGAGGAACGGGACTCCGGCCTCGCCGGCAACGGCTCGCGCGAGGAGCGTCTTGCCGGTCCCCGGCGGCCCTACCATCAGCACGCCCCGCGGACCCATCGCACCGGCCTTCGCGTAGCGCTGGGGGTTCTTCAGGAAGTCGACGACCTCGCTGATCTCCTGCTTCGCGCCCTCGTACCCGGCCACGTCGCTGAATCGGGTCGACGGAGCCTCGGCGTCGTAGACCTTCGCGCGCGAACCGAGGATCCCGCCGATCCCGCCCGCGAGCTGGCGCTGCGCGCGCCTGCCGATGTACAGCCACACCCCGATCAACAGCAGGAAGGGCAGGAAGCCGAGGAGGACGCTGAGGACGGTGGCCCCGGGCTCGGCCTCGCCGGTGATCTCGACCCCGCTCGCTCGTAGCTCCTCCGCGAGGCCGGGGTCCTGGAGGGCGATAGGGATCTGGGTCGCGTAGTCCCCACCGTTCTCGAGCGTCCCGGAGACGGCCCCGCCGGGATCGATCACGGCCGTCGCGACCCCGCCGGCTTCCACGCGCGAGAGGAAGTCCGTGTAGCTGAGCTCCGTCACGCTCGGTGCGCCGCGCGGCCAGAACAAGATCACCGCGGACACGACGAGACCCAGGACGAGCAGCCAGTTGCGCCAGGCGGGAGGAGGCGGCGGTGCAGCCGGTCGCCCGCGATCGGTCGACGGGTCCGACTTCGCGTGTTCGGTCATCAGACGCCTCCCGGGATCGGTGACGAGACCTCATCGTACGGAGCCTTCACCCTTCCCGCCCAACTGGCGCGACTGGAGAGCCGGCGTCCCGCTACGGGACCGCACCGGGTGGTGCCGAGTCCGACCCGATCGACGAGACGACCGTGAAGACGACCGCCGTCACAGGAACCGCGAGATAGGCGCCGATGATGCCGAAGAGCGACGCACCGGCGGCGACCGCGAGCAGGATCACGGCGGGGTGGAGATCCACGGTGCGGCTCTGGATGATGGGCTGGAGGAAGGTTCCCTCGATCAATTGCACCGCCACGACGAGAGCCAGGACCGCGAGTCCCATCTCCCAGCCTCCATCCGCGAAGGCGACCAGCACGGCGACGAGGCCGGAGATGAACGCGCCGATGAAGGGCACGAACGCACCCAGGAAGACGAGCACGGCGAGGGCGAACGCGAGCGGCACGCCGAGCACCCAGAGACCGATGCCGATCAACGAGGCGTCGACGACCGCGATGAGCGCCGTCCCCCTGACGAAGCCGCCGAGCACGACCCATGCCCTCTGCCCCGCTCGGTCGATCACCGGGCGCGTCTCCGGCGTGAACCGCCGCAGGATCCAGTCCCAGAGAGAGGTGCCGTCGCGGAGGACGAAGTAGAGGATGGAGACGGCCAGCACCAGGCCGCCGAGGAGGCCGGCACCCGCCTGGGCGCCCGAGACGAGGTACCCGGAGGCTTCGCGCCAGGAATCTGCGAGGGACGCCCCGAGATCCTCGGCCAGGGAGAGGTTGAACGGTTCGCCTTCGAGCCACTCCGCGATCTCGTTCACGGCCCGGGAGACCGAGGAGGCGAGCTCGTCGTACTGCGCGAGGACCGAGGTCGTCACGATCGCGATCAGCCCGGCAACGACCGCGAGTCCCACGAGCAAAGCGATCGCGGCGGCCGAGCGCCCGAGTCGAAGCCTGCTCCGGACGAACCGGACGACAGGGGAGAGTGCCGGTGTGATCGTCAGCGCGATCATGACCGGCAGCACGATGATGCGCACGTACCACAGCACGGCGAGCACGGCGACCAGGGCTGCGGCGCAGACGAGCACCCGCCACGACCAACCCGCGGCCCGCTCCAGATTCGCGGGAACCGGCGGAAGATTCATCGAAGCCCTCGTGGGCACCTATGGCTGCTCAGGATAGAGATCCGAGGATCCGGTGCTACCAGGTGCCGCGATCGTGACCGCGGACCAGTTCCGGCGATCTGGGCCATCATATTCATGTGGAGAGGGATCTCGACCCCTGGAGAGGAGTCTCGGCATGAGAGACGTCGAAGATCGCGAGCGGCCTTCCGAAGAAGACTCGGACGATGAGTGGGATGACGGTTCCGGGCAGGCCCTCGAGGAGATGATCGAGCACGCGGATCACGCGCTCGGTGCAGAGTCGTTCGGCACGACGGCGGACGAGCAGGAGCGGGGCGAGCCGATCGACTCGCGCCTCGCCGAGGAGCGGCCGAGTCGGCCCATACTCGATGACGAGCCGGGGATCATCGACGAAGACGTTCCGGACGACGAGTCGGAGATGGTCGCCGAGGCGGTCGAGGAGAAGGACCCGTTCGTCGCGCCCGAGGAAGTCGCGATGTCGGTGCGCGAAGAGGCCCCAGGGGCGGTCGACCATCCCGATGACTACATCGAGGATGGCGAGGCCGAACCGAAGTCCGAGTAGGGCAACCGCCCCCGGTCAGGACGGTAGAACTTCCTCTCCGAGCTCGCCCACGATCGCCACGTCCGGCGAGTAGTCGATCGGCACGTCGATGAGTGACGGGCCGTCCGTCGCGAGGGCCTCGTCGAGTCGTTTCGCGAAGTCGGAAGCCGTCTCGCACCGCCACGCGGGGATGCCGAACGACTCCGCGAAGCGAACGAAGTCCGGGTTGCCGAACTCGGTCCCGAAGTGGCGCCCGAACCGCCGTTCCTGCTTCCACGTGATCGAGCCGAACCCCCCGTCTTCCCAGACGACGTTCACGACGGCGGTGCCGAGCCGAACCGCCGTCTCGAGCTCCTGCGCGTTCATCATGAAGCCGCCGTCGCCGCTCACCGCGACGACGCTTCGGTCGGGGTGGACCAGCTTGGCCGCGATGGCAGCGGGTAGGGCGAACCCCATGGCCGCCAGGCCGTTCGAGATGAGCACCGTGTCCGGCTCGTACGCTGGGTACATCCGACCGATCCAGAGCTTGTGGAGCCCGACGTCCGACACCAGGATGTCCTTCCGACCGAGCGCGCGCCGGAGCTCGTAGAGGACCCTGGGCGGTTGCAGGGGAGATTCCGGGTCGTCCTTCGCACGGCGGAAGCGCTCGAGGACGGCGTCTCGCAGACGCGAGGATCCGCCCGGCTTCCGCGCCCGCTCGCTCTTGCGTGTGAGACGCTCCAGATTGCGGGAGATGTCCCCGACGAGCTCGATCTCGGGGATGAAGTGCTCGTCGATCTCGGCCGGCAGGGAATCGATGCAGACGATCGTCTTGTCGTTCGTCGGGTTCCAGTGCCGAGGCGCGTGCTCCACGAGGTCGTAGCCGATCGCGATCACGAGGTCGGCCTCGTCGAACCCGGTCAGGCGGTAATCGCCGGGCTGCAGACCGACGGCGCCCAGTGCCAGTGGGTCGTCGGGCTCGAGCAGGCCCTTGGCCATGAACGTCGTGGCGACCGGGATGCCGCTCCTGCGCGAGAAGGCCCGAACGACGCTCACCGCTCGACCGCGGACCGCGCCGTTGCCGGCGAGGGCGATCGGGTGCTCGGCATCGCGGATGAGCTCGGCGGCCCGGGCGATGTCCGCGGACGACGCGTCGGGATGCGCGGACGTCCTGCGCGCGAGGGGCTCGCCCTGGGTATCGGCCGCCATCACGTCCTCGGGCAGCTCGATGTGCGTCGATCCCGGTTTCTCGGCCTCGGCGACCTTGAAGGCCTTGCGAACCACCTCTGGGATGATCGCGGGATCGCCGACGCGGGCGTTCCACTTCGTGATGGGGCGCATGATCTCGAGAACGTCGATGTACTGGTGCGACTCCTTGTGCATCCGTTCCAGGTCGCCCTGCCCCGTCAGCACGACGACGGGCGCTCGGTCGAGGAACGCGTCCGCCACCCCCGTCATGAGGTTGGTGGCGCCCGGACCGAGCGTCGCCAAGCAGACACCAGCGAGTCCCGTCAGGCGGCCGTACGCGTCGGCCATGAACGCCGCCGCCTGCTCGTGACGCACCGGCACGAACGCGATCGACGAGCGTGACAGCGACTCGTTGAGGTCGACGGTCTCCTCGCCGGGGACGCCGAACACGTAGCGCACGCCCTCGGCCTCGAGGCACGAGACCAGGAGATCCGAGGCTCTTCGAGCGGACGTGTTCGACACCCTCCCGTCGCTTCGATCGAGTCTAGGGCATCGCCTTTCCGAGCAGCGGCCTGATGACGACCGCTGGGGCCGTGCACAGACATGAATGCGCCCCAGGTCGGACCTGGGGCGCATTCCTCTCCGTCCGTACCTGATCCGGTCTACGTCGTGAACGAGATGCCGAAGATGTCCTGGTCGAGGCCACCCGCGTTTCCGCACGTATCGCCGCCGAACGGCGCATCCCTGCGGGCCAGCGGCATCTCGGGATCGAGCAGGCCCTCGGGGCTCTCGGCCAGATCGTCGCGGCACTGGAGCACGTCGAAGCCGTCGTCGAAGCCGTCCTGGGCTTCGAGCTCGCGTGGGTCCTGACCGGGCACGACGTTGCGGTCGTCCGTCCACGACGCGTAGCCGAACAGGCCGTCCCCATCCGTGGCGAGCGAGATCCAGTTGTAGTCCCCGTGGAACGGGATGTCCCGGTTGCCGAACATCTCGTACGCGGACTGATGACCCTCGCTCGAGACCTGCGCCGACGCGAACGACAGCGCGCTCGTCGACGACGTCGCTAGGAAGCTGTTCACGATGTCGTCATCGGGATCGCTGAGCGAGCCTCCCGAGGAGATGGGGTTCCCATCCTCGTCCAGCGTGTTCCCGATCGGGAACTGGACGTCGTAGTCGTCATCCGTCCGATTGTCCTGCCAGATGACGGCCAGCGTTCCGTCCAGCGCGTCGATGTCCGGGAAGAACTGGTGACCATTGGGATCCGGATCGACCGCCACCGGCTCACTCCAGCTCGCCCCATCGTTACGAGACACGACCACGTAGACCAGTGACTGGCCGACCTGACCTCCGCCGGCCGAAGAGTACGAGGTGTCGCTCTCCTCCTCACTCCCGGGCCGGATCGCGTTGTAGGTCAGGAACACCCCGTTGGCGCTGCTGAGCTGGTCCGCCGTCGAGCGAGGCTCGAGCGGCACCCGATGGAACACGAAGCCGGTCGTGCACTCGAAGGGACCGTCACCGCAGTCCCGGAAGGGATCGGCCGGAGCGTAGGGCGTGATCGTGCGGATGAGCTCGGCGTCGGAGAACGAGGCGCCGCCATCGGTCGAGCGCGCGAACCCGAGCCCGTCCGCGCGTCGCGAGGAGTTATCGCCGAAGGTCCGGAACGTCAGGTAGACGTCACCGTCGCCCTCGATGGCGATGTCGCATCCCTGCACGGATCCGAGCCCTGGGTTCGTGATCGAGAACGGCGCGGAGAAGGTCTCGCCCGAGTCGGTCGAGCGGCTGAACAGGATGCGGTTCTGCCCCAAACCGGTGAAGCGCGACCAGCACACGTACACGTTGCCGTCGTGATCGCCGCCCGTGCGGTCGACCTCGAGCATGGGCTTGTCCTGGAAGACGCCCTGGAAGTTGCGCGACGGCGTGCCGCGCCCCACGACCCTGGTCCGCTCGTAATCGACCGGGTAGCCGCTGGGGTGGGGATCGGTCAGGTACGTAGCCACGTAGACGTCGCCGTTGATCGCTCCCACCCGGTTGAACGCGATGCCGCCGACGAACAGGTTGCCCTCGTTGTCGAACGCGGCGATCGGATCGCCCGCGTCGGTGTGGTTGCCGAACAGAGGGGACTCCATGCCCTCAGGTGAGGTGTCCTGGGGGTAGCCGGGCACGATCGAGTCGGTCCACGTCTCGCCGCGGTCGGTCGAGTACGCGAACCCCTGCCACCCGGCGCCGAGGTCGGTGAGGCAGTAGTCGTTCCAGCCGGCCACGATCACGTCCGGATCGGTCGGGTCGATCACCGTGAACGGCTCGTTCCCCTGGCGGCGACTGCCGCCGTCCGTCGTGTCCGAATCCGTGAGACTCGAGGCGGGCGTATCATCGTCGTCCTGCGAGCCGTCGTCGTTGCAGTGCTCGATGCCGGTGTCCGTGCCGCCGTCGTGCCGGACGTAGATCTGGCCGGAGACCTGATCGTCCCCATCGACCGACGGCACCTGGGCGAGCGCGGGTGATGGGAAGGCGAAGACCGCAGCCAACGTCATCCCCCCCGCGAGTGCGGCCAGCAGCCCTCGCCGGCCTTTCGGTGATCGGAGTCTCTGCACGAGCGCCCACCTCCTTGCCCACGGCGTCCTGACTCAGGGGGTCCGGCATCTGCCGCGAGAGGTCCCTGCGACCCTACCCACGTCAGACGTCGACAAACAGACCCGTGCTGCTGACGTTCAGGGATAGTCGATCGTCGGTGCGGTGGCGCCGGTATCAACCACGCCGCCGGGACGCTACTCGGGCTCCATCCCTTGTCGGCTTGCAGACCGGGAAACCGTTGCCAGCGGCCGCGACGGACTTCCTTGCTTCGGGCCTCTCGGCCCGTTGCGGCCCCCTCAGGCGGCCCTCACGCGCGGATCGAGGTAGGAGTAGCCGATGTCTGCGATCAGGTTCGCGAAGATCACCGCGGTCGAGAACAGCAAGAACAACCCCTGCAGGAGCGGAAAGTCCTTGACGCCGATCGCCTGCACCGTCAACAGACCCAGCCCGGGCCACGAGAAGATGGACTCGATCGTGATCGCGCCCCCGAAGATGAACCCGAGCGACAGGAACGTCAGGGTGATCGTCGGCAGCAGGGCGTTCGGAACGACGTGGTCCCACAGCACCTGCTTCTCCCGGACGCCCTTGGCGCGAGCGGTGATGACGAAGTCGTCGTTCATCACGTCGATCAGTGAGTTCCGCATGATGAGCGCGTACTGCCCCAGGTAGGCCACCGTGAGCACGAACCACGGCAGGAACATGTGGTTGAGCACGTCGGCGATGTGGGCCCAGCCGGTGAGGTCGCCTCCGGGCGTCTCGTAGCCACCGGTCGGGAAGATCGCGGGGAATGGCCCGACCCCGCCGGCGAACGCCATCAGCATCAGGATCCCGAACCAGAACTCCGGCATCGCGAAGAAGAACAGCGTGACGTTGAGCGACGCCACGTCGAACTTGCTGCCGTGGCGCCAGCCGCCGTAGATCCCGATGATGAGCCCGATCGTCGCCGAGGCGATCATCACGGTCCCGAGCAACAGGAATGTCGGCCAGATCCTGCTCGCGATCACTTCCGACACCGGCGCGCCCCGGTAGTAGAAGGACCCGCCGAAGTTGAACCTCGCCGTATCGCTGACGTAGATGAGGAACTGCTCGGGCAGCGGCTCGTCCAGTCCGAGGTCCGCCCGAAGCGCCTCGAGGTTCTGGGGGTTGAAGGCGCTGGTGCCTCGAAGGAGCAGGGCGGCCGAATCACCCGGAAGGACGCGGAACAGGAAGAAGTTGAAAACCAGCACGAAGGCCAGGGTGAGGACGGCCTGCAGCACCTTGCCGAGGATGTACCTGCGCGTCCCCACCCCGGTCTTCGAACTTCCTTCCCGTTGCAGTCGAGGTCCCTAGACTGTCTCGTCGCTCGCGCGCGATACCTGCTCGTCCAGGCACACGACCCCCTTGCCGCCCGTGCCGACGTCGGCGTCGATCCGATACCCGAGGATCTCGGTCCCGATGCCACGCTCCACGCGACCTTTCTATACCCGGGCTGCCCGGGACTTTCTTTGCCGGGCTGCTGGGGATTTCCGTCCGGGCCTCAGAGGAATCGAGGCCAGCGTACGTCGGCGGACGTCCGTGTATGTTCGCAGACGCTCTCTTGATCCGCAGGTTCGGGGTTCGAATCGCCGGGGCCCACCACACAGCCGCCCGTGGAGGTGCAATGCCGCTCGTGACCGAGGAGACGACGGCCTCGACGGGGAATGCCCCCGCGAAGGCCGGCTGGACGGCCGGTGTGACGACGGCCTTGAGCCGGATTGGCGCGGATCCGGGGGACGACCAGGAGCTGCGCCAGAAGAAGACGCTCCTCGTCCTGCTCGCGGTCCTCATCGCACCCGTGTCAGTCATCTGGGGCATCCTGTACCTCGCCCTCGGCTCGTGGGTGGGCATCGCTCCGCTCGTCTACTGCGCTATCTCGGTTGCGTCCTTGGTGGTGTTCGCGCGAACCAAGAGCTTCCGTTTCCTCCTCGTCGTGCAGCTCCTCGACATCCTCGTCGCGCCGACAGCCGGCGGTCAGATGCTCGTGGGTGGTTTTCTCCCCTCCGGCGCGGTCGGACTCTGGGGCATCCTGGCTCCCATGGGAGCCCTCGTCTTCCTCGACGTGCGTCAGGCTGTCCGTTGGTTCGTCGCGTTCCTGCTCGTCTTCCTTCTTACGGGAATCCTCGGCGAGGTGCTCTTCGCGGATGCGGACCTCCCGTTGTGGTTCACGAGCACGATGCTGGCGTTGAACATCGTCGGGGCGGCTTCCATCGCCTTCATGCTCCTCGCCACCTTCGCCCACCAGCGCAACGAGGCCCTCGTGGCGGTCCGAGTCGAGCAGGAGAAGTCCGAGTCCCTCCTCGTGAACGTCCTGCCCGGCTCGATCGCTGCCCGCCTGAAGGCCACCGACCGAACGATCGCCGACCACTTCGACGAGACCTCGATCCTGTTCGCCGACGTCGTGGACTTCACCCCGCTCTCGCAGCGCCTACCCCCGGCCGAGATGGTCGACCTCCTCGATCGGCTCTTCTCTCACTTCGACACGCTCGTCGAGCGGCACGGACTCGAGAAGATCAAGACCGTCGGCGATTGCTACATGGCGGCCGCCGGAGTGCCGGACCCACACGAGGATCATGCACGCCGGGCCGCGCTTGTGGCGTTGGACATGCGGGACGCGGTTACGACCTCGTCGGTTGCCGGTCGGGAAGGTCTCGAGCTCCGGATCGGGATCAACTCGGGTCCGGTCGTCGCCGGCGTGATCGGCAGGAAGCGCTTCATCTACGACCTATGGAGCGACGCCGTGAACACGGCGAGTCGGATGGAGTCCCACGGCACGCCCGGCGAGATCCAGATCACCCGCGCGACGTACGAGCTGTTGAAGGACGAGTTCGTCTGTCGCCCCCGCGGCACGATCGAGGTCAAGGGCAAGGGCCGGATGGAGACCTGGTACCTCGAAGGAACACGGTCCGGCGAAGCGGGATGGTGAGCCGACGTCGATACGTGGCGCTGCTTCGTGCCATCAGCAACGTTCCCATGAAGCCCTTCCGCGATGCCACGGAGGCCACGTTCACTAGCACCAACTATCAGCGCGACGAAGGCGGTTCTCGCGTAACGACACGGGATCCTGCAGTCGCTGATGAACGCCGGCGCTCGAGCTGGTCGGGTCTCATGGCGAGGCGCCACCGCGCGGAGAAGTGATCCCCTGGGATAGCAGGAACGCGTCGACAGCTTCGCGGACCTGTCCCCGCCACGCCCTCCACGTCGAGGTGGCCCAAGCCTCGATCGCACGATCGCGCCGGTCCCCGGGTGGCTCCGCGACGACGTCGCGCACGGTCATCAGACCCCGGTCCGCCCGAAGCGCGAACCGTGGCCAGTGGGGGCGTCGGTCGGCGACGATCTGGTGAATGCGCTGAACCTGACGACCAGTCAGCCCATGCTCGACGTGCAGGTATAGGCCGATGAGCGCTTGCGCGAGGCGGATCGGCGGGTCCTTCTCGGTCGCCGTCTGGACCGCGTACGTATCGACCACATATTGATGACAGAACGCGACATCGGCTCGCCCCAGCGTGTACGCGCGTAACTCGTTGTACGCGGCCTCGTCTCCGTGCATGACGACAACCTTAGGGCAGCCGCCTCAGCCGAGAGTGCTCCTGTAGCTTCGGGGCATGGTGGTCGTTCGATGGCTGGAGCCGGATGTCGCCGAGGACTTGGCGCTAGCGCCCGCTGTCACCGACGTCGTGAACCGAGCGTATGCGCACAAGGAGGTCGGACTCTTCGCGACCATGATCGAGCGGACCGACATCGACGATGTCCGCACGTCGATATCGCGCCGTGAGACGGCCATCGCGCTCTTAGAGGGGGCCGTCGTCGGCTCGGTCCGCTCGCGCGCGCTGGATGGCCGGACCGGTTGGTTCGGTGCGCTGGGCGTCGATCCTGCGGTGAACGGCCGAGGGTTTGGCGAGGCGCTCGTCCGGTTCGTGGAGGACGACGCGGCGGCAGCTGGGCGAGGCGCGATGCAGCTCGAGGTATTGGAGTCCCAACCGATACATCCCCACCTGTCGCGAGTCCGGGAGTGGTACGAGCGACGCGGGTACCGCGAGACGTCACGCCTCCCACTCGCGGCGCTGTACCCCGAGGACGCGGCAAGGCTGCTCGCGGCAGTGATGGACGTTGTCACGATGCGGAAGCCGCTCTAGATACATGTCGGGACGCTCGCGCAGACGAGGCGTCCCTGCGTTCAGGCAAGCTCCACCTTCCTTCGCGGTCTAGCCCACGACGCTCTTCCGACAGGCAGTTTGACACGGCCCGAACTCGGAGCACGAACTCCCCGGATTGCGCTGATGGCGGAAGGAGTGGCCTCACGAAACGAACTACCTGCGGCCCCCGAACGGGAAAACCGCAGGTAGATCGGCGCGCCCGACGGGCTTCGATCCCGCGATCTCCGCCTTGACAGGGCGGTGAGGACGGCCGGACTCCTCTACGGGCGCGTGTGCTATTCGGTTGTGTGCCCCCAACGGGATTCGAACCCGTGTCGCCGCCTTGAAAGGGCGAAATCCTAGGCCGCTAGACGATGGGGGCCCGGTTCATCCCGCACCCCGCCCCCGGCCCGGGGGCAGCGCCGGGAAGTATAGCGGCCGGCCCTGCTGGCCCCTCAGTTGGCCTGGATGATCCGGAGCCGGTCCCCCGGTCGGAGGTCGGCGTCCTCCGCATACTCGAGGACGTGGCGAACCCCGCGCCGAGGCCGCAGGAGCCGATTAGGCGGTACGTGGAGGATCCGTCGTATCACGTGGTCATGGTCGAGCAGCGCGACCCCGATCGGGAACCCCATGCCGAACGTATGGACAGACCTCGTGGTTTCCAGCAGGAGAGCCTGGTCGCGGCCGAGTGACGGACGACCGAGCAGTCCGCGCATCCGCTCGCGCCGAGTTTCGGGCACCTGCGCCCGCAGGATCGCGCCGCGAGGAGCGACCAGATCGATCCGTCGCATCGAGGCGACCCTAACGCGACCCCACGACGCCCACGTTCCACGACGCCCACGATCCATGTGGTGGGGCGGGCAGGATTCGAACCCGCGACACGAGGGTTAAAAGCCCCCTGCTCTGACCAGGCTGAGCTACCGCCCCTGGTGGCGAAGTCTACGGGGTGCGGAAACGCCGGTAGCGATTGGTGATCGGCAGCCGCCGGTCGCGTCCGAACGCCTTCGGCGTGATCTTGATCCCGGGAGCCGCCTGGCGGCGTTTGTACTCGGCCCGATCGATCATCTCGACGACTCGGTCCACGAGCTTCGGATCCAGACCACGGGCGGCGATGATGTCCTCGGGCGATCGGTCGTCCTCCACGTACGCCTCGACGATCGGGTCGAGGACGTCGTACGGCGGAAGCGCGTCCGTGTCCTTCTGGTCCGGACGCAGCTCGGCCGACGGTGGCTTGTCGAGCACCCGCTGCGGGATCGGCGGAGTCTCGGCTCCCCCGATCGCGTTCCGCCACTTGGCGAGCTCGTACACGAGCGTCTTCGGCACGTCCTTGATCGGCGCGAACCCACCCGCCATGTCGCCGTACAGCGTGGCGTACCCGACCGCGTACTCGCTCTTGTTGCCGGTCGCGAGCACGAGCGAGCCGAACTTGTTCGAGACCGCCATCAGCAGGTTGCCGCGGATCCGCGCCTGCAGGTTCTCCTCGGCGACCCCTTCCTTGGTCCCCCGGAAGGTCTCCCGCAGCACGTCCAGGTAACCCGAGAACACATCTCCGACCTCGAGGACGTCGAGCCGGACGCCGAGCCCGCTGGCCACCTGCTTCGCGTCGTCGAGGCTCTCGGGCGACGAGTACGGGGACGGCATCGCGAGCGTGCGGACGGCCTCGGGGCCGAGCGCGTCCCTGGCGAGGACCGTGACGAGCGCCGAGTCGATCCCGCCCGACAGGCCGAGCACGACCTGCTCGAACCCGTTCTTGCGTACGTAGTCCCGAAGCCCGAGCACCAGACCGAGGTAGACCTGCTCCAGATCCTCCGGCCACGGCGGGCGTTCCTGCGCGCTGGAGATCTCTCCGTCGATGTCGACGATGAGCAGGTCCTCTTCGAACATCGCCGCGTGGTGAGCGAGCGACCCGTCCGGGCGAACGACGACGCTCCCGCCGTCGAACACCAGCTCGTCCTGGCCTCCGACCGCGTTCACGTAGACGATCCACGAGCCGGTCTCGAGCGCGCGTGCCCTCGAGATCTCGATCCGTTCGTCGGCCTTGCCCCGGTGGAAGGGCGAGCCGTTGATGTTGAGGATCACCGGCGTGTGCTGGCGTGCGTACTCGTCGAAGGGCGGGCCCGGCATCCACGCGTCCTCGCAGACCGACAGCCCGAGCTCGGAGCCGGCGATCCGCACGGGGCAGGCCGCGTCGCCGGGCGTGAACGTCCGTGCTTCGTCGAACACGCCGTAGTTCGGGAGCTTGATCTTGTGGTAGCGAGCCACGACCTGCCCGCCGCCGACGAGCGCGGCGGCGTTGTGGATCCCCCGGTCCGAGCGGTCGACGAAGCCGACCACGATCGAGCATCCGCCGGTCGTGTTCGCGGCGAGCGTGTCCAACGCGATCAGGTTGTCGTCGACGAACGCCGGCCTGAGCACGAGGTCCTCCGGCGGGTAGCCGGTGATCGCGAGCTCGGGAAACACCACGACGTCGGCGTCCGCCTCCGTCGCTCGGGACGCCCAGGCCGTCAGGAGGTCGACGTTGCCGGGCAGATCGCCGACCGTCGTATCGACCTGTCCGAGTGCGATCCTCACGCGCGTCAGCGTAGACGGCTGCGGGCCGAGCTACTCGATCCCGCCGATGTCGAGGTTGTACGCCTCCCAGACGAGATCGGATCCGAGCTGCCGATGGCGAACGATCTGGCCGAGCAAGCGCTGCAGGTCGTCCCGGGCCTCATCCAATGGCCATGCCGGTCCGATCGCCGTCGTCTGCAGCTTCGTGAGCAGCACCTGCGTTCGGTCGCGCAGGACGGGATGCTCCTCGCGCAGCCGGTCGATCTTGGTCGACAGGTGAGGCGCCTTGGTCGAGATCTCGTCGTACAGGCCCTCCGGTCGCTCCGTGATCTCGACGTGTTCCTCGATCGCGTGGGCGAGGCCCTCGAGCCGGAGCACGACCCCCTTCGTCCACTCGGGCTCGCGGCCCACCGCCGGCCGCGAGATCGCCTGCTCCACGTCGACGAGCGCGTCGCGCAAGTCGGCGCGTCGC
>Ga0268386_10001873_pt1 | contig 14688 bp, 15 predicted proteins | sample RVTome_15_FD_200260 | JGI IMG/M metagenome (GOLD analysis project Ga0268386, IMG submission 200260) | Soil microbial communities from uranium-contaminated site in the Upper Colorado River Basin, Wyoming, United States - RVT150D86... ...
TCGAGACGCCCGGGCATACGCGCGGCCATGTCAGCTATCACTTTCCGGACGACGGTCTCGTGTTCGTCGGCGATACGCTGTTCTCCGTCGGCTGCGGCCGCCTGCTCGAAGGCGACGCCAGGACCATGTGGTCATCGCTCGAGAAACTCGCCAAGCTGCCGCCTGACACGACGCTCTATTGCGGCCATGAATATACCAACGCCAATTGCCGCTTCGCGCTCACCGTCGAGCCCGAGAACGACGCGCTGCGCGCCCGCGCCATGGAGGTCGCAAAGCTCGCCGATCAGGGCGAGCCGGCACTGCCGACGACCATCAGCCGCGAACTCGGCACCAATCCCTTTCTGCGCCCGTCGAGTCCCGCCATCCAGAAGCGGCTCGGCATGGAGGGGCGGCCTCTGCATGAGATCTTCGGCGAGATCCGCCGCCGCAAGGACCAGTTCTGACGTGGCCATTGAAGCACTCACTGGCGACGACGTCATCGCGCTGTTCAAGCTCGCGCCGCATCCTGAAGGTGGGCATTTTCGCCAGACGTTCCGCGACGAGAAGGGGCATGGCGGCCGCGCGCATTCCACCGCCATTCTCTTTCTGCTGAAGGCTGGCGAAGTGTCCCACTGGCACCGCGTCGACGCGGTGGAGGTTTGGCACTGGTATGGCGGCGCGCCGTTGCTGCTTCAGGCCAAAGACGGCGATTCGCGCCTCGATCATTGCTTGGGTTCGGACTGGGTCAACGGCGAGCATCCCCACGCGGCAGTCCCGGCGCATGCCTGGCAGAGCGCGCGCAGCCTCGGCGCCTGGTCATTGGTCGGCTGCACCGTCGCCCCAGGCTTCGAGTTCTCCGGCTTCGAGCTAGCGCCCGACGGCTGGGAGCCGTGACGATCTAGTCTGCCTCGAGCGTGTGATCTGGGTTGGCGAGGCAAATCTCTGCAAGCTGCGCCTCGAAATCGACCAAGGCCTCGATCTCCTCAGGCGTGTCCTCGTCCTGAGCAAGGACGAACGCCGCCATCTCTTCCTCCGAAACGCCTTTGATCTTCAGGTTCCGGACGAGGCAAGCGCACACGACACCGGCCTGGGCGTTGGCCTCGAGGTGCGACTTACAGTTAGTCTCATATTGCTCGTACGAAGCGACCGCCAAGCTCGGCGCAGCCAACCAAGCCAGACCGAGGCCGGACAGAATGGCGACGAACATGTCGAGATGCCTTCTCATGCTCGTCATTTTACTCTGAACCGCTCGTCGGTTCGACGGCTAATCCATGAATTGGCCGCCGTTGATGGTGAGCGTCGAGCCGGTGATCCAGGCCGCCTCGTCGGCGGCGAGGAACACCACGCAGCGCGCGACCTCGTCGGCCTCGCCGAGACGGCCCACGGGGATCTGCCCGACGATCGCCTTCATCACCTCTTCCGACACGCCTGCGAGCAGGTCGGTTGCGACATAGCCCGGCGCGATGGCGTTCACGGTGATGCCTTTGCGCGCGCTTTCCAGCGCCAGCGCCCGGGTGAAGCCGATTATTCCCGCTTTGGCCGCGCAGTAATTGGTGAGCCCCAGCTGGCCCTTCTGCCCGTTGATCGATGAAATGTTGACGATGCGGCCGAAGCCCCGCTCGCGCATATTGTTGATCACCGGCCGCGTCATGTTGAACAGCGAATCGAGATTGGTGCGGATCACCTCCGACCATTGCTCATGCGTCATCTTTTGCAGCATGGCGTCGCGCGAGATGCCGGCATTATTGACCAGCACTTCGATGGGGCCGACCTGGTTCTCGACCTCGACGATGCCCTCGTTGCAGGCGACATAATCGCCCACGTCCCATTTGAACACCGGGATCTTGGTTTCCTTCTTGAAGGCTTGAGCGGCGTCGTCATTGCCGCCGTAATTGGCGGCGACGTTATAGCCGGCCTTCTGCAGCGCCTTACAAATCGCGGCGCCGATACCGCGCGTCCCCCCCGTGACTAATGCCACCCGTCCCATAGCATCCTCCCTGTAAGGCGCTCTTAGCGGCGCCTTGCTTCGTTACATCGATTCGTCAGGCCCGCTCGGCAATGACGTGTTCATCAGTCGCGCTCGACGCACATGGCGATGCCCATGCCGCCGCCGATGCACAGCGTGGCGAGGCCCTTCTTGGCGTCGCGCTTCTGCATTTCGTGCAGCAGCGTGACCATCACGCGCGCGCCCGAGGCGCCGATCGGATGGCCGATGGCGATGGCGCCGCCATTGACGTTGACCTTGTCGGCGCCCCAGCCGAGATCCTTGTTCACCGCGAGAGCCTGCGCGGCGAAGGCCTCGTTGGCCTCGACCAGATCGAGATCGCCGATAGCCCAGCCGGCCTTCTCCAGCGCCTTGCGCGAGGCGGGGATCGGGCCTGAGCCCATGATCTTGGGATCGACGCCCACCGTCGCCCAGGAGGCGATACGGGCCAGCGGCTTCAGCCCGCGCTTCTTGGCTTCCTTGGCGGTCATCAGCACCACGGCCGCAGCGCCGTCATTGATGCCCGAAGAGTTGCCGGCGGTGACGGTGCCTTCCTTGTCGAAGGCGGGCCTGAGCTTGGCCGCATCCTCGACCTTGGCGCCTTCGCGGATATATTCGTCCTCGGCCACCACCGTTTCGCCCTTGCGCGTATTGAACGTGACGGGGGCGATCTCGTCCTTGAACTTACCTGCCTTCTTGGCCGCTTCCGCCTTGTTCTGCGAGGCCGTGGCGAACTTGTCCTGCTCCTCGCGGGTGATCTGCCATTGGCGGGCGACGTTCTCCGCCGTGGTGCCCATGTGATAGCCGTTGAAGATCTCCCACAGCCCATCCTTGATCATGCTGTCGACGAACTCGACGGCGCCCATCTTCTGCCCATTGCGCAGATGCGCGACATGCGGCGCGAGGCTCATGTTCTCCTGGCCGCCGGCCACTATGATGTCGGCGTCGCCAGCCGCGATCTGCTGCGCGCCAAGCGCGATGGCGCGGAGGCCCGAGCCGCACACCTGGTTCACGCCCCAAGCCGTAGCCTTATCGGGAATGCCGGCAGCGATGGCGGCTTGTCGCGCCGGATTCTGGCCCTCTCCAGCGGTCAGCACCTGGCCCATGATGACCTCGTCGACCTCGGCCGGATCGACCTTGGCGCGCTGAAGCGCCGCCTTGATGGCGACCTCGCCCAGCGCATGCGCCGGCAGGCTCGACAGCGAACCGTTGAAGGAACCGACCGGCGTCCGCGCCGCGCCGACGATGACAATCTCCTCGTCTTTCATACTCATCTCTCCAATTCCCAAGTGGCCTCAGCTAAGGGGACCAAGGTCATAACTTAGTGGGTCGGATTGGAAAAGCCTACGATTGGCCGCGCCCGTTAAGGCTTTCGGCAAAGCCTCTGGTGCTTTGCACAAAGATCGTGCTACTGATTTCGCAGTTGCGGCATGAAGTAACCTTAGGGGACCGGGACCCCAAGGCATAGGAGCGAAAGAGACGTGGCAAGGGACGCGGAGCACCAGAGCCGGCCGGTCATTATCAAGAAATACGCGAACCGCAGGCTCTACAATACCGACACCAGCACCTATGTGACGCTCGAGGACCTCGCCGAAATGGTGCGGGGCAACCGGGACTTCGTAGTCTACGATGCCAAATCCGGCGAAGACCTGACCCATGCGGTGCTGACCCAGATCATCGTCGAGCAGGAAAGCCGGGGCACGAACCTCTTGCCCATCGGCTTCTTGCGCCAGCTCATCCGCTTCTACGGCGACAGCATGCAGAAGCTGGTGCCGAGCTATCTCGAGTTCAGCCTCGATTCGCTCACCCGCCAGCAGGAAGAATATCGCCGCCGTTTCGCCAGCACCTTCGGCACGGCCGCCTTCGAGATGATGCAGGAGCAGGTGCGCAAGAACTTCGCCGCCTTCGAGCGCGCGCTTGGCTTGTTCAGTCCTTTCCCCAAGGGCGAGGGCAATGCGCAGGGCACTGAGGCAACTGGTCTGGCCGAATCCAAACCGGCAGGCAACGCTAAGCCGAGCGATGACGAGATCTCCGCGTTGAAGGACGAGCTCACCGCCATGCAGCAGCGGCTTGAGCAATTGTCGCGCCGCTAGGTCTAAAAACTCCCCATTAAACTCATCAAGCCCGGGCGCAGTCCCCGGCATCCACGAATTTCTGACTTTGCGGCTCAGACGTGGATGGCCGGGACAAGCCCGGCCATGACGGATGAACTATTTGAAACGATTAGAGCCTAAGCGGCGTGGGCGGTGGTGAAGCGCCGCATATGCGCCGAAGCGAGGTCGTCCTCGACCTGGGCGCGTTCATCAAGCGTCTCGGCCAGGAGGTGGAGATGCACCTCGTTGGCACCGCATTTGGCGCCCTCGTAGCGCAGATGCGCGAGGTTGAGCGAGATGGCCTCGGCCTTGGTCTGGCCGAAAGCGAGCGCCACGCGGCTACCGTCAGCGTAGCGGCGGACCAGGATGTAGTTGGCCTGGGGGAGTGCCGGGCAGCCGATCAGCGTGTATACGCTATGCAGATAGCGCTTGCCTGAGGCGCCGCACCAATAATGGAAGGCCTGAGCGAAGGCAGATTCAGAGCAGACCAGGGCCGGCTCGTCCGCCGGACCCTCACCCTCGCCAAACTCGACTTTGCGCATCCACATGGAAACCCGTCCGCTTAACCAAGAAACAGACCTGACAAATGGGTTGACCGATGACGAATTCAAGCCGGGGCTCGTCACGAATCTCTCCTGGAACAAATGATGAACTTAGGGCACGCGGACGTCAAGAACTTAAGAATTAACGAGAAGTTACCGCGTTTGGTTCCTTCGGCTTGGCCTCGGCGAGCAGGCGGTTCGAGGCGGTCTCGATGGCCTCTTGTAGCCGGCTCAAGAATTCATCCTTGGGCAAGCCAGGCGGAATCGGATCGAGGAACTCGACCACCACAGTGCCGGGATAGCGACGCAGACTTCGCCGCGGCCAGAACACCCCGGAATTGAGCGCGAGCGGCACGCACGGAACGCCGATCGCGTCGTAGAGCAGGACCACGCCGGTCTTGTAATCGGGCGGCGCGCCGGGCGGCCGCCGCGTGCCTTCGGGGAAGATGATGATCTCGCGCCCACAGGCGATGCGCTGCTTCGCCTCGCGCAGCATGGCCCTGAGCGCCGCCGGTCCCTTGTCGCGGTCGACCGGGATCATCCGGAATTTATGCGAGAACCAGCCGTGGAAGGGAATCCAGAACAGCTCGCGCTTCATCAGGAAAGCCGGGTCGCGGAACAGCGGGATGAGCGCGAAGGTCTCCCACGCCGATTGATGCTTGGCCGCGACCAGGCAAGGGCCCGTGGGCAGCTTGTCGATGCCCCGCACTTCGAGATCGATGCCGACGATCAGCTTGAGCAGAAAGAGCTCAACCTTGGCATGGAAGGCGAGCGCCGCCATCGCCCAGCTTCGCGGGGCGAACAACAACGGGCTGCCGAGCACCACGAACAGCGTGGTCGACACGAAAAACACGACATTGAAGATGAGGGAGCGCACCATCCGGGCAGCAACCGTCAGGGCTGCGGTAGGTCCTCGGCCGCGATCATCTCGCCCGAGAACACGGCGCGCACCAGCTTGGTGGCGCCAAGCCGGCCGAGCGCCGGCAGATATTTCAGATACTCGGAGAGCAGGAGCTTGGTCGATCCCGGATAGTTCCACCAGCGGTCGAGATGCAGATTGTTGTCGACCACCGCATAAGAGATCAGCTCCACCGTCGGCATCACCCGTCCAAGCTCGGCCAGCGCGCGGGGCATATGGTAGTTCGAGGTGACGACGATGATCGAATCGTAGCCGTGCAGCGCGACCCACTCGCTGGTCTCGGCGGCGTTACCGATGGTGTTATGGGCGTCCTTGTCGATGTCCACGCAGCAGGCGAAATACTGGCCGCCCTCGCTGGCGAGCTTCTTCAGCTCTCGCTCGGTGGTTCCGCGATAGACGCCGGTGATGAGGACTCGCTTCGCTTTGCCCTGAGCCAGGAGTTTTATTGCCTGGTCGATGCGGGAAACGCCTCCGGTAAGCACGGCGATGCCGCCGGCGTCGGCGGCCGGCTCGCGCGCCTCGCGCTCGATGCTGTCGGCGAAGATCACGAAGCCGACGATCAGCAGCACCACGACCAGCAGCAGGCAATCGAAAATGAGCCGTAAGCCGCCCGCGAAGCCGCTGAACCGGCGCGGTCTTTCCTCCTGTTCCAGCTCTTCCGTCACCATTAACTCCCGAGCCCCCCAGGTGGCGCAAGAATAGGCAAAATCCGGCGTCCATGAAATCGACTTGGCCGCAAACCCTGCCAGGCTATTACACCGTTTATTCCTGGGATTTGAGGACGCGGTTCACGCCAAGGCGGGAGGTTAGCATGCACAGGCCGGCCACCACGATCACCACCAGCACGCAGAGGAGATAGCCGGCGAAGTCCAGCTCGCCCGGACCGATCAGTCGCCGCGTCTCGGCGGCGGTGACGATGCCGCCGCCGAGCAAATGCATCAGAAACGGCAGCAACAGGAAGGCAACGATGGCGGCGACCGCCCCGGCCAGCCCGGCGCGCACCCCGAGGCCTAGAAAATGACGCTCGAACTCGCGGCTGATGAACCGTTCGTTGGCGCCGACGAAATGCAGCACCTCGATGATCTCGCGGTTCGAGGCCATGGCGCTGCGCGTGGCGGAGACGATGATGGCGATGGTGGCGGCGGCCACCAGACCGAGCACGGCTAAACCACCGAGCGCGGCCGAGCGGGTCAGCGTCTTGATCTCCGCCTGCCAGCGGCGGTGATCGTCGAGCGTGACGCCCTCGAAGTTTTGCGCGAGAGCGGACTTGATGACCCCAATGTCGGGGGCATTCGATCGGTCGATCTCGACCGCGATCAGCCGCGGGATGGGCAGAGCCGAAAGCGCTGGCGTTTGCCCGAGCCACGGTTCGAGCAGCTTGGCTGAGTCCTCGGCGCTGAGCGGCCTCACCTTGGTGATCCCTTTCTGTTTGGCGAGGAACAGCGAGACCAGCGTGATCTTCTTCTCGATGTCGGCCTCATTGGCGGGATCGAGCTCGACGGTGATCTCGCTGGCGATGTCGTTGACCCAGGCTTGTGCCGACTGATTGATCATGTAGACGGCGCCGGCGGTGAGGCAGGCGAGGAAGGTCATGATGGCGATCACCACGGTAAGCGCGTGGCCGGCGACCGATGCCGACGGCACGATCTGCGCCTGCTTGGTCTGGAAACGGGCGGGCAACAGTCCGGCAAGCCGCGCCGGGAGAATCCCGGTCAACAGGCTCGTCCAGGGATAATCCCGTATGCCGGAAAGAAACGTCACCTTGCTCCCCTGTGCTGGAGATGGCCGTCATAGAGCATCAGGCGCGGGGCATTGAGCTGATCCATCAGAGCATAATCGTGGGTGGCAATGATGACCGAGGTGCCGAGCCGGTTGAGCTCAACGAAAAGTCGGAGCAGGCGGTTGCCGATGGCCTGATCGACGTTCCCCGTGGGCTCGTCGGCGAGCAAAAGCTCGGGGCGCGCTATCACGGCGCGGGCGATGGCCGCGCGCTGCTTCTCGCCGCCGGACAGGATCTCAGGGTAGGCGTGGATGCAGTCGCCGAGCCCGACCCAGCGGATGAGATCGGTCACGTCCTCGCTGTAGTCGGACTCTTTCTTGCCCATGACGCGCAGGGGAAGCGCCACATTCTCCCAGGTGGTGAGGTGATCGAGCAGCCGGAAATCCTGGAAGACCATGCCGATCCGGCGCCGCAAGCCAGCCCGGCCGCTTGGCGTGAGCGCGCCGATATTCTCGCCGAACAGGAAAATCAGCCCTCTTGAGGGCCTGAGCGACATGAACAGCAGCCGCAACAGCGTGGTCTTGCCGGCCCCGGACGGTCCGGTCAGGAAATGAAAGGACCCCGGAAGCACGTGAAAAGTGACGTCACGCAGGATTTCCGGGCCCGAGCCGTAGCGCAGCCCGACATTGTCAAAGCGAATCACCCGTGTTCCCTAAGTATCTAAGGATTGCAGACGCCTAGTTCTTTATGCTGAACTCCCGGTTCGGTATCAATGGAATTGGGCAACGGTGGGCCCGCCGTTAGATCCAGTGGGGGGAGTAGGGCTGTTTCGATGACCACGTTGATTATTTGCCCTGTCTGCGAGACCCGCTACGAGACCAAGGCGGTGTTCCCGCCCGAAGGGCGCAAGGTCCGTTGCAGCAAGTGCACCCATGTCTGGCAGGCGAAGCCGGTCACGGTTGGGGCTGCGCCCCAGGCCGCGCCAGCTATGCCGCCGCAGCCACAGGCGCCAATACCGCAGCGAGCGCCAGCGCCACAAACCCCCATGCCACAGGCGCCCACACCGCAGCCGGCGGCCGGTCCTCCCATCGGCGCCGCTCCCAGGCCCGAGTACACCCCTCCGCCAGCTCCGCCGGCCGAGGCGCGCCGCGCCGAGTGGGCGCCACCGCCTCCCCCGGCCGATGCCGAATTCGAGGTCGATGAGAGCCTTGCCGCGCAGGTGGCGGAGATCAACGCCGAGGCCATGGCGCCTCCGCCTCCCGAGAAGAAAGAGGGCATCTTCGCCAGATTGACCCGGAAGCGCTCGCCCGCCGCTCCCGTCGTCACCGAAACCGAGCCGGCGCGCACGGATGCGGCTCTCGCCGAAGCCGCTTTGGCCGAGGCCGCTATGGCTGAGGCGGCGCTTGCCGATGCCGATCTGGTTGCCGAAGCCATGGGCGACAAGAAACCGCCTCGCCCCCCCGGCAAGAGGTTCAGCGCGTCGCCCGTCACCATCGGTTGGGGCGCACTTCTCCTGGTCGTGGCGATCGCCGCCGGCATGTTCCTGTTCGCGCGCGATACCGTGGTCTCGATCCTGCCGGGCGGTTCTGGTGCGCCTGTCGGGACCCAGGATCTTGCCTTCGAAGACGTCCGCTACGATTGGACCAGTGACGGCGGCCAGACCGTGCTCGAAGTGCATGGCAATGTACGCAATGTCGGCTCGTCGTCGATCACCGTGCCGACCGTGGTGATTGCGCTCCGCGACGAGAAGGGCGAGGAGATCTCGGAGTGGACGGCCGAAGTGGACGACACCGAGCTCTCAGCCGGCGAGGAAGCGCCCTTCCTCAGGCAGATTCCCTCCCCACCCAGCAACGTCCGCAGTCTCAAGGTCCGTTTCGCCAAGGCCCAGTAGGCATGGCCGAGCGTGCGGCGGCCCCCGCCATCAAGCCGCTGTTCAGCGCCGACCGCATCGCCGCCAGGGTCGATGAGCTTGCCCACGACATCGCAGCCTTGCGTCTTGACGACCTCGTCATCGTCGCGGTGCTGACGGGAAGCCGCATATTCGCCACCGACCTGGTCAGGGCGCTCAACGGTCTGGGGCTTCGGCCCGAGATCGATTTTCTCCATCTCGCCAGCTATGGCGACAGCACGAGCTCGAGCGGCCAGTTCGATATCGTGCGCGACGTGGAGAGCGCGCTTCATGGCCGGGACGTGATGATCGCCGACGATATTCTCGATTCAGGCCGCACGCTCGCCTTCGCCAAGGCGCTGATAGAAAGACACGGCGCCCGCTCGGTGCGGACCTGCGTGCTCCTCGACAAGCAGGTGCCGCGCGCCGTGGCGATAACGCCCGATCTTGTCGGCTTTCGCTGCCCGCCGGTATTCGTGGTCGGCTACGGCATGGACCTCGCCGACCGCTACCGCGAGCTGCCGTATATCGGGGAGTTGGAACCCGACACCTGACATCTGGCTCAGAACGAGCGGATCAGGCGCTCCAGATAGTCGAGCTCGAGCGTGGGACGCGACGGGTCGCCGAGACGGCGACGAACCTCGTCAAGCACCTCGCGCGCGCGCTGAATGTCGATCTCGTCGGGCACTCTGACCGATAGGCCGAGATCGGGCCGGTTGCTGCGGTCGGGACGCCCGAGCGGATCGCGGCCGTTGCTGCCAGGGCCTTGCCCCGCCTGCATCTCGCCGCTCTCCATCATCTGCTCGGCCATGTTCTGCGCGCCCTTGCGCAGCCGGTCGAGCGCGAGGCTCTGGTTCTGGGTGGCACGGTCGAGCTGGCCTTCGCCGATGGCTTCCTTGGCGTCGCCCATGGCCTCTCCAGCGCCTTCCATCTGCTCGGGCGCTTCGGCCCCTGCCATGCGCAGGCGATCGATCAGGCTTTGCAGCTTGTCGCGCAATTGCTGCTGGCGGGCGGCAAGCTCGCCGTGCTCGCCGGGCTGACCCTGGGTCCCCTTCGGCGGCTGACCCTCCTCCATTTGGCCCGATTGCGGCGGCGCGCCTTGGCGGCTGGTACGGCCCTGGCCCTTGTTGCCGCCTTGCTGGCCTTCACGCATCATGTCGAAGAACTGCCCCATGTCGAGGCCCTGGCCGAACTCCATCGGTGGACCGGGCGGGCTCACCTCGAACTGGTCGCCGGGCGTATCGCCGCCCTGCTCGCGCTTGGCGCTGAACGTATCGTCGAGCAGCTTCTGCTGCTCGGAGACCACGTCGCCGAGGTCCTTCATCATTTGGCTCGCGCGCTGCTGCTTCGCATCCTCGGCGAAATTGCCGGTCTGCAGCCGGTCGAGAATGTCCTTGAGCTCCGCCAGCATGCGCTCGGCCAAGTCCTTGGATCCGGATTCGGCAAGGTTCTGGATGTTCTGCAACATCTGGTCGAGGTCCTGCTGCGACACCATCTGATCGCCGTCCCGACCCTGTTGCGGCGGCATGTTGCCCTTCTCTTCCGCCTGCGAGGCGAGCGCCTGGAGATAACGCGACAGCGCTGAGCGCAATTCGTCGACCAGGCTCTTGATCTCGTCGGCCGAGGCGTTCTCCTGGAGCGCCTTCTGCAGCGCGTCCTGAGCGGCTTTAAGCTCGCGCTCGGCCTCGGGCAGGTCGCCATCCTCGATGCGGAGCGCCACCTGCCACAATTGCTCGACGACGCTCGCCAGGCCCTCGCGGGACTGGTCGTTGCGGAGACGCCAATAAGCGTTGCGCATGCCGAGATAGACGACCTTGTCCTCGATGACCTTCTCGCCGCCCAGGGTCAGCGCATCGATCGCGCGCGCCACGTTTCCGGCGGCGTCAGGCTCGCGCACCAGTTTCTTGCGCTGCTCGACGACGGCGCGCGCCAGCGGCTTGGTGAACTGGCGCTCGGGCAGCACGAACTCGAAAGGCTCGCTTTCGCCGATCTGGCCCGCCTGGTCGCGGGCGATCAACGTGATGCGCGTTTTGAGCCCGGCCCAGGGATGGGCGGTCAGATTCTGCGTGGCGCGGCCTTCGACCTTCTTGGCGTTGGCCTTCGGCAATTGCAGCGGCATCACCGGGGGCGTGAGCAGGGGATCGGCCGCCGCCGTGCCCTCGCTCTTGGCCGTGTCCGCGCTCTTTTCGGCGGGCTCGGCCTGAGGCGGGAGAACGGTGGAAGGCTCATTCTCGGCCAGTGCGAAGCGGGCTTCGGCGCTGGCCACGCCATGATCGTCGTCGGCACGGTAGGCGAGGCGAAGCGCGCCGCGCGGCATGGTGCTCGGCGTGTCCAGGAGGGCGATGGTGGGAAGCTCGTCCTTGATCAGGTCGAACCGCCATTTGGACGCGGTGCGGCCGCCGATCTTGACATCGGCGCTCACCGGCTCGGTCAGCGCCACGTTGAACTCGACCAGGCCTTCGCTGCCGCCAACCTTAGGCTCGATGGTCTTTGTCTCGGACCCGTCGGCCTTGCTGGTGGTCAGGCTCACGGTCTCGCCCTGGGGCGCATGCGTCCGCACGATCAATGAGCTGCGCTCCGGCACCGACAGAGCGCGGAAGGATTCAGCGCCGTCGCCCACGGCCTCGTTGCCGTCGGCCAGCACGATCGGCGCCATGCCGGTATAGACGGGCGGCGTCACCCAGGCGTCGAGCCTGATGAGCGAAGGCGCGCCACTCGCCTCGGGCGAGAAGGCAACACGCAGACGGTTCCAGCCGTCGCCACCCGCGGCGAAGATGGCGGCGACCAGGCCGAGCATGAGTGCAGCTCTGATGGCGTAAGGATCGTTGCGGTCGGAGCGTGGCGCGGGCCAAGAGGGTTTCAACCTGTCGATCAGGCGGGCGAGCCGCTCGCGATGAGCCGCCCAGAGCGCCACGGTCTCCTTGGGCGGCGTGGCGCCGAGACGATCTTCGTACGACGACGCGGGTCGGTGCTTGATCTCGGCGTTGCGTTCGAGGCGCCGCAGAGCTTCCGCGCGCGTCGGCAGGGCGATGCGGAACAGCGGCAGGAAAGAGACGATGAACGCGACAGCGAAGGCGCCGAGCAGAAGGCGATGCAGCAGCGGCGGCACAAAGCTCCACAGATCAAGCAGTGAGATCAGCAGGAAGGTGCAGGCCACGATGAACGGCCACAGCAGAGCCTCCCACACACGCTCGGCCAGCAGCGCGAGCCAGCTCAGGCGCACCTTGCGCTCGAAGCGCCGGGCGAGCGCGCTATCAGCCGCCGTTTGGGCGGGAGCTTCTTTTTTCCGGACCTTGGATCGCATCATCAACCGTGTATCACAGGAGCGGGCCGTAGCCGTCTAATCTGGGGATTGAAGCGGGCGAAAAGGAGACCTTTGCCCCCGCTTTTTGGCCTTAGAGCCAGTCGGGCAGGCGCTCGGCTTCCAGCATGTCGTCATAGCTCGGGCGCGGCCTGGTCACGGCATGGCGGTTTCCCGCCACCAGCACCTCGGGCACCAGCAGGCGGCTGTTATATTCGGATGCCAGCACCGCGCCATAGGCGCCCGCCGTCATCACCGCAATGAGATCGCCGGGGTGAAGTTGTGGCAGCGTGCGGCCCAAGGCCAGATAATCGCCGGTCTCGCATACGGGCCCCGCAACGTCAGTAACGATGGTCGGCGTGTCGGGCTCGGGCTCGGCCACCGGCAGGATCTCGTGATGCGCCTCATAGAGCGTGGGGCGCAGCAAATCGTTCATCGCGGCATCGATGATGGTGAAAGTCTTGGCCGCGCCGCGCTTCACGTAAAGCACGCGCGAGACGAGGATGCCGGCATTGCCGGTGATCATGCGCCCCGGCTCGAACAGAAGCCTCACACCGAGATCGCCGACCGCCTCGCGCACGAGTTTGGCGTAATCGGAAGGGAGCGGCGGGGCCGGCTGATCGTCGCGGTAGGGGATGCCGAGGCCGCCGCCGAGATTGACGAAATCGATGGCGAAGCCGCCCGCGCGCAAACTGCCCACCAACTCTTTCAGCAACGCGAAGGCGTTGCGGAACGGCGCGAGGTCGGTGATCTGGCTGCCGATATGCATATGCACGCCGGTCGCCTCGATCCCCGGCAGATCGCGCGCGAGGGCGTAAAGCGGCAGCGCCTCGGCGAAGGGCACGCCGAATTTGTTCTCGGCCTTGCCGGTGGCGATCTTGTGGTGGGTCTTGGCGTCGATGTCGGGGTTCACGCGGATGGCGATGCGCGCTGATCTTCCCTGTGCCGCCGCCACCTCGCTCAGCGCGCGAAGTTCCGGCTCGGATTCGACATTGAAGGCGAAGATGCCGCGATCGAGCGCGAGCGCCATCTCGTCTTTGGTCTTGCCCACGCCGGAGAACACGATCTTCTCGGGCGCGACCTTCACAGCCAGCGCGCGGCGCAGTTCGCCCTCCGACACCACGTCCATGCCGGCGCCGGCGCGCGCCAGCGTAGCCAGCACGCCGAGATTGGAATTGGCCTTGACGGAATAGCAGACGAGCGTGCCGGGCATGCCGGCGAACGCCTCGGCGAACACCCGGTAATGGCGCTCGAGCGTCGCCGTCGAGTAGCAATAGAAGGGCGTGCCGACCGTGCCGGCAAGCTCGGCAAGGTCGACCGCCTCGGCGTGGAGCACGTTTTGGTTCGACGCGCCGCGCCGGTAGGCGAAATGGTGCATTGGCGGAAAGCTTTATTGCAGCAGTCGATCGATCCAAAGGCTGCGGGCCGGGGCCCTCGACATCTTGGTGGCCGGGTCGGATTGCGTTTCGGGATAGCTCGGCCTTGGCCGTTCCAGCGAACCACGCCGCCCGCAGGCGCTCAGCCCGATAGCCAGCACCAGTGCAAGCGTAACTAGGATGCGCAGCGCGCTTCCCATGGTCGTGCCCCTTGCCGGGCCTTTTTGCGGCCCTTTATCTAACCTTTTTATCGTGCGGGGCTTGCTTCTCCAAACGCTTTATCCACCGTTTGGCCTCGCGCCGGACATTGGCGGGCGCGGTTCCGCCATGGCTTTTGCGGCTTTTCACCGCGCTGGTGACATCCAGGACCGCATAGACGGCCTCGCCGATCCGCTTCTCCACCGACTGGAAATCGGCCAATGAGAGCCTTTTCAGGTCGCAACCCTTAGCCTCGGCCAGCGCCACGATTCGCCCCGTGACCTGATGGGCCTCCCGGAAGGTCAGCCCGAGTGTGCGCACCAGCCAGTCGGCCAGGTCGGTGGCGGTGGCATAGCCGCTTGCCGCCGCCCACATCATGGCGCGCAAATCCGGTTCCAGGTCGTCGACCATGCCGGTCATGGCGGCGATGCCGAGCTTCAGTGCATCGAGCGCGTCGAACACCGGCTCCTTGTCCTCCTGCATGTCCTTGGCATAAGCGAGCGGGAGCCCCTTCATCACCATGAGCAGAGCCTGGAAGGCGCCGGCGATGCGCCCGGTCTTGGCGCGCACCAGCTCGGCGGCGTCGGGATTCCGTTTTTGCGGCATGATCGACGAGCCGGTCGAATAGGCGTCCGACAGACGCGCGAAGCCGAATTGCGGCGAGGTCCACAGTACGATCTCCTCGGCC
>Ga0268386_10001874_pt1 | contig 14676 bp, 13 predicted proteins | sample RVTome_15_FD_200260 | JGI IMG/M metagenome (GOLD analysis project Ga0268386, IMG submission 200260) | Soil microbial communities from uranium-contaminated site in the Upper Colorado River Basin, Wyoming, United States - RVT150D86... ...
GCGTCGTCGCCGAGGGTGTGGAGAGCGAGCTGCAGCTGGCGGCGCTCCGGCGCCTCGGTTGCGACACGGTCCAGGGACACGTCGTCGGCCACCCGCTGACCGCGGTCGAGATCGGCCGCTGGCTGACTTCCCGGGCTTGACCTTTGCCCGGGCGCCCCGTAGGAAACCGCTTTCGTTGGCGCCGGGCGGGCCGGTGCCGTCCACCGATCGATCGTGACGAGGGGTCTCCGCGATGGCGCGACGTTGCATGCTGACCGGCAAGGGAGTGATGACGGGCAACAACGTCAGCCACGCCAACAACAAGACCAGGCGGCGCTTCCTGCCCAACCTGCGCCGGCAACGGCTGTACAGCGAGACGCTGGGCGAGAGCATCCGGCTGCGCATTTCGGCCCACGCCCTGCGCACGGTCGAGCACCGCGGCGGGCTCGACGGCTTTCTGCTCGCCGTCACCGACAGCGAGCTGCCGGGCGACCTGCGCCGGCTCAAGCGCCGGATCGTCGCCGCCCGTGCGGCGGCCGAGAGCGCGCCTGCGGAGACCACCTGACCGGGCGGAGACGAAGCCGGAGGACTCCGCCATGGCAGACTGGCGACCCCTGGCGCTGCCGGTCGCGGCCATGGCCGCCGTGGTCGCGGGCTCCAACCTCGCGGTCCAGTACCCGATCAACGACTGGTTGACCTGGGGCGCGTTCACCTATCCGGTCGCGTTCCTGGTGACCGACCTGACCAACCGCAGGTTCGGACCGGAGCAGGCACGCCGGGTCGCCTATGTCGGCTTCGCGCTCGCCGTGGCACTATCGGTCGTGATTGCCGGGTCGCGGATCGCGCTCGCATCCGGCTGCGCGTTCCTGACCGCCCAGCTGCTCGACATCCTGGTGTTCGACCGGCTGCGCCGGCTGGCCTGGTGGCAGGCGCCGCTGCTCTCGTCCGGTCTTGCCTCGGTTTGGGACACCGGCGTCTTCTTCGGCCTCGCCTTCGCCGGCACCGGTCTGCCCTGGATCACCTGGGCGATCGGCGATCTCGGCGCCAAGGCGGCGATGGCGCTGCTGCTTCTGCTACCCTTCCGGGCGCTGATGGGCCCGGTCGACGCGCTCGCGCCCGCCAGCTGACGCCGAGCCTGGCGCCGCGAGCGGGTGGTCGGCTTGGCGCGCGCCGCGGGCGAGCCTGGCGCCTTGGCGACGCTGCTGGCGCAAAGCGCCGCGGCCGCCGCCTGGTCGGCGTCGTCGCAGAGCATGCGGGCCCGGCGCGCGCAGGTGCCACTCGACATGGTCGGCGAGCATGCCAACGAACAGGATGGCTGCGCACCCGGGTCGGCCAGCCAGTGGAGATCGGGCGGATCTGGAGGCCGACCGTCTTCAGGGAGCGGGAACACCGTTCGACGACGGCGCACGACTTGTCGGCGCGCACCGTCCCGGGGTCGGGGTCTCAGCGAGCTGGCTGGTGCGCACGACGTCCAGCGCCGCTTCCGCGGCGATCGCCCGCGTCCTGCGGGCGAAGTGGAAGCGATCGTCGGTGATGATGAGCGCAAAGTGCTTGGCCATCTTGTGCCGATCGAGGGCCGCGCCGAGCTCGAGGCCGATCGCCGCGGCGCCGCTGAGCGCCGGCGCCGGCGCGCCACCGCGGCGGCGAGCGCCGCCAGATCGCGCGGTCGCGGCCAAGAGCGCTTCCGGCTTGCGCCGGCGCTCCCGGGCGAGGTCGGGATTGCGGCAGACGATCAGCCGCTCGCCGGGGCGCATTCGCTCGATTGATCCGTCATTGCCGGGCCTGACCGACGGCCGTCCGGTTGAGCGTCCCGTGATCGGTTGGGCCAGCGCCCGGGCGGCGTTCGCCGGACCTGCCGTGTGTCGCGACGACGGGGGAGGCCTCAACGGGCTGTTGACGATTCTGCGTTAGCGCTTCCTTCGGCTGGTCCATGCGACCGTGGGAATCTGCGCGTCCGGCTTCGCCGGCGCACGGACTCCCAGGATCGCATGGACCGGGAAGCATGAGAGGGTAGGGCCAGTGGTTGACGAAAGGTTGATCGGAGATCCGGGGGCCAGCTCCGGCAATCGAGCGTGCCCGGATGCCCGGATCAGCGTCAGATCATGTCCGCGATCGCGTTGGCGAGCGAACCCAGGCTGCGGCGGGCATGACCAAATGACTCCTCTGTCTGCGGCGTAGGCCTAGGAGCGGTTGGGGCGCGGGCGCAGCAGGTGATCGTGATCGGCAGCGTAGAGGCGGCTGTCGTCGAAATCTTGCGAAGCCAGGGCACGGCCGACCAGGATCAGTGCCGTGCGGGTGATTCCCAGGCGCTTGATCTCGGCGCGCAACGTCGCGAGCGTGGCGCGGATAATCTGCTGGTCGGGCCAGGAGGCGCGATAGACCACGACCGCGGGACAGTCGCCGCCGCACACCGGAGCGAGCTCGCGCACGACCGCGGCCAGGTTGTTGATCGACAGATGGATCGCGAGCGTGGCCCCCGTCGCGGCGAAGGCGGCGAGCCTCTCGCCCGGTGGCATCGGCGAGGCGCGCACCGCGGTCCGGGTCAGGATCACCGACTGGGCGACGCCGGGCAGGGTCAGCTCGAGGCCGAGCGCCGCCGCCGCGGCCGCGAAGGCCGGCACGCCGGGGGTGATGTCGTAGGCGATGCCGAGCGGTCGCAGGCGGCGCGCCTGCTCGGCGATCACGCCGTAGAACGACGGATCGCCCGAATGCACCCTGGCGACGTCGAAGCCCTGGCCATGCGCGCGCTCGATCTCGGCCATGATCGCATCGAGATCGAGCGCCGCGGTATCGACCACCCGCGGCGGCACGGGCGCCTCGTCGCCGGCCTGGGCCACGACCTCGGCCGGCACCAGCGAGCCGGCATACAGCACGACCGGGCAGCGCCGGATCAGGCGCAGGCCACGCACCGTGATCAGGTCGGGCGCGCCGGGGCCCGCGCCGATGAAATGCACCGTCATGGCGGCGCGGGAGGCGACACGGCATAGCCGCGCGGCGTGTAGGCCAGGGAGCGGCCGTTCGGCCGGTGTAGCCAGCGCGTCCGGCGCGAGCCGACGATGAGCAGGCTCAGCATGTCGACGGCGCTCGGATCGAACGCGGCCAGCGGGGCGGTCTCCACCGTCTCGCCCGCGCGGCCGAGGTTGCGCGCATGGATCAGGGGCGTGGCGGGATCGCGCGCCGCGCCGAGGATCGCGAGGGCGCGCGCGAGGCCTTGCCGCCGCCGGCGGGAGGCGGGGTTGAAGAGCACGGTCACGAAGTCGGCGCCGGCCGCGGCTTCGAGCCGGCGCTCGATCTCGCTCCAGGGCGTCAGCAGATCGGACAGCGAGATCGCGCAGAAGTCGTGGCCGAGGGGAGCGCCGGCGCGCGCCGCCGCCGCCTGCAGCGCCGACACGCCGGGGCTGATGGCGAGCGCGACGCGCTGCCACGCGGGATCGTCGTTGCGGTCGAGAAGCTCGCAGGCCAGGGACGCCATGCCGTAGATCCCGGCATCGCCAGAGCTGATCAGGGCGACCCGCCGACCCGATCCCGCCAGCTCGAGGGCTTTCTCCACGCGTGCGGCCTCCTCGCCGAGCGCGAAGGCGTACCGGGCCGGCTCGCCGCCCGGCCTCGGCCCGAGCAGATCGAGATAACCCCGATAGCCGACCCAGTCCTCGGCGTCGGCGAGCAGGGCCTCGGCCTCGGGCGTGCGCCAGCCGGCAGCACCGGGGCCGAGACCGACGATCGCGAGACTGCCCTGCGGACGGCCGATCCGGGCCGGATCGAGCGGTGCGGGGGCGCGACCGATGGCGAGGGTCGCGCGGGCCGACCTGGTCTTGGCGACCAGCAATTCGCCATCGGACCCGACGGCCGCGAGCGCCGCGCCTTCGGCGACCCCATGGCAGCCGGTTTCCCGGAACACCAGCTCGGACGGGTTGGCGAGCCGGTGCGCCTCGGCCTCGAGCGTTGCCGCCGGGAAGAACCGGGCAGGGACGTCCAGCCGCCGGGCGAGGGCGTGGATCGCGGGCTCGTCCGCCTTCAGCTCGAGCGAGACCACGCAGGCGATCGCGGCTGCGGCAAGCCTCTGCTCGGCCAGCGTGGTCTCGACCATACCGCACAGCTCATCCGCAGCCACGCCGCGCTCGCAGCCGACGCCGAGCGCCAGGACCGGGGGATGAAGCACCAGGCAGCGCTCCGATCCGGCCACGTCCCGATCGGTCGCCAGCACCTCGAGATCGCCCCCCGGCGCGAAGCGGGCGCCTCCCGCCACGAGCCAGTCGACGTCGCCCGCCTCGCACCGGAGCGCCACCTCGCGGTCCGCGAGCAGCGCGCTCATGACCGCCTTCGCCGCGGCCGGGTTGCGCACCCGCCAGCCGGGCGGCGGCGCGTCGAGCGCGAGATCGAAGCGGACGTCGCCGGCCGTGGTGATCGCGGCCTGGCCGCCGAGCGCCCGGGCGATCTCGCGCGCCAGCTGATTGGCGCCCCGGTGGCCGCCGAGCAGGGGCACGGCGAAGCTGCCGTCGTCGGCGACCGCCACCACGGGCGGCTCGGCCCGCTTGTCGCCGAGCAGCGGCGCCAGCACGCGGATCAGGATCCCCGCGGCGCAGAGTGCTACGATCGGGCGTCCGTCACGGTACAGCTCGTGGATCAGCAGGGCGGCGTCGTCATAAGGAGTTACGCCCCCGGGCACGCACGACCGTGGTCCGTGCAGTCCGCAGCCGGGCAGCGCCGACCGGATCCGCCGGGCGACTTCGAGCCCGCTCGGCCCGAGCACGACGATTGCTGGCCTAGCGGCCAACGCCGGGCGTCCGCGGCAGCAGGATCAGCGCGAAGTAGGGCGCCTCGTGGTCGGCCAAATCGGTCAGCTGGAGCACCCGCTCCTGCGCAGTGCTGGCGCGCTCGACGTAGATCGCCCGCTCGAGGAGGCCGAGCTCGTCCAGCACCCGTCGCACCTTGGCGAGATGGCGGCCGAGCTTCAGGATCGCGGCGGCGTCGATCTGGCTGAGCCGGGCGCGAAGCTGCTCCGCCGGCAAGGTCGCCGGGACCACGACGAAGCTCTCGGAGCGGGCGATCAGGGGCTGGCGGGCGGCGGCCGCCGCCGCGGTGAACGAGACCACGCCCGGCACGATCTCGGTCCGGTACTTGCCCGCCAGGCGCGCGAGCAGCTGGCTGAACGAGCCGTAGAACAAGGGGTCGCCCTCGCACAGCACGGCGACGTCGCGGCCTTGCTCGAGCTCGGCGCCGATCCGTGAGGCGCCCTCGTCGTAGGCTGCCTGTGCGAGCTCGGGTAGCGGCTCCATCGGCAGCGCCAGATTGATCTCGCGCTGGGTCCCCGGCAGATGGACGGCGGCGATCCGCCGGGCCATGCTCGGCTGGCCATGGGCCGAGACATAGCTCACGACCGGCGCCTCGCGCAGGCAGCGGACCGCCTTCAAGGTCATCAGCTCGGGATCTCCGGGGCCGACGCCGATCCCCAGCAGGCGACCCGTGGTCACGGCTTGGACGCGGCGAGCTGGGTCACCGGCCGTGCCGGCCGCCAGCCGTGAAAGGCGCCGAGCGCGTCGATCCGGGCGACCTCGATCCGGATCAGCTCGCCGCCATGGCGCGCGTGCCAGGCGAGGAGCGCCTGCTCGCCTTCCAGGGTGACCACGTTGGCGACCAGCCGGCCGCCGGGCAGGAGCGCCTGCCAGCAGGCGTCGAGCAGCCCCGGGAGGCTGGCGCCGCCGCCGACGAAGACCGCATCCGGCGCGGGCAGGCCTGCAAGGCATGTGGGCGCCGTGCCCTGCCGTATCTCGAGCTCGGGCGTGCCCAAGCTCTCGGCGTTCAGGGCGATCAGCGCGCAGCGACCGGCGTCGCGCTCGATCGCGACGGCGCGCCCGCGCCGGATGGCGCGCAGCCACTCGATCGCGACAGCACCGCTGCCGGCGCCGACGTCCCAGAGGCACTGGCCGGCAAGCGGCATGAGCCGGGCGAGCGTCGCCGCCCGCACCTCGCGCTTGGTCAGCATGCCGTCGGAGCGGAAGGCTTCGTCCCGCAGGCCGGGCACGGTGGCACGGACGGTCGCCTCGGGCCCGGCCGCGCAGGCGATCGCGAGCGTGTTGAGCGCCGCCAGAGTTGCGGGTTGCCAGGACGCTGCGCTCGCCTCGATGCGCCGCTCGCCGCTGCCGCCGACGTGCTCGAACGCCCAGATCCGGCTCGGCCCGAAGCCCTGCGCGCACAGCAGCGCCGCGACCTGGTTCGGGGTCTCGCCGTCATGGCTCAGGACGATCAGCCGCGCGCCCGGCGCAAGGTGGCGGTGCAGCAGGCTCCGGGGCCGGGCGTGGAGGCTGATCGCCTCGACCTCGAGCGGCGACCAGCCGAGGCGGGCGCAGACCAGGCTGATCGCCGACGGCGCCGGCAGGACCCGCATCTCGGCCGGCGCGAAGTGACGGGCGAGCAGCTCGCCGACGCCGAAGCACATCGGATCGCCGCTCGCCAGGACCACGACGCGGCGGCCACGTCTGGCCGCGAGGTCGTCGAGCGTGGCTTCTAGCGGGCTGCGCCAGGCGATCCGCTCGCCTTGGTGATCGGGTACCATTGCGAGGTGGCGCGCGCCGCCGACCACGACCTCGCCGGCCGCGAGCAGCGCCCGTGCCGCGGGGCAGAGCGAAGCGAGGCCATCGTCGCCGATGCCGATCACCGAGAGCCAGGGCTCCGGAGCATCGGCTTGTGGCGCCTGCGCGGCCGCCCTCATGGCGCCTCCAGGATCAGGGCATTGACCGCGGCCGCGGCCAGGCCGCTGCCGCCGCGTCGCCCGCACAGGGTGATGTGGGCGAGCGCCGGCCGATGCGCGATCAGCGCGTCCTTGGCTTCGGCGGCGCCGACGAAGCCGACCGGAAACCCGAGCACCAGGGCGGGCCTTGGAGCGCCCGCGGCGAGCAGCTCGAGCAGGCGGAACAGCGCCGTCGGCGCGTTGCCGATCGCGACCACGGCACCCGCCAGCCGCTCCTGCCAGAGGTCGACCGCGGCCGCGGAGCGTGTGGTGCCGAGCGCTGTGGCGCGGGCGGCGACCTCCGCGTCGGCGAGCGTGCAGACGATCGGATTGGCGGCCGGCAGGCGGTCCCGCCGGATCCCGGCCCTGACCATGGTCGCGTCGACCAGGATCGGCGCCCCGGCCGCCAGCGCCCTGCGCCCGGCGGCCACGGCATCCGCGCTCCAGGCCAAGTCGGCCAGGATGTCCGGCATGCCGCAGCTGTGGATCAGGCGCAACGCCATCGCCTGGAAGTCCGCCGGCAGCCGCGCGATCGGGGCCTCGCGGCGGATCGTCGCGAACGACGCCTCATAGATGGCGTCGGGATCTCGCAGGTGAGCGCTGCGAGCTTCTGCCATGCTGCCGCCTAGCGCGCCGGCAGCGTCTCGGCGGGGCGCTGTCCGACGTCATGGTCACGGTCGTGACGATGGTGGTGGTGATGGTGGTGGGAGTCGGTGCCGATGCCCTCGACGTGATGGTGGTGCGCCGCCTGCGGCGCGCCCACCGCCGCCTCGTAGCCGATCACCTGCTCGCGGTACTTGCAGAGCAGGCAGTTCATGTTGACGTCGCCGCTCCGGATGCCCTCGATCCGCCCGACGAAGGCGTCGAGCACCAGCGGATGGTCGCCGAGGTAGCCCGCCTTGACGAACTCGGTCCCCGGATGGCGCGCCGCGACCTCGTCGGTCTGCCGGTAGATCCGCCGCACCAGCACGCCCGTGAACAGAAACCACGGGAACACCACGATCCGCCGGAAGCCGAGCCGGCTCGCCCGCTCCAGAGTCGCGTCGACCCGCGGGTGGGCGACCCCGCTGTAGCCGACCTCGGCCCAGCCGAAGCCCATGCCCTCCCACAGCATGCGCGCGACCTTGGCGACGTTGCCATTGGCGTCCGGGTCCGAGGTGCCGCGGCCGATCAGCGCGAGCAGCGTCTGCTCGCGCGGCACCGGCGCGGGCGCCCGCTCGAGCGCCTCAGCGATCCGGTCGCGCGCTGCGGCGAGCAGCTTGGGATCGATCCCGAGATCGCGGCCGAAGTCGATCTTCAGCCCATGCTCGGCGGCGTAGGCGTTCAGCACCGAGGGCACGTCGTTCTTGACGTGGCCGGCGGCGAACAGCATGCCGGGCACGGCGAGCACATGATCGACCCCGCCCGCCCGCAGCCGGTCGAGGCCATCGCTAAGGATCGGCCGGGCGAACTCCAGGAAGCCGCTCTCGACCGCGTACTGCGGCAGCCGCTTGACCAGGCCCGCGACCAGGCGCTGGAACTCCGCGACCGCGTTGACATCGCGCGAGCCGTGGCCGCACACCATCACTCCGATCGTAGCCATCGGCGCCTTTCTCGATGCATGCTGCCGCATTGGATACCAATCCGCCCCGCCGGGAACAAGCGGTGCTTGGTGCGAGCCGCGCGCGCCCGGCCGAAGGGCGACGCTGAATGCTGCTCCTCGACGCGACCCCCCTCCTGGCGGCCCTGCTGCTCGCGCTCGCGCTGGATGCGCTGACCGGCGATCCGGAATGGCTTTACCACCGCCTGACGCACCCGGTGGTGGTGATCGGCCGGGCCATCGCCTTCCTGGAAGCGCGCTGGCTCGACCCCGCGGGTCCGCCCGAGCAGCAACGCCGGCGCGGCCTTGCCGCGAGCCTCGTGGTGATCGCCGCCAGCGCGGCCGCCGGGCTCGCCCTCCAGAGCCTCTGCCTCCGGCTGCCCTACGGCTGGCTGGCGCTCGGCCTGCTGATGAGCACGGCTCTTGCCTTTCGCGGCCTTCATCAGCACGTCGCCGCCGTGGCGGCCGGACTGGAGCGCAGCCTCGCGGACGGCCGGCTCGCGGTCGCCCGGATCGTCGGCCGCGACCCGGCGCGCCTCGATCGCCCGGCCGTGGCGCGCGCCGCGATCGAATCGACCGCCGAGAATTTTTCCGACGGCGTGGTGGCGCCCTTGTTCTGGGGCCTCGTGCTCGGCCTGCCCGGCATGCTGGTGTACAAGGCGATCAATACCCTGGACAGCATGATCGGCCACCGCTCGCAGCGCTACCTGCACTTCGGCCGCTTCGCGGCACGTCTCGACGATTTTTCCAACTGGCTGCCCGCCCGCCTCGCTGCGCTCTTGCTGTTGACGGCGGCGGTCGCGCTCCGCGATGCGACTCCGGCAGAGGGCTGGTGCGCGATGTGGCGGGACGCCCCGCGGCATCGCTCGCCCAACGCCGGCTGGCCGGAGGCGGCGATCGCCGGCTGCCTCGGCCTTCGCCTCGCCGGCCCGCGCCACTATGGCGGCGAGCTGATTGAGGACGCCTGGATGGGCGACGGCCGGGCCGAGGCGACGCCTCTCGACATCCATCGCACGCTCCGGCTGCTGGGTGCAGCGACGCTGTTCGGAGGAGTCCTGCTGGCGGCGGTTCTGGCAGTTGCGCTCGCCTGATTCAGGCACCGGCTCGGGCGAGCGCCAGCAGTCCGTCTGTATCGAGCGAGGCTTCGAGGTGGTCGGCGAGGGCGTCCAACGAGGCCTCGATCTGCGTCTCGTAGGCGACGCCGGAGACCGCGCGCTCGCGCAAGCGTGCCAGAAATGCGTGGCGAAAGCCGTCGGCGGCGAAGAGCCCGTGGACGTAGCAGCCCATGATCCGACCGTCCTCCGAGACCGCGCCATCCGGTCGGCCGGCGAGCTCGAGCATCGGCCGGGCGAGAGCCGGACCGGTCGTCTCGCCGACGTGCATCTCGTAGCCCTGGAGCCGCTCGCCGCTCGCGACCTCGCGGCCCGAGACCTCTGCGAGCCGCTTGGCGCTCTGCAGCGTGGTCGCGAGATCGAGCAGGCCGAGCCCGGCGGCCTCAGCCGGGGGGCCTTCGATGCCCGCGGGGTCAGCGATGCGCCGCCCCAGCATCTGCAGCCCGCCGCAGATGCCGAGCACGGCACCACCGCGGCGGACGTGGGCGGCAAGATCGACGTCCCAGCCCTCGGCGCGCAGTGCTGCGAGATCGGCGAGCGTCGCCTTGGAGCCGGGCAGGATCACGAGATCGGCATCGCCCGGCAGCGGAGCACCCGGCGGGACGATCCGGAGAACCACATCGGGCTCGGCGGCAAGCGGGTCGAGATCGTCGAAATTGGCCAGCCGCGGCAGCCGCGGCACCGCGATCCTGATGGCGCCGGCGGCGCCGGGCGCCGCGCGCTCCTCGAGCCCGAGGATGTCCTCGGCGGGCAGGAGCCGCGCGCGCTCGAACCAGGGCACCACGCCGAAGCTCCGCATGCCGGTCCGCGCCTTGATGATCCCATGCGCATCATCGAACAGCGCAGGATCGCCCCGGAACTTGTTGACGATGTAACCCTTGAGCCGCGCCCGCTCGGCCGGCTCCAGCAGCTCGAAGGTCCCGACCAGCGCCGCGATGACCCCGCCCCGCTCGATGTCGCCCACCAGCACGACCGGCACATCGGCCGCCGCGGCAAAGCCCATGTTGGCGATGTCACCTGTCCGCAGATTGACCTCGGCCGGGCTGCCCGCCCCCTCGACCAGCACCAGATCCGCCTCTCTCGCGATTCTTTCGTAACTCTCAAGAAGATGCGGCATCAGCGTAGGCCGCAGCTCGAAATACGCCCGGGCATCGTAGTTGCCGAGCACGCGCCCCTGCACGACCACCTGCGCGCCGACCTCGCTCTGCGGCTTGAGCAGCACCGGGTTCATGTGCACCGAGGGCGCCACGCCGCACGCCCGCGCCTGCAACGCCTGCGCCCGCCCGATCTCGCCAGCGTCCGCCGTCACGGCGGCGTTATTGCTCATGTTCTGCGGCTTGAACGGCCGCACCCGGAGCCCGCGGCGGCTAAAAGCCCGTCCCAACCCCGCCACCAGCAGCGACTTGCCGACGTGCGAGCCGGTGCCCTGAAGCATCAGCGCCGGTGTGCACCCCATGGCGGTCAGTCCCGACATCCGTCAATGGTCGCTTGGGTGCTTTGAGGTAGGCGAACAGGGCTGGCCGGCCGCGATCGCCTCAGAACCGCTTGCGCCAGTCGTCGCTCCACATCGGCAGGAAGGCCTGCGGGTCGAAGGGGTGCGCCTTCGCGACCTCAGCCTGGAACTCGCCGACGCCGAGGCCGGGCAGCGTCGGGATGGCGTAATGGCCGCCTTCGGGCCGCGGCGCGTGCTCCAGCAGATCGAAGCGCCAGGGCTCGCTGAACTCGCAGAACGATTCCTGCATGATGAAGTTGGTGGTGCAGGCGTCCAGCTGGAGCGCCGCCGCCGTTGCCACCGGTCCGAATGGGTTGTGGTACGAGACCGGCGTGTAGCTCGCATCGGCGATCGCGGCGATCTTCTTCGCCTCCAGGATGCCGCCGATGTGGATGACGTCCGGCTGCAGCACGCCGATCTCGCAGTCCCGCAGCAGTGCCTGGAGGTGGTGCTTGGTATAGCAGCGCTCCCCGGTCGCAAGCCGTGTCCTGATGCTGCGCCCGACCTTGGCGAGCGCTGCGGCGTTCTCGGGATCGCACGGCTCCTCGAACCAGTAGAGGCGGTAGGGCTCCATCTCCTGCGCGATCGCGATCGCGGAGGCCGGGCTGAAGCGGCCGTGGCAGTCGATCAGCACCTCCATCTCGGCACCGACCGCGTCGCGGACCGCGGCGACCCGCTCGACCGCCTGGCGCACCAGGGCGTACTCGGGGTCGCGGCCCGAGCTCTCGAACGGGTCGAGCTTCAGGCCGCGGTAGCCCTTCTTGCGCACCTCCGCCGCGGCGCTGGCGATCTCAGCGGCGCTGGCGCCGGCGCCGTACCAAGCGTTGGCGTAGGCCGGCAGGCGCTCGTGCACGCTGCCGCCGAGCAGCGCGTGCACCGGCCGCCCGAGCGCCTTGCCGAGGATGTCCCAGAGCGCCATCTCGAGCGCGCCGATCGCGCTGTTCAGGATCGGCCCGCCGCGCGCGAACTCGTTGCGAAACATCGCCTGCCAGAGGCGTTCGATCGCGAACGCCGACTGCCCGATGACGTGGCGCTCGGCCAGCTGGTGGATCGCCGCCTCGACCGCCTTGGCCTGCCACTCGCAGGTGCCTTCGCCGATACCCTTGATGCCCTCGTCCGTGTGCACCTGCGCGAACACCCAGTTGCACCAGCGGGTCCCGACCAGATAGGTGTCGACCCGGCTCACCCGGCAATCCTCTGTCGTCATGGGCCTCTTTCCCCGAAGTTGCGCTACGCGGCTGATTGCCGCTGACGATAGCGATCGACAGGGGAAATGGCTTGCTCTTATCGTGGCCGGGATGTCGGATCGGCGTGCCGTTCGCCCGCGCCCCTGGCTGAGCGCGCTCGCTCTGGCCGCCTCCCTGATCGCGGCCATGCCGGCGCAGGCCCGGGTCGAGCGGGTCGAGATCGCGGAGCGGCGAGCGTTCGCCGGCGGCCTGGCGTTCGGCGAGACCGGCGCCTACGAGCGGATCACGGGCCGGCTGCACTACGCCGTCGATCCGGCCGACCCTGCCAATGCGCGAATCGTCGATCTCGACCTCGCGCCGCGCGATGCGCGCGGGCTGGTCACCTTCGCCGGCGACTTCATGCTGCTCAGGCCTTTGGACCTCGCGCGCGGCAATCACCGCCTGCTCTATGAGGTCGGCAACCGCGGCAATCTCGGCATGCTGGCGTTCTTCGACGAGGCGCCCTGGAGCAACGATCCCCTGAGTGCTGCCGACGCCGGCAACGGCTTTCTCCTGCGCCAGGGCTACAGCCTGCTCTGGAGCGCCTGGAACTGGGACGTTCTGCCGGGCGAGGGCCGCCTCCAGATCGACCTGCCGGTCCCGACCGAGAATGGCGCCGCGATCACCGGGCCGGTCGCGGCCGAGTTCGTGGTCATGCAGCCGGCAGCCAGCGCGCCCTTCATGTGGGGCAGTTCGCGCGGCTATCCGCCGATCGCGCTCGACGAGCAGAACGCACGTCTCACCGTGCGCGACGAGCCCGCCGGCCCCCGCCGCCTGATCCCGCGCGAACGATGGCGCTTCGCCGGTCCGAGCGAAATCTTCTACGCCGAGGGCTTCGCGCCGGGGCGAATCTACGAGGTGGTCTATACCGCGCGCGAGCCGCGCGTCGTCGGACTCGGCCTCGCCGCGATCCGCGATGCGATCAGCTTCTTCCGCTTCCAGGCGGCGGATGCCGCCGGTGCCGCCAACCCGCTGGCCGACGACGGCACACCCGATCCCGCAGCCGCGCTGGCCTTCGGCATCTCGCAGTCGGGCCGGGTGCTGCAGCACATGCTGCTGGAGGCCCTGCACGTCGACGAAGCCGGGCGCATGGTGTTCGACGGCGCCCTGATCGACGTCGCGGGCGGCGGCAAGGGCAGCTTCAACCACCGCTTCGCCCAGACCACGCGGCACCCGAGCCACCTCGAGGACCACCAGTACCCGGCCGACTTCTTCCCCTTCACCACCACGCCGCAGCAGGACCCGGTGACCGGCAAGACCGGCGACGTGCTGGCGCGGGCGCGCAGGATGGGCGCCCTGCCGAAGCTCTTCTACACCATGACCTCGACCGAATACTGGACCCGGTCCGCGTCGCTCCTGCACACCGACGTCGCGGGCCTCGTCGACCTGCCGCTCGCCGCGAACGCCCGCCTCTACATGTTCGCCGGCGCCCAGCACGGCAACTGGCGAAGCCCCTGGCGCGGCCCTTACGAGAACTGCGGCAATCCGCTCGATCACCGGCCGCCGATGCGCGCCCTGCTGCTGGCGCTCGACGCCTGGGCGAGCCGCGATGAGCCCCCGCCCGCAAGCGTCTTTCCCCGCCTCGCCGACGGCACGCTCGGCCCGGTCGTCGACTATCGCGACGCGTTCCCCGCGATTGCGGGGCTGCGCCTGCCGCAGGGCAATCTGCAGCCGCCACGGCTCGATCTCGAACCGCGCTTCGCGAGCCAGGGCATTGCGGACCGGCAGCCGCCGGGCTTCGGTCCGCCGTTCGTCACCCGCGTTCCGCTGCCCGATACCGACGGCAACGATCTGGGCGGTCTGCGCCTGCCGCAGATCGCGCTGCCGCTCGGCAGCTACGCCGGCTGGAACCTGCGCCGGCCGGAAGTCGGCGCGCCGGACAAGCTCGCCCGCTGGTCGGGGTCCTTCATCCCCTTCGCGCGCACCGAGGCCGAGCGGCGCGCCACCGGCGACCCGCGCCCGTCGCTCGAGGCACGCTATCGCTCGCGGGAGGACTACGCGAGCAGGATCGAAGGCGTGGCGCGCCAGCTGGTCGAAGACGGCTTCCTGCTCGACGCCGACGTTCCCGAGCTGACCCGGCGGGCAGGCGCCTTCTACGATCGGCTCGTGGCGCACGACCCGAACGATCCGTCCTGCGCCTATCAGATCGACGAGTGACCTCAGCCCATGGTGGCCAGCACCTCGCGGGTCACCTGGTAGCGCAGCGGCTCGCCCGCCTGCCAGCGCTCGAATTCCGCGATCGCGCAGTCGGCGAGCCGGACCACCTCGTCGCCGATGGTGCCGCCGATGTGCGGGCTGATCACGACGTTGGGCAGTGTCCAGAGCCTCGAGGACGCGGCCGGCGGCTCGGGCCAGGTCACGTCGAGCAGCGCTGTGAGATCGGGCCGCGCCTCGAGCACGGCGACGAGATCGGCCTCGACCACCTGCGCGCCGCGACCGGTATTGATGAAGGTCGCGCCCTCGCGCAGCGTCTCGAACAACGCCGCGTTCAGCACGCCCCGGGTCTCGGGCAGGTCCGGGATGTGGTTGCTGACGATCGAGGCGCGCGCGAACAGTTCGGC
>Ga0268386_10001875_pt1 | contig 14665 bp, 12 predicted proteins | sample RVTome_15_FD_200260 | JGI IMG/M metagenome (GOLD analysis project Ga0268386, IMG submission 200260) | Soil microbial communities from uranium-contaminated site in the Upper Colorado River Basin, Wyoming, United States - RVT150D86... ...
GGTGGTCAGCCTCAATCCCGGGTACGACAACGACTCGATCGTCTGGGAGCCGGATTTGCTCGGAACGTGGCACGACGCCGACGACAACGTCACAGTCACCATCCAGCGCGGCGAGTGGCGTTCGTACCGGGTGCACTACGAGCACCCGATCGAGACCGGGGAGCTGACCGGATACCTGACGGCCGTCGGCGATGCGCGCTATCTCGATCTGATGCCGGCCCGGGGCCACGACCACGGATCGTTTCTCGTTCCGGTTCACGCGGTCGTGCGCGTGCGGCTTCAGACCGATACGCTCGAAGTGGTGCCTCTCTCGTACGACTGGTTCTTTGCCCGCCTGCGGTCCGCCAGAGCCGTGTCGGACCTGGCGGCAACATTCGATCAGAAGGAAAACGCGCTCATCACGGCCCCTACGCCGCGGCTGCGGAGGTGGCTCCGCGCCCAGCCGCCGGAGGGGCCGACGTTCGGCGCCGGGGCGACGTTCACTCGCAAGTCGCCGGACTGAAAGGAACACGACGTGCTCAAGACCACCGCTGCCATGCTGCTGATCCTCGCCTGGCCTGCGCAGACCGCGGCTCAGAATCGAAGCGACGACGAGTACACCCGGTACGAGCTCCTGCCGCCGGAGACGGCATCGTTCAGGATTGTCTATGACGTGACGGCGATCTCCCCCGGCGCGCGCTTCTATTTCAACCCGATCAGGCGCGGCAGCACGGCCAGCGACGAGTCGGTCGTCGATCTCATGACGGGAGAGCCGCTCACCTTCGAGGAGATCAGCGGCGCAGAAGCGCGCGAGTCCGGGCTGCCGAATGCCGATCCGGACGGCCGCTACATCCGCGTGGCGCTCGCCAGGCCCGTTCCAGCCGGCGGCGGGGCCCGGATCCGCATCGTGAAGACGTACAAGGATCCGAAGAGCTATTTTCGGGATGGCGACACGATCGTGTTCGACCGTCCCCTCGGGATCCGCCGCAACTCCGTCGTCCTGCCGGCGGGCTACGAGATCGTGGCGTGCAACGTGCCGTCGCAGGTCATCGAAGGGCCAGACGGCCGGCTGATGATCAGTTTCATCAACATCAATCCGGGGCAGGCGCCGCTCGTCGTCAGGGCGAAGCGGCTGCCGGCACGGCGCGCCGGGTCCGCAGCCGGGCCGGCGCCGGCGCGCCCGGCGCCCTCCAGCACCGCCTCGACGGCGCCGGAACCCCCGATGGAACGAATCCGCGTGTCCGAGCGCGCGTCCCAGGATCGCGAGATCGTGTACTTCCTGAACCAGCCCGAGACGCATTCCTTCAGCCTCTATCATGATTTCACCGAGCGCCGGGTGGGGTCCGACAGGTACCTCAACATCGTCAGGCGGGGGAGCAAGGTTGCCAACCCGTCCGCGAAGAACCTGGATACGGGGGAAGCCCTGGAAGTCACCACCCTCGCGGGCCCGGCCGTGACGAAGGCGGGCATCGACATCGGTGAAGTCGTTCAGCCCGATTCAGAGGTGGTGGTGGTGAGGTTTCCGTCCATCCGCAAGGGCGCGTCATTGCGGGTGCGCATCGAGGAAACGTACACGGATCCCTCGCGCTATGGGCTCGTGAACGGCGAGCTGATGTGGCATCGCAGCTTTGGACGCCCGCGCAACGACATGATTCTGCCGGAGGGATGGTACCTGACGACCAGCTCGATCCCGGCCGCGATCTCCGAGACCGACGATGGGCGGATGCGGCTGTCGTTCGTCAACCCGCGGCCCGATTCGATCGAGGTGTTTGTGAAGGCGCGCCGCAGATAGTCTGCCCGGGCGTCGTTCCCGGCTGTGCCTCCGGCTCGCGTCAGATCGCCTGCGGCCGGGTAATCGAGGTGACCGTCCCGAGCACGTAATGCAGGACGACGCGATCGCCCGGTTCGATGTCGCGGGGCATCGCCTCCGGACCGAGACGAGCGAGGCTGACCTGTCCGTCCGGATCGTCCGGGTCCGCGAAGTAAACGTCGAGCGAAATCTGCCCGTGGATACTGACGGGTTGAATACGCTTGACGAGCGCCTCTTTCGTCCCCTTGAGCATCGGCCAGAGAGTGTAACGCACGCGCGGGCGCCGCGGGTCTGCAATCGCCCCGGAGTTGATTTCGCGTGCAGCTTGCCGCACACTTGAAGGGCCCCCTCCTTTTTTCAGGAGTAACTCCTTGGTGCGACTGTTTCGTTACTGGCCGGGCCCTGCCGCCCTTGTCCTCGTCCTCACTGCCGCGGGTCCCGCGCCTGCCCAGGCGCCGCCTGCTTCTCTGCCCGACGCGCGCGACCTCATGGCGCGGCATGTCGAAGCGATCGGGGGGCGGGAAGCTGTCTTCGCGCAATCGTCCACTTATGCGGCCGGCACGATGTCCATGCCCGACGTCGGGTTGTCGGGCAAGCTGGAACTGTACGCCGCCAAGCCGAACAAGGTGCTGATGCGGACGATCATGCCGGGCATCGGGGACTTCGAGGAGGGTTTCAACGGAACGGTTGGCTGGTCCGTGAATCCGCTGACCGGGCCGACGCTGCTACAGGGAGTCCAGCTCGAGCAGAAGAAATTCGATGCAGACTTCCATGCCGGCTTGAAGCCGGACGAGCGGTACGAATCCATCACGACCATCGAACTGATCACTTTCGACGGGCGTCCATGCTACAAGGTCCGCCTCGTTCGGCCGGGCGGCGGAGAGGACTTTTTCTTCTACGACGCGAAGACGGGACTGAAGGCCGGTACTGTCGGCACTCGTGAGGGACCCATGGGCCCGATTACGGCGACGTCGGTCGAGACCGACTACAAGCGGTTCGGCAGTCTCCTGCATCCCACGAAGATCACGACGAGCGTCGGTCCGCAGAGGATCGTGATGACTTTCGAGACGCTCCAGTTCGACAAGGTCGATCCCGCGGTGTTCGAGCCGCCGGCGCACATCAAGGCGCTCATCAAGTGACACGCGCCGCCGCCGCGGTCCTCGGTCTGCTCGCGGCATCGGCGTCCCTTCGCGCGCAGACCCCTGCCGCGGTCGAGACGTTCGACGTCGCGTGGACGGTCATCCGCGATTCGCATTTCGATCCTGGCATGAACGGCGTGGACTGGAATGCGGTCAGAGCGGAGTTGCGGCCCAGGGCCGAAGCCGCGGGCACGCCGGGCGAGCTTCGAGCGGTTCTGCGCGACATGCTGGGCCGCCTCGGTCAGTCACATTTCGCGCTGCTCCCGGCTGGCGCGGACGCCGCGACCGCAGGCAGGACGGACCTCAGCGGGCAGCCGGGATTCGACACGAGGCTCGTTGAAGGGCAGCTCGTCGTGAGCCGGGTCGCTCGGGATGGCGCGGCTGCCGAGGCCGGCGTCCGTCAGGGCTGGATCGTCGAGTCGATCGGAACGACAGCGGCAGGAGCCATTCTCGCGTCCGTGGACTCGGGCCTGCCGCCAAGGCTCTATACGGTCGAGGCCTGGAAAGCGGTGCAGGGACTGGTGAGAGGCCCAGACGGATCGCGTGTTCCGTTCGTCTTCCGCGATGGCGCCGGACGTCGGGTTCCGCTGGAGCTCGAGCGCCGCCCCGAAGCGGGCGCGCCCGTGAAGGTCGGCAATCTGCCGACGATGTTCGTGCGCCTCGAGTCGGAAGCGATCCGCACCCCGAGAGGCGCAAACGCGGGCGTCATCCGGTTCAACGTCTGGATGGCGGCGGTCGATGCCGCTTTTCAGAAGGCGGTCGATGGACTGCGGTCCGCCGATGGCATCGTCCTCGACCTGCGGGGCAACCCGGGAGGGCTGGCTGCGATGCTGATGGGCATCTCGGGGCATTTTCTGACCGAGCGGGTTGCGCTCGGCGTGATGAAAACGCGCGAGAACGAGTTGCGCTTCACCGCGAATCCGCGCCTCGTGAGCGCCGCCGGCGATCGGGTCCACCCGTTCGCAGGGCCGCTCGCGATCCTCGTCGACGGACTCACCGGCAGCGCGTCAGAGTGCTTCGCGGGGGGGATGCAATCGATTGGCCGGGCCCGGATCTTCGGGGAGACCACGATGGGACAGGCGCTGCCTGCCGTCTTTCGGAAGCTCCCGAACGGCGACGTACTAATCCACGCTTACGGCGACTTCGTGACCGCTACAGGTGTCCGGCTGGAGGGCCAGGGTGTCATTCCCGATGAACAGGCCCCTTTGAGCCGCGAGAACCTGCTCGCCGGCCGGGATGCCGCGTTGGAGCGCGCATTGCAATGGATCGACCGGGCCGTTCAGAAACGTAAAGACTCGCGCTGACGCGAACCGGGGACAACGGGGGTCGGTTGCGCTGTGCTGATGGGTTTGCTAGACTCATCAGACCTGCGCCAGCGGTCTTTCCAGCCAATCTAAATCGGACATCAATCGGGGGAGTGAATGGAGCAGCGCCGGCTGCGTCTCGGTGACATATTGGACGACTATTGTCCGCGTGAGCGGCGCGTGACCAATCACGCCGTGGTGGCGATGATCGACGAGGACGTGAAGCAGACCCGCTGCACCACCTGCGATGCCGAGCACGCCTACAAGGGCGGCAAGGCGCCGCGCAGGCGGAAGAAAGAGACGCCCGGGGCGCTCTACAAGGAAGTCCTCGCCGGCATGTCTGAAAACGCGTTGCCTCAGCTCAGCGATCCTTCCGCGGCATCAGACGCGGATGCACCGGAGGCGTCCGCGGCCGACGAGCGGGTCGGGGATGAGGCTTCCGTCGAAGCAGCCGCCGAACGGCCCATGGAGGAAGTTGCGGAGCCGGGAGATGAGTCGATTGCCGAAGATCTCCTTCGCGACACACCCGCCGTGGAGGATGGACCAGTCCACCGGCCGTTGATCCGTGCGACGCTGCCTCGTCCAGAAGGGCAAAAAGAGGCGAGGCCCCTGCCGGAATTCACGGTTCGCCACTCGGGCAATCGCGCGGGGAACGGGAACTATCGCGATGCGCGAATGAAGCATCGCGGCGGCAGCGGTCCTCGCGCCCAGGGTGGGCAGCGCTTTGCCGGCCCACGCGGCAACGGCCGCGGTCCCGGAGGACGCATACCCGGTGGCGGATTCCGCTCCGCGCAGGGCCCTCGTCACGGCGGCAGGAAGCGCTCGAGATAGCACGTCCCGGTGATCCCGCCGATTCGCTGTTACCCTTTTCCGGCCCCAACTGAATAAGATTCGGGGAACACGCGCTCCTCATGAGGGAGGCTCCATGCTGTTTCTCTTTGCCGCCTTGATCCCCATCCTGCTCCAGGCTCCCCCCGCCGCGAGCACGGGCCCGCGCATTACGTTCGAGCCAACCCACGGCGTGCCGACGTTCGCCGTCCGGGAGCCGGTCCTCCGGATTCAGCCGGGCACGACTGTCGATTCGCGGACGTTCTCGCGTCCGGGCGATTACTACGACAAGGCTGGCGGCGGGTGGCCCGGGGAAGTCGGCCCCTTCTACATCGAAGGGGCGACGCCGGAGGATACCCTTGTCGTGCGGATCCTGCGGGTGCGCCCGAATCGCGACCGGGCGGTCTCCGCGGTCAATCCGAACGGCATCAGCGCGGTGGCGGCGGATACCCGGACCCGCATGCTCAACGACCCGCTGCCGGCCCGGCGCTTCGAGTGGCGGCTGGATCGCACGCGCAACGTCGGCATCCTGGAGTTGCCAGGTTCGGCATCGAAGTCCATTGAAATGCCGCTGTCGCCGATGCTCGGGCGCCTTGCGGTCGCGCCCCGGGGAGGGGAAGTGTTCGGCGGGCTCTGGCCGGGCGATTTTGGCGGGAACATGGACGCTTCGGATGCGCGGGAAGGCACAACCGTGTATCTTCCGATCTTCCACGACGGGGCGCTGTTCTACTTCGGCGATGGCCACGCGCTCCAGGGCGACGGCGAGATCTGCGGTTCCGGCCTCGAGACCACGATGGACGTGACGCTCCAGTTCGATGTGATCAAGGGCAAGCAGATACGCTGGCCGCGCATGGAGGATGCGCAGGACATCATGGTTGCCGGCAGCGCCCGTCCGCTCGTGGATGCCTTCCGGATCGCGCAGGTGGAGCTGATCGAGTGGCTGGTGACGGATTACGGCTTCGAACGTATGGAAGCCTACCAGGTCGTGTCGCAGGGCGGACACTCCCGCATCGCGAACGTCGTCGATCCGAACTACACCGTGGTGGCGAAATTTCCAAAGAGGCTGTTGCCGGCGAAAAGATAGGGGCCAGCGGCAGGAACCAGGGGCCAGCGAAGGGCCCATTTGAGGAACGATCGATGCCGGATCTCGCGGGCAAGACAGGCCTCATCGTCGGAGTCGCGAACAAGCGTTCCATCGCCTGGGCAATCGCGCAGGCCACCGCCGCAGCCGGCGCGCGGCTGGCGATCACCTACCAGGGCGAACGTCTGCAGGAGAACGTCCGGGAGCTCGCCGCGACGCTGTCCGATCCGCTCGTCCTGCCGTGTGACGTCGCCGACGACGGGCAGATCGAAGCGGTTTTTACCGCGATCGAGGGCGCGTTCGGGGGCCTGGATTTCCTGGTGCATGGCGCTGCGTTCGCTCCGCGTGAGGAATTGTCCGCCCCCTTCGTGCAGACTTCGCGTGAAGGATTTCGCACGTCGCTCGACATCAGCGCGTACTCGCTGATCGCTCTCGCCCGCGGCGCGCTGCCGCTGATGGAGCGTCGCGGGGGCGGCAGCATCCTGACGCTGACCTATCTCGGCAGCGAGCGCGTGTTTCAGAACTACAACGTGATGGGTGTGGCGAAAGCGGCCCTGGAGGCCTCGGTGCGTTACCTGGCGGCCGACCTCGGGCCGAAGAGCATCCGCGTGAACGCCATCTCGGCGGGACCCATCAAGACGCTCGCCGCATCCGGCATCGCGGGATTCACATCGATCCTGCAGCACTACCGCGATCGCGCGCCCCTGCGCCGCACGGTCGAGACGGCTGAGGTAGCCGAGGCGGCGCTGTTCCTGCTCGGCCCGGCCGGCCGCGCCGTAACCGCCGAAGTGTTGATGGTGGATGGCGGCTACCATGCCACCGGGATGTAGATGTGCTGGCGAATCCCAACGCCCACTCAGAAACGTCCTTGGCCGTTGGGCGTGGGCACTTCGGGACTTGCACGTTTGGAGTTGTCAGGTGCCTGCGGGCACGTGGCTTGCAACAAACGTGGATCGCGAGATTCGTGCGCCTTTGGCGAACGGCTCGCGGGAGGCAGTCAATGAGAAAGACAAGCTATACGGCCGTCATGCTCCTCGTCGTTGCGCTCCTGGCGCCGCTTCTGCTCACCGCCTGCGGCAAATCGGTGGGCGAGACGATCGACGATGCGACGATCACGACGAGGGTGAAGACAGCGCTCCTGAACGATCCGGACGTCGGCGGTCTGCGAATCGACGTTGACACGTTCAAGGGGGTGGTCACGCTCTCCGGCGCGGTCAAGTCGGCGGCGGAGCGGGACAAGGCGGTCGCGATTGCGAAGCGCGCCCCAGGCGTCGTGGACGTCAAGTCGACGCTGCAGATCATACCCTGAGCGGCCTCAGGACCCCCACTTCTCGAGTTTGATGCTGCGGCCGGGAATGCCGATGTCCGTCAGCATGCGCGGGACGTCTGCTACCATCGCCGCGGGACCGCAGACGAAACAGAGCGTGGAGCGATCCTGGAGGAACGGTGCGAGGTGGGCGGGCGCGATCCGCCCGCGCTCGCCAGGCCATCGTCCGGGCGCTTCTCTCGTGACGTGCAGTTTCAAGACGAGGTCGGATCGGCGGGCGAGCGCCCGGAGTTCGCTCGCATACGCGAAGTCTGCCGGCGTCCGGGCGCTGTAGACGAGCTTCATCCCGCCGTGTGGCCGACGTCCCGCGTGCATGATCATTGCGCGAATCGGCGAGATCCCGGTTCCCCCCGCCACGAAGAGGAGCGGGCGCCGCCCGACCCGTTCCGGGAGCACGAAGGACCCGAAGGGGCCGCGGACGCCCAGCGTCTGGCCGCGGGCCAGGCGATCGAAGTGATGGCCCCAACGGCCTGAGGGTTCCACCTTGATCAGGAACTCGAGCTCGCCGCGCTTGCGCGCTTCTTCCGGCGCCGTCGCAATCGAGTAGGGGACCCGCGTGTCGCTTCCGGCAAGGCCGATGAGCGCCGCCTGGCCGGCGCGGAACCGGAACGGGGCATCGAGCGCGACGCGCACGTAACGGGTCGACGGGGTCGCGCGCCGGACGCTGGTGACGGGCAGGATCTGTTCGCGCGGACGAATCACCAGCTGGAACTATATCCGGACGCCGGCCTCGGCGTGCTTCGCTTTGCGGCCGGCTTTATCCTGATACATCCGGTGGTCGGCGGTCGCCAGCAGGGTCTCGTAGGAGTCGCCGTCCTTGGGGAAGATGGCGGTGCCGATGCTCATGCCGAGGCGCACGCGGCGCCCGGGCCGCGGCTCGAACACCACCTCGTCGATCCCCGTCTGCAGCTCCAGCCGTTTCTGCTCGGCTTCTTCGCCCCCGCATCCCGAGAGCACGATGATGAACTCGTCGCCGGCGTACCGGACGCAGATGTCGTACGGCCGGATCGCGGCGCGGAGCACGCGCGCGACCTCGCAGAGCGCGCGGTCGCCGACGTGGTGGCCGTAGTTGTCGTTGATGTCCTTGAAGTCGTCGAGATCCATGACCATCAGCGACACCTCGGTCTGCAGGCGTTCGGCCCGCGCGAGCTCTCGCGTGAGGTGCATGAAGAGGAACCGGGTGTTCGGCAGCCCGGTGAGCGGATCGGTCAGCGAATCGTCGCGCGTCTGCTCGAACACCATCGAGTTCTTGATCACCGCGGCCGCCTGCTCGCAGACCCGATCGAGCAGCCGCCGGTGATCGTCCCGATAGAACCCCGGCTCGGCGTGGTAGACCGCCAGCGCCCCGATGAAGCGATCGTCGAAGACGAGGGGACAGACGAGCGCGGACTGCAGCGCGGAGGCGGCGTCCACGAGCCCCGCCGCCTCGAAGTCGGCGCTGGGCCGGGCGTTCACGAGCGGCCTCCGGTTGCGCGACACCCAGCCCGTCAGGCCCTCGCCGTTGCGCACCGCGATCTCCTGCACCAGCTCGGCATCGATGCCGCGGGCGAAGCGGCACCGCATGGTCTCGCTCTCCTCCTCGTACAAGAAGAGCGCAGCGCACGAGAACGGAACGAGGTTGCTCAGCTTCGACGCGATGAGCGCCATGGTGTCGGCGACGCCGAGGCTGGTGCCCATGGCCTGCGCGATCTCGTACAGCGCGTAGATCTCGCGATGGGCGAGCGCGATGTCGTCGAAGACGTTCTTCTTGGACGGCTCGGGTGCGAGCCCCGTCGCGGGCTGGCCGACTGGGCCGTCGGGCTGCTCGTCGGATTTCGGCGCCGACAGCCCTTCCAGCCTCGCGGCCTCCGCCTGCAGCGAGGGCAGCAGCTCGATGAACGTCGCCACCACGTCCGGATCCAGCCCCTTGCCGGCCTCCTGACGCAGCAGTTCGATGGCGGCATCGGAGCGCATGGCCTTGTGATAGGGGCGTTCGGCCATCAGCGCGTCGAAGTAGTCCACGACCGAGAGAATCCGCGCCCCCAGCGGAATGTCCTCCCCCTTGAGGCCGGCCGGGTACCCCTTGCCGTCCCATCGCTCGTGATGGCTCAGTATCAGCGGCGCGACCGGATACGGGAACGGAACGGAGCTGACGATGTCCGCGCCCACCTTCGGGTGCGCCCGGATCTTCATGAACTCTTCCGGCGTGAGCGGCCCCGGCTTCGACAGGATGTGCTCGGGGACGGCGAGTTTCCCGATGTCGTGCAGCAGCGCCGCCGTCTTCACGCCCTGCACATCGTTGTCGGACATCCCCATCACCCTGGCCACCGAGGCGGCGTAGAGCTGGACGCGGCGGATGTGCGACTGGGACGTCTGATCCTTCGCGTCGATCGCGAGGGCGAGCGCTTCGATCGTGGCGAGGTGCAGATCCGCCATTTCGCGGACGTGGCGCTGCTCATCCTCGATGCGGCCGAGATAAACTTTGTAGGTGCGATAGGTGAGGTAGAGCGGCGCGGCGGCCAGCGGCGCGAGCCACTGCACCGAGAGGCCCACGACCATCCAGGACGCGACGGCGGCGGCGCCAGCCCCGACGAAATAGCTGGGCGCGCTCCACAGGAAATTTTCGTTCCAGACTCTCAGGATCGACTGCCGCGTCGAGAGCGCAATCGCCGTGGCGATCGTCAGCGTGTTCACGATGAAGTACGTCGTCGCCGCGCCGACGAGCGGTTTGATCAGCGAGGAGAGCGTAAAGTCGCCGGGGGTTCCCCCGAGGGCGCGGTAGGCGGCGCCCGCGGCCTGCACGGTGATGATCAGGCACGCCATGCTGAACATCGTGCGGTAGAGCGGGTTGCGTTCCTTGATGCGGAACGTGCACTGGCTGTACGCGCTCACCGCCGCCACGATCATCGTTTCGTTGGGGCCGAGGAGCAGCAGCGACGCGAAGTCCACGGCGTAGGAGACGGAGAGGGTCGACCCGCTGCGCGCCAGCGGCAGGCTCACCTTGAAGATCGACGTGAGCGACGACAGCGCCAGCAGCAGCAGGAAGAGGCCGAGGCTGGGCTCGGCGACTGCCCGGTAAGGCAGGAAGACCGCGAGCAGCAGCCCACCGGCTGCGACGACCGCGGACACGAAGATTCGCGCCGCAACCGGCAGCTCCTTCACCGGACCCTCCGCCCGCTTCCCGCAGGCGCCGGCGCGAATCCTGCGTGGCCGACCGGGTCGGAGATGCTGCCGGCCGACAGCAGCCCGTGATCGACGCCGGCTGCCGCGAGCCACATGTCGGCAAACGAAGCGAGCTCTTCGCCGAACTCGCCCGAGTCTGCCGGCGAGGCGGACGGGCACCCCTTGCTCCCCGGCTCGCAGTTGATCGTCCACGGAGCACCCGTGCAGGCCGGATCTGCGGGCGCGCACAACGTTCCCCACACAACCGGTTCGCCTTCGGCGGTGGTCGATGCGCCCCAGACCACGCCGCGCTGCCACGCGTTCCCTGCCGCGGTGATCGTGCCGCCGGAGAGCTGGCGGTTGCCCCAGATAATCTGCCGCGACCAGCGCACCGGATCGCCCGTGCTTTCCTGCGAGAGGCGCCGCGCGTCCGTGCTGTCGCCGAAGGCGCGCGCGAGCTCCACCGCACCACGTGCGTTCAGGAATCCGGCCCCCTGCGTGCGCACGTCGTACCGCTCCCGGCTTTCGGCGGTGAACTGCAGGATCGCCTTGACAGCATTGGGCGTCAGCGCGGGATTGGCCTGCAGCATCAGCGCGGCCGTCGCTGCCACGACCGGCGAGGCCATGCTCGTGCCGCTCAGGCGCAGGTACGGCTCGCTCACGGTCTCGACCGTGCCCCAAAGGCGGGCGTTGGGGTGCGCGGCAAAGAGCACCGTGGAAGGATCCGCGATGGACTCGATGCCGACGCCCGGCGCCACGAGGTCGGGCTTCATGCTGCGATCGATCGCCGACGGTCCGCGCGAGCTGAACGGCGCGACGGCGTCGTCCGATCGATCGACGGTGCCGTTGTGCGTCGCCGCGCCCACGGTGAGGACCCACGGGGCATTGCCCGGTGCGGCGATTCCGCCGTACTGCGGCTTGCCGAGGTTGTTGCGGCCGAGGTTGCCCGCGGCCGCCACGACCACGATGCCCGCGTCGACCGCGCGCCTGGCGGCGAGCGTCAGCGGATCGCGCGTGTAGGACTCGTACACGCCCGCGGCGACCGACAGGTTGATGACGCGGATGTTGTATTTCCGCCGATTGGCGATGGCGTAGTCGACCGCCGCAATCACGTTGCTCGTGTAGCCGAAGCCCGCTCCATCGAGCGCCTTGAGGACGACGAGGTTCGCACCAGGCGCCACGCCGATGCGGGCCCCCTCCGAGCTGCGGCCGTTGCCTGCCACGATCCCCGCGACGTGCGTGCCGTGGCCGTAGTCGTCGTACGGCTTGTTCCGGAAGTTCACGAAGTCCACGAAGTGCACGACCCGGTCGCTCTCGAGGTCGTCGTGCGAGGCGGTGACCCCGGAGTCGATGAGCGCAATACCGACGCCCTTCCCGTCGAGCGCCAGCTGCTCGCGGACCCCGCGGGCGCCAATGGCGCCCGCGGCGCGCTCCATCACGCCCTCGACCGGCCGGTCCAGGCTGATCCCGAGAACCTCGCTCGCCGCCGCCAGTGCGCACAGCCGGTCGTCGGCGACGCTCGCCACGAGGAGCCCCGCGCCGGGCAGAGAACGCCCCGAGGCGCCGGTCAGCTGACGAAGCCGCGCGGCTGTGGCCGCGGGGTCCGCCGTCCGCACCATCACGCGGGAGGCGCCTGCAGACACGTGCGCGCGAGTGCGCAGAACTGCATCGAGCTTCTCGCCGCAGCGATGGCCGGCCGCAGACGTCAGTCCCGCCGTCAGGGACAGCGCGACGATCGGCGCCAGAACACCTCGTGCCATGGATCGGAAGCGTGCCGTCAATGGGAACTCGGGGCGATTTGCAAGGGATCTGCCGCGCAACAGCACACAGGCTCCGGATCCCATAAGCTACTGCATCCTTGCAGGTTAATGTTGCTCGAGCGGCTCGACACGATGCTGTGTGGGATCCTCGGGCGGGCGCAGGTGTCCGTTTTTTGCACGCCGCACACGTTCTTCTGCGTGAATGGTCAGTTTTCGAGAGTTTCCCGGCGCTCAGGGGGCTGCGCGCCGTGTCCTGTTTCGGGACGCCCGCGTATCCCCCTCCAGCCCATATTCCACTATTTTGCGATAGAGGGTCCCCCGGCTGATCTCGAGCACCGACGCCGCCTGTTTCTTGTTCCAATTGACGCTGTCGAGGACCCGGACGATGTGGGCGCGCTCGGCCTCGGCGAGCGACGGCAGCCGCTCGCGGGAGGTGTCGATGGGCGCCTCGCTCGCATGGAGGAACTCGATATCGCCCTGGCGGATGACGCGGCCCGGCGAGGACAGCGCGGCCCGCGAGACGGTGCTCTCGAGCTCGCGGATGTTGCCCGGCCAGTGATACTGCAGCAGCGAGTCGATGGCTTCCTTCGCAAAGGACTTGCCTTCGGTCGGGAGCCCGTTGGCCGCGCAATACCGGGCGAGGAAGCGCTGGGCGAGCACGGGGATGTCGCTCGCGCGCTCGCGAAGCGACGGCAGCCGGATCGAGAACGCGTTCACCCGGTAGTACAAATCCTCGCGGAACCGCGAGTCGCGTACGAACTGATCGAGCGGGCGGTTGGTAGCCGAAATCAGCCGGAAGTTCACCTCGATGGAGGTGTTGCCGCCCAGGCGCTCGAACCGCCGTTCTTCGAGGACGCGCAGCAGCTTGGCCTGCGCGATGATCGACAGATCGCCGATTTCGTCGAGGAAGAGCGTGCCGTTGTTCGCCAGCTCGAGCCGGCCCGGCTTGCGATCGTGCGCCCCGGTGAAGGCCCCCTTCTCATAGCCGAAGATCTCCGATTCGAACAGCGTGTCGGGCAGCGCCGCGCAGTTCACGGCCTGGAACTTGTTCGTGCCGCGCCGGCTCAGCTCGTGGATCATGCGCGCGACGACTTCCTTGCCCGATCCCGTCGGCCCCAGGATCAGCACCGAAATATCCGACTTGGCGGCGGTGCGGATCCACTCGAACACGACGAGCATCTTCTCGTCGCGCCCGATCATCTCGCGGAACCGCTGCACGGCGGGCGACCGATCCTCGTGGCTCACCGTCGCCCGGCGCTCGAGGAACTGATCGAGCAGGTCGCGCAGCAGCTCGCTGTCGGGCGGCACGAACCCGTACTTCGGCGTGCCCCCGCCGGAGGCGCGCTGGACGATGCCGAAGGCGACGAGCTCGCGGATGCAGTTGTCCACGTCGAGCCGCATCCGGCCGAACGTCTGCATCAGCGCCTCGACGTCGAACGCTTCGTCGGGGCGTGCAGCCAGAAACCGGAGCAGCGCCGCGCGAAGGGGCGATTGAACGAGCGATTGAAAGCGCGCCTCGACTTCTGACGGATCGGCGCGCCGGCTCGTGGCCGTGACGTTGTCCACCTGTGTCACCTGAATGTTCGGGGGGCGACGTACGTTCGCTCGGAAGCCTCCCGCTGTCAAGGGTTTTCGGCCGATCCCGGCGATTTCTACAGCGCGTGGTGCTAAGCTACCCGTATGCCCCACCGCGCGCCCGGAGCCCCGGGCCAGAGCCAGAAAAGCTATCTGTCAGGCAAACCAATCAGTTACTACCGGCCGCGCGGCAGCGCCGAGGTCCGGGCGCTCATCGAGGGGGGCTTTCAGGCGTTCAACGCGGGACGGCTGTCGGAGGCGTGCCACATCTTCACCGACAAAATGCTCGATCCGGCCAACGACACGACCATCGGGCTGACCGTCGCCGGCGCGCTGACGCCGGCGGGCCTGGGCGGCTGCGTCATCGAGCTGATGGACCGCGGCCTCATCGACTTCATCGTCAGCACCGGCGCGAACCTGTACCACGACCTCCACTACGCGCTGAACTTCACGCTGCACCGGGGATCGCCGTTTCTCGACGATGTCGAGCTGTACGAGAAAGGCATCATCCGGATCTACGACGTCCTGTTCCCCGCGACGGTGCTGCTCGAAACCGATGCGTACATCCGCGATTTCCTCGTGCGATCCGGGCTGTCGGGCCCGATGTCCACCTCGGAGTTCCACTACCGCCTCGGTCAGGATCTGCTCCAGAGGAATCTGGGCTGCGCGGAGTATTCCGTGGTCGCGCGGGCTGCGCAGGCGGGGGTGCCGATCTACACGT
>Ga0268386_10001876_pt1 | contig 14664 bp, 10 predicted proteins | sample RVTome_15_FD_200260 | JGI IMG/M metagenome (GOLD analysis project Ga0268386, IMG submission 200260) | Soil microbial communities from uranium-contaminated site in the Upper Colorado River Basin, Wyoming, United States - RVT150D86... ...
ATGATGATGACGTTGCGAGTCATGAAAGGCCTCAGTCTCGACCTTCCTCTACACGTGTTTGTCGATCAGCTTCTTCAATGAATCTTTGTCTGCGAGACCAACTATCTGTTCCACGATCTGCCCGCCTTTGAACAGCAGGAGTGTGGGGATGCCCCGGATGCTGTAGCGGAACGCGACATTCGGGTTGTCGTCCACGTTCAGCTTGCCCACGCTGATTCGACCGTCGTAATCGGTGGCCAGCTCTTCGACGGTGGGGGCCAGCCGCCGGCAGGGCCCGCACCACTCGGCCCAGAAATCGACCAGAACCGGATTCGCGGAGTTGATGACCGACTGGTCGAAGTTGTTGTCCGTCAGCGTTTGAACCTTCTCGGATGCCATTTCGATCCTCGTGCGCGACTGCTGGACGCCCGATCCCATCCCAGGCGTTCAGATCGCTCTATACACTTTGACATATTCCCGGGCTGAAGCGTCCCAGGATGAGTCGCGGCGCATCCCGGCCTGCTGGATCTTCCGCCAGGCTGCCGGATGCTCAAACGTTGCCAGCGCGCGTTCGAGGGCCCCCTGAAGAGCCCAGGGGGCATACTCCAGGAACTTGAATCCCGTGCCTCGGCCCGGAGCCTCGTCCACGTCGAGCACGGTATCCTCGAGGCCGCCGGTCGCGCGGACCACCGGCACCGTGCCATACCGCAGGCTGTACAGCTGGTTGAGCCCGCAGGGTTCGAAACGCGACGGCATCAGGAAGATGTCTGCCCCTGCCTCGATCAGGTGTGCGAGGCGCTCGTCGAAACCCACTGTGGCCGACACGCGAGCAGGAAACCTGCTGGCCAGCGCCTGCAGGAGCGCTTCATATGCCCGCTCGCCGCTGCCGAGCATGACCCACGTGGCGTCGAGGTTCATCAGCGGCTCGGCGGCCGCGGCAAACAGGTCGAAGCCCTTCTGATCCGTGAGCCGCGATACGAGACCGATGAGCGGCCGTCGCGTCGTGTTTTCGTCGCGCGGAAGCCCGACCGCCTCGAGCAGCGCTCGCTTGGCGTCGCGCTTCGCGTCCAGGCTCTCCGCGTCGAACGCGACCGGCACGAACTGATCGTGTTCCGGATTCCATCGGCCCGTGTCGATGCCGTTCAGAATTCCCACGAGGTCAGTCCCGCGGCGCGCCAGCACGCCGTCGAAGCCGAACCCGAGCTCGGGGCGCAGAATCTCTTTCGCGTAGGTGGGACTGACGGTGGTGATTTTCTCGCTGAAGTTGATGCCACCCTTCAGATAGCTGATCTGCCCCCAGTGCTCCATCGCCTGCATGTTCAGGACTTCCCAGCCGAGGCCGATCTGCGGCAGCGTGTCGGACGGAAACATGCCCTGGAACGCCAGGTTGTGGATGGTGAACACCACCGGTACGCCGCCGACCACCGGATCGTTCGACAGATGCATCTTCTGGTAGACCGGCACGAGCCCGGCCTGCCAGTCGTGCGCATGGATCACCGACGGCCGTCTGCCGCGCACCCGGATGTACTCGAGCGCGGCCCGGCTGAAGACGGCGAATCGCCAGGGGTTGTCGGGATAATCGCCCGCAGCCGTGCCGTAGAGTCCCTCGCGATCGAAGAGCTCCGGGACGTCGATCAGCGCCACGACGATGTTGTCGCGGACGGTATGTTCGTGTACGGTGACTGCCTGCCGCCGCGGGCCGAGCTCGATCGTCAGCTCCAGCGCGTTCGAGCCGTCCACCGAGATTCCGCGGTATCGCGGGATCACGACGGTGACCGAGTGGCCGAGACGCGCGAGCGCGTCCGGCAGCGCGGCAGCGACTTCCGCGAGGCCGCCGGTTTTCGCGAATGGATGCGCCTCCGGCGTGACCATCACAATCGAGAGCGAGTTCTCCTGTGCGCGCACGATCGTCGGAACGCTCGCATCCGGCTGACCAGAAACGGCGCGTGTCGTCTTGCGTGGAGTGCGCGGGGCAGCGGGCTTCCTGGCGGCAGGCTTCTGCGCGCGCGGGGCGCGCGTGAGTTCGGCCGGTGTTGCCGGCCGTTCAGGTGCTGATGGATCCGGTGTTGTCGACGCCGGACGGCTTCCGGTCTTTCCCCGGCCCGTCGCGGTCTTGAGCGGGCTCGGCTTCTTCGGTTTCTTCGTTTCGTCGGACATCTAGGAGTTCAAAACCTCGTTGGACAAAACATCGAGTCTATCATGCGCCTTCCCGAACGGCCCTCCCTTCTTCACCCTTCAGCCCTGGCTTTCGTCCTGCCGCTCCCGCTCTGCCGTTCCCGCGCCCGTCCGCGCGCGGCTTCGCGCGCCGCCTCGGCGTGCATTCCGCGTCGGCTGTAGATGTCGGCGAGCACGTAATGGCCAAGCGGCGCGAACTCCGACGAGGGGCCCAGCTCGAGCCCGCGCCTGGCGAGGCCGATCGCCTCGTCGAAGCGCTGGCCCTGATCCAGGTACAGCTTCGCGAGGTAGAAGTATCCTTCCGCGAAGTGTGGATTCAGTTCGATAGCCTTGCGATACGCCGCCTCCTCGGCGGTCCGGTTCCCGAGCTGCTCGTGCAGCCGGCCAAGATTGAAGGCGGCCTTGAATGCGTTGGCCTGCGTGTCGATCTCCCGCTGATACAGAGCGATCGCGGTCGCGTAGTCCCTCCGCTCCTCGGCGATGAGCGCGAGGTTGAAGTGCGCCAGCCGCACATCCGGCTTCTGCTCGAGCGCGGCGCGAATGTGCTGCTCCGCCTGGGCCAGGTCGCCGCGTCTGATGGCGACGACGCCCAGCGCATTCCTGGCGGAGGCGACACGCGTGTCGTCGGCAAGAGCCTGGTTGAATGCGGACTCCGCTTTGTCGAGCTGACCCTGATCCACATAGAGCTCGCCAAGCTGATAGCGAATCCACGCGTTCTTCGGGTCCTTTTCCAGATAGCGCTCGTAGCCGAGGATCGCGGCCTCGTAATCCCCGAGCGAGCGATAGGCCCCCGCCAGGTTCACGATCGCCAGATCGTAGGCCGGGTTGATCGCCAGCGCTCTGCGATAATGCTGCGCGGCGGTCTTGAAATCGGCTCTCCGGAAGTACTCGTTGCCGAGCATGACCCAGGCGTCGAGCACTTTCGGGTCCTGTGCGAGCACACGACTCAGCCGGCCGATCGTGGCGGCGCCGTCCGTGTCGTCCGCCTCGCGCGCGGCGGTCATCAGATTGAAGATGTCGATCTTGTCCTTCGGATCCGGCAGCGCCGTCCCTTTCGGCTGCGCTGTCTCCGTGAAGGACCCGATGTAGCCCAGCGCGGCCAGACGTTCACGCGTCTCGGGGTCGACGGCCTGTGGACCGGATGACGAGCCTGCCTCCTCGGCGCCGAGCTTCGCCAGCACGGCGTCCATTCTCTCGGCCAGCGAACGGCGTTCGTCGTACAGGTTCGTCTGCTCGCCTGGGTCGCTCTCCAGATCGTAGAGCTCCGGCCGGGTTGAGCTGATGTACTTGAAGCGCTTCGACCGGAGCGACTTCAGCTCGCTCCACCCGTAGTGGTTGCGCGCATAGAGCGACTCGCTGTAGGCATCGAGATTCAGATCGCGGGTTTCTCCCGTCATCAGCGGCGCGAGGCTCCGTCCCTGGACCCCGGCCGGCGACTGCCTCCCGAGCAGATCGAGCACGGTCGGCATCACGTCTTCGGTGCGTACCATGGAGGTGACGCGGCGGCCCCGCATCGACTCGTACGGCGTCCGGACGATCAACGGAATCCGGGTGGTCGCGTCGTAGATGAACAGGCCGTGGGTGGCTTCGCCGTGCTCGTTCAGGCTCTCGCCGTGGTCGCCGATGGCCACGACGATGGTGCGGTCCGCGAGCCGCTGCGTGTCGAGCCAGCGGAGCACCCTGCCGATCTGATAGTCCACATAGGCGATCTCGCCCGAGTATCGACGGTCCCCGAACCGGGAACGGAACGGCTCGGGCGGATCGTACGGCGTGTGCGCGTCGTAGAAGTGCAGCCAGGCGAAGAACCGCCCGCCGGCATGCTGCTCGAGCCACGGCATCGCGTTGTCCACGACCTCTCCGGCGCGCCGGGCAACGCCGCCGAGCGAGACGGTCTTGTACTTCGCGACGTCGAAGCGGTCCACGTAGGTGTCGAAGCCCTGATTGAGCCCCCATTTGGCGTCCAGCACGAACGCGCCGACGAAGGCCCCGGTCTGCCACCCCGCACTCTTGAGCTCGGTCGCAAGCGTTCGATGCTTTTCGTCCAGTACGTACCCGCCGTTGTCACGGACACCATGGCGCGGCGGCAGGAGGCCCGTGAAGAGCGTCGAGTGTGACGGCAGCGTGAGCGGAACCGGCGCGACCGCCTCCTCGAAAAGGACCCCTTCGGCAGCGAGCCGGTCCAGGTTCGGAGTCGCCGCCGTGCTGTCCCCATACGCGCCGAGCCGATCCCATCGTGTCGTGTCGAGGGTCAGCACGATGACGTTCAGCTCTGCGGGCGGCACTTCGCCGGCCAGTCGCCCGAGTTCGGTTCCTGACGGCGCCACGACGGCGCGTTCGCGTCCGGCGATCGCCCACAGGACCGCCCCGATCGCGACCACCGCGAGCACACCGGCAGCCGAGCGGGATCGTGAAATCATGAGCGCTGGATTACTTCTTCAACTTCGCGAGCGCGTCGCGCGCGGGCTTGAACGCCGGATCCGCCTCGAGCGCCAGCCCAAACCGCCGTGCGGCCTCCGCCGAATCTCCGCGTCCGGCTGCGATGATTCCGAGATTGAAGTGGGCGGGCGCCACCTGAAAGCCGAGCCGCACCATCTCGGTGAACTGTTGCGCGGCCAGATCCGTGCGGCGGAGCCGCATCGCCACGGACCCGAGCGCGGCTCTGGCGCGCACGTTGACGGGATTCAGCTCGACCGCTCTGAGCAGGGACTCGCCGGCTTCAGGCCACCGCTCCATCCGCCTGTAGACCACGCCGAGCGTGTAGTGCGCGTAGTCGGACTGCGGCGCCAGTTCCGCGCCCTTCCGGGCCCTCACGATTGCCGCGGCATGTTCGTTCGAATTGGACAGCACCTTGGCCGCTTCGATATGCGGCGTGGACAAGGACGGATTGAGCTGCGCCGCTGCGTCGTACTCGCCGAGCGCCGCCTGCGCCTTGCCCAGGGCGGCGTAGGCATTGCCGAGATAGAGGTGCGCCTCGAAGGCGCGGACGTTCATCTTCACCAGACGCTGCAGCGCCGCGGCCGCGTCCGCGGCGCGATTCCGCCCGAGCAGCGACAGCGCGCGGTTGAACAGCTCGCGATACCGGCGGTACTCCTCGACGTGGTCCTTCGGGTTCTCCTGCGTACTCGAGGATGCCGCCGGGGAGAACGACCCGAGATACCCCAGGGCCTGCAGCCGTTGGACCGCCGCCGGATCGGGCTGCGCCGGCCGTGTATCCGCGGCCGGTCCGAATCCGGCCGTGATGCTGGCAAGATCGGCCGCGAGCCGGCCGGCAACAGTGGCGCGAGCCGAGACGATGTTCTTTCCTTCATCCTTGTCCGTTCGCAGATCGTACAGCTCCGGCCTGGGCGCCGCGATGTACTTCCACTCGCCCACACGTACCGAACGCAGCTCGCTCCACCCGAAGTGATATTTCGGATACCAGCTCTCGGCGAGCGACACGGGAACGTCCCGCCGCTTTCCACCTTTCATCAGGGCCACGAGGCTCTCACCGTCTTCGCTCGCAGAGGGCGACGCCGGCCCGCCGGCCAGCTCGACGATCGTGGAAGGCAGATCCACGTGCCGGACCTGTTCGGTGACCACCAGGGGCTTCAACGCTGGTGCGGCGACGATCAGCGGGACGTGCAGCGTGGCGTCGTAGAGGAAGAACCCATGATCGGGCTCACCGTGATCCCCCAGCGCCTCGCCGTGGTCGGCGGTCACGATCACCGCGGTGCGGCCGCGATCGACCGATTTCAGCAGCTCGCCGATCTGCGCATCGGTGAACGCGATCTCGGCGTCGTAGGGTCGTCCCGGGGTGAGTGCCTGAAACTTTGCCGGGGCGGCGTACGGCAGGTGCGGGTCGTAGTAGTGCACCCACAGAAACCATGATCCGGTCCGACCGGCGAGCCAGGCGCGGGCTGCGGCCGTGACACGGTCGGCTGGCCGCTGCACCTCCGCGACCGACACGATGTCGCTCGCGCCGACGGCAATCCGATCGTCGTACTCGTCGAATCCCTGGTCCAGACCGAACCCGCGGCTCAGAACGGCGCTGGCAACGACCGCGGCCGTCTGGTAGCCGGAACTTCTGAGCCGTTCGGCCAGGGTCGTCGCGCCGGCCGGCAGTGCCCCCATGCCGTTCAGCCGGATGCCGTATGCCCCCGGATAGCGACCGGTCAGCATGGCGGCATGACTCGGCAGGGTCAGGGGGGCATGCGCGGTCGCATCGGCGAAGCGAACGCCTTCGGCGGCGAGCCGGTCGAGCGTGGGGGTGTGGGCGCCCGTGTACCCGTAGGCGCCCACACGATCCGCGCGCAGGGTGTCCACGCTGATCAGAAGGATGTTCGGTCGTTCCTGCAACACCTTCGGGCCGGGCGCCAGGAGGGCGACCGTCACGAACGCGATCAGATGTCTGAGGGGCACCGGCGGATCGTACTACGAGCGATCGCTGCTTCCAACAGGTGACGGACGCTCGAGCATCGGCGATCCTCCAACGCGTCGTTTCCTGTTCTCCGGAAGTTTGGATTGTCCCGCGCTTCGTCACGCGTGGACGTGGATTTTCTCAACGTTTCGCGGTACGGTAGCGACCGCGGGGCCGGTGACCCGCGGCAGAGAAATTGCTCAACCGGGGCGCACGCGGGCGTGTATACCTGCGGGTTGTTCCTTATCAACAAGGAGTATCTCCCAGATGAGAATGAAGTTGCTCGCAGTGTTCGCGGCAGCGGCTTTCCTCATCCCGGCGTCGGCCCGGGCTCAGATTGGCCAGACTGCAACATTGACCGGCACCGTGGTCGATTCGAGCGGCGGGGTTCTGCCGGGCGTGACCGTGATCGCTTCGAGTGAAGCCGTCATCGGCGGGGTCCGAACCGCCGTGACCGACGAGAATGGCGTGTATCGGTTTCCCGCGCTTCCGCCTGGAACCTACACCGTCAAGGTCGAGCTCTCTGGTTTCCGGCCAGCCACGCATCAGGCTCGCCTCCAGCTCGGCCAGACCATCACCATCGATGCGACCCTGGAGCCAGGCGGCCTGGCGGAGACCGTGGAAGTCACGGGGACCCCGCCAGTCGTTGACGTCACCTCCTCGGCCGCACAGAAGAACCTGACCGAAGAAGTGCTGGAGTTCATTCCCTATTCCTCGCGCTTCGGACCCGACGCCATCATGCTGGCGCCGGGCGTCAACCCCAACAACCTGACGGCTTATGGGAGTGGGGGCGAGTCGTCGAACGCTTACATGATTGACGGCGTCGACACGAGCGATCCCGAGGGCGGCACCCAGTGGCTGTTCGCCAACTACAACTGGTTCCAGGAAGTGCAGGTGATTGGGCTCGGCGCGCCGGCCGAGTACGGCGGCTTCACGGGGGTCGCGTCCAACAGCCTGATTCGATCCGGCAGCAACCGGTTCTCGGGGCTGGTTGAAACCCTCTTCCAGAACTCGTCGTTCATCGACGACAACCTGAGCGATGAGGTCCTGGCGCAGAACCCGGACCTGACCGCCGACACGATCGACTACGTGACGGATTCGACGTTTCAGGTCGGTGGGCCGATCAGCCGCGACAAGCTCTGGTTCTTCACGTCGTTTCAGTATTACCGGCCCAACACGGCCCCATCCGGGTATCCCCCGCCCGGAACGGATGTCGGCATCGGCCCCAATGCCCGCAGGGAGCAGTCGCCGCGCTTCATCTTCAAGCCAACGCTGCGACTCGGGCAGGCAGACCAGCTCACTGGCTTTCTCGAGCACGATCGGTACAACGTGGAGGGCCGCGGCGCGGGGTCCAATGTGGAGCCGGCCGCAACGGTCCAGCAGCGATCGCCAGAAATAGCCTGGAATGCCAACTACACCAGAGTGCTGTCCTCGTCGTCGGTATTCGACGTCAAGTACTCGGGCTATTGGGGCTACTACTATCTCGACCCCTATAACGGTTACGACACGATGGGCTGGTACGACACGGCCACCGACTTCTATTCGGTGAACAGCTATTACTTCTACTACGCCGATCGGGTCAGGCACCAGGCCAATACGAGCGTCAGCAAGTTCGCGTCCGGGTTCGCAGGCGAGCACAATCTCAAGTTCGGTGCGGAGTTCGAGCGCAGCGCCAGCAAGAACGAGCTCGGCTACCCCGGGGGCGGGTACATTCTGGCCGACGCGGGGGTCCCGTACTACGCATACCTCGGTGGCGACTACATCCAGGATGCCGTCAACACCCGGTTCTCCATTTTCGCTCAGGATTCCTGGAGTGTCGGGACCAAGCTGACCATCAACCCTGGTCTCAGGCTCGACCACCACCGCGGCTATCTGAAAGCGCTGGATGATACCGTGCTGAAGACTGTCGCGTGGGGACCGCGCATAGGGTTCGCGTATGACGTCCGTGGAAACGGCAGGACCGTCGTCCGAGGGCACTACGGCCGCTACTACGATGGGGCCAAGGCGAGCTACTACAACCTGCTGAATGGCGAGAGCCCGACGTTTGGCGCTTACATCGATCCGGTCACCCTCCAGCCACTGCACGACCCGTATCTCATTTCCCCGGGCACGGCAGTGGCCACGATCGACGACGACATCAAGCAGCCAAGGCTGGATCAGGGACTGGTGGGGTTCGATCACGAGCTGTTCGCGAATTTCGGTGTCGGCGCGAACTTCATCTATCGCAAGAACTCGAACTTCATCGACGACATCCTGGTCAACGGTGAGTTCGAGGCCCTGCAGGAACCCGACCCCGGTCCCGACGGCGAGCTCGACACGTCCGACGACCCGGGAACGACGTTGACCGTGTTCAACCAGCTCGACGATCAGGCCGACAACCGATACCTGATCACGAACCCGGAGGATGGGTTCCGGCGGTATCGGGCGGTGGAGCTGAACGCGAACAAGCGCTTCTCGGACAACTGGATGCTGCAGGCGTCCTGGGTCATCTCCAAGATCACCGGCAACATCAACAACACCAGCGCCACCGGGAACAGCGTGGAATACGACGATCCCAACCTGGATCCCAGGTTCCAGCCGTTCCGGGAAGGAAGGCTGGGCAGGGACAACACTCACATCGCCAAGGTGTTGTGGGGTTATCGCATCCCCTGGGGTGTGATGGTGTCGGGGGCCTACTTCTATACCACCGGCGGTACGTTTACTCGTACCGTGCGGTTCAGCCTGGATCAGGGCCGCACCGATGTGTTCGCCGAGCCTCGAGGGAGCCAGCGGCTCGACGGGCAGTCGAAGTTCGATCTGAAGCTGCAGAAGGACTTCCGCGTCGCGAACGGCCGCCTGGGGGTCACGCTGGAGAGCTTCAACCTCTTCAACAGCGGCCCGGTGGACGATCTCATCACGCGATCGGGCGAGACGTTTCTACAGCCCCAGAGCATCGTGGCGCCGCGGACGTGGAGGATCGGAGGAGTCTTCCGCTTCTGACGACGTTCACGTGGGGGCCCCTCTCTCCGGGGAGGGGCCCTTTTTTCGTTTCCGAGGGTTCCTACCGGTGCCCGGATGCCACGGCAGCTGACTATGGTCGAGGTGTTAGAATCAGCGCGTGCGTGAACAGGCCCCAGCCACCGGGCGTTCGGAGACGCGCGAGATCGCGGAGCTTCGCCGGCTGAAGGACGAGCAACCCGATCTCGCATCGGCGGCCGACCTGCAGATCGAGCTCCTGCAGCTTCAGAAGCGCGTGATGTCGCGCGTTTCGCTGCCCACCATCAGTCTCGATGCCGATCACCTCAAATCACTGCTCGGCTCCGGGCCGATCCTCCAGTTCGAGCATCTGCCCATGGACTGGAGCGACATGCGGTTTCTGATGCGTGCAACCGCCTCTGCCATGCGGACGCACGATGCGATAGACGACGTCGACTGCCGGAAGGCGGAGGCGCTTTCTCGAGATGCCGAGCGGCTGAGGACGGTGGCGCGCACCTGGTACGAGTCGGCGAGGCCCGGGGCGCCGCCGCTCGATGCCGAAGCGGGACTGGAGAGCGTTTTCCAGCAGTCGATGCGCCCGTTTCTGACGCGGGCTGCGGATGCCATCATGGCGCGCAGCGACTTTTCGGGCTGGACGAAGGGATCCTGCCCGCTGTGTGGCGGAGAGCCGGATCTCGCCGTCATCACGCCGGCCGCCGATCGCTTGCTCATCTGCGGCCGCTGCGCCGCGCGCTGGCGGTTCGAGCAGCTCACCTGCCCCTTCTGCCTGAACCGCGACCGCGGGAAAATCACGTCCTTTGCGAGCCGGGACGGCCAGTACAGGCTCTACGCCTGCGACGTCTGCCAGCGCTATCTGAAGGCGTACGATTCCCGCCGGGCGTCACGTCCGGTCATGCCGGCGGTCGATGCAGTGGCGACGCTGCCGCTCGATGCAGCGGCGATTCAGAGGGGATATAAGTAGGGGAGGAGTACTCAAAACTGCTCCTGATCCTTCGTCAGGATGTCCGCGGCCTTCTGCGAGAGCCAGTTGAAGAGGTGGCGGGTCTCCCAGAAGCGGCCCTGATTGGAAGTGGCGCCCAGCACGACGACGGCGATCTGTTGATTGCTCTGGGGCAGCCGCAGCAGGGTTGCGAGGCAGTAGCCGGCTTTCGAGATGAAGCCCGTCTTGCCTCCCATCACGTCCACTTCCCCGCCCAGCAGCAGCCGATTCGTGCTGTGGATGGAGAACTTCCGCCGGCTGGTCGCCACCTTGTACTCGACGGTCCGCATGATCGGCGCGATCCGATCGTCGGCGGCCGCGAGGGAAATCAGGCGCGACAGATCGTAGGCGGACGAAATGTTGTCGGGATTCAGCCCGGACGGGTCGGCGAAGGTGGTGCTCTCGAGGCCCAGCTCGAGCGCCTTCTCGTTCATCCGCTCGATGAACGCGGCACTGCCTCCGTGCGAGATGCGGGCGAGCGCCCGTGCGGCCGCGTTATCCGAGGCAATCAGCGCGAGGTGCAGCAGATTGTTGACCGTGAGACGCTCGTTCGCCCGCAGGTAGGTGGTCGAGGCCGCGTAGACGTCGCTGCGCTGGATCGTGACCACGCGCGAGAGATCGGGGTTGTCCTCGAGAAAGACCATTGCCGTCATCACCTTGGTGATGCTGGCGATCGGCCGCTTGTCCTGGCCGTTTTCCTCCCAGAGTACCTGGCCGGTCTGCGGGTCGAAGATGATGGCCGCGGCGGCGCGTACATCGGGCACCATGGCGCCCGTGGCGTCGGCCTTGAACCGGGGCGTCATCGCCTCCTGGAGGGCGCGAAGCTGCCTGAGACGGGCCTGTTCGCGGGCTCTGGCCGCCCGGCGGGCGCGGGCCAGGCGGGCCTTGCGCGCAGCCGACGAGTTGGCGGAGTATGTGGGCTTCTTCGTGGCCTGCGTCGCCTTGGCGGTGCTGCCCTTCTTGGTGGTCGACTTCGTGGCCTGGGCGCCGACGACCGGGGCGGGTCCGAAGACACCAAGACCCAGCAGAAGCGCACACAGGCGAGCCACGTACAGAGGGCGGGTCACACGCACAGAGCCTCCGCAAGGACAGCGGCTGGCTGGGAACAACCGTTGCGGGATTGAAACTGGACAGCGTGAAGTGTAGCAGCAAACCCCATGTTCTGCAACCAGTTATGTAATGTGTTCGACGATTCTGATCACCGATTCGTCACGCCGGCACGCTCCCGGCGCCCCGCGGCCTGCCCACCTTCAAGAGAGATACCATCGCATGAGGTCCGGATTCGACCGGCCGGCCGGGTGACGGCCGCCGGCCGCGATCATGATAGTCACCCAGATCATCGTCTTTTGTCTGCTCCGGACACAGACTCAGAGGCCGTGAAAAATGTCAGTTCTGAGTCTTGAGCTTTGAGTTTCGAGTCGTCTCACGACTCACGAGTCAGCGCTTCAGGACTCGTATTCTCGAACGCCTATGAATCCAGATCCGGTGAAACAACTCGAATACTCGGCCATGCGCGCCACCATTCGCGAGCGCGGGACAGCCAGGATGGTGCTCGCCCCGATTGTGTTCATCGCCTGGGCAGCCATTGCCGTGGCCACCGCCGCGGTCATCACGGTGGCCCTGAGCACGCTGGTGCCGCTCGTCGTCCTGGCCGCCGGATTCGAGGCAATCTTCGCCCTGCACACGAATGTCGAGCGCATCGGCCGGTACCTGCAGTCCTACCATGAGGACGCGGGTGGCTGGGAGCACGTGGCAATGGAATTCGGGCGCCGTTTCCCCGGAAAGGCCCCGGACCCGCTGTTCAGCCGGCTGTTCGCGCTCGCTGTGTCGATCAATTACCTGCCGGCCGCGCTCGGCGGCACGCCGATCGAGATGGGACTGCTCGCGCTGCTCCACTTCGTCGTCATCTATCGGATCCGGTCCGCCCGTCAGGCCGCTGCCGGCCAGCGCGCCCTGGATCTCGAGCGCTTCACGAGCCTGCGGAGCTGACCGGGGTCCGATCTCGATTTTCGATCGGGAATGCGGCTAACGTCTTTGAAAATCGAGATCTGACCCCCGTGCTCAGCGCGCGAGGGCAAGTGCCAGAAGCAGCGCGCGCGCGGTCCCCTGCCACGAGTTCGCGGTATCGAACTGCTCGTCGAGCGAGTGGCTGCCCTTCGAGCTGCCCCCGCCATCGATTGTGACGGCGGGAATGCCCAGGCTGATGGGAATGTTCGAATCGGTCGAGCCCTCGTCGAGCGGCGCCTCGAGCCCCAGGGCCTTCGAGACCGACACGGCGGCTGCGACAATCGGCGCCGTCAACGGTACGTGGCCTCCCGGCCTGTCGCCCACGAGCTTCTTGTCGACGGTGATCACTGCCGGCTTTCCCCACCGGTCGTTTTCCTCGACGATGGCCTGATCCACGGCGTTCAGCACCGCGGTGTGAAGCGCGGTGAGCGCCGCCTTGTCGGCCGAGCGCATGTCGACTTCCATCCACGCCTCGAACGGGATCGAGTTGACCGACGTCCCGCCGCCGATCCGCCCGACGTTGAACGTCGTGCGCGGCGTGGCCGGCACGCGCTGGTCGGAGATCTTCGACACGGCGCGGCCGAGCGCGTGGATCGGGTTGGCGAGGCCGAACGCCCCGTAGCTGTGGCCGCCCGGACCCTTGAACGTGAACCGGTACCGCAGGCTTCCGACAGCCGTGTGCGTGATGCCGAGACCCGCCCCATCGACCGACACGAACCGATCGATCCGCCCTTTGAGCTCCTGCTGAAAGAGGTGCTTGACTCCCCGCAAATCGCCCAGCCCCTCCTCCCCGACGGTGCCCACGAACGTGATGCTGCCCGGCGTCTGAACTCCGGCCTCGTTCATCGCCCGGATGACCCCAATCAGGACGGCGAGGCCGCGGCAATCGTCCGCAATGCCTGGGCCCCTGATCACGGTGCCCTCACGGCTGGTCTGGACGCTGGTGCCTTCTGGAAAGACCGTGTCCAGGTGGGCGCTGAAGACCAGATGCGGGCGGGCGGATGCCCCGGCGCGTTCGCCAAGCACGTTGCCCTCTGCGTCAATCCGCACGTTGGCGAGTCCGAGCGACTCGAACACCGCTTGCAGAGCGGCGGCACGCCGCTCTTCCTTGAACGGCGGGGCTTCGATCTCGCACAGGCGAACCTGTTCTTCGATGATCTGCGGCTCGTTGGCGCGTACGACGTCCACGGCCCGCTTCACGGTCGCGTCGGCCATCAGCAGCGCGCCTATCGTGTCGGGTTGGTCCTGCAGGGATGGGGCGGCGGAACCGAGCGCGGTCGTGACTGCCAGAACGAGGAGACTGCTTCGAAGTCGCTTCATCGATTCCTCTCGCGCCCGAAGCCTATCACTGTGCCTCCCGCGCGCACGCGATCCAATAAGTTGGTGTCAGGAATTCAAGCGCGCTGCAGAAAAATGGTGCCGCTGGAGGTAGACATTTGTCGGGCACATTTTTGTCGACAGTCGTACCGACCGCTCGTCAACGCGGAAACCCTGAGCATTTTTAGGTGTGAAGGCCCCAAGAGCGGTGAACGCGGCGTGCGCACCGGTACGCAGATTACCGGTACAGGAATTGCTCACTGTCGGATCGCGGGGTCAGGAAAGAGGGATCTGGATTCGAGAGCGGCAAGAGGGACAACATGATGAGCCTGGTTCGTCTCCTTGGCTTCAGAACGTTGACGTGCGGCTGCGTGACCGGCCACTACCGCGAGGTCGCGACGAACCGCGAGATCACGTACGTCGAGGAGAAGGGTCACACCTGCGAACATCACGCGCATCGTCGCAACCACACGCTGGCGACGGCGCGGTTCGGGATGGGCGCGGTGACGGCCAAAGCATCATAGACGGCTCGAGAGCCAGCCAGCTCCCCAATCCTGGGGGCCGGACGTTCTTCGCATGCGAGGAACATCCGGCCCCTTTTCGTTGTACGTCGCGATAGACTCTTCTTTCCGATGACTCTGGCCCTCACACGGCTCGACGCGCCCGAGCCCTATGCGACGATCGAGCAGAACGGCGCGGTGCTGCGCTTCTATCTCGGCGATTGCACGCAGGTGTTCTCGGCTCTCGAGCCCGGGTGTGTCTCTGCCATCGTGACGTCTCCTCCATACAATCTGGGCGTTGCGTATCGGAGCTATCGCGACACGCTGCCTCGAGA
>Ga0268386_10001877_pt1 | contig 14662 bp, 13 predicted proteins | sample RVTome_15_FD_200260 | JGI IMG/M metagenome (GOLD analysis project Ga0268386, IMG submission 200260) | Soil microbial communities from uranium-contaminated site in the Upper Colorado River Basin, Wyoming, United States - RVT150D86... ...
CTTCGACGCGGCGGGATTGGGCGGCTGAGTGCGAAACCGCCGGCGCGCCTGAGGGGCCGGCGCAGAACCGGAATGAGAAGGGACGGATATGGCTGGCATCGACTGGGCCGTCGTCGGCCTCTACTTCGTCATCGTGTTCGGTGTGGCCGCGTGGGCCTACATGCAGGAACGCGGCGACGAGACCGCCGCCGGCTACTTCCTCGGCGGGCGCAACGTCGGCTGGTTCGTGGTGGGCGCGTCGTTGTTCGTGTCGAACATCGGATCGGAGCATCTCGTCGGCCTGTCGGGCACCGGTGCCGACTCCGGTGTCGCCGTCGGGCAGTTCGAGATCATCGCATCGCTTGCGCTGCTGGCGCTCGGCTGGGTGTTCGTGCCTTTCTACGCGCGCAGTGGCGTGTTCACCATGCCGGAGTTCCTCGAGCGCCGGTACTCGCCGGGGGCGCGCCGATATCTGACCTATGTCTCGATCATCGCGTACGTGCTGACGAAGATCTCAGTGACCCTGTTCGCCGGCGGCATCGTGTTCGAGACGCTGATGGGCATCGACTTCTGGACCGGTGCCCTGATCACCGTCGGCTTCACCGGCGTGTACACGGTCTTCGGCGGCCTGCGGGCGGTCGTCTACACCGACATGATGCAGATGATCGTGCTGGTCGTCGGCGCGGTCACCGTCACGCTCATGGGCCTGTCCCAGGTGGGCGGCTGGTCGGGGATGACCGAGGCCGTGCCCGAGGGCTTCATGACCGTGTGGAGGCCGATCAGCGACCCCGCGTTCCCCTGGACGGGCATCCTGTTCGGCGCCCCGATCCTTGCCATCTGGTACTGGTGCACCGACCAGGTCATCGTCCAGCGGACGCTGGCGGCACGCAACATCACCGCGGCGCGGCGCGGCACGATCTTCGCCGGCTACCTCAAGGTGCTGCCGCTGTTCATCTTCGTCATCCCGGGCGTGATCGCCGCCGCGCTGGTCCAGCAGGGCGACCTGCAACTCGACAGCTCCGATCAGGCCCTGCCGGCGCTGGTGCAGCAGATCCTTCCGGTCGGAGTACGCGGCCTCGTGGTCGCCGGCCTGCTGGCGGCGCTGATGAGCTCGCTCTCGAGTGTGTTCAACTCCACGGCGACGCTGTTCACCTGGGACATCTACCGCGAGTGGAAGCCGGCCGCCAGCGAACGCGAACTGGTCTGGGTCGGCCGCCTCGCCACTGTGGTGCTGACCGTGGCCGGGTTCGCCTGGATCCCCTTCATGGACGCCATCTCCTCCACCCTCTACCAGTACCTGCAGAGCGTGCAGAGCTACATCGCTCCGCCGATCGCCGCCGTGTTCCTGCTGGGTCTGGCGTGGAAGCGGATCAATGCCGCCGGCGCCATGACCTCGCTGCTGGTCGGTGCGGTGCTGGGCCTCATCCGACTGGTGCTCGAACTGGTCAACGGGGCGGACATGGAGGGGCTGCCGGCCGGTACCATCTGGGAGTGGATCGCCGAGTTCAACTTCCTGCACGTTGCGATCCTGCTCTTCCTCATCTGCGTGCTGATCCTCATCGGTGTCAGCCTGGCGACGGACCCACCCCCGTCCGAGAAGGTGTCCGGTTTGACGTTCGAGACCGCTGACGAACCCATCGCCGGCGCCACCACGACGGACGTCGACATCGACCTCGCCGCCGACACCGCGGGCTCGCGCCGCATCGACATGTGGGTGTCGCTCGGGGTGGTGCTCGCGGTCCTGCTTGTCTGGTTCTTCTTCGCATGATCGGCGGCACGCAACCGCAACCGCACACGAAGGCAGGTGCCGCGTTTCAGCTGCTGGTCAGCGTGTCCGCCAGCCAGTCGGCGGACTGGGGACGGAAGCGGTACGCGCGGTTGGTCGCTCCATGGTTGCCGTCCTCGATCATCCACAGCGTGGTGGGACCGCTCGCCTCGGCCGCCAGCCGCTCGGCGGCGCGGTAGCCGATCAGCCGGTCCTGCTTTCCGAAGATCACCAGCAGTGGGCAGGTGATGTGCTCGGCGACGTCCTTCAACGAGAGGGTGGCGGCCTTGTCGCGCGCCTCGTCCTCGTCGGTGGAGCGTGACCGGACGCGGAACGCCTCACGCGTCAGGCTGGGCAGGTTGTCCCATTCGTCAGCCCAGTGGTACGGACCGGCCAGCGCGATGCAGGCCTTGAGGCGCTTCTCGAAGGCGGCCGCACGCGGCGCGTAGTAGCCGCCGAGGCTGACGCCCCACATGGCGATCCGGTCGCCGTCGATGTCGTCGCGCTGCTCGGCCCAGTCGACGATCGCGCTGACCGGCACCTCGTAGTCGCCGCGGATCGGCAGGTCGTACTCCGCTTCGCCCTGCCCGGGTCCGTCGAAGGCCAGCGTCGCGATCCCCCGATCCAGGAACAGCGACTCCATGCCGTGCATCTCTTCCTTGGTGGAGTCCAGACCGGGTGCCATGAGCAGCAGCGGTGGCCGGTGTGCCGCGTCGGGCAGCCGCAGGTTGCCGGCCAGGACCGTGCCCTCGAACGGGATCTCCACGCGCTGCCCGGGGGGACGCACGTAGGGAAGCGCGGCGGTTCGGCACCTGACCGCCGCCTGGTGCGCCACCCGCATCTGCTCGGGGTCGTTGACGAAGAGGAACTTGGCGAAGTGGTAGCACAGCCCAGCGCGGGTGTAGTGCTCGCCTGCCGTGAGCAGGTGGCCCTCGGTCTCCGCCTGCTCGCCGAGCTCGCGGTGCACGTCGGCCCGCTGCGACCACGCCGCGCACCATTGCTCCCAGCGCTCGATGCCGGCGGTCACCTCCTGGAAGTCGGTCAGCGGCACGCCCTGGATGACGAAGCGTGGCGCCCAGTGGCTCAGCGCCGCCTCGACACGTGGATCCCTGGTCACGACCGTCTCCTCTCGCCGTCCTACAGTCCCCGCCGCCGCGCCAGCATCCGGTTCTCCACACGCTTGAGTCCGCCGTAGAGCAGGAAGCCGACGAGCATGAGCACCACCACGGGGACCAGCGACTCGGCCATGAGGAACCGTCGCGACTTCGACAGGATCAGGTAGCCCAGGCCGGTGACCGCGGTCTCGAACTCGGCGACGACGACGCCGATGAGCCCGCGGCCGACCGCCAGACGCAGCCCGGTCACGATGAACGGCAGTGCCGCGGGCACCACGATGTCGCGCCACGCCTGCAGCTCGGTCGAGCAGAACGAGCGCGCCAGCTCGGTCAGGTCACGCGGAACCGAGTGGACCCCGGCGGCGGTGTTGATCGCGACCGGAAAGAACACGAAGATCGCGACGATCACGATCTTGGATGTGAGCCCGAACCCGAGCAGGACGATCAGCACCGGGATGATGGCCACCAGCGGCGTGGCGTACGCCGCCGAGATGTACGGGTCCAGGGCGACCTCGACGAGCCGGAAACGGCCGACGAGCAGCCCGATGAGCAGCCCGGCCAGCGACCCGGCGAGCATCCCGAACGTCATCGAGATCGCGCTGGACTGCGCGTACTCCCACAGCTCACCGGTCGAGATGAGGTCGACCGTCGCCCGTGCGACCTCCCACGGCCCGACGATCAATGAGTTGGAGCTGATCGCCGCGTAGAGCTGCCAGAACAGCACCACGAGCAGCAGGCCCGCGGCCCACCACAGGCGCTCGCTTGCCCTGGCGGGTAGGCGGGTGGCGCGGCGCTCATGTGCCGCGACCTGTGCCTCGTCGGCGATGCCCGTCATCCCGTGCCCGCCTGGTCCGCCCAGGGCGTCAGACGGCGGTGCAGCCACTTCAGCAGGGTCGTGGAGCCGACGCCGAGGGCGACGAGCACCGCGACCGGCACGAGCGCGGCAGCGACGTTGAAGCGGTTGGAGTACTGGATGATGAGGTAGCCGACGCCGTCGATCCCCGCATAGAACTCCGCGACGACCGCGCCGATGAGTGCGCGGCCGATCCCGATGCGGATGCCGGTGAGGACGAACGGCAGCGCGCTGGGAACGAGGATCTCGCGCCAGCGTGAGAGCTCGGAGGAGCCGTAGGAGCGCGCGAGCTCCAGGAGGTCGCCGTCGACGTTGCGGATGCCTGCGGCGGAGTTGATGATCACCGAGAAGACGACGAAGACGAAGACGATGAAGATCTTCGTCGACGCGCCGAAGCCCAGGATGACCAGGATGACGGGGATCACCGCTGCCATCGGCGTGGTGTAGAACAGGTTGATCGGCCCCTCCGAAAGCCAGTAGAGGCGCTGCCACCGGCCGATGGCGAGCCCGGCCGGGACCCCGACCACGACGCCGATGGCGAACCCCGCGGACAGCACCCCCAACGTCGGGAGCAGGTAGCGCAGCAGCTCGCCGCTGCGCACCAGCGCGATCGCGCTGGTGACCATGCCGCCGGGGGAGGCCACGAAGTTGGCGCCGAACCAGGCGGCGGCGGCCTGCCAAACGATCAGCACCAGCACCGCGAAGCCGATCCGCACGGCCCAAACGACGCGTGGGTCGTCGGCCCTAGCCACTGGCGGCCTCCGCCTGCTCCGGCCCGCGGAGCAGCTCCCACATGCGCATGCGCAGCTCGGTGAACTGTGGCTGCGCGCGCAGGTGGGCGGGATCACGCGGCCGGTCGAACGGCACGGCGATCGTCTCGATGATCCGTCCAGGCCGCGCCGCCATCACGAGGACGCGGTCGGACAGCACGAGCGCCTCGTCGATGGAGTGGGTGACGAACGCGACGGTCTTGTGCGTCGCGTTCCAGATCCGCAGCAGCTCCTCCTGCATGATCTCGCGGGTCTGAGCGTCCAGCGCCCCGAACGGTTCGTCCATCAGCAGGATCTGGGGGTCGATCGCAAGAGCCCTGGCAAGCCCCACCCGTTGCTGCATGCCGCCCGACAGCTGGTACGGGTACGCCGTCTCGAACCCCTCGAGGCCGACCATCTTGATGTAGGGACCGACCTGCTGGCGCGCCTCCTTCTTGGACGCGCCGCGCAGCCGCACGCCGTAGCCGACGTTGTCCTCGACCGTCTGCCACGGCAGCAGGCGGAAGTTCTGGAACACCAGCGTCATGTTGCGGCGCGGTGCGGTGACGGGCTCGTCGTCGACGTAGACAGTGCCGCCGTCCGCTGGGATGAGACCGGCCACGATCCGCAGCAGCGTCGTCTTGCCGCAGCCGCTCGGCCCGAGGATCGAGACGAACTCGTTGCGCTCCACATCGAGGTTCACACGGCTGAGCGCCTGCACCTCGCCGAAGCGCTTCTCGACGTCGTCCACCCGGATCTGTGGCATCTGCACACCCTTGTCAGCATCGGGACACGCCCGGCGGTCGGGCTGCGTCGCAGTGCCCGGAGACGGTCAGCAGCCCTGTTCGTCGATGAGCGCCGTCGCGTCCTCGTAGATGGTCAGGTCCACGACGTCCTCATAGGCCGGCAGGTCTGCCTCAGCGATGTTGCCGAGCTCGACCTGCTGCTGACCGGTGAACTCGATCATGTCCTCGGGCAACCCGTGGTCGTCGGGCCAGATCTCGTCTTCGACGAACGTGTCGTAGGTGCGCGCGACGATGTCCTCGGGAACCTCGGTGAGCTCCGCGGCGAACGCGACCACCGCGTCCTTGTTGGCCGTGTCCTGCATGTAGCGGGTCGCGCAGACGTTGCCTGCGGTGAACGCGACGATCGAGTCACGCTTGGTGTCCAGGATCTCCTGGGGCGAGGCGTAGGCCGCGTAGTGCCACAGCGGCACCGTCTCCCACAGGTTGGCGAGCACGTGCAGGCCCGCGTCGGGGAACTGCCGCATGATGTTCTCCGCCTCGTCGATGTGCAGGACGCCCGACGCCGCCTGACCCTGCGCCATGGCCTGACCCTCCGCCCCCGGGAAGCTCTGGTACTGGACGTCGTCCTGGGTCAGTCCGCACGAGCTGTACACGGCGCGGGTGAGCACCTCGGCGAAGCCGCCCACCTCGTCGACGCCGAGCACCTTGCCCTCGAGGTCCTCGCACGACTGCACGTCCTCGGTGGCCACCATCTGCGCCTCGAGCCCCGGCGAGTAGGTGTAGTACCCCTTGACGACCGCCCCTTCGGCGTTGGCTGCGATGAGCGCCGGCGTCGGCGCGGCCCCAACGTCGGCGGATCCCGCCTGGGCACCGCGCAGCGCCGCGATCCCCGTTTCGAGGCTGATGATCTCGACGGGCACACCGAACTTCTCGAAGAAGCCCTGTTCCTCGGCGATCCACGGCTGGATCATAACGAAGTTGGGTGGCACGACAGGCATGCTGACCACGACCTCTTCGAGCTCGCCGCCCGCCGCCTCACCCTCGGTGTCGGCCTCCCCGCCGCCCGCCTGCTCGGTGCCACCACCCTCTGCCTCCTCTGGCTGATCGGCCGCTTCGCCGCCGCCGCAACCCGCGGCCACGAGCGTGCAGGCCGCGAACAGCGAGATCCACAGGAGACGCCGGGGCCGAGCGGTGGCTGTCGTTCGATGCAACATTGGAGGTCCTCCCTCTCAGTGCAGACGTTCGGTGGGCGTGCCGGCGACGATGCCGACCGCTCCGGCGCCCCGGCGCAGTGGCTGGCGAGGTGCCGATGACAGGAAACGGCGCCCGCGAGCGCATGCAGCGGGCCGCACCGGCTGACGTTGCACCGGGCTCAACGGGAGCGCGCCGCTGCGACCCTCCGTGCTCTCGGCAGCGACGCACATCGACGGTCTCCTGCAGTCCTACCCGGCTCGTTGCCCAATCTCGCAAACGTTTGTAGGAAGTGTCAAGATGCAAGATGCACTGTGTTTCGTGATGGCCGGGCCGCGGGAGTGTCCAGCCGGCGTCGACTACGGCGCGCTGGTCTCGCCGGGACCGGCGGTAACCCGGTCAGGTCGGGAGTGCCTCCATGACATGTACCTGGGGTCTCAACCGGGGGAACGGCTATCGTCGCTGCGCCGGCCGGTCGCTCGAAAGGGAGCCATGAGCCAGTACCCAGCATTCTCGCCAGCTGAGATGCGGCGCCGCCGCCGGGCGCTCGAGGCGGTGATCGCCGAGTCGGACGTCGACCGCGTCATCGTCTATGGCGCCAACGGCGCTGGGTCGGCGGTGCAGTGGCTCACCGGGTGGCCGGTGACCCGGGAGGCCGCCGTGGTGGTGGGCCGCGATGAGCAGGACACCATGTTCGTCCAGTTCTACAACCACCTGCCACTCGCCCGGCAGGTCGCGGCGTCGGCCGACGTGCGGTGGGGCGGCGAGTCGACGATCGCGTCGGCGGTCGACGAGCTGCGCCGGCGGGGCGGCCAACGTCAGCGGCTCGGCGTGATCGGGCCTCTGCCCTTCACCGCCGCCGCCGTCCTGGCGGCGCGCGCCGCCGAGGTCGTCGACCTCGGTCCGCAGTACATCCGCCTGCGGCTGGTGAAGTCCGACGAGGAGCTGGAGTGGATGCGAGCGGGCGCCCGTCTCAGCGACGCCGGGATGCTCGCGCTCGGCGAGCACCTGCGCAGCGGTCTCACCGAGCACGACCTCGCCAACGTGGTCGAGCGCGCCTACGTGCCGCACGGCGGGGCGACCCAGATCCACTACTTCGGCGTCACGTCCATGACCGCACCGGACCGCTGCGTCCCCGCCCAGTTCACCTCAGGGCGCCGTGTCGAGCCGGGTGACGCGGTGACCCTCGAGCTGAGCGCGCACCACTGGGGATACGCAGGTCAGGTGCTGCGCACGTTCGCGGTTGAGGCTGACCCGACGCCGCTCTACCGGGACCTCCACGACGTTGCGGACGCCGCGTTCGACGCCGTGGTCGCCACCCTGCGCGACGGCGCGACACCGCAGGAGGTCGTCGACGCCGCGGGGGTGATCGAGGACGCCGGCTTCACGACCTGGGACGACCTCGTGCACGGCTACGGCGGTGGCTACCTCCCCCCGGTCCTCGGCTCGCGCAGCCGCCCCGCCGGACCGCTCCCGCCGCTGTCGTTCGCGGCCGGTATGACGGTCGTCGTCCAGCCCAACGTCGTCACGCGCGACGGCACCGCGGGGGTCCAGACCGGCGAGCTCGTTGTCGTGACACCACACGGAGCGGAGTTCCTCCACGACGTTCCGCGAGGGCTGCGGCGCGCAGGCTGAGCGGGATACCGCACCGAACCTGTCGGGTGCACATCGGACCGCCATTGGGCGCCTGTCCGACCTCTACCGGTGCAAGTGCGCCCGTTCCGACCCGTTGGGCGCGGGTCTGTCCTCTGGCTGCCGATCTGCATGGGCGCCACACGCGCCGGCGATCACCGTGAGCCGTACGGCTTCGCGTTGTCAACGCACACCTCGGAATCCCTTGATCAGTCGCCTGCCGCCGACCCTCCTGCCAGAACGCGAACGCGGTCCTGCGCGCGGCACGCGATGCCGATGGTCCGGGTAGGCTTTGAGACGATTCACCCGGCTGGCCCGCCGGACGAGCATGACCGGAATCGGGTTGCGGCAACGTCGTCAGTCGCGTGCCTGAGCAGGAGGAACCACTACGACGAGCATCCAGGAGGTCGCCCGCCACGCGGGCGTTGCCGTCGGAACGGTCAGCAACGTGCTCAACCGTCCCGAGGTCGTCGCCGAGACCACGCGCAGGCGGGTCCTCGCCGCCATCGATGAGCTCGGCTTCGTCAGGAACGAGTCGGCGCGCCAGCTTCGGACCGGGCGCAGTCGCACGCTGGGACTGGTCGTCCTCGATGTGGCGAACCCGTTCTTCACCGATGTCGCCCGTGGAGTCGAGGCGCTCGCCGACGAGGTCGGCAGCGTGGTCATGCTGTGCAACAGCAACGAGGACGCCGAGCGCGAGAGCCGGCACCTGGATCTGCTCCTGGAGCAGCGCGCGCAGGGCGTGCTCATCACGCCCGTCGATGGCGCCAACCCGCGGATCGAGCGGCTGATCGATCACGGGGTGCCCGTGGTGCTCGTCGATCGCGGCTCGGGTCGCAGCAACCGCTGTTCGGTCGCGGTCAACGACGTGCTGGGCGGCCGCATCGCCGTCGAGCACCTGCTTGAGCGTGGTCACCGGCACATCGCGTTCGTCGGTGGGCCGTTCTCCATACCGCAGGTGTCCGACCGGCACACGGGCAGCCAGGCGGCCGTGGACCAATCCGACGTCGACGCCGAGATCCTCGTCGTGGAGACGGGTTCGCTGCAGGTCGCCGAGGGTCGCCGCGCGGGCCGTCACATCGGCGAGTTGCCGGCCGGACAGCGCCCGACGGCCGTCTTCTGCGCCAACGACCTGCTCGCGCTGGGCGTGCTCCAGGAGATGACGCGCCAGTCCCTGCGCGTGCCGCACGATGTCGCGATCGTCGGCTACGACGACATCGACTTCGCGTCGGCGGCTGCCGTCCCGCTCTCCTCCGTGCGGCAGCCGCGTGAGCAACTCGGCCGCACGGCAGCGCAGTTGCTGATCGAGGAGGTCACCGACGGCGATCGCCACCGCCACCGTCAGGTGGTCTTCGAACCCGAGCTGGTGGTGCGCGATTCGAGTGCGCTGTTCCGCGCCCACGACGCCGCCTGACCCGCCCGACGCCGCGCCGACCAGCCGGTAGGCTGACGTGCCGGCCCGCTCGCGCTGAAGGCGGTACATGACCAGGAAGACCGGTCCGCTCGATCCCGTGACAGGGTGGTACCTCGCGCACGTCCGGGGCACCCACACCAATGACCGCTTCGCATTGACCGAGGTGCTCGCGCCCGCAGGCGACATGGCGCCGTTGCATGTGCACCGTCGCGATGACGAGACGTTCTACGTGCTCGACGGTGAGCTCACGCTGTACGTCGGCAGCGACATCATCACGGCGGGACGCGGTACGTGCGTGCACGCGCCACGCAACGTCGCCCACACTTATGAGGTGACGTCGGCGGGCTCGGCACGCTGGCTCATCGTCTCATCGCCGGCGGGGTTCGAGGCCCTGATCGAGCGCATGGGCACCATGCCCGCCGAGCGCCTGTTCGTCGACCACGGCATCGAGGTGCTCGGCCCACCCGGTACCCTACCGACTTGATCCGCGATCGGCCGGGACCACCGTGCGGTGGCGGCTTCGGGGCTAGGCGGCGTCGCGGCGCAATGCCTCGAGCGCCACGACGACCATGTCGTCGAAGGTCCGTTCACGGTCATCGGAGCTGGTCTCCGCCCCGGTGACCACGTGGTCGCTGACCGTGCACACGGTCAGTGCGCGGACGCCGTTCTCGGCAGCGATCGCGTAGAGGCCCGCCGCCTCCATCTCGACCGCCAGCACACCCATCTTCTTCCAGATGTCGACGGCATCGGCCGTAGGGTTGTAGAAGAGGTCCGCCGAGTGGACATTGCCGGTGCGCACGGCGAGCCCGCGTTCCTCGGCGACGTCGACCGCCGCCCGTGCGAGCGCGAAGTCCGCGACCGCGGCGAAGTCCCATCCGCCGTAGCGGGCCCGGTTGACGACGCTGTCGGTGCACGCGCCGGTGGCGACGATGACGTCTCGCAGTTCGATGTCGGGTGAGATGCCGCCGCAGGATCCGACGCGGACCAGGCGCTTGCAGCCGTACTGGGTGACCAGTTCGCTCGCGTAGATCGACGCCGACGGGATGCCCATGCCCGTGCCCATCGCCGACACGCGCATGCCCTCGTAGCTACCGGTGAACCCCAGCATGTTCCTGACGTCGGTGACGAGCCTGGCGTCGGTCAGGAAGTTCTTCGCGATGTGCTCCGCGCGTCGCGGGTCGCCGGGAAGCAGCACGGCCTCGGCGAAGTCGTCGTCGGCTGCGGCGATGTGCGGCGTTGGCATGTTCGGTGGTCTCCCGCTCGGCGGCGACCAAGCCTACTGCTCTGCACGCAGATCGGTGTCCACAACCCCGTGTCGCCGCGGCGACGGCCGTCATGCCGGCGGGGTAGGGTGCCGCCATTGGCGAACAGCACGTCGTCGAGGTGTCATGGCCGATCGCAGCGTCGAGGTCCTGCTCACCGGCGGGTCCTACTTCGAGGCACCGCGATGGCACGATGGCCGCTGGTGGGTGTCGGACTTCTACCGGCGGCATGTGCTGAGCGTGACACCCGAGGGCGCGACCGAGATCGTGATGGAGGTGCCCGGCCAGCCGGCGGGGCTCGGTTGGATGCCCGACGGCGCGCTGTGCGTGGTGTCGATGCGCGACCACAAGGTGTTGCGCCGCGAGCCCTCAGGTGCGGTCGAACAGGTCGCCGACCTCGGCCCGTGGTGCGGTGGACCCGCAAACGACATGGTCATCGACACGGCGGGTCGCGCCTACGTCGGCAACTTCGGCTTCGACCTGATGCGGCAGGAGACGCCGCGGACCACCGGGCTCGTGCGCCTCGACCCGGACGGCACCGTGGCCCAGGTCGCCGGCGGTCTGCTCTTCCCCAACGGGATGGTGCTCACGGCGGACGGTTCGACGCTGATCGTCGCCGAGACCCTCGGCGCCCGCCTCAGCGCGTTCAGCGTGGCCGCCGACGGTGGCCTGACCGACTGGCGGGTGTGGGCACAGCTCGGGCCGGCGGACCCGGTCGGCTCCGCCGGCACGGACCCGGTCGCGCCCGACGGCTGCACGCTCGACGCGGAGGGCCACATCTGGGTTGCCGACGCCACGGGAGGCCGTGCCATCCGCGTGGCCCCCGGCGGGGACATCGTCGACCAGGTGGTTCCGCCGGACCCGACCGGCGTGTTCGCGTGCATGCTCGGCGGAGACCGCGGGGACACCCTGCTGCTGTGCACCGCGCCGGACTACTTCGAGCACCGCCGCGCGCCGGCGCGCGAGGCGGTGCTTCTGACGACGACTGTCAACGTTCCCCACGCCGGCCTGCCATGACAAGGAGACGACCACGTGCGCGCATTCGTGTGTTCCAGCCTCGACGGCCTCGACGGTGTCGCAGCGGGTGAACTGCCCGATCCCGAGCTGCGCCCCGGTGCTGTGCGCGTGCGTGTCACGGCCGCCGGGGTCAACTTCCCGGATCTGCTGATCATCCAGGGCCGCTACCAGACGCATGCCGAGCCGCCGTTCGCGCCCGGAGCCGAGTTCGCGGGCGAGGTCCTCGAGGTCGCCGACGGCGTGACCGGCGTCTCCGCCGGCGATCGGGTGTACGGGTCGGTGCCCTACGGCGCCTACGCCGAGCAGGTGGTCGTCGACGCCGGCGCCCTGTTCGCCGCTCCCGACGGCATGGACGCCACCCAGGCGGCGACGCTGCCGGTCGCCTACGGCACGAGCTACCACGCGCTGGTCGACCGGGCGCGAATCCGACCCGACGAGACGTTGCTGGTGCTCGGCGCCGCGGGCGGGGTCGGGCTGGCGGCGACGCAGATCGGTGCGGCGCTGGGAGCCAGGGTCGTCGCCGCGGTGAGCTCCGACGACAAGGCGAACGCCGCTCGCGCCGCGGGGGCGCACGACGTCATCCGCTACGACCGTGAGGATCTGCGCGACCGCCTGCGGGAACTCGCGCCCGACGGCGTCGACGTCGCGTACGACCCGGTGGGCGGTCCGGTCACCGAGGCAGCGCTGCGCTCGACCGCGTGGAACGGCAGGCTGCTCGTGATCGGGTTCGCTTCCGGTGACATCCCCAAGATCCCCGCCAACCTGCCACTGCTGAAGGGCTGCTCGGTCGTGGGAGTGTTCTGGGGCCGGTTCGCCCAGACAGAGCCCGACCGCAACCGGAGCAACTTCGCCACTCTGAACGAGCTGTGGGCCAACGGGCAGATCGCACCGGTGGTGTCCCACACGTTCGCGCTGGAGCACGCGGGCGAAGCGTTGCGGATCATGCGTGACCGGGGTGCCATCGGCAAGCTCGCGATCACACCCTGACGCCGAAGGGCCTCGAATCGATCGAGGTCCGCAAGATCACCGTGGGCTGACCGGCGGTGCCGTTCCATCGCGCGCGATGACCGCAGACCGGCCCTCAACCTCCCGTGATCGTGCCGGCGACATCGATCAGCGAAGCGATGCCGAGGCCGGCCGCGACCAGGACCACGATGCCGCCAAGGATGTTGGCGCGCACGTTGTTGGCGTGGTCGCCCAGCAGGTCGCTGCGGTTCATCACGACCAGCAGGAACGCCGCCACGATCGGCAGCAGCACACCGTTGGTGGCCTGGGCGAACACGATCGCCTGGACCGGGCTCCCACCGAGCAGCGCGAACACGGCCCCGATCAGCAGGGTGACCGCCCAGACCGCGCGGAACCGGGTGGCCTTGAGGTCCTGGCTCCAACCCAGCACGCCGCAGATCGCGTACGCGCTGGCCAGTGGTGCGGTGATCGCCGAGCTGATGCCGGCCGCCAGCAGCCCGAGCGCGAAGAAGTACCTGGCAGCCGGTCCGAGCAGCGGCTCGAGTTGCTGAGCCATGGTGCCCGCATCGCTGATCGACGTGCCTGCGCCGAAGAACGCAGCGGCCGCGGTGGTCAGCACGGCCAGGGTGATCAGGCCACCCAGTCCGATGGAGAACCCGGTGTCGAAGCGGCCGCCGGCCAGTGCCCGGTCGGTCGGCACCGATTCGTCCCACTTCTCCTTGATCGACGAGGCGTGCAGGAACAGGTTGTAGGGCACGACGGTGGTGCCCACGAGCGCGACCACCGTCAGCAGCGCGCCGGGAGGCATGGTGGGCACGAACCCGGCGAACAGCGCACCGACATCGGGTCGCACGATGACCGCCGTGACCAGGAACACCACGCTCATCACCACGACCAGGCCGATGAGCGCGCGCTCGATCGCCCGATAGACGCCCGACCACAGCAACCCCGCGGCGACCGCACTCACGACCAGCACCCACAGCTGCTGTGAGACGGGGAAGATCGATTCGACGCCGATGGCGGCTCCGGTGATGTTGCCCGCTTCGAAGGCCGCACCGCCCACACCGATCGCCGAGATCACCAGCACGGCGGCGGTCGCCTTCATCGCAGGGGCGTCGTAGGTCGTCCGCAGCGCTTCGCCGAGCCCTTCGCGCGTCACGACACCCAGGCGTGCGCTCATCTCCTGCAGGACCATGGCCGCGGCGATCCCGAACACCAGCGCCCAGAGCAACTGGAAGCCGTGATCGGCGCCGGCCGTGCTGGCCGTCGTGATGGTCCCCGGTCCGAGGAAGGCCGCAGCAACCAGCAGGCCGGGCCCGAGGCTGCGCAGGTTGTCCATGAACCGGTTCGATGTTGTCTGATCCGTGGTCATCGCCGACCTCCTCAGGGACCGCTCAGGCGTCGCCCGGCGTGTTCCATCCCCCTCCGCCGGGTGTCTCGACGACGACCCGGTCACCCCGCTGCAGCTGCCACGTTCCCTTTGCCGCGAGCCGCTCCTCGGTGCCGTCACTGCGGCGCAGCAGGTTGTTGCCGACGCTGCCGTCCGCGCCACCGTGCAGCCCGCGCGGCGCGTGGCGGCGACGTTCGGTCTGCAGTGTGAGCGTGGCGCGGTCGGCCAGGACCTCGATCTCGCGGATCAAGCCCTCGCCACCGCGGTGGTCGCCGTCGCCACCGGATCCGCTGCGCAGCTCATACCGCCAGATCCGCAGCGGGTAGTCGAGCTCGATGGCCTCGGCGGGAGTGTTCTCGGTGTTGGTCATGCCGGTGTGGATGCCCGACTGGCCGTCGCGCGCCGGTGTGGCACCTTCGCCGCCGCCGAGGGTCTCGTAGTAGCTGAACGCGAAGGGTTCGCTGGCGCCGAGCAGCAGGTTGTTCATGGTGCCCTGGCTCGCGGCGGGCACCCGGTCGGGCAGCGCCTCGGCGAATGCGGCGAGCAGCACGTCGACGATGCGCTGTGAGGTCTCGACGTTGCC
>Ga0268386_10001878_pt1 | contig 14662 bp, 11 predicted proteins | sample RVTome_15_FD_200260 | JGI IMG/M metagenome (GOLD analysis project Ga0268386, IMG submission 200260) | Soil microbial communities from uranium-contaminated site in the Upper Colorado River Basin, Wyoming, United States - RVT150D86... ...
GACATCTCCGGCGAGATCGGTGCGGTGCACGGACAGACCGGGCATGGTTCGAAGCGCGGCCAGCGTCTCGGGCGCGGGATGGCCGTACTCGTTGCCCTCGCCCGACGAGATGACCGCGACCGAGGGACGGGCGGCGGCCAGCATCGCCGGTGTCGTCGAGCTGGTCGAGCCGTGGTGCCCGACCTTCAGCAGGTCCACCGGCTCGAGCCCGCGGCTCACGAGCGCGGCCTCGACCGGCGCCTCGGCATCGCCGGTGAGCAGGGCGGCGAACCCGCCGCTCCGGAGAACGAGCACGACCGACCCGTTGTTGATGTCGCCCTCGGGAAGCGGCAGGGACGCATCGCTCTCGGAGGGGTAGAGCACCTCGACCGTGGTGACGGGGTCGAGCGCCAGCGACGCGCCGGCACGGGCGAGACGGATCGGGATGCCGGCATCGGCCGCATCGGTCAGCAGGCGGTCGTACGCGGCGTTCTCGAAGCCGATGCCGGCATGGAGCAGGGTCCCGACCTCGAAGCGATCGAGCACCTCGACGAGTCCCGCGACGTGGTCCTGGTGCGGATGGCTGAGCACCACCAGGTCGATCCGTCGGGCGTGGAACGGCAGGTTCGCGCCGAGCCTTCGCAGTGTGAGCTCCGGGTCGGGCCCGCCGTCGACGAGCATCGTTCGGCCGTGTGCGGTTCGCACGAGGATGGCATCGCCCTGGCCGATGTCGAGGATGGCGACGTGCAGCCGGCCGTCGGGAGCGGTGGCGACCGTGATCGCGGCCAGGAGGCCCACCAACGTTGCCGCGGCGGGCAGCGGACGCAGCAGCCTGCCGAGCGCGGCCATCGCCCCGGCCATCGCCTCGTCGATGACCGGCCGCGGCCCGGCCGCCTCGCCGCGCATCGCCCACCCGGCGAGCGCGAGCAGCGGATACCAGGCCACCGCCAGGGGCGCCGGCGCGCTGACCTCGATCGACGCGAGCGGGATGGCGGCGCTGAGGTGGCCGATGGCGATCATCATGCGCAGCACGAGCCACGCGCTGCCGCCGAGCAGCCAGCCGGCCAGATCGCCCGGCGCGCCGCCGACCCCGTCGGCCATGATCCCACCGACCGAGGCGCCGGCCGACGTGAGCATGGCGAGCGGCACGATCGGGACGACGAGCACGTTGGACAACGGCGCCACGAGCGAGAGCCGCTCGAAGTTGACGAGGATCACCGGCAGGGTCGTGATCTGGGCGGCGAGGGTGAGCGCCACCGGCTCGCGGAGCCACGCGGGCCATCGGCGCAGCCGGTCCTCGATCCCGCGGCCGTACCAGACGAGACCGGCGGTGGCGAGGAGCGACAGCTGGAAGCCGACGTCCCACAGGACGGCAGGCGCGACGAGCAGCATGACCAGTGCCGCCAGCCCGAGCGCCGAGGTGGCGTGCGCCCGGCTGCCGCCGAGCCGCCCGACGAGCATCGCTCCGGCCATGAGGGCCGCCCGGACGACCGATGGGCTGGCGCCCGTCAGGATGACGTAGCCACCGACCGCCGACGCGGCGATGAGCGCGGTGGTCCACCGTCCGCCGCGCCGCCGCTCAAGTGGACGCACGAGCGCCAGCACGAGGGCCGCGACGATGGCGATGTTCCAGCCCGAGATGGCGACGACGTGGGTCAGGCCGGCCGCGGCGAAGGCGTCGTTGATCTCCGGGGCGATCGAGGCGCGGACGCCGAGCAGGATGCCCGCGCCGAGCGCCGCCTCCGGCTCGGGCACCAGGTCATTGAGCCCGCCGAGGAGAAGGCCGCGCAGTGCGGCCATCGCGACCGCCGGCCCGCCCGCCGCGGGCGACACCTCCGCGCCGCGGACGCGGGCGATGGCGCCGACTCCCTGGCGGGCAAGATGCTCGCGATAGGCGAAGCCGTCGAAGTCCTCGGCGAGCTCCACCTCCGCCGTGAGGCGCAGCCGGTCGCCGCTGCGCACGTCGATCCCGCGCGGGAGCCACACGAGGAGCCGATCCGCCAAGGGCTGGCCGATCCCGTCGCGCTCGACGCTGAGGTCGACGAGCACGAGCTGCAGGCGATCGGCACGTGGGCGCGGATCGTCGGCGACGGTCCCGACCAGGCGGTGCTCGACGCCATCGACCAGCGCGGCCACCGATCGTTCGGGCTGGATGGCCGCCGGGTCGGTCGCCTCCTGTCGCCCTGTGCCCGCCGCGATCCCGAGCAACGCAATCCCGAGGACAGCCACCGCGGTGACGCGCCCGCGCAGCAAGCCCCCGAGTCCGACAAGGACCGCGCCGCCGGCCAGCGATGCGATCGGCTCCGGGGCATGGCCGAAGTCCGCTGCGAGGATCCCGCCGGCGACGCCCGCCAGGGCTGCCGGGAGGGCGAATCGCGCGACGCTCACGTCAGCCCGCGGTCGCGAGGCCCTGCAGGTCCTCCAGCTGCCCGCGGTTGATGACGCCACGCTGGACGGCATCCTCGAGCGACGCGAAGGGGCGCTCCTGGCGGGCCGCCACGATCTTCTGGACGGTGACCGGACCGATGCCAGGGAGCGCCTCGAGCTCCTCGGGCGTGGCGGTGTTCAGGTTCACCATGCCGCCGCCGGTGCTGCCACCGCTCCCGGCTCCCGGATCAGCGGGCCCCGCACCCGGCGCGGCTGCGGCCACCCCATCGCCGATGCGGGGCACTCGGACTTGGCCGCCGTCGACCAGCGGCTGCGCGAGATTGATGCTGTCGGCGGACGCTTCGAGGTCCGCATCGATCGCATAGCCGCCGGCGGCGGCGATGGCGTCCGCGACCCGCGAGCCGGCCGGCAGCTCGCGGATGCCGGGCTCCGCGACGCCTCCCTGCACATCGACGACGAGGGTGGAGGTCGCCGCGGGCGACGCCGGCAGGTCGATCGCCATGGAAGGGAGCGCGAAGGGATCCGCGCTCGCCATCGGCGAAGCGTCGCCGAGGGTCGGCCACAGGAACATCCAGGCCGCCGCGGCCACGAGGACGAGCGCCCCGCCGCCGGCCGCCACGACCATGCGATCCGCCCGGGACATCGTCACCTCCGCTCGGGAGGCGAGCGCTGTGAAGGCTGCTGCGTCCGAAGCCCGGCGCCCGGGCACTCGGCGCCGGGCCTCGGAAGCAGGGGACCAGCCTATGGGGAAGGCGCTTACCGTGGCATTACCACTGCATTACCGGCCTGCGCCCCGTCGCCGGCGGGACGGATCGTCGGCCTGGGCCGATCGTATATACGGGATATACGCCAGCGCCGCCAATGGCCCTAGTCCTTCGGCGTCACCACGTTCACCAGCCGTCCCGGGATCTGGACGACCCGCAGCGGCGCACGGCCGCCCAGGTAGCGCTGGACGTGCTCCGAGGCGATCGCCATGCGCTCGATCTCCTCGGCCGGGGTGTCCGGGGTGACGACCAGTCGATCGCGCAGCTTCCCGTCCACCTGCACCGGCAGCTCCAGCGTATCGGCCGCGACAAGAGAGGCATCCGCTACCGGCCACGACTGCTGGTGGACGCTGTACCCGTGGCCGCGTCGCTCCCACAGCTCCTCGGCGATGTGCGGCGTGACCGGCGCCATGAGCAGCAGCAGCACCTCGACCGCCTCGGCGTAGGCATCGGACCCGGCCAGGCCGGTCTCGCGGGCGCGGATGATCGCGTTCGTGAGCTCCATCAGCTTGCTGATGGCGGTGTTGAAGTGCAGGTCCTCGTAGTCCGATGCGACCGCGTCGATCGTCGAGTGCGTCAGCCGGCGCAGTGCGCGGCCCATCTCCTCCACGGTGCCCATCGTCTCGTCCGCGGCCGGCCGGGCGCGTCGCTCCTCGGGCAACGCGGCGCCCCATGCCCGCCCCAGCCAGCGATGGATGCCGTCGATGCCGGTCGGATTCCACGGTCCGCCCTGGTCCCACGGCCCGATGAACATCAGGAACGCGCGCACGGTGTCCGAGCCGTATCGGGCCGACAGCTCGTCTGGGTTCTGGACGTTGCCGCGCGACTTGCTCATCCGGTTCCGATCCGCGCCCAGGATCTGGCCCTGGTTGCGCAGCTTCAGCGTCGGCTCGTCGAACGCCAGCAGCCCCAGGTCGCGCAGCGCCTTGGTGAAGAAGCGGAAGTACATCAGGTGCATCACGGCGTGCTCGGAGCCGCCGGTGTACAGGTGGATCGGCATCCACTGGTCCACCTTCGCACCGTCGAACGGGCCGTCGTCGAAGGCGGGGGAGCAGTAGCGCAGGAAATACCAGCTCGAGTCGACGAACGTGTCCATCGTGTCGGTCTCGCGCCGCGCCGGGCCATCGCACACCGGGCACGTGGCGGCCAGGAACTCGGCGTGGCCCTGGAGCGGCGAGACCCCGGTCGGCGCGAAGTCGACATCCTCGGGCAGCACGACCGGCAGCTGGTCCTCGGGCACCGGCTGGGCGCCGTGCTCGTCGCAGTACACGATCGGGATCGGCGCGCCCCAGTAGCGCTGGCGGCCGGCGACCCAGTCACGCTGCCGGTAGGTGACCGCGAACGAGCCCTGGCCGCGCTCCTCCAGGGACCGGGTGATCGCGCCGATCGCCTCCGATGCTGGCATCCCGCTGAACTCGCCGGAGTCGATCAGCACCTCGTCGTCGGTGTGCTCGACCAGCGCCTTCCCGACCGGCAGCTCGCCGGAGGCAGGCCCCACCACGTAGCGGATCGGCAGGTCGAACTTGGTGGCGAACTCGTAGTCACGCTCATCGTGCGCGGGCACGGCCATGATCGCGCCGGTCCCGTAGCCGGGCAGGACGTAGTCGGCGATCCAGATCGGGATGCGCTCGTTCGTCATCGGGTTGATCGCGTAGGCGCCGATGAAGACACCGGTCTTCTCGCGATCGGTGCTCATCCGCTCGATCTCGGTCTCGCGCCGCGCGGCGGCGGTGTACGCCTCGACATCGGCCCGGCGGTCCACGGTCGTCAGGATCGAGACCAGCGGGTGCTCCGGGGCCAGGACCATGAAGGTGGCGCCGAACACGGTGTCCGGGCGCGTGGTGAAGACCCGGATCGGCTCGACGTCATCGGCCTCGGTGGGGAAGTCGATCTCCGCGCCCTCACTTCGGCCGATCCAGTTCGTCTGCATCGCCTTGATCGGCTCGGGGTAGTCGAGTCCGTCGAAGTTCAGCAGCTCGTCGGAGTAGTTGGTGATGCGGAAGTACCACTGCTCCAGGTCGCGCTTCTCGACCTGGGTCCCGCAGCGCCAGCAGCGCCGATCGACGCCCTCGACCTGCTCGCGCGCCAGCACGACCTTGTCCTTCGGGCACCAGTCGACCGCGCCCATCGCCTTGTACGCCAGCCCGGCCTCGTACAGCTTCAGGAACAGCCACTGCTGCCAGCGGTAGTACGCCGGATCGCAGGTGACGACCTCGCGGGTCCAGTCGAAGCTGACGCCCATCAGCCGCATCTGGCGGCGCATGGTGTCGATGTTCGAGGAGGTCCACTTCGCCGGGTGGATGTTTCGGTCGATGGCGGCGTTCTCGGCGGGCAGGCCAAACCCGTCGAAGCCCATCGGGAACATGACGTTGTAGCCCTGCATTCGATGCATGCGCGCCACGATGTCCGGCCCCGTCATGGCATACCAGTGGCCGATGTGCAGGTCGCCGGACGGGTACGGATACATCGTCAGGTCGTAGCGCTTCGGGCGCGGATCGTCGTCGCGGGCCACGTACAGCTGGTCCGCCTCCCATCGCTCACGCCACTTCTGCTCGAAGGCGCTCGGGTCGTAGCGGCCGACGCGCGCGGCGCTCGTCCGCGATTCGGTGGTCATCGGTCGCTCCTCTCTGCGGTCCCTGGCGCAAACCAGGCCATCAGCACTTCGTCTCGATAGCGATCGCCGGATCGGTACTGCATGCGCCGCAGTCCCTCGCGGACGAATCCCTGCTTCTCGTACACCGCGATCGCCCGCTCGTTGTCGGGGAAGACCCCGAGCGACAGCTTGCGCAGGCCACGCTCCACGATCCAGGCCTGGGCGGCAGCCACCAGGTCGGAGCCGATGCCGACGTCGCGCCAGTCGTGCGCGATGCAGATCGACAACACGCCGATATGCTCGGTCGCCACCCCGCGGTCGACGTTGACGAGGACGTTGCCGACGACGTCGCCATCGGCCTCGGCCACCAGCGCCAGGTGCTCGGCGGCGCGGATCAGCTCGCTGATCCAGAACGCCTCCGACGGTTCGCTCACCGATCCGGGCGTGGTGATCAGCCAGCGGCCCTCCGTGCGCACCTCGGCGAACAGGCGCGCCAGCGGCCGACCGTCGGTCGGGCGGGCGGGACGCAGCGTCCAGCGACGCCCGTCGCGGGTCACCTTCGCCTCGCCGTTCCTGGCCTGGATCATCGGTCGCGTGCTCCGAGACAACAACAAGCCCCTCCGTCTGCTCTGGACGAAGGGGCGCTTCGCGGTACCACCTGAGCTTGACCGATGCCCCCCTTTGCAGAGGATGGTGGAGCTGGGGGGACTCGAACCCCCGACCCCCTGCATGCCATGCAGGTGCTCTCCCAGCTGAGCTACAACCCCACGTTGGTCGGTCCACTCGTCTGGCCCGATATCGGAGGCCGATCCGGCCCAGTTAGCCGAATCCGGCACCTGGGCTGCTCGACGGGTGAGTTCCGCGTTCCTCGTCTCGCCGGCTTCCACCGATCCCGGCTCGCTGTGAGCGAGGCGCCCGCGTACTGCTCCCGCGTCAACGCATCGGCGTGGAGGATAGCACAGGGTCTCGCCGCGGCTCAATCGGCCTCACGGTCAGCCACGCGGCTGGGTGCGCTCGAGCCAGGTGGCCGTCGCATGAAGGAACGTATCGATGTCGTCATCGACGCAGAAAGGAGCTGCCAGTTTCCGCGGAGCTGCTTGACACGATCCATATATTCAGTGAATGACTCCTATCGCGAACGAGGAAGCCCGCATCTATCGAAGCGAGCTTCGGGAGCAGCAGGCGGCGACGACGCGCGAGCGCATCCTCGATGCAACCGTGCGCGTGATGGCCGGAGGGCTCGCCGACGTCACCGTGCCGGCGGTCGCACGCGCAGCGGGCGTATCGGTTCCGACGGTCTACCGCCACTTCGGCACCAAGCGCGACCTGCTCGCCGCGCTGCAGCCGCATCTCCTGCAGCGCGCCGGCATCGACGTCACCGCAGTGCCCACATCGATCGACGGGCTGCGGGGGACCCTCGAATCGCTGCTCGGCAGGATGCACGGCATCGACGACGAGATGCGCGCCGCACTCGCCAGCCCCGCCGCCGAGGAGGTCCGCCGGGTGCACGCGCCGAACCGGTTCAAGCTTGTGCGGAAGGTCATCGATGCGGTCGCGCCGGAGCTGACGGAGGCCGATCGAGACCGGATCGCCCGCCTCCTCGTGGTCCTGACCTCGTCATCGGCCCTGCGGATCTGGCGCGACCAGTTCGGGGCATCGGTCAGCGAGATCGCCGACGACATCGATCAGGCCGTGCGGGCGGCCATCACATCTGCCGGAGGGAAGGCACCATGATCACCTTGCCGTCCATTCGCCGGTTGAGCGACGTTCGCCTGGCCGATGGGCCCGAGGTTGGCGGGAAGGCAGCGAGCCTGGGCTCCTTGCTCGCCGACGGCGCTCGCGTCCCGGACGGCGTGGTCCTCCCGGTCGGGTTCGGCGCCGCATCGCCGGAGGTCCGTCGATCGGCGCTGGCCGATGCGGCGGCCGAGCTGGGCGCGGGACCGTTCGCGGTCCGCTCGAGCGGCGTGGCGGAGGATGGCGACGAGCATTCGTTCGCGGGGATGTACGAGACGGTCCTCGACGTCGCGCCGGAGGATCTTCCCGCCGCCGTGGACCGATGCCTGGCGAGCGCGACCACGGCCCGCGTCGCCGACTACGACCCGGATGATGGCGCGCCGATGGCGGTGCTCATCCAGCGGATGGTCCAGCCGACCGCGGCCGGCGTCGCCCTGACCGCGGATCCGGTCACCGGGGACCGGCAGTCCTGCGTCGTCACCGCCGTCCGCGGCCTCGGCGAGCGGTTGGTATCCGGGGCGGCCATCGGTGACGAGTGGACCGTGATGGAGGGGCGCGCGACCGCCCGCCGCCAGCCCGAGCGCGCGATCGACGAGCGTCAGGCCGAGGTGGTGGCATCCGAGGCGCGGCGGATCGCGGCCGCTCGGGGCGTGCCGCAGGACATCGAGTGGGCCATCGACGCCGAGGGCTCCGTTTGGATCCTCCAGGCGCGCCCGATGACCGCCCTCCCGCCCGACGTGTCGTGGGAGCCGCCGGCCCCGGGCGGCGCGTATACGCGGCAGCTGCGGTTCGGCGAATGGATCTCGGAGCCCGTGACGCCGCTGTTCGAGTCGTGGCTGCTGACCGCGATGGAGGAGCGGACGCATGCCGACTATCTGCGGTTGATCGGCCAGCGCGTCCCGCGGCCGTACCACGTGGTCGTCAATGGCTGGTACTTCTACACCCTTAACTGGGCGACCCCCGCGGCCTTCGCTCGTAACCTGCCGAACATGCTGTGGCACCTGATCCGAACGCCACGCGTCATCGCCGGGATCAACCCCTCGACGGTTCGGCACAGCTTTCCGATCGTCGAGCGAGAGTGGCGGTCGGACCTCCAGCCCCGGTACCGGGCAGCGGTGGAGGATGCCGAGCGGCGGGTCGAGGGACTGGCGGTGACGGAGCTGCCGGCGCTCATCGATGAGCTGGCAGACCTCGCCGGCGAGTCCTTCACCCTGGTCACGGCCCTGGCGGGGGCCGGGTACAAGATGGAGATCAACCTCGCGCAGTTCTACCACCGTCACCTGGCTCCATCGCTCGGCGGCAGCCACCTGCCGCTCCTGACGGGCTTCGAGGCACCGGCCGATCCAGCTCGACATGCGGTGACCTCGCTGGACTGGTGGCATGAGCCTGGGCCGCGAGGCGGATCGGCGACCAGGCCGGCCGCCGATCACGCTGCGCTGGTCGAGACCAGGCGTGTCGCAGAGGAGGCGGCATTCAGCGCGCTCGCTTCCTCCCCACGCCGTCTGCGAGCCTTCCGGAGGCTGCTGGCGGATGCCCAGCACCTCGTCCCGGTGCGCGAGGAGCAGGTGGCCGAGCTGACGATCGCGTGGCCGGTCATGCGCCGGGCAGTGCTGCGCATCGGCGAGGCGCTCGCCTCGCGTGGAGTGATCGCCGGGCCCGATGACATCTTCTTCCTCACCCGTGATGAAGCCCTCTCCGCGCTCGGCGAGGGTGCCCTGGCTTCCCAGGTCGACGTGGCCAGCCGCCGATCCACGCTGGCACAACAGGCTCGCCTGGTGCCGCCCCTGACCGTGGGACGGCTGAACCCGATGCTGAAGAAGCTGTTCGACGGCATGTCGGGGGTGCTGGGTGCCGCTCCATCGGACACGGCGATCGTCTCGGGCACGCCGGCGTCGGCCGGTCGCGCCACTGGGTTCGTCCGGGTCATTCGCGGGCCGGATCAGTTCGACGAGCTCCAGGACGGCGAGATCCTCGTCGCGTCGATCACCGCACCAGCCTGGACACCGCTCTTCACGCGAGCGGCCGCCGTCGTGACCGATGTCGGGAGCCCGGCGGCGCACGCCTCGATCATTGCCCGCGAGTACGGGATTCCCGCGGTCGTCGGCTGCGGCGACGCCACGGCCCGGCTCAAGACGGGCATGCGGGTCACCGTTGACGGGGGCACCGGCAACGTCGAGCCCGAGCGAGGGGGTGATGCCGTCGGACCGTGATCGACCGTCAGAACTCCAGCGATCGATGGCTCGCGGTTGCCCCGAGCATACGACCACCGAGCACAAGGATGACCTCATGAGCAGCCGACGACGACGATTCACCGCGATCCTTACAGGCGCCCTGGCCAGCCTGCTGATCGCCTCAACCGCCCTGGGCTTCGAGTGCACGAACCTCAGCAAGAGCGACCCGATGGCGGGAGCCCAGGTCCTGATCGGGCCATCGGGCGAAATTCTGTGGACCACGAACGGCCTCGCCAACCGCCTCGAGCGTGGGCTGGTCGGGCCTGACGGCGAAGGTTTCCACGGCATTCTCGCCCTCGATCTCGACGGGGACGACGTCGCAGACGTGAGCACATACGTCGGGGTCGGCCCGGATGGCGAGATCCCAATCGAGGCGCAGCTGCGCGGTCCTGCCTGCCGCGGCATGTCGAACCTGGGGATCTACTTCGAGCAGTGCCTCGGCGTCTGATCCGACTCGACTCTCCCACATCGTGTGCCGGCGGAGTTCGCTCCGGCGGCACACGCCGTTGCCCTCACGTTGCGTAGGGTCAAGGCTCTGGGGCCCATGGAGAAACCACGAGCCTGACGGTGCGTGCCGTCGCTCGCATCGCGAGATGACCCTGTCTGCTCAGTGGACTGGGGCCTGGCCCTCGGCCTGGTCGCCGCTCCACCCCTGGTTGGTGAAGGTGGGGATGAACTGGTATCCCTTCCCGGGGACCGTGCCGATGAAGCGGGGACGTCGGTAGTCGTTCTGCAGCTTCACACGCAGGCTGCGGATGTGCCGATCGACGATGTTGCTCTCGGCGACGAAGTCGGTACCCCACACGGCGTCGAGGATCTCCTCGCGGGTGACCACCCGTCCAGAACGGCTGGCCAGCACGTAGAGGAGGCTCTGCTCGATGCCACTGAGATGGATGATGGAACCACCCGCGCGTACCTCGCGGTTGACGATGTCGATCTCCATCTCGCCGAGCTGAATCGCCGGGACCATCGGCCGGTGGATGCCCGATGCGCGACGGGTGATGACGATCGAGCGAGCGAGCAGCTCCTCGGGCGAGAATGGCACCGCCAGGATGTCGTCCACACCTTGCTCGAAGGCCTGGAGCTTGGTGGAGAGGTCGCCGCGACGCGTGAGGCCGAGGACCGGGATGACGCTCTGGGAGAGCGTGGTGGAGGCCCCCAGCCGAACGAGCAGGGCGCTGCTGTCGTCGTGGTCCATGTCCACGATGGCGATGTGCGGCTTCCAGGCGTTGAGGATCGCCTCGGCGTCGGTCAGATTCGCGGCGGCTCGAACGAAGAAGACGCCATGGTTCAAGGTCAGCTCGATGAGATCGACGAGCACGGGCCGATCCAGGAGGAGCAGCGCGCGTCGCGCGTCGGCCCCCGGTGATCTTGGAAGTGGGTTCGTCATGGTGAAGCCCTCCTCTCTGACGGGAGTCGTCAGACACCTGCGCTACATCGTACGCAGGATCTCGCGCTCGCGCAAAGGGCGAGCGATCGCTCGTTTGTCCTGTGACCGGGCATGACCGATGCGTAATGACGGCGCGCAGCGCATGGCCCAGCGTTAGGGCTGGTTCCCACTTCGTGGGTGCTCGCTGTCCCCTCGAACATCGCAGCCCGAGAAGCACGATGCAGCGAAGGATGGCAGGTCGACAGTCGGGGCCGCTGGGCGCGAGCGGCACCGAAGCGGAGGTCAATCGATTCATGGTGCTCAGCAGCCGTCCAGTCGCCGGGGCGCTCCGACCACGCGTCCTATGCGTCGACGACGACCCCGACATCGGGGCGACCGTCCAGGCGATCCTCGGCGACGAGGGCTATGACGTCACGTGCCTCTTCGAGATCACGGATGAGGCGCTTCGTCGGGTGATCGGTGATCTGAAGCCGGACTGCGTCCTGCTCGATAGCACCTCCCGTACGGACTACGGCGATTCCTGGGAGGCCGCCGCATGGATCCACCACCTCGCGCGCTCCGTCCCGGTGGTCATGTTCAGCGCGCACCTGACCGACAGCCGCGAGGCCGTGGCCAACCTCACCGAGCGAGCGCAGGAGGCCGGCTTCGCGGCGGTGCTCCTCAAGCCGTTCAGCATCGACCAGCTGGTGGATGCTGTCTCCATCGCCGTTGCTCGATCTCGGCCTCTCGATCGCGTCGAGGCTCACCCGCTCATGATCTCCGGATAGCGGCGAAGCCCCATCGGCCGATACGACGGCGCCTCGACGCCGCGGCTCGCCTGAAAGCGGGCATGCGGGTCATCGTCAATGGTGGCACCGGCAACGGGCCATTTCGTCCGGCGATGCCGCCGGGATTCGCCGACCGATGTCGCGTCAGCGCCTAGATCACTAACGATATATCCGCTGACAGTTCCAGTCGGCCGCTGACGCCGATCCCGAGGGGGCAGGCAGATTGGCGGAAGACCCCTTGACCCTCACGTAACGTTAGGCTCTACCTTCGAGCCCGAAGGAGCGAACCATGAGCCACACGGTCGGCTCGGTGGCCCGCCTGGCGGGCGTCACCGTGCGGACGCTGCACCACTACGACGAGATCGGGCTTCTCACCCCCAGCGGGCGTTCGGACGCCGGCTACCGCCGCTATGGCGACGCGGACCTCGAACGGCTGCAGCAGATCCTGTTCTACCGCGAGCTCGGGTTCGGCCTGGATGACATCAAGACCGTCATGACCGATGGCGGCGCCGACCCATCGGCCCATCTCGCCCGGCAGCACGCGATGCTGCTCGACCGGATCGGGAGACTCGAGCGGATGGCGGCCGCCGTCGAGAAGGCATTGGAGGCACGAACCATGGGGATCTCACTGACCGCCGATGAGCGATTCGAAGTCTTTGGCGGCTTCGACGCGGACGCCCACGCCGCCGAGGCGGAGGAGCGCTGGGGTGACAGCGATGCCTTCCGAGATTCGAAGCGGCGCACCGCCGGCTACACGAAGGCCGACTGGCAGCGAATGAAGGAGGAATCCGCGGTGCCGATCGACGCGCTGGTCGCGGCGATGCGCGCCGGGAGGGCGGCGGACTCGCTCGAGGCAATGGACGCGGCCGAGCAGCACCGGCAGCACATCAGCAGCTGGTTCTATGACTGCACGTCCGAGATCCACGTCGGGCTGGGCGATATGTACGTCGCCGATCCGCGGTTCGCGGCGACGTACGAGAGTGTCGCTCCCGGCTTGGCGACGTACCTGCGCGACGCAATCCGGGCGAACGCGGCGCGGACCGACCAGCGGGCGAACGTCGATGGCGGCACCCCCAACGCGGAGCCCGCCTGAGGACCCTGCTGCATTGGCCGGCTGATGTGCGCCGTGGCGAGCAGGACTCAAGTCGGAGTGCGGCGGCTCGCAGTCTGCTTCGGTGGCGCACGCTGCGAGTCGGAGCCCGAGGCGCGCCCTCCACACCGGTAGCCAGCGCGGCACCGGGGGGCGCACGTCAGGGTGCAAACCTCGCCTGGAGGCGCTGGAGGCTGGCCTCGATGTCGCCCTTGGCGGCGGAGGCGATCATCGGCTCCATGAAGCTCGTCATCCCCGAGCCGCGGATCTCCATCGCGAACGCCAGGTCGGTGGTGGCGCCGTCATCGGCCGCCGCGAGATCCAGCATGGCGGCCGCCTTCACGCCGCTCACCTCGCTGGCGATGCCAAGGCGGTTCGGCGCCTCGTAGTCGGTGACCATCAAGGGCACGGCCAGGCGCTGGCCCATCAGCTCGCGGGTGACGCGGGCCGATGACCCGACCCGCATCGGTCCGTCATCGACGCGCTCCGCGCTGACGATGCCGCTCTGCCACTCGACGAGGTTGTCGAGGTCCGCCAGGTAGGCGAAGACCTCGGATGGGGGTGCCGGGATGCGGGCGGTCCGCTCGACGCGTTGCATCGGCTCACGGTAGCCGATCGCCGGTTCGTAGGCGGGCTAGGCGCTCACGGGTGCGCCGCGGCGCGCCACATCGGCCAATGCTCGGATGAAGGTCGGGGAGACGTTGAGCGACTCGATGCGGGCGAAGGCCATCGCGGCGACCTCAGCCTGCTCGCGGGCGCCGATGTCGATGTCGTACAGGATCTCGAGGTGGTCGGACAGGAACTGGATCGGGGCGACCAGCACAGCCGTGTGGCCGGCGTCGCGCAGGGCGGGGAGCAGGTCGCTGAAGTCGGGCTTCATCCACTCGCCGGGCTCGTGACCCGCCGACTGCCAGCAGAAGTGCCAGCGGTCGCGTGCCAGGCCGGCGGCCTCGGCGACCGACTCGGCCGTCTCGTGGAGCTGCTCGAGGTACGCGGGCTCGGCCTCGGCGACCCGCCGCGGCAGCGAGTGGGCGGTGAGCAGCACCGGCGCGCCTCCCGGCAGCGTGAGCAGCCCCTCCTGGATCCGCTCGGCCACGGCCCGCAGGAACCCGGGCTCGCGATACCAGGCCGGCGCGAGGTTGACCGCCGGCGCCGCTGGGCCGAGCTCCTCGATCGCCGCGTCGAGCGCGCGACGATAGCCCGCCATCAGCAGCTCCGAGTACTGCGGGCTCAAGACGATGGCGGTCACCGTGTCACAACCCAGATCGGCAAGCTCGCGCAGGCCGGCGAGGATCGATGGCTCGCTGAAGCGCATGCCGACGCTGGCCGACGCATCGAGGCCGTCGTCGCGCAGCCGCGCCTCGACGGCCGCCGCCTGCGCGCGGGTGAGCGAAATGAGCGGCGACCCGCCGATCACCTCGTAGCGACGGCGGAACTCGTCGACCACGTCATCGGGCGCCGGACGTCCGCCTCGGACCGCGGCGAGGTAGTCGGCGATGTCGTGCAGGTCGTCCGCCGGCGACCCGTACGTCATGAGCAATACGCCGAGGCGAGGCTCGCTCACCGGGCCGACTCCGTATGCACGAGCTCCACCAGCTGCCTCAGCAGCCCCGGATCGGAGTCGGGGAGCACGCCGTGGCCGAGGTTGAAGATGTGGCCCGGTCGGTCTGCGGCGCGCCGGAGGATGTCGCGCGCGCCCTCGGCCATCGGCTCGAAGCCGGCCAGC
>Ga0268386_10001879_pt1 | contig 14654 bp, 13 predicted proteins | sample RVTome_15_FD_200260 | JGI IMG/M metagenome (GOLD analysis project Ga0268386, IMG submission 200260) | Soil microbial communities from uranium-contaminated site in the Upper Colorado River Basin, Wyoming, United States - RVT150D86... ...
CCGCAGCAGCTCGTCCGGCCGATTGTGCCGGCTCCGACCGTCGTGCATCAGGACGATGTCCCCCGGGCCGACGGCGCGCAATCGCGTTGCGATGCCGGAGGCGTAGCCGAACGGGCCCCAATCGACCGCGCTCACGCTCCAGAGCACGGTTCGCTGCCCGTTGCGCTCGGCCTCGTCGAGCATGCAGCGACGCATGCGGCCGTGCGGCGGGCGAAACCATCGCGGAGCACGTCCGAGCGCGTCCGCTATCGCCGCCGCACCGTCGCGCACTTCGTCTCGTGCGTCGGTTTCGCGCATCGTCCAGGGATGCCGATGACGGTAGCTGTGATTGCCGACTTCGTGACCTTCCGCCGCGGCACGGCGCAGGAGCTCCGGTGCCGCGCGCACTGCCCGCCCGACGACGAAGAAGGTTGCGTGCGCCTGCGCGGCCGCGAGGGCATCGAGCACACGCGCCGTCCATTCGAGATCGGGTCCGTCATCGAACGTCAGGTGAACGGCTCCATCGGCCGATCGGCGGATCAACGGCACCCGGAAAATCGGCTCTCGGAGAATTGGCTTCGAGCCATTCTTCATCGCTGGCTCCGGCCGAAGTTCTCGAGCAGACCGGAACGGGTCAGCCAGAACAGCCGCGGCTCGGGCGCGTCGCTGACGGAGGTACACAACGACGGCGCAAACACCCAGCGCAGCATGCGGAAATGCGCGCCCAGCAGTCGGCGTCGCGGCCCGGTCGGCAGCGGCTCGGACACGAACCCGACCCGCTCGCCGTGCTCGCGGATCCAGGTCACGCCGTGAAACACCGGCAGGTCCCGGAGCGCCGGATCGTCCCGTGTCGCCTCGGCAAGGTGCCGCAACGACTCACGCAGCAGTCGCGCGAAGCGCACGCCGGTGCGCACGCGACTGCCCTCACCCAGCGCCGCTATACGCGAATTATCGAAGTGCAGCGCGCCATACGCGTCGCCGGGCGCAAGCCGCGTGCCGTCGGCGAACGTCATCGGGGGCCCCGGATAACGGGCGCGCGCCACGTACAGCATCGGTCCGACCGGCTGCAACCGATGCCGGCGGCGGTACACCACGTCGACGCCGGCGAGACAGTTGCGGGCAAGTCCACGCAGCCAGGTCATCACGCGGGCTCACTGGCCGCCGTGTCCGCATCGAATGCGTGCGCGTACTCGAGGGCGGCGTCGGCCACTTTCACGGCGCCGTCGCGGGCGCCAATGGCCCGCGCGCGCTGCTTCAGCTGCGCGAGACGCTCGCCGTTACCGAGCCACGCATCGACACAGGCCGGCAGCTCTTCCTCGGGGACGAGTCGACCCACGTCGTGTCGTTCGAGAAATCGCGCATTGAATCCTTCCTGCCCGCCGAGTGAGCGCGCGGCAAGCAGTGGGCGCCCGCAGGCGAGGACCTCCGCGACGGTCAGCCCGCCGGGCTTGCCGACGACGATGTCGGCCGCGCGGATGAAGTATTCCATCCTGGTGGTCCAGCCGAACACGTGCAGACGCCCTGCGTGCTCCGCCGCGCGCGATGCGAGCGCCGAGCGCGCCGGTCGGTTGTGCCCGGTGACCAGCACGAGATCCGCGTCGGGTCGCTTCGCGAACAACTGCTCCGCGACCACATCGACGCCGAGCCCGAGGCCACCACCCAGCACCAGCACCACCGGGCGCTCCGGGTCGAGTCCGAGCGCGATCCTCGCCTCGCTCGCCGCCGGCGGCCGCTCGAAGCCGGGCATGAGCGGCACCCCGGTGATCAGGACCTGTGCAACCGATGATCGCGGCAGACCCGGGATCGATGGGTGTGCAACGCAATACGCATCCGTTCCCGGCTGCAGCCAGAAGTCGTGCACGCCGAAGTCCGTCGGCACAGCTATGCTGGGCACCGTGAGACGGCGCCGCGCCTTGACGGTCGATAGGAGCGCCGCCGGAATCATCTGCGTGCCGACCACGACATCCGGGCGGAACGCGAGCAGGCGCCGCTCGAGACGACGCGCGAGCCTTGCCCAGATCCACTTCAGAAACGGCCGCCGCACGCGAGCATCGCTCCACAGTAGGGATCGCGCCGCACCGGGCATCGAGGAACACAGCAGCGGCAGCAAGGCGCAGTCGAGCGCGTACGGCCCGACGTGCGGCACGAGCGCCGGGCCGTCAGCCAGTATCGCCGTTATCCGCTCCAGGCCTTCGCGAAGCTGCGGCGGTGGCGGCTCGTCTCCCTCGATGATGCGGCGCCAGGTGCGCTCATCGAGCTGGTAGATGCGCTCGTAGAGATCCGGGTGTTCCTGCACCAGGCGCAGGTAGGTCTGTCGGACCGCGTCCGCAACCCCCCCATGCATCAGCGACCACAGATCGAGCGTGCGAACCTGGGTCGCCGGGGCGCGCGCGAGGATCGCGAGCTCGATCGCCTTTGCTGCCCTCGAATGCCCCGCCCCCAGCTCAGAAGTGAGCAGCAGCACGCGCGGCGCAACGCCGCCGTGGATGCGCGGTCTGGCGATCGGTCGGGGCGATACGGTGCGGGCTTCGGCTGACATTCCCGAAAGCTTCCCTGCGATCCTCGATCCCGAGTGTCACTCGCGGCGACGAAAAATGCACGTCGAACAGTCGCCTGCGGCCGGCAACCGCAAGTGGGTATTATTTACCCGGTGAATGCAGACCGGAATCCCGCCGATCTCGAATTCTCCCCTGGCCAGATGCAGGCGATGGGCAATTCGGTATTGCGCCGCGTCATCGCGCATCTTGCGACCATAGGAGAACAGCCGGTGCGCGGCGACGTCGACGCCGCCGCGATGTGCCGCGCGATGCGCGAACCCGTCCCGGAGCGCGGAACGGAGCTCGATCCACTGCTAGATGCGCTGTTCGACGAGTGGATTCCGCGTACCTACAACACGGCGAGCCCCGGTTATCTCGCGTTCGTCCCGAGCGGCGGCGTGTTTCCGGCCACGCTCGCCGACCTGATCTCGAACGGCGTCAACCGCTACACGGGCGTCTGGCGTGCGGCACCGGCGCTGGTGCAGCTCGAGTCGAACGCACTCGACTGGTTGCGCGACTGGATGCAGTTCCCGGCGTCGACGCGCGGTGTCTTTACGACCGGTGGCTCGACCGCGAACCTGACTGCGATCGTCTGCGCGCGCGAGCGAGGGCTCGGGACGGACATCCGATCCGGGGTCATGTATGCCTCGGACCAGGTGCATCACTCGGTGGTCAAGTCCGCACGTCTCGCGGGCGTGATGCCGGATCGCATCCGCAGCATTCCGGTCGACGATGCATTCCGGATGCGGGTCGATGCGCTCGAGGACGCGGTCCGGCGCGACAAGGCGGCGGGGCTCGCTCCGTTCCTGGTCGTCTCTTCTGCCGGCACCACCAACACCGGCGCGGTCGATCCGCTCGTCGAGATCACGGCCGTGTGCCGCGCAGGCGGGCTGTGGCATCACGTCGACGGCGCGTACGGCGCGTTCTTTCACATGTGCCCGGAATTGCGGTCATTGCTGGCCGGGCTGCCGTACGCCGATTCGCTCACGCTCGACCCGCACAAGGGGCTCTTTCTGCCTTATGGCACCGGTGCGCTGCTGGTCGCCGATGGCGAAGTGCTCCGGGCCGCGCACTCCGTGACGGCGAGCTACATGCCCGCCAACCAGGAAGATGCCGATCTCTATGACCCCCACCAGTACGGTCCGGATCTGTCGCGTGGTTTCCCGGGACTGCGCGTGTGGTTGTCGCTCAAGCTTTACGGTGCGGCGCGTTATCGTGCGGCCATCGCGGAGAAGCGCGCGCTGGCGCTTGCCGCGGCCGAGCGGCTCGGGACCATGCCGTACATGGTGCTCGCCGCGAAGCCACAGTTGTCGCTGCTCGCATTTCACCTTACCTGGCCGGGATCGAGTCTCGCAGATCAGAACGCCGCGACCCGGGAGCTGCTCGAGCGTGTGACGCGCCGCGGCCGGGTGATGCTGACCGGTTGCGACGTCGGTGGCAGGTACCTAGGCCGCGTCTGCGTGCTCAGCTTCCGCACTCGCGCGGCGCACATTGCGGCCTGCGTGGAGCAGCTCGCCGAGGAATCGCGCGCGATAGCGACCCACCGATGAGGCAAGGCCCCCTTGCGGGGGCCTTGTCGAGACTGGAATCGCCGGCGACGGGCTGCTAGTTCTCGAAGATCGCCCTGAGGTACCAGAACGGGCCCGCGATGGGGTACAAGGTTCCGTCCAGGCTGTTCAGGTCGCAGGAAAAGCAGATCGGCGGCTCCTCGTCGAGAAGGTTGTTGACGCCGACCGTGAACGTCCAGTTGCCGTCGAGGAATTGCGAGGGCGCCCAGCTGACCTGCACGTCCGTGTAGATGACGCTGTCCAGCTCGTTGGTCTCTGGACCGTTCGAACAGAAGCTGGGATCGCCGAAATCCGGCACCAGACCGCCGCATTGTTCGGTCAGCGAGCTCAAGTATCGGAGGGAAAGCCGGGCGGACCAGTCGTTCAGATACCAGTCCGTATTGAGCGTGGACTTCGTTTCGACAAAGCCGCGTGTCGGGGAGCCGAGCTCGAACCCCTTACGATCGACCCGATCCAAGCCGCCTGCAGGGTTGGGGAACAGCTCGTCGTAGCTCAGCAGCAGCGATGTCAGCCATTGGAACCGGAATCCACCGATGCCGGTTTCTGCCGTGGTGAGATCCAGGTTGATGTCGACACCGTCTGTCTCGATGCCGCCGATGTTCTCCAGTACACCCGCGATGCTGGTGATCGTGCCGCCGGAAGTACGGTTGATGGCGTCGCAGAAGCGCGCCTCCAGCGTGTCGATACAGCCGTCCAGTAGGTCCTGGGCGTCGGGGGCCTGGATTGCGGTGTCGATGTCGATGTCGTAATAGTTCGCCTCGACGAGCAGGCGTTCCACGCCCCCCCAGCCGTCCACCGGCGCGTCCCAGGTGAAGCCCGCCGTGAACGTATCGGAGGTTTCCGGCACCAGGTCCGGATTGCCGCCGGTGTCCACGGATATCTGCGGATTGAGCTGCACGTAACCCGGAGGCACGCCCAGGGCCGCGCAGTTGGCCGCATCCTCCGGCTGGACCTCGGAGCAACGATCGGTAAGGTTCGCGTCGAAGCGCGAACCCAGGTTGAACAATTCGCCGATGTTCGGGGCGCGGAATCCCTCCGAGAAGCTGGCGCGCAACGTGAGGTTCTCGAGCGGTCCCCAGATCAATGCGAGCTTGCTGCCCGTTTCGCTGGGAAATATGTCGGAATCGGAGGAGCGGATCGCCGCGCTCAGGCTCAGCCGGTGGGCCGCCGGCAGGTCTTTGAGCAGCGGTACGACCACTTCGCCGTAATATTCATCGACGTCATAGCCGCCCGTGGTCGGAGTGGTCGGGACGTCCGCAGTTTCGCCGGCGGCGACGACCGGATCTGGCGTAAACGACCCTTCTTCTTCGCGATGCTCGACGCCGATTGCGAATCCGAGGGGCCCTGCAGGAAGTTCGAACAGTTCGCCGCTCAGATTGGCGGTGAAGTCCGTCAGTTCCTGGGAACTCGTATCGACGCCGGTATAGGTCACGAAATCGAGCATCTCCGGGGTCATCGAACCTTCGCCGACGATGTTGATCGGAACGCAGCCGGGAGTGGCCGCGCAGACGTCCGGATCGCCCATCGCCACGTTGAGGCTGCGCGCGTTGAACTGGTTCAACTTGGTCTGCGTCGCGTTGTTCTCGGACCAGATCGCGCTCACGTCCCAGAACATGCGCCGGTCGGCGAGCTCGAACTCGCCGTCGAAACCCGCCGACACGTACCAGGTATCGACATCCTGGTTGAAGATGCGCGGCCCGGCCTCGATCGGCCTGCGGCCGATGAAGGAGAGATTGCTGCTGTCCAGGTCGATGCCGAACGGATTGAAGGGATGATCCGCGGGCCAGACGACGCTCGACATGTAGGGCGTCGATCCGCCGTCGGGTCCGAAGAACAACGGTACCGGCGCGGCCCGGCCCTGCGACTTGCGGTTATTGAAGCTGGCCAGCACCCGGAACATCACGTTGTCGGCGATGTCGTACTCCGCCTTGCCAAAGACACTGACCCGCTCGTTCGGCGTGGCCAGGTGATTGAACGGCTGGTAGTTGAAGCGATCCGGATCGCCGTAGTCGTGGAAATCGTCGTTGGCCTGGTCAGTGGGGTTCCAGGTCGGGGACTGAACTCCAGCGTTCGGCACGACGCTGGAACGTGGTGATAGAGGATCGGTGGGTATGCAGCCAGTTCCCGTATCGCAGAACACGAACCGACCCGGCGGCGTTCCGGAGCTCACGCCAAAGGGAAAGCCCGGCAGCGGGAATACCGAGGTGTCCCGATCCTGCGTATTGACTTCCTTCTGGTCCACATAGCTGATATCGATCAGCGCCCGACCCCGCTCGCCCTGGCCGCCGAAGCGCACATCGAACTCTGCGGTTTCCCCGTCGCCCTCGTCATACGCGCCGGCAGAACCGGAGATCTTCAGCGAATCAAAGTCATTGGTGGTGATGACGTTGAGCACGCCGCCGATGGCGTCCGTGCCATAGATGGCGGACGCGCCATCCTGCAGGATCTCGATCGACTGGATTGCGTTGACGGGGATCGAATTGAGGTCGACGGCCCCGGACACGCCCGAGCCCGACGAGCCCTTGATCCAGCGCCGGCCATCCACCAGCACCAGCACGCGCTTGGAGGCCAGGTAGCGGAGATCCACCTCGGCTGCGCCGGCGCCGATGCCGCCGCCGTCCGGCGGGTAGCCGAGGTTGCCGGAGGAATTGTTCGTACGATTGATTGCGGAGCCGGCGATCGGCAGCTTCTGCACGAAATCAGCCAGCGAAGTCGCGCCGCTCGCGCGATAGTCCTCGGTGCCGAGCGACATCACCGGCAGGCGTTGTTCCAGCGGGTTCTGGCGGATTCGGGACCCGGTGATGACCACCTCCTCCAGTGAGTCTCCCTGTGTTCCAGCCTGCTGCGCGAGAGCTACGGGCACTGCCAGGGCAGCGCCAATGACTGCAGCTCCCAAAGTCGCGACTTGTGCCAACGGATTCCTCGTATTCACGATTTGATCTCCCGTTTGCAGAAATGCAACAACTGCACGCGATCGAATTGCGACGAAATCTACACCCGTTGTCGTAACTTGACTACGCAAGGAACGGCGGCGGCGCACAAGAAGGGCGCCTGGCTCGCCGGCGTGCATCGGCCGTGCCTGCCAACGTCGCGCGAGGTCGATGCCTTCCACCACGATGGTCGGTCACGCTCATCCCTCGCTCGAGGATCATCACGGTCGCGGCGGGTCGCGACCGTGATCGGCGTACGCCGTGGTCGGTGTGCGTCTCCAGGCACCTCTTTTTTCTGCTCCGGACAAGGCCCGGACAGCTGAGGGTTTGACAGGGAGCCGTGCAGTGCTAATTTAGCAGCACTGTGCTGGTTTTTTAGCAGGTGCCCGGCGATGCACGATGCACCGCTCAGCAGACGCGAGCGCCAGATCATGGACATCGTCTATCGATCCGGCCGGGCGACGGCGGCGGAGATACGGCAGGAGCTGCCCGATCCGCCGAGCTATTCAGCCGTCCGCGCCCTCCTCCGGATCCTGCTCGACAAGGGTCATCTTCAGCACGGGCAGGACGGTCCGCGATACGTATACTCGCCGACGGTCTCCGCTCGAAAAGCGCGATCGGCTGCGTTGGCGCAGGTTGTTCGTACCTTTTTCGGCGGCTCGCCGATGCAGGCTGTGTCGGCTCTGCTCGATTCTTCGTATGGCCGCCTCTCGAATGCGGAACTCGACGAGCTGAGCGTGCTGATCGAGGCGGCGCGCCGGAAGGGGCGGTGATCATGGAGACGCTCTGCGCGATCGCATTCAAAACCGGTGTGCTGCTCGCGATCGTCGGGCTCGCAAGCCGGATCCTGGCGAGCCGATCGGCGGCCTGCCGGCATCTGCTGTGGAGTACCGCGCTCCTTCTGTCACTGCTGTTGCCGCCTGCCAGCCTCGTCCTGCCCTCGCTGCTGACGGTCGCCGTCCCTTCGTACGTGCCCGGTACAGCGATCGACGAGCTCAGCAGGCGTTCGAGGCAGTCAGCATCGGCCTGTCGTCGTGCGGCTTGATGCTGCTGCTCGCGACGTCGAGCGTGGTGCGCGCGCACGACGCTCGCGTCTGGCCCCACGACCCGTTGTCACCGCTGACGGTGCTCGAGGCGCTGCCCGTCCTCAAAGCGATCCCACCTCAGACGCCGCCTGATGCATTGCCTGCTGTGCCTGCTGTGCCTGCTGTGGCTGCTGTGCCGGCGCTTGCAGTCGTGCCCGCCTTGCCGGCAATCGAGGCTGTACCGGCGGTTCCTGTGCCAGGGGCTCGCGAGCGTCTGTCGGACGATTTGCCCCCGGACGCCACGAGCGGTCCATGAATCTGCAGCTCGCGGGCTACCTGCTGATTGCGTGGTTTGGTCTGAACAGCACGGTTACAGCGACCGCGGCCAGCGATGTGTCGGCGGCCGGGACAACCTCGCGCTCGGCGTCCTGTCGCGCGTGACCGGCGAGCCGGTGATGGTCACCTTCGACCGGGTGCTCGGCGAGCCGATGCAGATTGGGACCTATGCCTGGCCGCTCAGCCCCGCGGGGCAACCTTACGGCGGCGGAGGCGTGCAGTTCCTGCCGCGCGACTTCATGAAGCTGGGACAGCTGATGCTGAACGGCGGCACGTGGCGCGGTCGAAGGATACTCAGCCCCGGATTCGTCGCACGCGCGTCCGCGCCGCTGCACGACCTGCGCTCAATCCATTACGGCCTGCTGTGGTGGAACATCGAGTATCCAACAAGGATCGAACGGTCCGCGCGTTCTTCACCGGCGGGAATGGCGGACAGGTAGTGATGGTCGTCCCCGAGCTCGATCTCGTGATCGCCACCTATGGCGGGAACTACTCGGACCGCGTCGGACTGCGCATCCAGCAGAACTATATTCCCAACTTCCTCCTGCCTGCTGTGCGCGAGGCGGGTGACGACCCGAACGCACCTGTGATCCAGAGCGACTTCGAGACCCCATATGGCCGGCCGGCGACTAAGAGACTCGAACGTCCCGCGCGCCTGAGAGATCATTGAACGTCATCGAAGGCGCGCCGGGCATCGCGCGCGCGCGTTCGAGAACCATTTCCGCCGCTGCAAGATCCTGCACCGCGAGCCCCGACGAGTCGAAGACGTAGCGGTGGTCGGCGCCCGGCTGAGTTGCCACGCGTCCGGCGACGATGTCCGCGAGCTCGGCATGGATGTCGGCCGCGGTCATCACTCCGAGGCGGATCGCGTGGCCAAGATCGCCGCCGACGATCGCAGGATCGCGCGCATCGACGACCACACGGCTTTCCCGGAGCAGATCGGGGGCGAGCTCGTGCTTGGTCGGGCTGTCCGCACCGACACCTGCAACGAACGTGCCCGGCTCGACATCGGCGAGCGCGAGCACCGGGTGGGTTGACGTAGTCACGGTGACGACGATGTCCGCGCCGCGTGCGGCGGCGGCGGCGCTTGTCACCCGTTCGGCCCTGAGGCCGAGTGCCTCCGACCGTCGGCCGAATGCCTCGGCAGCCTCATCGCGCGGATCGCAGTAACGGATCGTTTCGATCGGCGCGACGTCGAGCAGCGCATCGAGGTGATACAGCGCCTGCAGGCCGCAGCCGATCATCCCGAGGTTGCACGACCCGCTTCGCGCGAGGTGTCGGACGGCCAGTGCCGAGGTCGCCGCCGTCCTGCGGGCCGTGATCTCGATCGAGTCCATGAGCGCGAGCACGCAGCCGCGGTCGGCGTCCAGCACGGCAATGAACCCCTGGATGGTCGGCAGACCCCACGCAACGGCGTTGCCGGGGAAGTTGCCGTTGATCTTGACGACCGCAAGCGCCGGGCTGTCGGGCCTGGTCGCGCTCTTGACGTGAAAGGCGCCAGCGTTCGCCGGCAGGTGAAGCGGATCCGGCATCCGATAGCGACCATCCGCAAGACCTGAGAACGCGATCTGCATCGCGTCAAGGTAATCTCGCGTCGTCGCCAGGCCCGCAATGACGCCGCGGGAGAGGAGCAGTGTCGGAGGCGGCATCCCTATCGACGTCCCCGGGAGGGCTGACCCGTGAGTGTCGACCATTTCTTACGCGAAGTCAGCCAGATGGCTGATGGCCCCTGCGCAGCCGTGCCGTTTTCATGCCTGATCAGCCACGGAGCACCCCGTGAACGCCACACTCGATCTCACCGCCCGGACTTCGGAGCCCCGCGAGCAGGCTCATTACGAGACCGTGCGCCAGCAAACCGTCGCGCTGTGCGCTCCCCTCCACGCCGAGGACTTCGTCGTCCAGAGCATGCCCGATGCCAGCCCGGTCAAGTGGCACCTCGCGCATACCACCTGGTTCTTCGAGCGCTTCGTTCTGCGCGCATCGACGGCCGGCCCCGCGCCGTACGATGAGCGGTACGACTACCTCTTCAACTCGTACTACGACGCCGTCGGTGCACGACACACGCGCGCGGCGCGTGGCCTGCTGACCCGACCAACGGTCGACGAGATATTCGACTATCGTGAGCATGTCGACGAAGGGATGCGCGAGCTGCTTCGCTCCGACGCCCTGGACGAGACCCTCGCGGCACGCATCGAACTCGGCATCCACCACGAGCAGCAGCATCAGGAGCTGTTGCTGACGGACCTCAAGCACGCGTTCTGGTCGAACCCTGTGCAGCCTGAGTATCGATGCGCGACCGGTCCGCCCCCCGGCGGCGCGTCGCCGCGGCACTGGCATCGCTTCGACGGCGGCCTGCATGAGATCGGTGCCGCGCCCGGACGGTTCTGCTTCGACAACGAGCAGCCGCGGCATCGCGTGTATGTCCAACCCTTCGACATCGCACACCGGCTCGTCACCAACGGCGAATTCATCGACTTCGTGCAGGATGGCGGGTACGAGCGATCGGAATACTGGCTCGCCGACGGCTGGGCGATGGTTCAGGCGCAGTCGTGGCGTCATCCGCTGTACTGGTCGGACTCGCTCGACACGGAATTCACGCTGGCCGGCCGCCGGCCGAGCGCTGCATGGGAGCCGGTCTGTCATCTGAGCTACTACGAGGCCGATGCGTACGCGCGCTGGAGCGGTGCGCGATTGCCGTCGGAGGCCGAGTGGGAGATCGCATCGCTGGCTCCGGGGCCGCCGGGAAACTTCCTCGAGAGCGGCCAGATGCACCCGTCGGCTGCGATCCCCGGACCACGCCTGCAGCAGATGCTGGGATCGGCGTGGGAATGGACCTCGTCGGCGTATTCGCCGTACCCGGGGTTCAGGGCCAGCGAAGGCGCGCTCGGCGAGTACAACGGTAAGTTCATGGCGAACCAATACGTGTTACGCGGCGGTTCGTGCGCGACACCCGCAGCTCACATCCGCAGAACCTATCGCAACTTCTTCTATCCGCATCAGCGCTGGCAGTTCGCGGGCATCCGGCTCGCAAGGGACGTCTGAGATGGCCGCGGTCGACCGCGCGCACGAGCGGCGCACGGATGCGGATACGTTGCTCGCTGAAGTGCTGGCCGGGCTCCGCCTGCGGCCGAAGCGGATCTCACCGGTCTGGTTCTACGACGAGCGTGGCTCCTCCCTGTTCGACGAGATCTGCGAGCTGCCGGAGTATTACGTCACGCGCACCGAGCTAGGCATCATGCGGGCCCACCTGCCTGAAATCGCGGCTGTCCTGGGATCGGAGCTCTGCGTCATCGAGCCCGGAAGCGGCACCAGCGCCAAGACGCGCATGCTGCTCGGGGCGCTGGACTGCCCCGCCGCGTATGTGCCCGTCGATGTCGCCTGCGAGCACCTGTCGGCCGCGGCGAAACGCCTGCGCCGCGAGCACCCGCGCCTCACGGTGCATCCCATCTGCGCCGACTTCACCCAGCCGTTCGCCGTTCCGGAAGGCCCGCCGTACGACGACCGTTTGATCTATTTCCCGGGCTCGACGATCGGCAACTTCGACCGCCGGGAGTCGGTCCAGCTGCTGTCGCATCTGCGACGGACTGCCCGCGGCGGCGAGATGCTGATCGGGGTCGACATGGCGAAGGACCCGCGCGTGCTGGTCGCCGCTTACGACGATGCGGCGGGCGTCACGGCTGCCTTCAACCTCAATGCGCTCGAGCATCTCAACCGACGGTTGGGAACCGACTTCGATCCGTCCGGCTTCCGCCATCGAGCGGTCTGGAACGCGGTCGAGTCCCGCATCGAAATGCACCTGGTGAGCCGCCGCCGGCAACTCGTCAGGGTCGACAACGCGTTCGTGAGCTTTGCCGAGGGTGAACCGCTCGTGTCGGAGTACAGCCACAAGTACACCCCGCACACGTTCGCAACGCAGGCACGCGCCGCCGGCTGGCGCGTCGGGCAGGCGTGGACGGACCCGCGCGGGTGGTTCACCGTGCAGCGGCTCTTGCCCGCGCACGCGAGCATCATTTCGGGCGCGGTTCGCGAAGAGTGCGCACCGCCACTCCGCGAGACGGAACCGCTCGATACTCCCTGACCGCGGCGATCAGGATCTGCGCCGCATCGCGCACCTCCTCCTGAAGCGCCTCGTCCTCGTCCAGCGCTGAATGACTGGTCGCGTACGGCTCGTAATAGCCGATGTAGCGATCGATCGTGGCGCCGTAGCCGGCCGGGACCAGGTGCATGTCCTGCAGCCAGTCAGTCAGCGAGCGGCGCAGCGTCTCGGCACCGACGGTGTCGCCGTGGACGACGATCGAAAAGCGCCGCCCGGCGAGGTGACGCGGGTACGGCCATCCGGCGAGCTCGAGGGCTTTTGCCTTGGACGCATCCTTGCCCGCGGTGCTCGTCGGATCCGGGTTGCCACCGTCGGCGCAGACGAGCCGGTCCATCATCAGCTTGAGCACGCTCGGTGCCTGGTACCAGTACACCGGGGTCACGATCATCACGCCATGCGCCGCGACCCATCGCGGATAGATCTCGTTCATCCAGTCGTTGACCTGGCCCATCGCATGATTCGGATAGCAAGAGCACGGCCAGTGGCAGAGTGGCATCGCGGTCGACACGCAGGCTTTGCAGGGGAGGATCTGACGCCCGTACTGCGCGGTGAGCAGGCTGAGATCGAGCAGATCGCACTCGAAGCCCGGGGTACCTTGAATTTCACGGCGCGCGATTCCGGCCAGCCGAAAGGTTTTCGACATCTCCCCCGGGCAGGTCTGGTCATGGCGCGCAGCACCGCAGACCAGCAGTACCCGGCTCGGTGCCTTACGGGCGCGCTGCCGCTGCGCGGCTGCGAGGATCTGCCTGCGCGTTTCGAGCCATTCGACGGGCAACTCGAACCCGGGATTCTCGAAGCCGCGTCCGGCTGGCCGCTTGATCGGGCTCTTGCGATATTTGTCGTAGGCCTGCCAGGCCAACTCGACGATACGATCGACCTCGGCCTCAACGTTGCGAAAGGCCGGATCGTAGAACCGCTCCCTCAGCCGTCGCTCGAACGCCTCGCGCGACAGTTTGACGTCGCCCTGGCCGACGCGCGGCTTCGGTGTCACCCTCGCTCGCCCACGCATTGGCGCATCCTTTCGTAGGCTTCGCTGCGCATAGGATGAACTTGGCACTGATCCGCCTTCAAGTCCGCGGCTCACCGCACGCGCAAGCTGGATCAGGGGGCGATGGCGCGATTGACCTCGCGGCCGGAACCGGCTCAACTACGGATGGCGCGCCTGCGCCAAGCATTCGCAGCCGAGGCACTGATTGCTGGAGTCAGGAGAGCCGCCGACCAGCGCCTTGACCGGCGAGCCTCAGGTGTCGCGATCCCGCGACGACGGATGGGCCTGGGACGGTACGGTGCGTTCGTTGCCGGCCTCTGCCGACGTCGTGATCGTGGGCGGCGGCATCGTCGGGGTCTCGACCGCGTATTTTCTTGCACACGAGGGTCTGTCGGTCGCGCTGTTCGAGAAAGGCCGCATCGCCGGCGAACAGTCGGGGCGCAACTGGGGCTGGGTGCGACAGCAGGGCCGTTCGCCGATCGAGCTGCCGCTCATGATCCGGAGCCTGCGTATCTGGCAAGGCTTGTCCGCCGAGCTGGGCGAGGACCTCGGATTTCGGCAGCGAGGCTCGCTTTATCTCGCGGAGACGACTGCGGCACTCGACGAGCTCGCGCAATGGCTGCCGGTCGCAAGGGCGCACGGTCTCGACACCCGTTTGTTGAGCGGCCCCGCCCTCGGTGAAGTCCTCCGCTCGGAGGGGGTGAGATGGGCAGGAGCGATGTACACGGCGAGCGACGGGCGTGCCGAACCGAACCGCGCCAGCGCGGCGATCGCCCGCGGCGCGGAGCGCGCCGGCGCGCGCATCGCCAGCTCCTGCGCGGTGCGTGGCATCGAGCGCGCTGCCGGCCGCGTCGTCGCCGCGGTCACCGAGCATGGAATCGTGGCCACCTCGGCCGTGGTGTGCGCGGGTGGCGCATGGACGCGGCTTTTCTGCGGCTCGGTCGGCATCACTGTGCCGCAACTCACGGTGCTCGGCTCCGTCGCGCGCACCGCTGCCGCGGATCCGGTGCTCGCGGGCGAGGCCTGGTGCCCTTCGGTCGCGATCCGGCGACGTGAAGACGGCGGGTACACGGTCGCGCACGGCGGGTCCTTCCTGCACCCGGTCACGCCGGCGTCCATCCGCTTCGCCGGCAAGTTCCTGCCAGCCCTGAGACAGGGTCATGGCTCGACCCGGCTCGCGATCGGCCGCGGGTTC
>Ga0268386_10001880_pt1 | contig 14654 bp, 15 predicted proteins | sample RVTome_15_FD_200260 | JGI IMG/M metagenome (GOLD analysis project Ga0268386, IMG submission 200260) | Soil microbial communities from uranium-contaminated site in the Upper Colorado River Basin, Wyoming, United States - RVT150D86... ...
GAGGTCCGGAGCCAGGGTGCCGGTCGCGGCGGCCGAGGCGATCTGGCCGATCCAGAGGAGTCCGAACAGACCGGCTATGGCGATCAGGAGGATGCCCGATGCCCGGCGGTTGAGACCCTCGGCGACCGCTGCGCCGGCTTCCGTCAAGGCTGGGCTTCGCGTCGTCAGGACCAGGCTCCAGAGGGCCAGACCGGCGATCGCGATGTGGACCGCGGTCAGCGGGTTCATCACGACCGAGAAGACGAAGATCGCATAGTTGTATACGACGTACAGGAGCCCGGCAAAGACCGCGAGTTGGCCCGCCGCGGATCCGCGTCGAGCCGCCCACAGACCGAATGCGAGGACGGGCACAGCGAGGAGCAGCGTGGCAAGATCGGTGCCCCGGGCCTGCTGGACCCAGTACGGCGCATCGCGATAGAGGCCGGGGACGAGCAGACCGGCGCCGGCCGCCACCGTGGCGAGGACGGTGGCCACAGCCGCAAGACCGTTGGCGATGGTTCGTGTGGCCATGGGACACCTTCTGCTACGGGACTCGGTCGCCTTGTGCGCCGGTGACAGATTCACCCAGTAGCGCGAGGTCGCAGCAGAGCCAGACCGCCTTGGCTGGCAGCCATCTGGCCCTTTCGCCGTGCGCGATCGATGGTCAACGCGGCGGTTTGGACGATCTGACGCACGACCGAAGGTCCGTTTGCTCGCGGCGACGAGGTCAGCACGGGTCAGACGCCCGCAGCGTCTGGGCCGATTGTTCACGTTTGCCACCATCGAACGCCGGAACAGGTCGAGCGCGTGGTCGAAGCGATCGAGACGGTCCTCGCGCGCGAACTCGCACTTGCGCCGGAGGACATCTTCGTGACGTCGCAGCCGGTGACGATCATCAATCCCACGGTGCAATAGCCAGGGCAAACGAGAGCCGCGCCCTGTCACCGGGCAGTGGCCTACAGTCCGGCCATGGATCGCTCAATGGTGAGTGACGGGATACGCCGAACGAAGCTCCTCTGCACGATCGGACCGGCCTCGGCATCTCGCATCGGCGACCTCCTCGATGCCGGCATGGACGTCGCGCGGGTCAACTTCTCCCACGGGACACAGGCCGAGCACGGAGACGCCGCACGCGATGTGCGTGGCGCCGCCGCCGCTCGCGGATGTCCCGTCGCCATCATGGTCGACCTGGCGGGTCCGAAGATCCGCCTCGGCGAGCTGGTGGGCGGCTCGGCAGTCCTCGAGGTCGGCGGCACCTACCAGCTGCGAGGCGAGGCCCGCCGGCTGGGGATCGGCGACGCGAACGGCGCGTCCGTGTCGAATCCGAGGTTGCGCGAGGACGTCCGGATCGGCGACGCCATCCTCCTCGGCGACGGCGCCGCGGAGCTCCGGGTCGCGGCGATCGACGACAACATACGCGCCGAGGTCGTGCGGGGCGGGAAGGTTCGATCCCGAGCCGGCGTGGCGATCCCCGCATCCCGCATTTCGGCCCCGGCGCTGACGCGGAAGGATCGGGCGGACATCCCCCGGGCCATCGAGATCGGCGCCACGTACGTCGCCCAGTCGTTCGTGCGAAGCGCCGACGACGTGGCGATGCTCAGGCAAGCCCTTGGCCCGACAGGTCCGTCGATCGTCGCCAAGATCGAAACTCGCCCCGCCGTCGACAACTTCGACGCGATCCTCGCGATGGTCGATGGCGTGATGATCGCCCGCGGGGACCTCGGGGTCGAGCTGCCGTACGAGGAGGTGCCGCTCATCCAGAAGCAGCTCGTCCGGCGGGCCCTGGAGCAGGGCGTGCCGTCGATCGTCGCGACGCAGATGCTCGAATCGATGACGGCGGCGCCACGGCCGACACGGGCCGAGGCGAGTGACGTCGCGAACGCCGTGTTCGACGGCGCAGACGCGATCATGTTGAGCGGCGAGACCGCGATCGGCGCCTATCCCGTCGAGGCGACCGAGGCCGCGGCCAGGATCCTCGCCTTCGCCGACCGCCACGGCGGCGCGCTCCAGGCGAAGGGCACGCCTGCCGCGACGTCAGGGAACGGGCACGCCGTCGCCGTCGCTGCCGCAGCGCTGGTCGCGGCCGACACGTCGATCGGTGCGATCGCGTGCTACACGCGAAGCGGGCGCACGGCTCGCATCCTGGCGTCGCTCAGGCCGCGCGTCCCGATCCTTGCCTTCTCGCCCGATCCCGACGTCGTCGCGCGGCTCGTGCTCGTGCACGGGGTGAGGTCGCGTGTCTGCGAGCCGCTCCCCGGTGCCGATCACCTGGGACGGCTCGCGCGGCTCGCAGGCGACGCCGGGATCATCGACACCGGAACGCCGATCGTCTTCCTCGCCTCGACGGGCACGCCCGGATCAGGGCCGACCGTCCTCGGAGTACGCCGGATCGACCCGTGAGCGGGGCGCTCACGCTGGAGCGACGAGCTGCCCGCCCGCGGCTAGCCGTAGACCTCGGGGTTGACGGGCGTCGGGAGGCGCTGGCCGCGGACGCCGGCGAGGAGGTTTGCGGCGGCCATCTGGGCCATCTTGCTGCGCGTGGCACGAGACGCCGAGGCGATATGCGGCACGACGAGGCAGTTGTCGAGGCCGACGAGCGGGTGGTCGGAGGACAGCGGCTCAGGGTCGGTGACGTCGAGCGCCGCGCCGGCGATGACCCCGTCTCGCAGCGCGTCGACGAGGGCCATCGAATCGACGACCGGTCCGCGCGAGGTATTGACGAGGATCGCGGTCCGTTTCATCCAGCCGAGGCGTTCCGCGTTGATGAGGCCCTTCGTCTGTGGGCTGAGGTTCACGTGGAGCGAGACGAAGTCCGATTCCGGAAGGATGCCCTCGAGGGTCCGGTACTCGGCGCCGTACTCCGCCTCGACCGCCGGGCTGACCCGGTGTGGGTCGTGATAGAGGACGCGCATCCCGAAGCCGCGCGCCCGCCGCGCGACCGCCTGGCCGATGCGCCCGAACCCGATGATCCCGAGGGTGGCGCCGTGGACGTCCGGCCCCATGAGCAGCATCGGGCCCCACGTCTTCCACTTCCCGGCGCGGACGTAGTGATCGCCCTCCGGGAGCCGGCGCGCGGCCGCCATGAGCAGCGCCCACGCGAGATCGGCGGTGGTCTCGGTCAGGACGCCGGGCGTGTTCCCGACCGGGATGCCCCGCTTCGTGCACGCGGCGACGTCGATGTTGTCGAACCCGACGGCGAAGTTGCTGACGACCTTGAGCTGCGGGCCGGCGCGGTCGAGGAACTCGTCGTCGACGCGATCGGTGAGGAGCGTCAGGACGCCGTCGCAGCCCTCGATCGAGCGGAGAAGCGCGTCGCGCGGCGGTGGCAGCTCGGCCTGCCAGACCTCGGCGTCGCACGCCTCCGTGACGGGCCGGAGGCCGTCGTCGGGGATGATCCGCGAGACGAAGACCTTCGGCTTCGTCACGCCGGCGTCGGCGTGCTCGCCGCCACGTAGGCGCGAATCCGGTTCAGCGCCTCGAGCAGGTTCTCGCGCGAGTTGGCGTACGAGATCCGGATGTGATTCAGACCGACACCCCCGAACGCCGTGCCTGCGAGCACGCACACGCCGGCGTCCACGAGCAGCCCCTCCGCCAGCTCCGCACCGGTCGTGCCTGTTCCGGAGATATCCGGGAACACATAGAACGCGCCCCGCGGTTTCGCGCAGCGGAAGCCGGGGATGGAGTTCAGCCCATCGACGATGAGGTCGCGACGCGCCTTGAACTCGGCGACCATCGCGTCGACGTCGGTCTGCGGGCCGCGCAGCGCCTCGACGGCGCCCGCCTGGGCGAACGCGGTGACGCCGCTGATCGTGTTGATGATCAGCTGCCCGAACGGCTTGACGAGCCAGTCCGGCACGATGGCGTAGCCCATCCGCCAGCCGGTCATCGCGTATGTCTTCGAGAAGCCGTCGAGGACGATCGTCCGCTCGGCCATGCCGTCGAGGGAGGCGATCGAGACGTGCTCCGCACTGTCGTACAGGATCCGGGCGTAGATCTCGTCGCTCAGCACGACGAGGTCGTGCCGGATCGCGAGCTCGGCGATCCGCTCGATGTCGCTCCGCGTCAGGACCCCGCCGGTCGGATTCGCCGGGGAGTTGATGACGATGAGCCTCGTCCGCGGCGTGATCAGCGCGGCGAGCTCGTCGACATCGAGCCGGAAGTCGTTCTCCATCCGGATCGGGATCGGGACCGGGGTACCGCCGACGAAGCGGGTGATCGACTCGTAGATCGGGTAGCCGGGGTCGGGAACGATGGCCTCATCGCCCGGGTCGATCAGGGCGATGATCGCGTAGACCATCACGCCCTTGCCGCCGACGGTGACGAACACGTTCGACGGCTCGACCGCGAAGCCACGCCGGGCCGTCGTGTCGGCCGCAATGGCGGCCCGGAGCTCGGGCAGGCCGGCGTACGGCGGGTAGTGGGTGAGCCCTGCGTCGAGGCCGGCCTTGGCAGCCTCCCGGACGTTTCCCGGGGTGTCGAAGTCCGGCTCGCCGATCTGGAGGTAGACGATCGACTTCCCGGTCGCCTCGAGCGCGCGCGCCCTCGCCGAGACCTCGAATGCCGTCTCCGTGCCGATCGAATCCATGCGCGCGGCGGTCTTCATGGCCCGCATCATAGGCTCGGCCTAAGATTGGAAGGTGAGTCGCTTCTACGCGATCGACGAGGCCAACGCCGCGCTGCCCGAGGTCGAGCGGATCCTCGCGGCGCTGCGCGACCAGCGCGGGGAGCTCATCGCGCTGCGCGACCGTGTCGTGGCCGCGTCACCGCCCGACGACGAGACGCCAACCGACGAGGCCGCCGAGAAGGTCCGGCTGCTCCGACTCGGCATGCAGGGCCTCATCGACCAGATGCAGGCCGGCGTCGCCCGGCTGGTCGAGCTGGACATCACGCTCCGCGACATCTCGACCGGGCTGATCGACTTCCCGGCGCTCGTCAGCGGCCGCCCGATCTGGCTCTGCTGGCGCCTCGGCGAGGACGACGTCGCGCACTGGCACTCCCACGACGAGGGCTTCGACTCGCGACGGCCCCTGAGCGAGCTCCCGATGGGGCGCAGCTCCGGCAGCCCGGCATAGCTCCGGCAGCTCCGCCTGAGCCCCGGGCTTCGCCGACTGTCGTTTGCTCACCCGGTGAGCGCCCAGCAGCGTCCGGCCACAATCCTGCAGGGCGGCCGCGCAAAGGCGTACCGGCCGCTCCCGGCTGCGACCCGCCGGCGCGCGCTGCGCGACGGACTCGATGCCTACGACCGCGGCGATTTCTTCCTCGCCCACGAGCTGCTCGAGCCCGCGTGGATGGGCACGAACGATCTCCCCGAGCGCGAGCTGCTGCAGGGCCTCATCAAGCTCGCCGCGGCCCACGTCCACGGCGTGCGCGGCAACCCGGCGGGCATCGCGAAGAACCTCGAGGGCGCCCGGGAGCGCCTCGCGGCGGCGGGCACGTCGGGCGAACGGCTCGGGCTGGATGCGGCGGCGCTCCTCGCCGAGATCGAGGATCGGCTTGCGCGAGTGGTGGCTGCGGATGACCCGCCGATCGCGATCCCGCGAGCTCGGACCGGCCGCCGGAGCTAGGGCTTCGGCGCCTTCGCCTCGCGAGCGGCCCTGCGGCGCTCCATCCAATCGCTGATCTTCGGGCGGTTGTTGAACGCCCAGCCGACGATCACGAGGATCACGAAGTTGCCCGTGCCCACGCCGGCCGCGGCCAGGTAGCCGAGCTGCTGCCCGATCTCGCCACCGATCTTGAGCGCCGGGACGACGACGCCGGCGATCCCGAGCTGGAAGAACGGCTCCTCCGGGGCGAGGCTCGCCCGCACCGCGCTGGCCGTGGCGGCGCCGTTGACCGTGCCGCCGAGGAGGAACGCGGTCGGGCCGGAAACGACCGTCGCGGCGTCGGCGCGGCCCTCGGGGAGGTCCGTGGGGTCGAGGTGTCGCCAGCCGCCGGGCAGGTCGCCACTCGCGTCCGGGATCGCCCAGTAGAGCTGGCGCTGCTCCGACGTGCCGTCGGACCCGCCGACGAGGTACAGGGCCCCGTTCGCCGCGAAGCTGCCGCCGCCGGTGCGCGGCGCCGGCAGGTTGCCGGTGGCGTCCGGCGTGGCCCAGCGGACGACGCCCTGGACGGCTCCGCTGGCCTCCGGGGTCGGAGCGGGCTCGCCCGCGGTCGCGGCCGCGGACGGCTGGCCCGGTGCGGCACTGCCGGTCGCGGTCGAGGTCGAGCCGTAGTCGGCACGCTGGACCGTGGCGGTCGGGCCGTTCGCGTCAGCGCCGCCGAAGACCCACAGGAAGGTGCCCTCGAGGGCCATGCTCGCGTCCGTGACCGGTTGGAGGAGCGCGGGTTGGTCCTTGAACGCGGCGAGCATGCCGCCGGAGTCGATCGTCGACTTCCAGACCGTCGCGGTCGGATTGCCGTCCGGGCCGGCGCCACCCGCCACCACGATGCCGTCGGTGACGGCTGCCGCGGCCGCGCCGGAGCGCGCGTCGGGCAGCGAGACGTCCGTGACGACCGTCCAGCTCCCGAGCTCGCCCGAGTCCGGATTCAGCCCGAGCGCCCAGACGGTGTCGGTCGGCTCGCCGTCCGGCCCGATGCCGCCGACGAGGTAGACCGTGCCGCTGAGGATCGCGATCCCGGCGTTGGCGCGCGCCTCGGGGAGCTCCGGCCCCTCCGCCCAGGCGCCGATGTTGCCGTTCTGGATCGTCGCCGTGTACGTCGTTGCGGAGGGATCCGTCCCGTCCAGGCCGCCGATGTACAGAAGGTTCGTCCCGAGCTGTGCCGCCGAGCCCTGGGTGCGCGCCTCGGGGAGGGCCGCCTCGGCCGGGGAGGCCTGCCACGGCAGGACGGCGCCGGCCGGGACCGGGCAGGGCATCGTCGCGCCGTTCTCCGGCGGGCAGAGGTTGACCGGCGACCAGCCGAGGATCCCGAGCTCGATCGTCCGCGAGACGACGAAGTAGTACGCGCGATCCGGGATGTAGCCCAGCGTGATGATGATGACGAGGAGCCAGAAGAAGGCCTTTGTGGTCGCCCACGCCCAGCCGTCTCCGTCGAAGAAGCCGAAGAATGCCCGCCGTCGGACGGGGCGCCCCGCGGGCAGCGCCTTGGCCATGCCTACTCGACCGTCAGCGTGCCGGTCATCGCCGGGATCGGGTGGACCTGGCAGATGAACACGTAGGTGCCGGCCTCGAGGGGCTCGTAGACATAGGTGATCTCGGCCGGGCCGGTAATCTGCGTCGCCTGGTCCTGGACGACGGTCGTCCCGTCCTCCTCCCGGATGTCGACGTCGTGCGTCTGGCCCGCGTCGGAGTTGTTGAAGTCGATGGCGAAGACCTCGCCGGCCGGCGCGGTGAGCTCGGTCTTGTCGAAGGCGAGGACGCCCGAGGTGCCGAGCTCGAGCACCGTCGCGTCGGGCGGGAGCGACTCGGCCGGGGGCGGCGTGCCACCGCCGTCGCCGAGGTAGCAGTCCGGGACGGGCGTCGCGGCGGGATCCGGCCTGAACTCCGGGTCGCGCCAGCCCTTGAACGTCTGAACCGTGCCGTCCGGGTTGAGAACCGGCTCATTTAGCTCGGGATCGCGGCGGGTGTAGTCCTGCGTGTTGGGCGCGCGGAGGAACGCGACCAGATCCTCGATCTGGATGTAGTTCAGCGGCCCGCCGTTCGTGTCCGCCCAGACCGGCATGACACTCTTCGGGTTGCCGCAGACGTACCGGCCGCCGACCTCGAGCACGGTATGGAGGTACTGCTCGTTGAGATGACTGAACAGCTTCATCTGGTCGTTCAGGATCGGCCCGATCCCGCCCTCGCCGTTCACCCCGTGGCAGCGCGCGCAGTTGGCCTGGTAGAGGTTGTACCCGCGCTCGATGGCGACGACGGCCTGCAGCGACTCCTCCGCCTGGAGCCGCGGCTGCGGGTTGACGACCGGGATGCCGGCGATCTCGTAGAAGTAGTAGATGATCACGAACAGCGCGACGATCGTCACGCCGAGGAACGCGACCCAGCGCGCGTCGCCGGACTGCCGGACGATCTTCGCCGCCCGCTCCGACGTGAGGCCTGCGATGGCGCGCGTCGAACGGGGCGCGGTGAACCGCTCCGCGGACCGACTCGGGACGGGCTCGCTGGGCGGGCGGCGCGCGGGGAGGCGCCGCTCCGGCTCCGTACCGGGGCGGTCCCGGTTCTCGTCGGTCATATGCAGCCGACGGGGCTCTTCGGCGGGATGATCCCGGGCTGGCCGACCTGGACCGGCAGCGGGCCGAGCGTGATCTTCGAGGTGTCGAGGGTCAGCAGGCCGTCGGCGTTGACGGTGATCGAGAACCGGTCCATGCCGCGCGGGGCCGGGCCGTACTGCGCGCCGTCGGCCTTGATGCCGAGCCGGTCGTAGCGCGAGCCGTGGCACGGGCACTCCAGCCAGAAGTTGCGGAGGCACGGGTTCGGCTTGCAGCCCAGGTGCGGGCAGCGCTGGTACAGCGCGCGCACGTTCAGCGCAGTCCCGTCCCCGGAGGTGTCTTCGCCGGGAACGAACTCCTGGCGGGACGGGTCGACCAGCATGATGAACGCGCGTGCGTTCTGGTAGTAGACCGGGAAGCCCTCCGCGAACGGCAGCGACGCGTTGGCCGCCTTGATGTCATCGATCGTTCCGATGTCGACCAGGCCGCCGAACCCGCCCCGGGAGTTCGGCCACAGGAAGCCGATCGAGCCGGCCGTGACCTCGGTCAGCCAGAGCAGCGTCGCCCCGCCGATCGACCGCCGGAGGAGCGTCCGCCGGGAGATCCCCTGGACGGGGTCCTGCCGGAGCGAGCGCAGTGCCTGGGGCGTCAGCGCCTGGGGCTTGTCGGCTGGCTGGAGGTGGTAGTTGCTCATCGGTCGGTCGTCACAGGGCGAAGTGGAGGCCGTTCGTGAAGTTGTCGAAGAACGGCAGGAACGGGGTCACGAGGGCGTAGCCGGGACCGCGGAAGAACACGCCGACGAACGTGACCATGAGTCCGAGGACGCACAGCAGGCTGAACAGCATCACCGCAGTCTTGCGCTCGGCCGGGCGCTTCGCCTCGATGTTCGACCGGTCGATGTACGGCAGGACCATCGCGCCGAGGAGAATGTAGATGAACGGCACCATCACGCCCGACACCACCGGGTGGAAGTAGGCCAGCATCTCCTGCAGGCCGAGCAGGTACCACGGCGCCTTGGCCACCGGCGGGGTGACGTTGCCGTTCGCCAGCTCCTCGAGCGGGGCGTTGATGAAAAGGCCCATGAGCAGCAGGAAGATGCTCAGGATCGTCGCCGCGAAGAACTCGATCGAGAGCAGGTGCGGCCAGGTCATGACCGTGTCGTCGGGCTCCTTCTGGACGCGGACGACGGCATCCTGCTTGACCATCGCGAGCAGGCGGTACGGCCGCGCAGACATCGGCACGCGCTGCTTGTCGATCTCCGTCCGCCGGGTCGGGTCGACCGGCAGGACGACGCGCGACTCCTGCTTCTCGTCGGTCTTCTTGTCAGCCATCGATCACAGGGGTCCCGAGATGCCACCGTCCTTGCGGATGCGCCAGAAGTGCACCGCGAGGAGGATGGCCGTGAGGAGCGGCAGCACCATGATGTGGAGCACGTAGAACCGCAGCAGCGTGTTCTGCCCCACCTCGAGGCCGCCGAAGATCAGAGCCTGAATCGGCACGTTGATGATTGGCGTGTACGAGGCCATGTTCAGGCCGATCGTGATCGCCCAGTAGCTGATCTGGTCCCACGGCAGGAGATAGCCGGTGAAGCTCAGGGCGATGACCATGAGCAGCAGCAGCACGCCGATGACCCAGTTGAACTCGCGTGGCGGCTTGTAGGCCCCGTGGTAGAAGACCCGCATCATGTGCAGGAAGACGAAGAAGACCATGAGGTGGGCGCCCCAGCGGTGGACGTTCCGGGTCAGGAGCCCGAACGCCACGCGGGACTGGATGGCCAGGATGTCCGTGTAGGCCGAGGTCGACGAAGGGACGTAGAAGAACATCAGGTACACGCCCGTCACGGTCAGCACGAGGAACAGGAAGAACGACAGGCCGCCGAGGCAGAACGTGTACGCGAACTTGACCGCATGCTGCCGCACCCGCACCGGGTGGATGTGCAGGAAGACGCTGTTCATGACGTTGTACGCGCGCGAGCGCTCGTCGGTCGGATAGGGGTTGCGGAACAGCGACCGCCAGACGGCGCTCCGGCGGATGGCCTGGTCCACCCGCTCCAGGAAGCTCAACGGGCCATTCCTCCTGCAACGCCGGGCGTCCCGGCGAGCTGAGCGTCGCGGTACGACTCCTTGTAGAGCCGCCCGTCGGTCGAGATCTCCTCCAGCTCGAACCGCTCCATCGTAATGGCGTCGAACGGGCAACGCTTGACGCACAGCGCGCACCGAATGCAGCGCTCCTCGTCGAGGATCATCGCGGCGCCGTCTTCCCAGCCGTAGGCCTCGTCGAGCTCGGTCAGGAAGCCTTCGCTCTTGAGCTGGTTGATGTCGACCATATGGATGACGCCCTCGGGGCACACGTCCGCGCACGCGCCGCACAGGACGCACCGGAACGGGTCGAACCAGATGTTGAAGTTGCACATCAGGCAGCGCGTCGACTCGGCGACCGCGGCGGTGGCGTCGTAGCCCTGCTCGACCTGGGTCGTGAAGTTGACGTCCGGGTCGGTCGACGGCATCCGCTCGACGAGCGGGGTCATCGGGATGTGCTGGCGCGGGAGGACGTCGTAGAACTCGGGCATCTCGAAGATCCACGAGCTCGTCATCTTCACGTTCGCCGCGACGGTCACATCGGTCCGCGCCGCGAGGTAGCGATCGATCGCGTACGCACACTTCTTGCCGTGGCCGGCCGCCTCGATGAGCGTCGTCGGGCCGGTCACGAAGTCGCCGCAGGCGAAGACGCCGCGGACGTTCGTGGCGTACGTCGCGGGATCGACCTTGACCCGGCCGCGGTTGACCTCGAAGTCCGCCTCGACCGGCAGGAACGTCAGGTCGGCCGCCTGCGAGACGGCCGGGATGACCGTGTCGGCCTTGATGACGAACTCGGAGCCGGGGATCGGCACGGGCGAGCGACGGCCGGACGCGTCCGGGTCGCCGAGCTTGTTGCGGATGAACTTGACGCCCGTCACGTGGCCGTTCTCGCCGAGCACCTCCACGGGGCTCGCGAGGAACTCCATCCGAACGCCCTCGCGCTCGGTCTCGCCGAGCTCCTCCTCGTCGACGACCAGCTCCGAGCGCGTCCGGCGGTAGACGATCGCCACGTTCTCGGCGCCGTGCCGGAGTGAGGTCCGAGAGCAGTCCATCGCCGTGTAGCCACCACCGATGACCACGACGTCCTTGCCAACTTCGATCGGCTCGCCGAGGTTCGCGCGCTTCATGAAGTCGACGCCGTACTGGACGCCCTCGAGGTCCGCCCCGGGGACGTCGAGCGCCACGGCGTTCATCGCGCCGGCGGTGATCGCGACCGCGTCGACGTTCGTCTGCAGCTCCTCGAACGTGATGTCGACGCCGACATTCGTGGAGTAGTGGAACTTCACCCCGAGCCGCTCGACGAGGCGGATGTCCATCTCGATCGCCTCGCGCGGGAGGCGGAACGCGGGAACGCCGATGAGCATCGTGCCGCCGCCGTAGGGCAGGCTGTCGTAGACGTCCACGCCGTAGCCCTTCAGCGCCAGCTCACGTGCGACCGAGATGCCGGCCGGCCCGGCGCCCACCACCGCGACCTTCTCCGGGCGGGCCTCGACGTGGGGCATGACGTCGGGGATGCCGGAGGCCTCGTGCCACTCGACGAGGAAGCGCTTCATGGCCCGGATCGCCAGCGGCCGGTCGATGTCGCCGCGGCGACAGGCACGCTCGCACGGGGCGGAGCAGACGTACGAGCACATCGCCGCGACCGGGTTCGGCTCGCGCGACAGGATGTAGCCCTCCTCGAACCGGCCCTCCGCGGCGAGGTTGAGGTAGCCGCGGCAGTTCGTGCCGACGGGGCAGGCTTCCTGGCACTCGATGTTGCACTGCAGCCAGGAGGCATCGACCGGCTGGACGAGGAACTCGGGGCGGACGTCGAGGGTCAAGGCGTTGCTGAACCTCTGTGCGTCGGTGGAACGTACGTGCGAAAGGCGCCGGCGACCCGGACGAGGACCGGCACGGTCAATCTACCACCGGCTCCCGGCACGCTGCAGCCGCGGGCCAGCCGGAGCGTCGCGGGACTCCCGGTCGAGGGCTCGCGAAAGGGCGCCGCGAAAAGTTGACGCGCGGGTGACGCGCAGCTACGCTCACCCCCGGCGACGGCACCCCGGGAGGTGCCGGACTCGAGGACCTCGAACCCCGCGTGACTGCGAGTGAGCTGGCCTTCCTGGCCCTCGGCCTCGTCCTCGGCGCCGCCACCGGTGCGGCGCTCATCGTGGTCCTGGCGAGCCGCGCTCCCCGCCGCGAGATTCGCGTCACGGTGACCCGCGACGCACTCCCCCGCCGATCAGAAACGCTGTCCCAGGACGCCTTTGTGACGCAGCCCGCGGAGCCCGCGCCGGGCGGCCCGGGCGACCGGCGCTGGTTCGACCGGCCGGACGCGGCACCGGAGCGGGTCGCGATTCCGATCCATGCCGGGTCGGGCGGCTGGTTCCCCGAGCGGGCGGCCCCGCCAGTGCCCCAACCTGGGCCGGCGAGGGTCATCGATCGAACGGTTGTTCCATCTCGCAGCGGCCAGGCCGTCGCGATCGCGATCGAGCCCGAGGGGGATCCGGGGCTCGAGGCGGCCACGATGCCCCAGCCCGGGCGCGGCTCGGCGTTCGAGCGGATGCTCCGGGGCGAGCACCGCGCGATGGTCGAGGTCGTCGACCGGATCGCCGGCGAGGACAGCCGGCGCCGGCGCGACTGGGAGGTCCTGCTCGGTGGCCTCACGGAGGGCATGGCCGACGCCGCCGTCACCGAGTCGATCATCGATTTCCCGATGGGTACGCCCTTCTGGGACACGTTCACGGTCGAGCAGTGCCGGCATATCGTGACCGCGCTCGCCTCGATGGGCTACCACTACGACGGCCGATCCGGCTGGATCGACGGCCGGGTCCCGACCTATCGCGACCTCGCGCAGTCACTCGCCGACATCGGGGTCGACCCACGGCGGGTCCGTGCCTGGCCGAACCAGCTCGAGATCTCCGCGCTGTTCGTCGGCGCACGGCCTGCGCCCGAGGAGCTCATCGCCGCGGCCGGTCCGGAGTACGCCGCCGAGGACGTGCGCGCGCTGCTCGGCGAGCGCGGTCCCGAGCTCGCGAACCTGTGGCTCGCGTGGGAAGCCGTCCGGCCCGCGCTCTTCGCGGAGGACTCGCCCGGTGCCGGGCGGGGGTCCCTCTAGGTCGTCGAGCCTGCCTCGGCGGCCTCAGTGGGGTCGGGGGTCTCGTCGTCTTCGTCGATGACGACGCTGTAGAACCCGTCCGCGTTCGCGACGCCGACCTCCTTGCCCTGGACCGCGGACCATTCACGGATCCACTTCTCGACCTCCGCGATGTCCTGGATCTGGCTCTCGTGACAGCGCAGGGCGTCGAGCTTTCGGTCGATCGTGGTCGAGATGTCGACGTAGGCGTTGGGCCGATGGGTCCAGAAGAGGTACAGCCGGCGCACCCGATGGGCTGCAAGGCCACCCCGCGCCATGGATGGGAACGCCATCGGATTCCGAGCCGCAGGGTAGACGGCGTCAGCAGCGGCCCAGCCGGCGGCGCGGTGATCCGTGTGGTTGACGCCCCCGTCTCGAGGGAAGGCGTTCTCCGGGTCGGTCGCCAGGACCGCGTCCGGGCGGAAGGTCCGAATCTCGCGCACGAGGTGCTCACGAAGGATGAGGTCGTTCACGAGCGCGCCATCGGGCATGTGCAGGAAGGTCACGCCCTCGTAGCCGACGACCTCCGCGGCGGCCCGCTGCTCGCGCTCGCGGAGCGCCGCGAGCTCGAGGGAGTCGATGTCGGGGTCCTCGCCACCCTGGTCGCCGCTCGTGCAGCACACGAGCCAGCCCGCGGAGCCCTCGTCGATCCAGCGTGACGCGGTCGCAGCCGGCCCGAAGTCGGCGTCATCGGGGTGCGCGGCGATGACCATGAACCGCTGCGGGCGCCAGGCGTGCACCTCGGCCCTGGTCATGCGTCGCTCCGGGTCACGACGCGCGGGCCGCTCGCTCCTCGCCGAGCGCCTCGAGGACCTCGGCGGCGTGGCCGTCCGCCTTGACCTTCGGCCAGGCGCGAGCGATTCGGCCATCGGGGTCGATCAGGAAGGTCGACCGGATGATGCCCATGTACGTCCGGCCGAGCGCGGTCTTCTCGCCCCACGCGCCGTACCGGTCGATGACCTCGCGCTGGGGGTCGGTCAGGAGCGTGAACGGCAGGTCGAACTTCTGGCGGAACCGCAGATGGCTCGCGGCGCTGTCCTTGCTGACGCCCCAGACGTCGGCGTCGGTCGCGGCGTAGAGCTCGTCGAGGTCGCGGAACTGGCAGGCCTCGGTGTTGCAGCCCGGGGTGTCGTCCTTCGGGTAGAAGTACAGGACGGTCCAGCGACCGCGCTGCTCGGCCAGGCGATGGACCGCGCCGGTCTCGTCCGGAAGCACGACGTCCGGCGCGATGTCACCGACCCGGGGCATCGCAGGCGCCTCGGCAGTCATCGGCGGAGATTAGCAGGGGTCTCGATCACGAGAAGCCGGCCGGATCCCACCGAGACGCGCGCGGTCGGAG
>Ga0268386_10001881_pt1 | contig 14649 bp, 12 predicted proteins | sample RVTome_15_FD_200260 | JGI IMG/M metagenome (GOLD analysis project Ga0268386, IMG submission 200260) | Soil microbial communities from uranium-contaminated site in the Upper Colorado River Basin, Wyoming, United States - RVT150D86... ...
GGACGTGCTCGACGGCCTCGCGAAGGACAAGGCGAAGCTCCAGGAGATCCTCAAGTACCACGTCCTGACCTCGAAGTGGACGACCGACGACATCAAGCTCGTCAAGCAGACCGGCACCGCCCAGGGCAAGGCGGTGAGCTTCGGCGCCTCGGGGGTGATCCTCACCGTGAACGGGGCGAAGGTGATCAAGGCGAACATCGACTGCTCGAACGGCATGGTCCACGCGATCGACGCCGTGCTCCTCCCCCCCCAGTAGGCCCGAGCGCGTGCGGGGGCGGCTCGCCGTCGCGGGGGTCATTCTCGCGACGGCCGCGATCCTCGTCGCCGCGGGTGCCCTCCCCCTCGCCCGGAGCGAGTACCGCCGGCTCGTGCGGGCACGCCAGGCCCTGGTCGGCCATCGCCCAGAGATCCTCGAGGTCATGGAGGAGGGGCTCGCCCTGGAGGTGCCCGCGGGCGTCCACGCGGAAGCGGATCCGGCTTCCTCGCTTGAGGCCCAGACGCTCGCGCAGAATGCACGCGGGAGAGGTGCTCGGCGCCGGGAGAGGGCATGGGTGGGTGGCGGGAGGACGGTCGCGTCCGCCCCGGGGTATAAGATCGGCCCGTGAGTCCCGTCGCGGAGGCCCTGCGGACCGCCTCGCTCTACCGGGGCCTGTCCGAGGAGGACCGCCGTCGTCTCGCCGAGGTGGCCCTCGTCAAGTCGTGGGACAAGGGCGAGACCATCTTCAAGGAAGGGGACGCCTCGGACTTCCTGCTGACCGTCCTCGCCGGCAGGGTCAAGGTCGTCAAGCTCCTGCCCTCGGGCAAGGAGGTGATCCTGGAGATCTTCGGTCCCGGCGATCCCCTCGGCTCGGTCGTCGCCTACGAGGGGAGGCCCTACCCGGCGAGCGCGATCGCCCTCGAGCGCACCTCGTGCCTGCTCGTGCGGCGCGGGCCGTTCTTCGGCCTGCTCGAGAGCCACCCGTCCCTCGTCCGTGGCCTGCTCCTGGCGTTCACCCGGCGGATCGTGGAGCTCGCCCAGCGGATCCCCGAGGTCGCCGGGGGGAGGGTCGAGACCCGCTTCGCCCACCTGTTCCTCAAGCTCGCCGATCGGGTGGGCCGCCTCCGGGGGGCCGCGGTCTTCATCCCGATCGTCCTCAGCCGCCAGGACCTCGCCGACCTGACCGGGACCACGATCGAGACCTGCATCCGCGTGATGAGCCGCTGGGGCAAGGAGGGGGTCGTCGAGACGGAGAAGGACGGCTTCCTCGTCGCCGACCGGGCCGCCCTCGAGAAGCTGACGCTGGGCTGAGCCCGCGCGCCGCCCGCCCGGGAGGGTCGTGGGTCCACCGCGGGACCCAGGTTCGACGCGGCGGCCAGGCCCCTCCCGGTCGTGGGGGGGACTGCCATGAATATTCGGAGCCTGACTCCGAATATTCGGAACACTGTCCCTCCCCCGGGAGACCACCGGTGGAGCCTGAGTTCGAGGTGCAAGCCCCGGGCAACGTCATTGACGCCTCCTCGTCAGGCACGGGATCCAACGGCCGAAAGCCGCCGCGTTCGTGACCCTACCCGGGCGTTGCCCCTCGGGCGGACCAGGGAACGGGACTCCTGGCCGGCCATGAGCCAAGCGGACCATGGCCGGGGCCCCGGCGGCGCGGGACACTGAACCCGACAAAACGATCACCCGGGGGGCGGGCCCCGGACCAGGGCCGCGCCCCCCGGGCCGACCCCGCGCGGAGGGAGCCATGAGCGTGGACGTGAAGGTGGTGCCCCTCGACAAGCCCGAGGACGTGAACGTGATCCTCGGGCAGGCCCATTTCATCAAGACCGTGGAGGACCTCTACGAGGCCCTCGTCGCCGCCGTCCCGGGGATCCGATTCGGCCTCGCGTTCTGCGAGTCCTCCGGGGCGTGCCTCATCAGGTCGGACGGCACCGACGAGGAGATGAAATCGCTCGCGGTGGCGGCGGCCTCCGCGATCGGGGCCGGGCACAGCTTCGTGGTCTTCCTGAAGAACGCCTACCCGGTGAACGTGCTGAACGCGGTGAAGGCCTGCCCGGAGGTGTGCCGGGTCTACTGCGCCACCGCGAACGACCTCGAGGTCGTGGTCGCCCAGACTGCCCAGGGACGGGGGATCCTCGGGGTGATCGACGGGCGCCCGCCGCAGGGGGTCGAGGACGAGGGCGGCGTGAAATGGCGGCGGGAGCTGCTCCAGACCCTCGGCTACAAGCGATGAGGGTCGAGACGTTCCGGGTGGTCCCCGCCCTCCCCGAGAAGCTGCGAGGCCTGCGGGAGCTGGCCTTCAACCTCCTGTGGTCCTGGGACGACGAGCTCCGGGTGGTCTTCAGCCGCCTCGATCGCGAGCTGTGGGACCGCACCTACCAGAACCCGGTGCTGATGCTCGGCCTGGTCTCCCAGGAGCGCCTGCAGGCCCTGTCCGAGGACGACAGCTTCCTCGCCTTCTACGAGCGGGTCCGCGGGCACTTCCGGTCCTACCTCACCGAGCCGACCTTCTGGGACAGGTGCTACCCCGAGCGGCCGCTGGTGGCGTACTTCTCCGCCGAGTTCGGCCTCGCGGAGTGCCTGCCCATCTACTCGGGGGGGCTGGGCGTCCTCGCCGGCCACCACCTGAAGAGCGCGAGCGACCTGGGTTTCCCGGTGGTGGGGGTGGGGCTCCTCTACCAGCAGGGCTACTTCCGCCAGTACCTCACCCGAGACGGCTGGCAGCAGGAGTCGTACCCGATGAACGACTTCTACAACCTGCCCGTGCAGCCGGTGGCGGACGACGAGGGCGGCCCCCTCCGGATCGAGCTGCCCCTGGCGGGGCAGCGGCTCCTCGTGCAGGTGTGGCGGGTGGACGTCGGCCGGCTCCCCCTCTACCTCCTCGACACGAACCTGCCGGAGAACCCGCGGGACCTCCAGGACGTCACCGACCAGCTCTACGGGGGGGACCAGGAGAGGCGGATCCGGCAGGAGATCGTCCTGGGGATCGGCGGGCTGCGCGCCCTCCACGCCCTCGGACTGCGGCCGGCGGTGTGCCACATGAACGAGGGTCACTCGGCCTTCCTGAGCCTCGAGCGCATCCGGACCCTCGTCGCCGAGGAGGGGCTGCTCTTCGCGGAGGCCTTCGAAGCGGCCCGGGCGGGCAGCGTCTTCACCACCCACACCCCGGTCCCCGCCGGATTCGACGTCTTCCCCACCGAGCTGATCGATCGCTACCTCGGCCCCCTGCTCCCCGAGCTCGGGGTGACTCGGGGGGAGCTGCTCGCCCTGGGAAGGCCGGAAGGCGCCCCGGAGTCCGCCGGATTCAACATGGGGGCCCTCGCCCTCCGGACCTCCGCCTTCGCCAACGGGGTGAGCCAGCTCCACGGCCGGGTCTCCCGGGCGCTCCTGCGGCCATACGCCCCGGAGCTCCCGGAGGCCGAGGTGCCGGTCGGACACGTGACCAACGGCGCCCACACCCGGAGCTGCGTCTCCCGGGAGATGGCCGGGCTCTTCGACCGCTACCTGGGCCCGGACTGGTGGCGGCGTCCCGGCGAGGCCGAGACCTGGGAGGGGGTCGACGCGATCCCGGACGAGGAGCTGTGGGGGACCCACGAGCGCCGCCGGCAGCGCCTGGTGGCGTTCGCGCGCAAGCGCCTGATCCGCCAGCTCGAGCAGCGGGGAGCCTCCGCCCGGGACGTCGAGCGGGCCCGCGGCGTCCTCGACACCCGGGCCCTCACCATCGGCTTCGCCCGGCGCTTCGCGACCTACAAGCGGGCCGGCCTCATCCACTCCGACCTCGAGCGGCTCAAGCGGATCCTCCTCGATCCCCAGCGGCCGGTGCAGATCATCTTCGCGGGGAAGGCCCACCCCCGGGACCGCGAAGGGAAGGAGATGCTCAAGGCGGTCGTCGCCCTCTGCCAGGGGGAGGAGCTACGGCGGAGCGTGGTCTTCATCGAGGACTACGACCTGGTGGTGGCCCGCTACCTCGTCCAGGGGGTGGACGTCTGGCTCAACACCCCGCGGCGGGAGATGGAGGCGAGCGGGACGAGCGGCATGAAGGTGCTGCCGAACGGGGGGCTCAACCTGAGCGTCCTCGACGGCTGGTGGTGCGAGGGCTACCGTCCGGAGGTCGGCTGGGCCATCGGGAAGGGGGAGGAGTACGAGGATCCCGCCTACCAGGACGCGGTCGAGTCGAGCGCCCTCTACGAGCTGCTGGAGAGCGACATCGTGCCGCTCTTCTACGGGCGGCAGGCCGACGGCCTGCCCCGGGCCTGGATCGCCCGCATGAAGAAGTCGATGAAGGAGCTCACGCCGGTCTTCAGCACGAACCGCATGCTCTTCGAGTACGGCGAGGGCTATTACCTCCCGGCCGCCCGCTTCTCCCGCGGCTTGGGCGCCGACGGCTTCGCCCGGGCCCGGGCCTTCGCGGCCTGGAAGGCCGCGATCCGGCAGGCCTGGCCGGCGGTGCGCGTCGAGTCGGTCGAGGCGGACACGGCGGCGCGCCGGGTGGGCGAGGGCTTCGAGGCGAGGGCGGTGGTCAACCTGGGCGGGATCGCCCCCGGCGACGTCGCGGTCGAGCTCTTCCACGGCCCCCTCAGCGAGAAGCGGGAGATCACGGACCCGCGGACCGTCCCCATGGAGCACCTCGCGAGCCTCGGGGCGGGCCGGCACCGCTTCCGGGGCACGATGCCCTGCGACCGGAGCGGGATGCAGGGCTACGCGGTCCGGGTGCGGCCGACCCACCCCGACGCGAACAACCTCCTCTCGACCGGGCTCCTGACGTGGCGCTGACCCGCCGGGGAGGGGATCGCCCTCGGGCCGGCGGGCCGTCCGGGTCGGCCGAGGAGGTGGGGGACCCGCAACGCCGGAGATGGGGTAGGCTTCGCTCCAGGGTCGCCGTGGTGGCGGAACCGGGGACGCTCCAGAAAGGAACATCATGAGCGGAGAGCAGACCGAGGGACTCAGCCGTCGCCGGTTCGTGGCCGGCGCGGCGTCCGCGGTGGCGGCGGCCACGATCCTCCCCCGCCACGTCCTCGGGGGAAAGCACTTCGTCGCCCCGAGCGACAAGGTCAACGTCGCCGTCGTCGGCGTCGGCGGCCAGGGGCGGACCAACCTGCGCTCGCTCTTCCAGGAGGACGACTGCCAGGTGATCGCGATCGCCGACCCCTGCGAGGAGTGGGACTTGAGCCCCTACTACTACCGGGGGAAGGCCGGCCGGGGACCCGTCCGGGCGGAGATCGAGGAGACCTACGCGGCGAGGACCCCCAACTACCGCTGCGCGGTCTACGAGGACTTCCGGGTCATGCTGGAGAAGGAGAAGGCGATCGACGCCGTCCTCATCGCCACCCCGGACCACCTCCACGCCTACGTCGCCATCCTCGCGATGAAGGCGGGCAAGCACGTCTACTGCGAGAAGCCCCTGACCCACGACATCTGGGAGGCCCGGACGGTGGCCCGGGTGGCCCGGGAGACGGGGGTCGCGACCCAGATGGGCAACCACGGGCGCTCGGCCGAAGGCCATCGCCAGACCGCCGAGTGGATCTGGGACGGGGCGATCGGGGCGGTCCGGGAGGTGCACTCCTGGGGCTCCGCGGGCGGGTTCGCCCACGGCGCCGGCCGTCCCGAGGGGACGCCGGCCGTGGCCCCCGGCCTCGACTGGGACCTCTGGCTGGGGCCCCGCGCCTGGCGTCCCTACCACCCGGCCTACGCGCCGTTCAACTGGCGGGGGTGGTGGGCCTTCGGCGGGGGGGGCCTCGCCGACGTGGGCGTCCATCACCTGGACCCGGCGTTCAACGCCCTCGGCCTGGACTGCCCGGAGACCGTGGAGGCATCGGGCCCCGGCCTGGACGACGAGGTCTGCTCGACGGGGGTGCTCGCGACTTACCGGTTCGGCCCGCGCGGAGACCGGGGCCCCCTGACGGTGTACTGGTACGATGGCGGCCTGCGTCCGCCCACCCCGTCCCTCGTCGACCCCGACGACCCGCGGCAGCGCCTGGGCGAGGAGCGCAACGGCATCTTCTTCGTCGGGGACAAGGGGATCATCACCTGCGCGGGGTGGTCCGGCATGCCGCGGCTGCTCCCCCTCGAGCGGCACCGCGAGTACGAGCGTCCCCCGAAGACCCTGCCCCGGGTCGAGGGCCATCACGCCGACTGGCTCCAGGCCTGCAAGGGAGGGAAGCCGGCGAGCGGCAACTTCGACTACGCGGCGCGCCTGTGCGAGTTCGTCCTGCTCGGCAACGTGGCCCTGCGCGCGCAGAAGGTCATCCGGTGGGACGGCCCGAACATGAAGGCCACCAACTCGCCGGAGTCGGACCGGTACCTGAAGGGGGAACCCTACCGGGCGGGCTGGGAACTCCCCGTTTGAGGCCGATCCGTCCCGAGGGGATCCTCTTCCTCGCCCTGGCCGGGCTGGCGGCGGCCCTGCGGTTCCCCGCCCTCGCCGCGCGGCCGATGCACGCGGACGAGGCGATCCATGCGGACAAGTTCGGGAGCCTCCTGGAGGGCGGGGGCTACGCCTACGACCCCTCGGAGTACCACGGGCCGACCCTCTACTACCTGACCCTGCTCCCCGCCTGGCTCCAGGGAAGGGGACGCTACGTCGAGATCGACGAGGCCACCCTGCGCGCGGTCCCCGCCGCGCTGGGCACCGCCCTCGTCGCCGCTCACCTCGGGACGCGGGCCTTCCTCGGCCTGTCCGGCGCCGCCGCCGCCGCCCTCCTGGCCGCGATCTCCCCGGCGATGGTCTACTACGGCCGCTACTACATCCACGAGGTCCCGCTCGTCGCCTTCGGCTTCGGCGCGCTGCTCGCGGCGTGCGGTTACCTGCGGCGGCCCGGGGCGGGGTGGGCCCTCCTCGCCGGAGGGTGCGCGGGGCTCATGCTCGCCACCAAGGAGACGGCGCCGCTCGCGCTGGGCTCCCTGGTGGCGGCGCTGGCCGCGACCGGTCTCGCCCCTCCCCGGCCCGGGGAGGCGGCTCCTCCCCGGCCGCTCCCCGGGCGGATCCTCCGCGACGCGCTCCTCGCGCTCCTCGCCGCGACCGTGGTGTCCCTGCTCCTGTTCTCGTCCTTCCTGGGCCGGCCCGGCGGGGTGGTGGACGCGGTGCGGGCCTACGGGTTCTACCTGGAGAGGGCGACCGCCGCCTCCTGGCACATCCACCCCTGGCACTACTACCTGGGCCTGCTCTCCTGGTTCCCCGCGTGGGGGACCCCCGTGTGGACCGAGGGCCTCATCCTCGCCCTCGCGGTCGTGGGCGGCGCTTCGGGCTGGGTGGGGTGGGCGGTCCCCGGGCTGGATCCGCGGGTCCTGCGCTTCCTCGGCCTCTACACGCTGCTCCTGCTCGTCGTCTACTCCGCCATCCCCTACAAGACCCCGTGGTGCCTGCTCGGGTTCCTCCACGGGATGATCCTGCTCGCGGGGGCGGGCGCGGTCGTCCTCGTGCGCTCGGCCCGCCGCCGCGCCACGCGGGCGCTCGTCGGCGTGCTCCTCGCCGCCGCCGCCGCCCACCTCGGCTGGCAGTCCTACTCGGGGAGCTTCCCCTTCGCCGCCGATCCCCGCAACCCGTACGTCTACGCCCACACCGGGACCGACGTGTTCGCGGTGGTCGAGCGCCTGGAGGACCTGGCGCGGGCCCATCCCGCGGGACCGGCCATGCCGCTGCAGGTCGTCAGCGGGGAGAACCTCTGGCCCCTCCCCTGGTACCTGCGAGGCTTCACCCGCGTCGAGTGGTGGACCGGCGTCTCCGAGGAGGCGAGGAGCGCTCCCGTGGTCGTCATCACCCCCGACATGGAGCCGGCCCTCGTCCGGAAGCTCTACGACCTGCCCCCGCCGGGCGAGCGGGAGCTGTACGTGGGCATCTTCGATCGGGTGGTCGAGCTGCGCCCGGGACTCGAGCTGCGCGGCTACGCGGCGGGCGGCCTGTGGGAGGACTACCGCCGGGGAGAGCCCGCTCCCCCCGCTCCCGCTCCTCCGGAGGCTTCGCGGTGAAAGGGGAGGGCCCGGCCGGGGCGACCGTCGGTCTCGCCGAGGCCGGCGACGTCCATCTCTTCTCCCACGAGGCGATGGCTACGGTCTTCGAGGTGCGGTGCGCCCATCCCGACCGCGCCTACGCCCGCCAGGGGGCCCATGCCGCCTTCGGCCTCCTCGACCGGCTGGAGCAGGAGCTGAGCCGCTTCGTCGCCAACAGCGACGTCGCCCGCATCAACGACCTCTCCGCGGGGCGAGGGACGCGGGTGAGCCCCTCGACGATGGAATGCCTGGTGATCGCCCGGCACGTCTTCGAGCTGACCGGGGGGGCCTTCGACGTCTCCCTCGGCTCCGGTCTGGACCGCCTCGAGCTGGACGAGGACGCCCTCGCCGTCCGCGCCGGGGCGGACGGCGTCCGCCTCGACCTCGGGGGCATCGGCAAGGGGTACGCGATCGACCGGGCGGCGGAGCTCCTCGAGGAGTGGGGGCTCGAGCGGTCGCTCGTCCACGGAGGGTTCAGCTCGGTCCTGGCCCTGGACCCGCCCCCCGAGCGGGAGGGATGGCCCCTCACGATGAGCGCGCCCGGCCCCGGGGCCCCGGGGCCCCTCCTGTGGATCGTGGCGCGCCAGCGGGCGCTCGGCGCCTCGGGGACCCGCAAGGGAGACCACATCCTCGACCCCGGCACGGGACGGCGAGCGGCGGACGGCGCGGTCTGGGTCTCGGTCCCGCGGGGCCCCGAGGAGGGACCGTCGGCGGCCGCGGTGGCCGACGCGCTCTCGACCGCCTTCATGGTCCTTGCTCCGGAGCGCGCCCGGGACCTCTGCCGGCGGAACCCGGGGCTGGAGGCCTGGAGGCTGCAAGAACCGGTGGGCCAGGAGGGGCCGGCCACCCTCGTCCACCTCGGGACCGCCGTGGCCGGGGGGGTGAGCGGGGGCGCCCCCAATGGATGAATCAAGTGGCTCTCGCCCCCGGGAGCCAGGAAGGGAATAATGACCCGCATGAAGCGAGCGAGCGAACTCCTCCAAATCGCCGTCCCCCGCCCGGTCCGGCTCGCCGGCCTCGTGGCCGGGGCCCTCCTCGCGGTCGGGCTCCCCGGCGCCCTGCCCGCCCCGGCCCCCGCCCCGCCCCCGGCCGAGGGCGGCAAGCTGGTCCCGATCCCGATCCAGCTCCCGAAGCCGATGTTCGAGGGGACCCCCCAGAACGTCAAGGTCCCCAACCTGCAGAAGCCCCTCGGCCGTCCGCGCGACCCCTTCCTCGCCCCCGCCGGGGTCACGAACGTCGGCAAGGGCAAGCCCGTCACGAGCAGCGACATGGAGCCGATCATCGGCGAGATCGACCAGGTCACCGACGGGGACAAGAAGGGGGCGGACGGGAGCTACGTGGAGCTGGGGCCGCTCCAGCAGCACGTCACGATCGACCTCGGCGCGACCCACGAGGTGTTCGCGGTGCTCTTCTGGCACTTCCACAAGACGCCCCGCGTCTACTTCGACGTGGTCGTGCAGCTCGCCGACGACGCCGCGTTCACCAAGAACGTCCGCACCGTGTTCAACAACGACCACGACAACAGCTCGGGGATGGGCGTGGGCGGGGAGATGCACTACGTGGAGACGGCGGAGGGCCGGCTCGTGGACGCCCGGGGCCACCGGGCCCGCTACGTCCGGCTGCACAGCCGGGGCAACAACGCGAACGAGCTGAACCACTACGTGGAGGTCGAGGTCTTCGGCCGCCCGGCCAAGTAGGAGGCGAGCGATGGCAGGCGAGGACGAGAAGGCCGGCGAGCCCGGTCCCGGCAAGGCCGCGAGGAGGCTCGACCGGCGGGACGTGCTCCGGGGGCTGTCGACCGTCCCCGCCCTCGGGCTCTTCGGCTACGCCTGGGGGAGGCAGCGCTCGTACGAGCGGGCGCAGATGGCGGCCGCGGAGGCGGCCCGGCCCGCCCCCCCCGCCGATCTCCAGGAGATCGACGTGGCCCTCGTGGGGGCGGGGGCCCAGGGGCAGGTTCTGCTCGACGCGATGCTCCGCATCCCCGGCCTCCGCTTCCGCGCGGTGTGCGACATCTGGACGGAGTACAACCAGAAGCGGGCGGTGAACATCCTCCGGAAGTACAAGTTCGACGTCAACGGCTACGTGGACTACCGCGAGATGCTCGACCGGGAGAAGGATCTCGACGCGGTCGTCATCGCCACCCCCGACTTCTGCCACGCCCCCCAGACGGTGGACTGCCTCCGGGCGGGCAAGCACGTCTACTGCGAGAAGGAGATGTCGAACACCCTCGAGGGGGCCCGCCACATGGTGGAGGCCGCCCGCGAGACCGGGAAGCTCCTCCAGATCGGGCACCAGCGGCGCAGCAACCCGCGCTACCTCCACTGCCACGAGAGGCTGCTCGGGGAGGCCCGGCTCCTCGGGCGGATCGTGACCGTCAACGGCCAGTGGAACCGCGCGGTGGCCCCCGACCTCGGCTGGCCGGAGCGCTACACGATCCCGGACGACCGGCTCCGGCAGTTCGGCTTCCGGTCCATGGAGCAGTTCCGCAACTGGCGCTGGTACCGGGGCCTCGGGGGCGGCCCGATCGTGGACCTCGGATCGCACCAGATCGACATCTACAACTGGTTCCTCGGGACCCCCCCGTCCCACGTGATGGCGAGCGGCGGCCTCGACTACCACGACCCGAAGGGCCACGAGTGGTACGACACCGTGATGGCCATCTACGAGTACGAGACGGCCGACGGGCCGGTGCGGGCCTACTACCAGACCCAGACCACCAACGGCAGCCAGGGCTACTTCGAGAACTTCATGGGGGACCGGGGCACCCTGCTCATCTCCGAGTCGGAGACGAACTACCCGGGCCTCCTCTACCGCGACCCCAACGCCCCGGCCTGGGACGAGTGGATCCGCCGGGGCTGGGTGTCGGCGCCCCGGGTGGTCGAGAAGGAGGCGGAGGAGGGGGCGTCGTCGGTGGTGGACGTGCGGGAGTCGGTGTCCCCCGACCAGCACCGCGTGCCCGTCGTCCTCCGCGATCCCTACCACCAGCCGCACCTCGAGAACTTCTTCGACGCGGTCCGCGGCGGGGGGAAGCTCAACTGCCCGGCCGAGGTCGGCTACGAGTCGGCGGTCACGGTGCTGAAGGTCAACGAGGCGATCGACGCGAGGCAGCGGCTGTCGTTCCGGCCGGAGGACTTCAGGGTTTGAGCCGCCGTCCCGGGGGCCGCCGTGGGGCGTGGGGACCCGGGACGCGCCGCCGAGGAGCGAGGGGCGATGGACAGGAATGACGGGAGGCTCTCCCGCGGGCAGATGGCCGCGGTGGTTGCCCTGCGGGTCCTCATCGGCTGGCACTTCCTCTACGAGGGCCTCGTCAAGCTGACCGCGGCCGAGTGGTCGGCCGCGGGCTACCTCCAGCAGGCGCGGGGGCCGCTCGCCGGCCTCTTCAAGTGGATGGCCGCCCAGCCGGACGTGCTCTCGGCGGTGAACCAGGCGAACATGTGGGGGCTCACCGCCATCGGGCTCGGGCTCGTCCTCGGCTGCTTCACCCGCCTGGCGAGCGGGGCGGGGATCCTCATGATCCTGCTCTTCTACCTGTGCAATCCCCCCTTCGTGGGCTACTTCTACTCGATCCCCACCGAGGGGAGCTACCTGATCGTGAACAAGAACCTGGTGGAGCTGGCCGCGCTCGCCGTCGTCCTCGTGACGGGGAGCGGCCGGGCCGCCGGGCTGGACCGGATCATCCACGGCCTCGTCCGGGGCCGGGACCGCCTCGCCGAGGCATGAACCCGCCGGGCGAGCCGTGCTCGCCCGGGGGAGAGGGAGAAGCCATGAAAGACGAGACGACGGACCAGACGAGCGGGATCACCCGGCGGGAGGCCATCAAGACCGCCTCGCTCGCCTCGCTCGCGGGAGTCTTCTCGGCGACGGGCGGGGTCTTCGCCGCCCAGGCGTCCGAGAGGCTCCGGGTGGGGGTCATCGGCTGCGGGGGCCGGGGCACCGGCGCCGCCGTCAACTGCGTGGACGCCTCCCCCGACGTGGTGATCGCCGCCCTCGGCGACGTGTTTCCCGACCAGCTGGAGTGGTCGCTCGGGAAGCTCCGGGAGAAGGTCGCCGCCGAGCGCCTGGCCGTGACCCCCGAGACCTGCTTCACCGGCTTCGACGCGTACCGGAAGGTCCTGGCCGCGGGGGTGGACCTGGTGATCCTCGCCGCCCCGCCCTTCTTCCGCCCGGCCCACCTCGCGGCGGCGATCGAGGCCGGCAAGCACGTCTTCACCGAGAAGCCGGTGGCGGTCGACCCCGCGGGCGCGCGCTCGGTGATCGCGACCTCGGAGCTCGCCGGAAGCAAGGGGCTCGCCCTCGTCGCGGGCACCCAGCGCCGGCACCAGGCCCACTACCTGGAGATCATGAAGCGGGTGCGGGGGGGCGACCTCGGCGAGCTGGTGGCCGGCCAGTGCTACTGGAACATGGGGGCGCTCTGGGTCGAGCGGGCCGCCAAGAACTGGGACGACCGCACGGCCAAGCGGTGGTCGGACATGGAGTGGCAGATCCGCAACTGGCTCTTCACGGACTGGTGCTCGGGCGACCATATCGTCGAGCAGCACGTCCACAACCTCGACGTCATGAACTGGGCCTTCGGCGCCCACCCCGTGAAGTGCGTGGGCATGGGGGGCCGGGCCGCGCGGACCGAGCCGATGTACGGCAACGTCTGGGACCACTTCGCGGTGGAGTACGAGTACCCGAACGGGGCCCGCGTCCTCAGCATGTGCCGGCAGACCGGGGGGGCGGCCGAGAACGTCTCCGAGCGCGTCGTCGGCGCGAGCGGCTTCTCCTACACGGACAGCGCGGACGCCTACATCAAGGGGGCGAAGCCCTGGGAGAACGAGCAGGCCTCGCCCAACCCCTACGTGCAGGAGCACGTCGACCTGATCGCGAGCATCAAGGCGGGGAAGCCCCTGAACGAGGGCCGGCAGGTCGCGGAGAGCACCCTCACCGCGATCATGGGGCGGATGAGCGCCTACACCGGCCGCGCGTTGAGCTGGGACTGGGTGATGAACGCCTCGAAGCTCGACCTCGCCCCCCCGCGCATGGAGTTCGGGGAGCTGCCGCCCCTCGAGGTCGCGGTCCCCGGCAAGACCCCGCTCGTCTGAAGAGCAGCCCGGCCCCGGCGCCGGACGCCTCGCTGACCCGTTGCCCCGGCGGCCGGGCCCCCATGGAGGGGACCCGCCCCGCTCGGGGTACGATGACCTGGCCCCGACCGGCGCCGGGGGGGCGGAGGAGCGATGTTCGACCTGCGGGCCGTCCGGGCCCAGTTCCCGATCGTCCACCAGCGCTTCCGGGTCGAGGGACGGGAGGAGCCCCAGCCGCTCGTCTACCTCGACCACGGGGCGAGCACCCATCCCCCCGCCCCCGTCCTCGACGCCTACCGCGACTTCCTCGAGCACTCCTACTCGAACGTGCACCGGGGCCGGCACTACCTCTCGGAGATCGCCACCGAGCACTTCGAGCACGTGTACACCGAAATCGGGCGCTTCCTCGGGGCGAAGGGCGACGCGAGCACGGTGGTCCTCCTCTCCAACACCACCCAGGCCCTCGACCTCGCGGCCCACGTGATGGCCGAGGTCCCCGGGGTCACCCTCGTCTCCCTGATGGAGCACCACTCGAACGACCTGCCCCACCGGCGGCAGGGGCCGGTGGTGCACTTCGGGGTGCGGGAGGACGGCACCCTCGACGAGGAGGACCTCGCCCGGAAGCTGGCGCTTCACCGGGTGAAGCTCGTGGCGGTCACCGGGGCCTCGAACGTGACCGGCTTCCTCCCCGACGTCCACCGGCTGGCCCGGATGGCCCACGCCCACGGGGCGCGGATCCTCGTGGACGCGGCCCAGGTCCTCGCCCACGCCCCGATCGACGTGCGCCCCGCGGGCGACCCCGAGCACCTGGACTTCGTGGCCGCGGCCGGGCACAAGGCCTACGCGCCCTTCGGCTCCTCGTTCCTCTTCGCCCCCCGCGACCTGTGCGACGCCGCCCCCCCCTACGTCCCCGCCGGGGGTACGGTGGTGTGGGTGACCGAAGACGAGGCGGTCTACCGAAAGTCCCCCGACCGCCACGAGGGGGGGACCCCGAACATCGCGGGGGCGATCGCCCTCGGGGCCTCCCTCCGCTTCCTGCGGGCGGCGGGGCTCCCCGCGATCCGCGAGCACGAGCGGGAGCTGACCCGGCGGGCGATGGCCGGGCTGGCCACGATCGAGGGGGTGCGCGTCCTCGGCCATCCCGATCCCGACCGCCGGCTCGGGGTGCTCGCCTTCACCGTCCTCGGCCTTCCCCACGAGCTGGTGGCCACCATCCTCAACCGGGAGGCGGCGATCGCGGTACGCAACGGCTGCTTCTGCGCCCACCCCTACCTGCACCGCCTCCTCGGCCTCACCGACACCACCGACCTCCGCCGCCGGCTCGAGGCGGGGGAGGAGGTGGCCCTGCCCGGGGCCGTCCGCCCCACCCTCGGGATCTACAACACGGAAGAGGAAGTAGACGAGCTGCTGCGGATGGTCCGGCTCATCGCCGAGCGTCGCTGGATCGGGGAGTACGGGTCTCTCGTCTCCCCCGCGGCGTGCAACGAGCTGTAGGTCGCCCCCAGCGATTCCCCGGGGCCGCGGGGGAAGCCCGGCCGGTCGTCGTCCTTTCCCACTCAGTCCGTCGCCAATCCCAGCACCCGTCCCCCCGGTCCCCCAAGTCCCGCCGGTCCCGACCCG
>Ga0268386_10001882_pt1 | contig 14647 bp, 9 predicted proteins | sample RVTome_15_FD_200260 | JGI IMG/M metagenome (GOLD analysis project Ga0268386, IMG submission 200260) | Soil microbial communities from uranium-contaminated site in the Upper Colorado River Basin, Wyoming, United States - RVT150D86... ...
GGTCGAGCTCGTCAACGGCCGGACGCTCGAGCTCGAGAACTCGGCCGACGTCGGCAAGGGCAACGCCGGCATCCTGGTGCTAGCCAAGGACAAGCGCCCGGCCTACGTCCCGTGGGAGGAGGTCGAGCGCATCTCGTTCGGACGGAAAGGAGACACGCCTTGAGGATCCCCCTGGCCGGGTCGGAGCCGGTCCATCCTCCCGGAGACACGCCGCTGGGCGGCATGGGTCCCGAGCCGGTCCTCGTCACCTTGGTGCTGAGGAGCCGCACGTTGCCCGCGGAGCACCCGGTGGCGGCGAAGCTCGCCGAGATCGATCGGGCGCCGCTCCCGCACCGCGCGCCGCAACTGACCGATGAGGAGCTCGAAGAGTCGCTGGCGCCGGACGACCGGGACCTCTCGCGGGTGCTGGCGTTCTGCCGCCGGCATCGCCTCGCGGTCGAGGAGGTCTCCCGGCCCCGCCACCACGTCGTCGTGTCGATGACGGCCGAGAGCGCGAAGCGGACCTTCGGCGTCGAGCTCGAGCGCTTCGAGCACGCGGGGGTCCTCTACCGCTCCCACCGCGGCGAGCTGCTGCTGCCGGAGGAGCTGCACGACGCGGTCGTCGCGGTCCTGGGGCTCGACCAGGCGCCCGCCAGCCGATGGCAGGGCTCGGCGGCGAAGGGCGCCGTCGACTTCACGGTCCCCGAGCTGGCGCGCTACTACGGCTTCCCGGCCGGCGCGACCGGACGCGGGCGGCGGATCGCGATCCTCTGCTTCGGCGGCGGCTTCCACCGCTCGGACCTCGAGGCCTACTCGCGCACGGTGGCGAGCATCGACCCCGCCCTGGTGAGCTGGCACGGGGCCTCGGACGGCGCGGCCAACGACCCGATGGAGTACGGCGCCCTCCACCGGGCCATGAAGGCCTTCAACGCCGGGGAGCTGGCGGAGCTCCCGCCGCGGGAGGCGGAGGCAGCGCAGATCACCTTCGAGACGACCATGGACATCGAGATCGCGGCCGCGGCCGCTCCCGGAGCGGCGATCGACGTGATCTTCGCCCCCAACACCGTGGCGGGCTATCGGGACGCCGTCCACGCGGCGCTGGGTCTGCTCGCGAGCTATCCGCACCGGCCGGACGTCGTCTCCTGTAGCTGGGCCAACTCGGAGCCCGCCTGGACCGTTCCTGCGCTGGAGGTCCTCGATCGGGCGCTGCGACCCGCCCCCCATCGGGGCCTCACCTTCTGCTGGGCCTCGGGGGACGCCGGGTCCTATGGCGCCGCGAAGCCCGCCGCGTCCGCTCCGCAAGTCGCGAGCGTCGGCTTCCCCCCCTCGTCGCCGTTCGCCCTGGGGTGCGGCGGCACCACGCTGCGGCTCACGGCCACGGGCGGGATCGCCGGCGAGACGGCCTGGAACAGCGACGACTCCCAGTCGGGTCCCCAGGCGACGGGCGGCGGCGTCAGCGGCTTCGCCGAGCTGCCGGGCTATCAGGCAAAGGCCGGCGTGCCCGCCCTGGGCGAGCTGTCACCGGCTCCCTGGATCTGGAAGGGTCGCGAGACCGGCGCCGACTCCCGGGGCCGCGGGGTTCCCGACGTGGCCGCGAACGCGGACTTCGTGGGCGGCTACCGCATCCTGGTCGGGGGCCTGCGATCGACCGGCTGGGGTACCAGCGCGGCGGCCCCGCTCTGGGCGGGGCTCATCGCGTGCCTGGGTGAGCGGCTCGGCGGTCCCCCCGGCTGGCTCAACCGGTTCCTCTACACCCCCGCCGCTCGCGCGACCTTCCGCGACGTCACCGAGGGGAACAACGACCTCTCCGGCGGCGTGGTCACCCGCTACGACGCCGGCCCCGGCTGGGACGCCTGCACGGGCCTCGGAGCGCCCGACGGCGAGAAGCTGCTCCAGGTGCTCGTCGAGCTCGATAGCGAGGACGCGGGTCGCGGCCGCCTCAGGACGCCCCGGGGGCCCACGGCCCGCGCTCCGGGTTGAACAGGCGATCCCGGAGCGCCCTGGCCAGGGCCAGCTCCGCGCGGTAGTCGGCGAAGGCGGCCCACGGGTAGGGGCCGTCGCCGGCGGCCCGGCGCAGCTCCTCCCAGGTGTCGTAGCCGTGCTCGCCCGCGATCTCCCGTTCGGCGAGGTGGCGCGCCGTCGCGTCGGCGGCGAGGTCCAGCTCGCGCGCCCGGGCGGCCGCCTCGCGGATCGCCCGCCAGCGGAACAGCTCGGCGTCGAGCTCGCCTTCGATCTCGAGCTCCGCCCAGATCCGCTCGGCGAGCTCCCCCTCGTCGGCCGTCGCCTCGCGCCAGAGGTCGAAGAGCACCAGCCGCAGGGCCGCCGCCCGCAGGCGGGCCGGCTCCGGGCCGCCGGCGTCTCGGCCCGCCGGCTCGGCGCCGGCGAGGACCGAGGCGGCGACCGCCTTGTCCCGGAGCCGCTCCTCCATGGGTCTCCCGGACGACGCCAGCCCCACCGCGGCGAGGTATCGATGGCAGCGCCCGCTCACGAGCAGCCACCGGGCGAGAGCCAGCCGGACCTCCTCCGGCCGGGCGCCCGCCAGGGCGTCGTGGCCGCGCTCGCGGTCCCGTTCGGGGTCCCCGAGCGGCCCCCTTCCGCGGCGAGGCCTGCACCCCAGCGCCGGTTCCTCGGCTAGCCAGCCGGCAAGGCGGCGAAGCGCCCGCGTCGCGTCGAGCCGCTTGAGGTCGAGGGCCTCGAGATAGGCCCGCAGGTCGCGGGGGTGGCCGCCGGTGGCCGCCAGCACGGCCGGCCAGGTGCGCTCGGCGTAGTAGAGCGAGGTCGCGGCCTCGGTCAGGCGCTCCGCCTCGTCCCGCTCCAGGCGTCCCGCGCGGACCGCTCGCGACAGCGCGTAGCGGATGTTGATCAGCGCCACCGAGAGCGGCCGGTCGCCGTGCTCCGGGTCGAAGACCACGGCCACCTCGTCGTCGGAGCCGAGGCTCCCCCGGCGGAACAAGCGGTAGATCGATCCCACGCCGCGCATCCCCGCCGGCCAGCACTCGGCCGCGCGCAACGCCCCCAGGCTCGCGGCTCCAATCAGCAGGGCGCCGTCCTCGATCACGTCGACGATCTCCCGGGGCGGCACCGCCAGCTCCTGGAAGAACACGCCGTCGATGAGCACGAACACGGAGCCGCCGGCTTCGCGCTCGCGATAGAGATCGCCGCGGCGGACCGGCCGCCGGAGATCGCACGCGGGGAGGATCGCCGCGGCCTCCCGGCGAGGAAGGCTCGGGCCCAGGTAGACGATCGGCCGGCGGGCTCGTTCCGGGCTCACGGCTAGAGGAGGTGTCGCAGACAGCGCCAGCCGACGCGCCGGCGGTTGACTCGAAACGACGCGAGGCCCGGCACCCGGACCCGCACGACCGGGATCTCGAGGTCCGGCCGGGTGAGGTCGAAGACCAGGACCCGCTCGAGCCCGGCCCGCCGCAGCCGGTCGAGCAGGAAGCGCAGGTCGGCGTGGAGGTCGTCGCTGGCGAACGATGGGGTGCGGGCGAAGGGGGCGCGCGCGCGGGGCTCCAGCGCCCGCAGCTCCTGGCGCCGGCTGGCCCGGCGGCGGCCGCTCGGCTGCTCGTTGTAGGAGTCCCTCGCCCCCTGGATCACCCCCAGGCGCGACTGGAACGCCTCGGTGACCGCTCGCAGGACCGCCGCCCCGGCGTCGGGTGCCGTACCCCAGCCCTGGAACCACCGGGCGACCGGCCCGCGCGGCGACGGGAAGCGCGGGTCGAGGAGGCGGGCCCGGAAGGTGGCCACCTCGACGTCTCCGGTCACGTCCTGGACGACGACGGCGTGCCCCGCGGACCGCAGCCTCTCGATCCACCGCGCCGGCGCCTCCGGCAGCGTCGCGGGCTCCACCTCGGGCGCGGCCCCGTCTCCGTCGCCGGGCTCCCCGAAGAGCTCGGTGAACAGGAGCTGGCTCTGGACGTCGCGCTCGATCACCTCGCACAGGCCGTGGACGACCGCCTCGAGCCGCGTGTTGCCCGCCGCCAGCCCGTTGGTGTCCACCTCCCGCAGGACGCCTTCGGACGGCGGGCTCACCACCAGGTCGGCCGGCAGGAGGACCCGCTCACCCGCGAGCAGGTCGAAGCCTTCGAGCCAGTGGAGCTCGCTTTCCGGATCGTAAGAGGAGTCGCCCGGCAGCTCGAGGGAGCGCGGGTCGATCGCGGTCGGCTCCGCGCGCCGGCCGAGGCGCGCGAAGCTGCCCCGCACCGGCAGGCCGGGCGACCGCTCGGCCGAGGTCCGCTCGATCGCCTCCATCACGGCGCTCACCCGCGCGGCGACGGCGTCCGCGCCCTTGCCCATGTGGGTCGTGAGGTCCCGGGCCAGCGGGGTGACGGCGGCGAAGACCGGCAGCCTCAGCGGATCGAGAGGCGTGAGGTCGCTGACCCGCGAGACGGGCACGCGGGCGAGCAGGCCCTCGAGGCGCGCCGCGGTGACCTCGGCCGGCACCACCCGGCCGGCGAGGCCTCTCGGCTTCGGGCTCGGCCCGAAGCGCCACGGGTCGCCTTGAGTTCCGCGCATCGTCGTGGTACTCTAGCCTCCGTACCCACTGGAATGAGCTCGGAACCGCCCGAAGCGCCCTCGGGCACGGAAACCTCGAGGAGGGGATCATGGCTGAGAAGGCTACGCACGTGGAGCGCCTCAAGGAGGCCGGTCTGCTGCACAAGAAGACCAAGTTGTCGAAGGAATGGCAGGAGAAGATCAACCTCCTCTCGAAGTCGGACGTCGACGCTCTGATGCGGGTCGGGGAGAAGCTCGGCATGAAGCAGAAGGGCATGCTCGAGCCCGGCGTCGCCGAGTGCGGCTTCTGACCTGTGATGCGCGAAGCCAGGGTGAGTGAGCGCCTCGATACCGCCGTCCGCCTGGCCGGCCACCGGCAGCGGGTCGCCAAGGAGAGGTACTGGAGCCACCCGGAGGCTGCCAGGCTCTACCCGACGCTCCTGTTCCGGATGCACTGCATGGCGCGGGCGAGCGTCCACCTCATGGAGAGCGCCGCCGAGCGGCTCGAGCGGCGGATCGACTCCGAGCCGATCGCGCGCGGCGTCGTCGAGTACCTGAGAGGCCTCATCCCGGAGGAGACCGGTCACGACGACTGGCTCCTGAAGTCCCTGGAAGCCCTGGGCGTGAGCCGGGAGGAGGTCTGGGCGCGCACCCCGCCGCCGGTCCTGGCCTCGATGGTGGGCCAGCAGTACTACTGGATCTTCCATCATCACCCGGTGGCGCTGCTCGGCTTCATCAAGGTGGTCGAGCTCGACCCCTCCTCCGCCGAGGACATCCGGCAGGTGGTCGCGGCCACCGGACTCCCGCGCGGCGCCTTCCGCTACCACCTCGGGCACACCAAGCTGGAGCTCAAGCACAACGACGACCTCGACCGCGCGCTCGACGCCCTGCCGCTCACCCCCGAGCACTCCTCGCTGATCGTCCTCAGCGCGGTCCGCACCATCGAGGCGATCGCCGACTCGACCGAAGAGGTGCTCGACCGCTACGACCGGCTGGGCGAGGCCGAGTTCCTCTACGGCCCTGCCTCCGAGGCGGCCGTGGCGGCGATCGCCTGAGGCCTCGCCGTCAGCCCGCGTCGACGACCTCGTCGAAGACCCCCAGCTCCCGGCACAGCTCCTCGTTCTCGGGCGCCGCGGGACCGTGTGCGGGGGAGACGCACTGCTGGTAGTGGAAGAAGTCGTGCGGGTCGTACTTTTGCTTGATCCTCAGCAAGCAGGGGAAGTACTGGGCCCAGTAGGCGGAGCGGAACCTGATCTCCGTCCGGTTCGGGTAGTTCTGGTAGCTCTGATCGTTCGACATGGATTGTACGTGACCCACCATCAGCGACTCGAGCCACTCCTCGGCCGCCGGCCGCTCGTCGTCCGTCCCCCAGTAGGAGCCGGCCCAGAGGTCCATGTCGGCGTCCCGGTGCATGAAGGCGTTGGCGCCCGCCGGGACCGCGTTGATGGCGCCGCCGTAGGGCTCGATGCAGATGAAGTCTCCGAGGTTGGGCGCCTGCTGGAAGAGCTCGCAGAGGGTCTTCCATTCGCCGAGAGTGACCAGGTCCGAGATGATGGCGGAGCGGACGACGTCGCTCGTATCCCGGGGGTCGGGCACGGGGTAGGGCTTCTCGATGACCTCGTGGTTGAGCCTCAGGTACGAGGCGACCTGGTCGATCTGGAGCTCCGGGTCGCCGATCGCGAACAGCGGCTCGATCGCCGCCAGGCCCTCCTCGCGCGGGCCGTCGTACATGCCGAAGACGACCAACGCCGGGGTGGTCCCCTTGCCGTCCGGGCGGGTGTCCGTGGTCAGCCCGGCGAGGTACCCCAGCTTGGGAGGTCCGGTCTTGGTGAAGCTCCGCTGCAGCTCCTGGAGCACCGCCGGCGCCAGGTCCATGCCCCACTGCAGCCGGAACCCCCACAGGTCGCCCAGCTCATGGAGCGCGTAGGTGACTCCCAGAAGGACCCCGAAGTTGTTGCCGGTGCCGCCGCGCATCGCCCAGAAGAGGTCGCGGTTGCGGGTCGGGTCGGCGATCACGGTCCGGCCGTCCGCCAGCATCACCCGCATTGCGAGGACGTTGTCGCAGTTCATGCCGAACCGCCGCGAGGTGAAGCCGTAGCCTCCGCCCTGGACGAAGCCCCCGACGGCGACGGTGCCGCAGGTGCCCCCGGGGACGTGGAGACGGTGGAAGTCCAGGACGGCGTCGATCTTCTCCCAGCGGGCGCCCGGTCCCACCACCAGTCGCTTGCGGCCGGGGTCGACGTGAACGTCGTTCATGCGGCTGAGGTCGACCACCATGCCGTCGCAGATCGAGTAGCCGGCGTAGCTGTGCCCGCCGGAGCGGCAGGTCACGGGCAGCGACTCCGCGCCCAGCTCCCTTCGCCACTCCGTCGCCCACCTGAGGCACAGGCGCACGTCGTTCTCGACCTCGCAGTACGCGATGATCTTCGGATAGGCCTGGAAGGCGGTGTTGAAGATCTGTCGCGCCTCATCGTAGTCGGGGTCCCCGGGCAGGACGACGGTCCCGAAGAGGGCCTCCTCGAGGGCGGGCAGGCTTACCGGATCGAGCCCCACCTCCGCGAAGGCCGAGGCGCGCAGGCCCTGCCAGCGAGCGATCTTCTCCTTCTTCTCCAGCACGCGCGGACTGGGCTTGTACACGACGTCCTCCTTTCAAGACCCCCGGCGATCCCCGGGAGCCCTGCGGGCACGGCACGAGCTGCTGCGTTGGCCGGAAGCTATGCGAACTCCCGGCGCAGTGTCAATGCGGCCCGGGCGGGCTGCCGGTCGGCCGAGATGGGGGCTCGTTACGGCGCGCCGGCGGTGCTAGTCTCCGGGGCCGACCACGCGCAATCCGGCTGGTTTCAGGCAAGAGCGATGGGTTCCCCGGCATGAGATGCACGGCCTGCGGCCTCGAGATCGCGGACGGGGCTGAGCTCTGCGGCGGTTGTGGAGCGGCCCGCGACGGCTCCTGCCCGCAGTGCGGCTTCGCCAATCCGCCGGGCTTCAAGTTCTGCGGCCAGTGCGGCGGGGCGCTTCGGCGGGAGGAGCCCGCCGCCCCGCCGGCCCCCGCGGGCGCCCAGGGTCCCGACCTCGAGGCGGAGCGCCGGCACATCACGGTCGTCTTCTGCGACCTGGTCGAGTCGACGAACCTCTCGGCCAGCCTCGACCCGGAAGAACTCCGGGAGATCGTGCACCAGTACCAGTCTGCCTGCGTCGAGGTGGTCGAGCGTTTCGACGGCTACGTCGCCCAGTACCTGGGGGACGGCCTGCTGATCTACTTCGGCTATCCGAGCGCCCACGAGGACGACGCCCGCCGCGCGGTGCACGCCGGCCTCGGGTTCGTCGAGGCCATGGTCTCCCTCAACCGGACGCTACGGGAGAGGCACGGCGTGCGCCTGGCGATCCGGGTCGGCATCCACACGGGGATGGTGGTGACGGGAGGGGTGGGCGCCGGCCAGAGGACCGAGAGGCTCGCCCTCGGGCAGACGCCGAACGTGGCCGCCCGCCTGCAGGCCCTCGCCGCGCCCGACACCGTCCTGCTGAGCGCCGCGACCCACGAGCTCGCAGGGCGCTTCTTCGAGTGCCAGCCCCTGGGGCCGAAGGAGCTCAAGGGGATCTCGGAGCCGGTCGAGGTCTTCCGGGCCGTGCGCGCCCGGGACCGCCGGGCGCAGAAGGACCGGGAGGAGCCGCCCCCGGTGGGAAGGGACCAGGAGCTCGCGCTGCTGCGCGCCGCCTTCGACGACGCCCGCGAAGGCCGAGGGCGGGTGGTGCTGCTCTCCGGGGAGGCCGGCATCGGCAAGTCGCGGGTGGTGCTCCACCTGCGGCGGAGCCTTCCCCCGGAGCACTCCTGGCAGGTCTGCCAGGGATCGTCCTTCGGCCGCGGCAGCGCCTTCCAGCCGGTGCTCGAGCTGATCGCGGAGCGGAGCGGTTTCAGGCACCACGACCCTCCGGAGCTGCGGCTGGAGAAGCTCGAGCGGTTCCTCGAGGACCGGGGCCTGGCTCTCCCCGAGGCCGTCCCCCTGCTGGCGGCCGCGCTCTCGATGTCCCTCGGGGACCGCTACCAGGCCCCGGGCGGGACCCCGCAGCTCCTGAAGCAGAAAACCCTCGATGTCCTGCTCGGGATCCTGTTGCCCGCGCCGGGGGCGCCCCCGGCTGTCCTCGTGTTCGAGGACCTCCACTGGTTCGATCCCTCGACGCTCGAGCTGCTCGACCGGCTGGTCGAGCGCGCGTCCGAGCGCCGGATGCTCGCCCTGCTGACCTTCCGGCCGGACTTCAGCCCGCCCTGGGAGGCGAAGCCGCACCTGCGGACCCTCGAGCTTAGCCGTCTCGGCGAACGGCAGGTCGAGGCCATCGTGTCGCAGGTGACGGGGGCCAAATTGCTGCCGCCCGAGGTCCTCCGCCAGATCCTCGACCGCACCGACGGCATTCCGCTCTTCGTCGCGGAGCTGACCCGGATGCTCCTCGAGTCCGGCCATCTCATCGACGCCGGCGATCGCTACGAGGCGTCCGAGGACCTCCCCTCGCTGGTCATCCCGGCGACCCTGCACGACTCGCTGACGGCCCGGCTCGATCGCCTCGGGGCGGCCAAAGGGGTGGCCCAGGTCGCGGCGGTGCTCGGGCGGGAGTTCTCGTTCGAGATGCTGCACGCCGTCGCGCCGATGAGCGACCAGGAGCTCGTCGCCAGCCTCGACCAGCTCCTCGATTCCGAGCTGTTCGTGCGCCGAGGCTCCCCCCCGGAGGCCACCTACCAGTTCAGCCACGCCCTGATCCAGGACGCCGCCTACTCGTCGATGCTCAAGAGCACCCGCCGGTACTACCACGAGCACATCGCCGACGTCCTGGTCGAGAGGTTCCCGCGGGCGGCCGAGATCCGGCCGGAGCTGGTGGCGCGTCACTACACCGAGGCGGGCGCCGCGGAGCGCGCCGTCGGCTACTGGCTGCAGGCCGCCCGGCGCGCCGCCAGGGCCTCGGCCAACCTCGAGGCGGCCGACCATGCCCACAGCGGCCTGACCGTGCTCGCCGGGCTGCCCGGCTCCCGGGACCGCGACCTCCAGGAGCTGGAGCTCCAGACCACGCTCGCCGGGGTCTCGATCGCCAGCCGCGGCTACGCCGACCCCGGAGTGGAGCGGGCGTACAGCCGAGCGCGAGAGCTCTGCCAGGCGATCGGCCGGACCCCGCAGCTCTTCCTGGCGCTCTGGGGTCTGTTCAGCTACTACCTGGTCCGCGGGCAGCTCGGCGAGGCCATCGAAATGGGGCGGGAGCTGGAGGGGCTCGCCGCATCCCAGTCGGACCCGTTGATCCTGCTGACCGCCCACGTCGCCCTCGGGGTCGGTCACTTCTACCGCGGCGAGCTCGAGGTCGCCGACCGGCACCTCGAGCAGGCCATCGCCCTCGACCCGAGCGACCGGGACCGCTCCGGCGCCTTCGCGACCGGGCAGGACGTAGGGGTGGTGGGGCGCGTCTTCGCGGGCCTCGCGCTGTGGTGTCTCGGCCGGCCCGATCGGGGGCTCCGGCGCGCCGCGGAAGCCATCGCCATCGCCCGCCGAGCCGAGCACCCGTTCACGCTCGCCTTCGCGCTGCACTTCGCCTGCTGCGTCCGCCACTTCCGCAGAGAGCCGGAGGCCTTGCGGCAGTGGGCCGAGGAGGTGCTCGAGCTCGCGCAGGAGCACGGCTTCCCCTGGTGGATCTCCTACGCGCAGATCCATCTCGGATGGTGCCGGATCGACGAGGAGGACGACTTCGACGAGCTCCTGGGCCGCCTGCGGGGGTACCTCGAGCAGGAGATCGCGATGGGCGCGCTCAACGGGAAGACCCACTTCCTGGCGCTGCTGAGCGAGTGCGCGCTCGCCCACGGACGGTTCGAGGCGGCGAGGTCCTTCATCGAGATGGCCGACGGGCTGGTTCGAGACCTCGGCGAGCGCCACTTCGCGCCCGAGGTCCCGCGGCTGCGGGGCGAGCTGGTGCTCGCCGAGGCGCGGGGAGGAGCCGACGGGGCCGGTGATCGGGCGGAAGCCTGCTTCCGGGAGGCGCTGGAGATGGCCCGCGGCCAGTCCGCCCGCTCGCTGGAGCTGCGCGCCGCCAACAGCCTGGCGAGGCTCTGGCAGGGCCGCGGCCGCCGGGCCGAGGCCCGGGCGCTGCTCGAGCGGCTGCTCGGCGAGTTCGACGAAGGCTTCGACACCCCGGACCTGCGCGAGGCCGCCGAGCTCGTCCAGACCCTCTAGGAGCCGCCCGGCGACCGGCTCAGGGCGAGGGCGGGCCCGCTTCGGTCCCCTTCAGCCCGTAGAGCCGCAGCGCGTTGTCCCGCAACGCCATCCGCGCCAGCTCCGAGGCGCGCGCGCGATCGATCTCGCCGTCTCGGATCATGGCCGCCAGCGAAATCGCCAGGGCCTTCCGGGCGCTCCGCGTCCCCACCCAGGCGCTCTCCTCCCAGCTCATGAGCGGCTCGTACGGATAGGCATCGGTGCCGAAGAGCACCTTCTCGGGCACCCAGGAGAGCCAGTCCCGCAGGATCTCCGACAGGGCATGGGGTGAGAGGAGGGAGGGCATCAAGGAGAAGTCAGTGAAGACGTTGGGGGCGTAGAGCAGCCCCTGGATCTCCTGGGCGAAGGGCCAGCCGCCGTGGATGAGCACGAACCGGGTGCCGCTGAGCGAAGGGTCCTTGAGCATCCGCTCGAGCAGCAGCGGGTTCGACTGCCGGACCTGGAAGTAGGCGCCGGCGCCGGCGCCGGTGTGGATGTGCACCGCGAGCCCGAGGCGCCCGGCCTCCCGGGCGATGAAGTGGAACAGGAAGTCCTGCAGCGCCTTGTAGTCGGCCGCCGGCGGCGGCGCCGGCGAGCGTCCGTAGACCTCTTCCGCCCGCGATCGATCGACCGGGTCGACGGCGAGCGAGCGGAAGTAGGCCGCTTCGAACTTGACCGCCACGGCGCCCTCGCTGCGGAAGCGCTCGAGGGTGGGCACGACGACCTCCCGGAGGTACCCGTCGAGGGTCTCCGGAGGCCGGCGGTGGCCGCAGGCCTCCAGGTAGCGGTCCCGGAGGCGGTCGATCCGGTCGTAGAAGACCCGGTAGTCGGGGGTGGCTTCCTTCTGCCGCTCGTTGTCCAGCGGAAACAGGAGGGCATCGACGAAGACGACCCAGTGGAAGCGCGGCGGCGTCAGCCCCGCGCCTCTCGACAGGCGGTTCGCGAACATCGCGTCGACGCCGAGGCGATCGAGCACCCAGCTCGGGTAGCTCTCACCCAGCTCGCCCTGGAGCCTCCGCTTCGCGGCCAGGGCCGCTTCCAGATCGAGGGGGCCCTCCCGCTCCGGGGTCCAGAGCGCGCGGATCGCCGCCAACCGCTCGGGGTGGTCCGGCCGTAGCGCCACGGGGAAGTCGAACGGCTCGAGGTCGTCGAAAACGATGGCGTCGTACGCCTCGTCGGTCTCCTCTGGCGCCACCACGGCCAGGGGGTGGGCGTGGTGGTCGACGGCCCGGATCGCCGCGATCTCGGCGGCGAGCTCCGCCTCGAGGCTCTCCCCAGGGTCGCCGGCCGCGCCGCCCAGGGGCAGCACCGCTATCCCGACCGCGAGCAGGCGCAGGCGCGCCGCCCGCTTCGCCCGGCGCTCTGCCGGCGTCACCCCCGGCGAGTGTCCCGGCGGCCGGTAGATCGGGCGCTCAGCGCCGTACGATGAGCTCAAGGCCGTAGGTGCGAGGCTCGCCGACGGCCAGCTTGTGGGAGCCGAAGGCCGCGTTGTCGAAGACTTCGGTCAGGTAGACCTCGTCGGCCAGGTTCTTGCCCCACAGGGCGACGGTGTATCGCCTCTCGGGGAGGTCGAGGGCGATGCGGGCGTTCAGCAGCCCGTACGCCTCGGTCCCGATCTCGGGCCGGCCGGTGGCGTCGAAGAACAGGTCGTCCCGGTAGCTGTAGTCGAGGTGCCCGGTGAGCTCGCCCGGGCCGACGGACCAGGTGTAGCTGGCCGCGCTGCTGAGGCTCCAGTCCGGCGCCGACACCATGGGGTTGCCGGAGAGGTCGCTACCGTCGGCGAGGATGAAATCCCGGTACTCGGCGTCGAGCAGCCCCAACCCCAGGTAGAGCGAGAGCGGGGCGACCGGTCGAGTCCGCACGTCGATCTCGGCGCCGAGGATCCGGGCGTTCGAAGCGTTCTCCAGGACCGGCCGCGGAACGCCGCCCAGGTTGATGACGTTGAAGACCTGCAGGTCCTCGTAGTCGTAGTAGAAGGCCGAGGCGTTGAGCAGCACCCGGCGGTCGGCGAGCGAGGACTTGACCCCCACCTCGAGGCTGTTGAGGAACTCGGGGTCGACCTCGGTCGCCTCCGCCTCCACGAACAGCGCGCCGCCGTTGAACCCTCCGCTCTTGAAGCCGCGGCTCAGGGTCGCAAACCAGAGGACGTCGGGCCTCGCCTGGTACGCCAGCCCGATCTCGCCGGAGAGCTCGCCGAAGGTCGAGTCGTCGTCGAAGTCGATCAGGGGGATCGTGAAAAGCGGCTCCACGAAGGCGGTATCGAGGTCCCAGTCCTTCCTCTCCCAGGTGTAGCGCAGGCCCCCGCGCAGCGTGAGCCGGTCGTGGACCCGGAAATCGACCTGTCCGAACGGCGCGAAGCTCCTCGTCCGCTGGGTGTACTCCTGCAGCAGCGTGAACGGCCCGTTGGGCGAGAACCCGACGCCGAGATCGCGCAGCAGCCGCAGGAGATCGAAGACATTGGCCACCTCAAGGTCCTCGTCGAGATAGTAGAGGCCGCCGATCCACTCCAGGCGGCCGCCGCGGCTCGAGGTGAGGCGCAGCTCCTGCGAGATCTGGTGGGAGTCGTCGGTGTAGGCGATGGAAGCGAAGGCGTTGGGGCTGGCGTCGGTGTCCTCGAGCGCGTCGCGCTTCGCCTGCTCGTAGGCGGAGATCGAGGTGAGAGAGAAGCGCTCGCCCAGCCAGTCGAGGGTGACGGAGGCGCCGTAGCGGTCGATGTCTTCGTGGGTGACCAGGTCGTAGGCTCCCGCGTACGGATCGGGGCTCTCCACGTAGCCCAGGGCGTCGGCGCCGTTGATCAGGCCGCGGTTCTCGAACTGCTGCATCCCGCCGCGGTTGACGTCCCCGTGGGCCTTGAGCAGGAGGATGATCCGCTCGGCGGGGGCGAGCCGGAGCAGGGCGCGTCCCGCGGCCATCTCGATGTCGTTCTCGTCGTTGCCGTTGAAGGTGTTGCGGGTATAGCCGTCGCGGTTGTTGCTGGCGGCGGCGACGCGCAAGGCGTTGGGGCCCGAGGAGCCCAGGGGCGTCTCGTACGCGGCTTCGACGTCGGCCTGATCGAAGCGGCCGAGGTTGAGGCGCGCGACCCCCCCCCGCTGGCCGCTCGGCTTCTTCGACACCAGGTTGATCGCGCCGCCGGTGGTGTTCTTGCCGTAGAGGGTCCCCTGGGGCCCGCGCAAGACCTCGAGGCGCTCCCGGTCGAACAGCAGCAGCACCTGGCTCGTCCGGGCTCCCAGGTAGATCTCGTCGTCGTAGAGGCTCACGGTGCCGCTGGCGCTCGCGAACAGGTCGTTGATGCCGACGCCGCGGATGTGGATCGTCGGGTTGGAGGCGTGGAAGTTCGACTTCATCTCGAGGTTGGGCACCTGCTCGGCGAGATCCATGGTCGTGCGCAGGACCCGGCTCTCCATCTCGGCCTCGGTGAGCGGCACCACCGACATCGGCACCTGCTGGAGCTCGTCCTCCCGCTTCAACGCCGTGACGGTGATCTCGTCCACGGCCGCGTACCGCGGCTCCTCCGGCTCCGGCTCCGGCGGGTCGGCCGGCTGGTCGGCCGGGAGGGGAGCCGCGGCGAGGACCAGCAGGAGCCCGGCGGCCAGAGTACGCCGGGACACGACTGGGTGGCTGCGCTTGGTCATGGGCCTCGGGCCTCCCGGCGCCTCGGTCGGGCAAGGGCGTGAGCCCGGCCGCCGAACCGGCGCCCCGCGGGACTTCGAGTCTCGTGGATCGCGGGGACTCTAGCGGCGCCCACCAGGCCTGTCAATGCTGAAGGTCTCGAGCGGTGGAGCTGTTAGAGTCCTAGTCCCCGTCGTTACCCGAGCAACCGCTCGTCGGCGCGGGCCTCGGCCCGCCGGCCTCAGGGAGGTCTCGAATGCTCCGATCGTGCGCTGCCTCGCTCTTCTCCATCTTCGCCTTCACCCTCGCCCTCTCGCTGGCGGCCTGGCCGGCGGCTCCGCCGGTCG
>Ga0268386_10001883_pt1 | contig 14647 bp, 10 predicted proteins | sample RVTome_15_FD_200260 | JGI IMG/M metagenome (GOLD analysis project Ga0268386, IMG submission 200260) | Soil microbial communities from uranium-contaminated site in the Upper Colorado River Basin, Wyoming, United States - RVT150D86... ...
CGCCCTGATTCGGGGAACCAGTCGATCGCGGCCTCGTCGTCGCTGAGCGTCCACGTCCCCGACACCACCCCGCCGACGATCACGACGCTCGCGCCCCGGCTCACGAGCTGTCGTCGCGCCGGCGAGACGATGCGGGGATCGGCCGTGCCGGCCCCGAGCAGCCACTGGTCGTACGTCGGGAGGAGCCTGACCGCTTTGCTTGGCGGCGTCACCGCCAGCTCCTCGAGATCCTCTCGGAGGAGGTAGCTCGGCTGCCCGTCGACCTCGATCTCTGCGAGCCGGTCGCGGAGCCGCGCCAGCCAGCCGTCGATCCGCTTCCGGCCGGCACTGAGCCCCTGCGCGAGCCAGTAGTCGAGGTGGTCGGGCGTGGCCGGCCCGTACGCGCGGAGGTAGGTCTCAACCGCCCGCATCCCGGCGTCGTCGAGCTCCGGTACCCCGGCCCACCGCGGATTGCCATCGAGGCGCTGGAGCGTCTGCTGCTGGCCTCGGGCCGGCCCAAAGCTCATGTCGCCGTGCCAGGCAATCGCCTTCATCACGCTCCACGGGTTGCCGGCGAGGATCGGCCCGAGGTGCGCGAACCGGGGCCGTGCCGCGATCGCGGCGACGAGCTCCTTGACCGTCAGCGGCTCCCCCGCGAGCGCCTCGCGCACCGTCTCCCGCAGCGCAGGCCAGTCGGACGGCGCCAGGCCGTAGTACTCGCGCCAGCTCTTGAGCTCCCACTGCCGGCTGGCGGCGCGGAGGGCCAGGTAGACGCCGCCGTCCTCGGGCGTCATGAGGTGGGTGGCGCCGCGGAACGCGAAGGTCATGATGAGCCGGCCTTCGGCGCGGGCGCGGGCGACCTCGCCCGCCTCGGACTGTCGGCGTCGGGTGCGGATGGACAGCTCGGCCGCCCAGCCCTGTTGGGCCTGGACCGCGCCCAGCCGTCGGACGACTTCCTCGACCGGCTCGGTTCCGACCGGGTCGAGCAACTGGCGGCGGAGGCGCCAGGCGAGGGCCTGCCACGACGCGAAGGACACCGATGGCTACGGTACACGCCCGGCCGACCGGGCGTGCGGCTACTCGGCGAGCGTGCGCCGGGCGTCCGCGAAGAGCCCGTTGAGGATGCGGGACGTCGACGGGAACGCGTGGATCGTGTCGGCGAGGACGTCGACCGGCACGCGGGCGCGAATCGCGAGGACGCATTCGTGGATTGCGGCGGAGGCGTCCGGACAGGCCATCGCGGCGCCGATGAGCGTGCGCGCCGAACGGTCGACCACGATCGTGACGTGTCCTCGCCTCGCCTGGACGGAGTAGCCGCGTGCGGAGCTGGCGAAGTCGGCCACGAACTCGACGGCATCGATTCCGTCGGCCTGCGCCTGCTCGGCGCTGACCCCGACGAACGCCGCCTCCGGGTCCGTGTAGGTCGCCCGCGGCAGGCCGCGGTAGTCGGGCCGGACGTCGTCGCCGAAGGCCATCCGCACCGCGACCTCGCCCTGGTAGTGCCCCTGGTGCGTGTGCAGCTCCGGCCCAGCCGGGTCGCCGATGACCCACAGCCCATCGGCGATTCGGAGGCGGCCGTCGCGGGGGAACGGGGTGCGACCGGACGTGTCCACGCCGTACGACTCGAGCCCGAGCTCGTCGAGCGGGAAGTCACGCCCGACGGCGAGGAGCACGGCGTGGCCCTCGACGCTCGAGCCGTCGGACAGGTCGACGACGTGCGCGCCGTCCGTGCCGGCACCGGCGCGCGCGCCCACCGCGCGACACCTGAGCCGCACCCGCACGCCATCCTCCCGGAGTGCCTCGGTGATCACCGCGGAGTTGCGCGGGTGGTCGGTCGGCGACAACCGGTCGCCGGACTGGACGATCGACACCGGCACGCCGAATCGGGCGAAGCCCTGGGCGAGCTCGCAGCCCGTCGGGCCGCCGCCGAGCACGAGGAGGCTCTTGGGGAGCTCGCGCGCGAGCGTCGCTTCGCGGTTCGTCCAGAACGGCACGGCGTCGAGGCCGGGAATGGGCGGGATCCGCGACGTGGAGCCCACCGCGACCATGACCTCACGACCGGTGATGCGGTGGGCAGCCCCGTCATGGCGAACCTCGACGATCCCACGCTCGACGATCTGGGCAGTGCCGCGATACGCGACTGCGCCCGCCGCTTCGAGCGCCCCGACGTGCGACGTGTCGTCCGGCTCCTCGGCGTGGGCGGGGCGATTGACCATGTAGTCCCGCCGATCGGACGCCTCGCGCCACGACCAGGACGCAGGGTTCGCGTGGTGGCGGCCGGCAGAATCGAGGATCGACTTCGACGGGACGCAGCCGATGTGCGGGCAGCTGCCACCGAACCAGCGCCGGTCGACGATCGCGACGCTCGCGCCGCGATGGCGAGCCTCGAACGCCGCCGATTCGCCGGCCGGTCCCGCGCCGATGATCACGAAGTCGAACGGATCCAAGCCTGCCTCCGGAAGGGATGCCGCCAGTGTCGGCGCGTCAGCCCGATTGTGCCGAGCCACTCCGGCGCTGGCGCCACGCCTCGTACAGCAGCACCGCCGCGGCGACCGAGACGTTGAGGCTGTCCGCGACCCCGCTCATCGGCAGGCGAACCGACTCGACGTCCGGAGTCCGCCAGGCGTCCGACAGGCCCTCGGCCTCGCTGCCGAGGACGACCGCGACCGGCCCGGTCAGGTCCGCGTCAACGTGCAGCCGATCGGCGTCGACGCGCGTCGCGACGACCCGCAAGCCCTGCACGCGCAGCCACGCGACGACCTCGCGCGTCGGCGCGGCGGCGACGGCCATCGAGAAGACCGTCCCGACGCTCGCGCGGATCACGTTCGGGTTGAACAGGTCCGTGCCACCCGCCGCGATGACCGCCGACGCACCGACGGCGTCGGCGGAGCGGAGAATCGCGCCCACGTTGCCGGGCTTCTCGACGTCTTCCGTCACGACGACGAGGGGGTTCGGGGGCAGGTCGAGATCCGTGAGCGCCGAGCGCGGCGCACGTACGATCAGGACGATGCCGTCCGATCGATCGCCGTAGGCGACCTTCCCGAACGCGCGCTCGCCGACCTCCACGACGTCGGTCGACGCCCCGAACGGCCCGACGTCCTGGCCGAGCTTCTCCGCGACGCGCTTCGCCTCGGTCGTGGCGATCAGCGTTGGGCAGACGAACGCGGTCTCGACGATCGCGCCGGCCTCGAGCGCACGGAGAGCCTCGCGGCCGCCGTCGACGAGCGTCAGGCCCGTCGTGTCGCGCAGCCGACGCTCGCGCAGCCGCGCGGCGTCCTTGATCCGCGGGTTCGCCGGGCTCTCGATCACCACGCCGCCATCTTCGGGCATCGGCGGGCTCAGCCGGAGCCGATCCGGACCGCCCACCCGAGCTCCAGGCGCGCGCCCGACGTCGCTGTGAGCTCGAGCGCACCCGCGCTGACCTTCGCGCTGGACGAGAACGCGGCACGGGCCACGTCGGCGAGGGTGGTGCCGTCCAGGCCAGTCGTGTGCGCCGTCAGGAGCACGAATCCGTCATCGACAAGGATCCGTGCGCAGGCGGTGAGCAGCCCGGGCAGCTCGTCCTCCAGGCGCCAGCGCCGGCCCTTCGCGTGCCCGAACGACGGCGGGTCGAGGACGATGCCGTCGTAGCGTCGCCGGCGGCGCGCCTCGCGGGCGACGAAAGCCGTCGCGTCGTCCACGAGCCAGCGGACGGGCCGGTCAGCGAGACCCGACAGCTCGGCGTTGCGGCGCGCCCAGGTGATCGCCGCCCGCGCGCCGTCGACGTGCGCGACCTCCGCGCCTGCCCGGGCTGCCGCGAGGGTCATCAGGCCGGTGTGCGCGAACAAATTCAGGACCGAGGGCTGCCGGTCGCCGGCGCCGGCCGCCAGCCGCTCGCCGATCTGCCGCTCCAGCCACGCCAGGTTCCCGACGTGCTCCGGGTAGAGCCCGAGCCCGCCCGAGGACGTCGGTCTGATCTCCATCGTCAGGCCGGCGATCTCGACGGGCCAGGGCGCCGGAGCCGCGAGGGCGTTGCGGTCGGGATCCTCGGTGGACCAGCCCGCATCGGGGTCGAATCGCAGGTCGGCGTTGCGCCATGCCGCGAGGTCCCGAAGCCAGGCGAGCGCGGTCGGCGCGGGCCGGTCGACGATCCGCGAGCCGAATCGCTCGAGCCGCCGGCCCTCGCCGGCGTCGAGCAGCTCGACATCGGCTGCTTCCCTGCGCGGCCCGCTCGACATCGCGCCATCATGGACCGCGATGACCCGGATCATCCTGTACACGGGCAAGGGCGGCGTCGGCAAGACGAGCATCGCCGCGGCCACGGCGCTCCTGAGCGCGCAGCGCGGCAAGCGCACGATCGTCCTCTCCACGGATATCGCGCACAGCCTCGCGGATGCGTTCGACCTGCCGCTTGGGCCGGAGCCGAGTCCCATCGCGCCGAATCTCTGGGGCCAGGAACCGGACATCTACCACAACATCGAGCGCTACTGGTCGACGATCCAGCGCTACATGGCGGAGCTGTTCAGCTGGCGCGGCCTGGACGCGGTGCTCGCCGAGGAGATGACGGTCCTGCCGGGCATGGACGAGCTCGGCAATCTGCTGTGGATCGCCGACCACGTCGAGTCGAACGAGTACGACGTCATCGTCGTCGACGCCGCGCCGACGGGCGAGACGCTTCGGCTCCTGTCCCTGCCGGAGGCGAGCCGGTGGTGGATCGAGCGCATCGCTCCGATCGGGCGGCGTGTCAGCCGCATCGGCCGCCCGATGCTGGAGCGGATGATCGGCGTCCCGATGCCGCGCGACGAGGTCTTTGCCGCGGCCGAGCGGCTGCTGCATCGGCTCGACAAGGTCCACCGGCTGCTCGCTGACCCGGAGCAGTCGTCGGTGCGAATCGCGCTTGCGCTGGAGAAGCTGTCGATCGTGGAGGCGCAGCGCTCGTTCACCTACTTCCACCTGTTCGGCTATCCGAGCGACCTCGTGGTCTGCAACCGCGTGCTGCCGTCGGGCAAGGACAGCGACGGCTCGTTCGCGGGCATGCGGGCGACCCAGCAGCGGTACCTGCCGGAGGTCGTCGCGCAGTACGCGCCGGTGCCGGTGCGGACGGTTCCGCAGTTCGACCGGGAGATGATCGGGCTCGACCGGCTCGCCGAGATCGGCCAGGCCCTCTTCGGCGACGACGACCCGACCGAGTTCTTTTACCGCGGCCGCCCGTATCGCGTCCGCGCCGAGGCCGGGGGCCACGTCCTCGAGGTCGCGCTGCCGTTCACGTCCCGCGACGCCGTGCAGCTCTCACGGAATGGCGACGAGCTCAGCCTCCAGGTCGACGGTCTCCGGCGGACGATCGTTCTGCCGCGAGCCCTCCTGGACGCCCCGACGATGGGTGCGAAGATGGAGGACGGCATCCTGCAGATTCGATTCCAGGGCCGCGCCGACGCGCGGCGAACGTAGCGAGGAGGTCAACGATGGACGACTCGATCGCCGCCGCGCGCCCCCGTCGGCGGGCCGGCGCCGCCTCGCCCGGCCTGCCCGACGCCGCCGCGGAGGTGCGGATGGCAGAGCTCGAGGCGCGCCTGGCCCGGCTCGAGGGAGAGCCGACGATGAAGGAACGGGGTCGCCGCCTGATAGACCGCGTGATCCCGCCGGAGGCGAGCCGTCACTTCCGCAACGCGGGTCGCGAGCAGCTCTTGGGTGTCAGGTCCATCGTCGACTTCTGGATCCGGCGGATCGACGATGCCGAATCACGCTCTGGTGCGGACGCCGGGCGAGAGACCATCGAGATCGACTAGCCGCTCGCGCCGGCCGGCTGCGTTCCGCCGGCTGCGTTCCTCCCGGCGTGTCGGCCCTTTGATCCTGGCGTCCTCGCCATCACACTGCCTCCGTGGCGACGGCGCGCTGGCATCCGGAACGGGCGGAGCCCCGGAGCATCGGGACCTCCGGGACAGGGAACGTGCTGGGCCGGGAGGTGCGCCTCCTCGGCGCGCTGCTCGGCGAGATCATCGTGGAGCAGGCGGGCGTCGAGGTCTTCGAGCTCGTCGAGGCGACGCGGCTGCGCGCGATCGCCGCGCGCAAGGGCGGGGCAGGGGACCGGGTCACGTTCGATGTCCTGCCGGTGGATGCCGAGGCGCTCGAGGGCGTTGTCCGGGCGTTCGGCCTGTATTTCCAGCTCATCAACCTCGCCGAGGCGCGCGACCGCGTCCGGCGCGCGACACGACGGGCGCGAATGACTTCGGGCGCATCGGAGGCCGTGCGGTTGCGAACGGCGCTTCGCCGCCCGGGCGCCCGCGACGCGCTGGCGCAGGTGCGGATCCATCCGGTCCTCACGGCGCACCCGACCGAGGCACGCCGGCGCACGGTCCTCGTCGCGCTTCGGCGAGTCGCCCGCCTGCTCGAGCGCCTGGACGACCCGAGGCTCGCGCCGGCCGACGACCGGGACATCCGCCGCCAGCTTCGCGAGGAGATCTCGCTGCTGTGGCGGACGGCGGAGCTCCGTCGGGGCACACCGACGCCGATCGACGAGGTCCGGACGGCGATGGTCGTCTTCGACGAAACCCTGTACCGGCTCGTGCCTCGGCTGTACAGCCTCGTCGACACACTGCTGCCCGGGGCGCGCAGCCCGAGGGTCCGGGAGCTCGAACCGCCTGCCGCGCCGGCCTTCCTGCGGTTCGGCTCGTGGATCGGCGCCGATCGTGACGGCCACCCGGCCGTGACCGCGGACGTCACGGAAGCGACCATTCGGATCCAGGCCGACCACGTCCTCCGGGGGCACGAGGCCGTCGCCACGCGGCTCTCGCAGACCATTGCGGCGAAGGTCCGCGGCGCGGCCGTGCCGGCCGCGCTCGTCCATCGCCTGATCGGCGACGAGCTGGCGATGCCGGATCTCGCGAGGTCGCTCGCGGAGCGCTTCCCGGACGAGCCGTTCCGGCAGCGGCTCGGCTTCATCGCCGAGCGGCTGCGCCATACCCGGGTTCGGCTGCTCGGCGAGCGACGGGGCGCGACGACGCCGGGCTACTCGGGCCCCGCCGAGCTGCTCGACGAGCTCGTGGAGGTCCAGCACGCGCTCGCGGAGGCCGGCCTCCCGCGGGCCGCCTGGGGCGAGGTCCACGACTTCCTGTGGCAGGTGCAGACGTTCGGCTTCCACCTGGCGACGCTCGAGGTCCGGCAGCACGCGGCCGTTCATCAGCGCGCCCTCGCGAGCCGGGATGGAGGAGGTGTCGCGGCGGACGAGGCGCCCCCCAGGCGGGAGGAGGTCCTGGAGACGTTCCGGGCGATGGCCCGAATGCAGCGCCAGTTCGGCCCGGACGCGGTGGCGAGATATGTCGTGTCGTTCACCTCCTCGGCACGCGACGTCACCGACGTGCTCGACCTCGCCGCCGACGCCGGTGCCGGCGAGCTCGTCCTGGACGTCGTGCCGCTCTTCGAGTCGTCCGCGGCGCTGACCGCCGCCGGGTCGATCGTCGAGGTGCTCCTGGACGATCCTCGCTACCGCGCCCACCTCCGGGGTCGCGGCGATCGCCAGGAGGTGATGCTCGGGTACTCCGACTCGACGAAGGAGTCCGGCTACGTCTCCGCGAACTGGCTGCTCCACCGGGCCCAGGCGGCGCTCGCCGGCGTGGCCGCCCGGCACGACATCGAGCTGACGCTGTTCCACGGCCGCGGCGGAGCGATCGGGCGGGGCGGGGGACAGCTCGAGCTCGCCGTCGCGGCGCAGCCGCCCGGGTCGGTGACCGGCCGGCTGAAGCTGACCGAGCAGGGCGAGGTCATCTGGACCCGCTACGGCGACCCGGAGATCGCGCTGCACCACCTCGAGACGCTCACCGCGGTCGCGATCGACTCGCTGGTCGGGCCGGAGGCCGAGGCCGAGGACCCCGCCAACGGGCTCGCGGTGATGGACGCACTCGCCGCCGAGGCCCGTCGCGCCTACCGCGCGCTCGTCTACGACGACCCCGGCTTCGCCGGGTTCTTCGTCCGGATGACGCCGATCGACGAGATCACGAGCCTCCAGCTCGGGTCGCGCCCCGCCAGACGCAGGGCACCCGACCAGCGCTCCATCGACGACCTCCGCGCCATCCCGTGGGTGTTCGCCTGGTCCCAGGCGCGAGTGGAGCTGCCGGCGTGGTTCGGGTTCGGGTCTGCGCTCGAGGCGTTCCGGCGCTCGGAGCGCCGGGCGGACGCCCGGCTTGCGGAGCTCTACGAGGGCTGGCCGTTCTTCCGGTCGATCGTCGACCATGCCCGACTCGCGGTCGCCCGCGCGGACATGGCGCTGGCGCGCGGCTACGCGCGGCTCGCGACCGAGCCGGGCGACGCGGAGCGCTGGTCGGCTATCGAGGCCGAGCACGAACGCACCGTCGCGGCGCTCCAGCGCCTGCCGCCGCCGCACGCCGCAGTCGCTGCCGATCGCGCCGAGGCGGAGGCGATCCGCCGCTCCGCCGCGCTCCGGGCGCCATATATCGACACCCTGTCCGTCGTCCAGCTCGAGCTGCTCCGGACACTGCGCGCTCGCGAGGCCCGCGACCCGGCGGATCCCACGCTCCCGGTGATCCGGCCGCTCATCGCGCTGACGATCAGCGGCCTGTCCGCCGCGCTGCAGGGCACGGGCTGAGCAAGCCGACCAGGTGGTTGACGGTCCCCGTTCGCGCTGGTTGACTCGGCAGATCGTGTGGCGACGCATCCTCACAGCCTCCGCCGTCCTCGCGATCCTCGGGTCCGGTGTGACCGCGACCGGCGCGGATGCTCACACGCCGATCAGCCTCCTCGGGGCTCCGGCGGATCCCGTGCTCGTCGGCGCCGGGGACATCTCCACGTGCACCAATGCCGGCGACTCCAGGACGGCCGCACTGATCGAAGACATCCCCGGCACCGTGTTCACGGCTGGCGACAACGCCTACGAGGACGGGACCCTGGAACAGTTCCAGGACTGCTATGACCCGACGTGGGGGGCGTTCCTGGAGCGAACCAGGCCAACTCCGGGCAACCACGAGTACCGCACGGCTGGAGCAGCCGGCTACTTCACGTACTTCGGCTCGCGCGCAGGAAATCCCGGGGAGGGCTACTACGCCTACGACCTCGGCGCGTGGCGGATCTACGCCCTCAACTCGCAGTGCGCGCCGGTGGGCGGCTGCGGCAAGGGCTCACCGCAGCTCAAGTGGCTGAAGGCCGACCTGGCGGCGAACCCGAGCCCATGCATCGCCGCGTACTGGCACCATCCGCGGTTCAGCTCGGGCGCTCACGGCAACCATCCGAAGGTGAAGCCGTTCTGGCGCGCGCTCTACGCGGCCGGCGCGGACGTGATCATCAACGGCCACGACCACGACTACGAGCGCTTCGCGCGGCAGAAGCCCAACGGTGACCGGACCACCGACGGCGTCCGCGAGTTCGTGGTCGGGACGGGTGGGGCCGAACGTCGGCCCTTCCGGAACATCAAGCGGAACAGCCAGGTACGAAACGCATCGACCTTCGGTGTGCTCAAGCTGACGCTCCACGCGACGTCGTACGACTTCGAGTTCGTCCCGCAGGCCGGCAAGACCTTCACCGACTCGCGAACCGGCGTCCGCTGCAGCGACTGACGCTGGGAGACCGACCGTCGGCGATGCCGCTTCGAGACCGCGTGACCCGGCTCCGCGGACAAGGCCGTTGGGCGGAGGCCGTCGAGCTCGCCCGGGACGACCCGCTCCTCCGCGCGGACATCCTCAACGAGCAGGCCCTCTTCGCGGGCTCGGCCGATGCGAGGCGGGCGGCCCGCCGCGAGCTCGATCGCGTGGAGGCTCGCCTCGAGGCCGAACGCGGCCGGATTCTCCACGCCCGCTTCCTGAGCCGCCGCGATCGGGAGGACCCGCGCGAGCTCGCGCACTTCGAAGCCTCGCTCGCGGCGGCGCGGCGGGCGCGTGACCCGGTGCAGATCGGGTGGGCGCGGTTCTGGATCGGGATCGTCTGGCAGGTGATCCGGGACGACCATGTCATGGCCGTGCCGCACTTCCGAGCGGCCTATCGCGCCGGACAGGAGCGCGGCAGCAGCATCCTTGCTTCGTACGCGGTCCGGCACCTCGCGTTCGCCTGGGAGACGGGCGGCCGCCACGCCGATGCCTGGCACGGCTTCCAGGAGTCGCTCGAGCTGCGCCGTGCCGAGCGGTTCTGGCCGGGCGTGGCCGCGGCGCTCCTCACGCTCGCCGAGGTCGCGAACGACCATGGCCGTCATGCCGAGGCTCGGCGACTCCTGGCGCAGGGCCGTCGCACCGCGAAGCGTTCAGGCGCCACCGCCTTCCTCGCCCGGGCGGACCAGCTTGCACAGGCGCTCAAGGAGGCGCGGCGCGCATAGCGCGTCATTATTCCGCGCCGGCGTGACGGAACGCAGGTCGCTTTTGCTCGGGCGGATCGGGATCGGAGCCGCACGCACGACCCGGCGCGCGCCGAGCAACCGCGACGACTCGGAGCCCGGCGTTGCGTGACCGCAATACGATTGCGAGCGCAAGATGCCTCAACTGCCGACGGGAACCGTGACGTTCATGTTCACGGACATCGAGGGTTCGACCCGACTGCTGCAGGATGTCGGGGAGGCGTATGCCGATCTCCTTGCGGATCACAACCAGATTCTTCGCAAGGCGATCGCTGCCGGTGGCGGGTTCGAGATCCAGACCGAAGGGGACGCCTTCTTTGCAGCTTTTGCGTCGGTGCCAGGGGCGATTCGTGCTGCGGTCCAGGGGCAGCAGGCTCTCGCGAACGAGGCCTGGCCCGAGGGACACGAGATCAGGGTCCGGATCGGCCTGCACACCGGCGAGGGTGTCCTGAGCGGCGGGCAATATGTCGGGCTCGATGTGCATCGCGCGGCACGGATCGCGGCCGCCGGCCACGGCGGGCAGATCCTCATCTCCGACTCGACGCGCTCGCTCGCAGGAGACGCCCTTGCAGCCGGGGTAGGCGTTCTGGACCTCGGCTGGCACCGGCTGAAGGACATTGAACAGCGCGAGCACCTCCACCAGCTGGTGATCGATGGCCTTCCGAACGAATACCCACCGATCCGCACGCTTGATGCCCGCCTGACAAATCTGCCCCTGGAGCGGAGCTCGTTCGTCGGCCGAGAGCGTGCGGTGAGAGAGGCCACGTCGCTGCTCGAACGTTCGCGATTGCTCACCCTGACCGGGCCGGGCGGGATCGGCAAGACCCGCCTGGCCTTGAAGATCGCGGCAGATCAGCTGGGACGCTTCGCCGACGGCGTGTACCTGGTCGACCTCAGCCCGATTACTGATCCGTCCCTGGTGCCGGCGGCGATCGCCGGGGCGCTGGTGGTGCGCGAGCAGCCCGGTCGGGACCTCGCAGCTTCCCTGGGTGAGCACGTGCGCGACCGTGAGCTGTTGCTCGTCCTGGACAACATGGAGCAGGTCGTCGATGCGGCAGAGACGGTGCGTCGCCTTCTTGATGCCGCGCCCGCACTCACTGTCCTCGCAACCAGCCGCATCCCGTTGCACCTCACCGGCGAGCAGGAGTTCCCGGTTCCGCCCCTGGGGCTGCCGGACCCGACACACCACGCCGATCCCGAGAGCGTGAACGACAACGAGGCGGTCGTCCTCTTCATCCAGCGTGCCGCGAGCGTTCGCCCAGGATTCGGCCTCACCGCCGATAACGCGGCCGCCGTCGCGGGGATCGCGGTCAGGCTCGAAGGACTTCCGCTCGCGATCGAGCTTGCTGCCAGCCGGGCGAAGCTGCTCGATCCGCGCACGATCCTGGCTCGCCTCGGATCGATGCTAAGCCTCGTTCCGTCCGGACCGGACGATCTCCCCGACCGGCAGCGGACGCTGCGCAGCACGATCCAATGGAGCTACGACCTCCTTGAGCCCGAGCACCAGCGCCTCTTCGCCCGCCTGGGCACGTTCAGGGGCGGGTGGATGCTGGAGTCAGCCGAGCTCGTCTGCGGCCCCGGTCTGGATATTGAGGTCCTCGAGGGGCTGGCGACGCTCGTCGATCACAGCGTGGTGCGGCAGGCGATGGTCGAGGACGGCCAGCCGCGGTTCAGCATGCTGGAGACGATCCGCGAGTTCGCGCTCGAGCGACTTGCGTCAACAGGGGAGCAGGACGAGCTCCAACGCCGCCACGCCGAGCACTTCCGAAACCTGGCCGAGGAGGCGGAGCTCCACCTAACACGACAGGAGAAGGTCGTCTGGCTCGCACGACTGGAGAATGAAATCGACAACCTGCGGGCGACCCTTGACTGGGCCGAGGCAACGGGGGAGTCGGGCACCGGCCTTCGCGCGGCGGCGGCGATCTGGCGGTTCTGGCAGCAGCGCGGGCAGCTGTCCGAGGGGCGGGTGCGGCTGGAGCGCCTCCTGGCGATACCCGGCGCAGCGAGGCGCGACGAGGTGCGGGCTCGCGCGCTGGGTGCCCTTGGCGGGATCACGTACTGGCAAAACGACAACTCGGTGACTCGTGCCGCCTATGAGGAGGCCGCCGATATTGCCCGAGAGATCGGAGACCACAGGCTTCTGGCTTCCGCGCTTCTCGACCTCTCGTTCATCCCCTCGATGGAGCGGGACGCCGATAGGGCCGAATTGATCCTGAGGGAGGGCCTCGCCGCCGCCCAGCAGACCGGCGACCGGCTCCTCATCGCGGATTTCTGGGACAGCATCGCCTGGCTGGACGTCATCCGGGGCAAGCCGGCGGATGCAATCCCGGTGCGGCTGAGCGCGATTGAGATCTTTCGTGAGGAAGGGGATGTGTGGAAGGTCGCCAATAGCCTCATCGGATTGGCCATGCTGTCGCGGATGTCCGGCGATGGTGACGCTGCGCGGAACCACCTCCGGGATGCCCTCGCGATGTTCACCCAGGCAGAGGACACCATCAGCATGTCCGGAGCCTTGAACGGATTCGCCCTCGTCGCCATTGACGACGGCCTTCCTGAGCGGGCCGCCCGCCTCGTCGGCGCTGCAGCGCGCATCCGTGACGACGTTGGCGGGGGTATTCCTCCGGAGCTGTTTGACAGCTGGGGCGACCCGGCGAGTGACGCGAAGCAGGTTCTCGGCGACGCCACGTACGAGCGGGCCCGGGCGGAGGGCTACGCGTTGGATGTCGATTCGGCCGTCGCTTTCGCGCAGGGTGAGACAAGCGCCGACCCCGTCCCGGGGGACCCTTGATCCCCGGCCGACGTGCCATAGGCCAGATGTCTCGAGCGCCCGCTATCGAATCGTCGGCTCGGTGGTCTTCCTGCCAGGCGTCGTCAACATCCTCCCGATGTCCGTCGAGGAGCTGGACGAAGCGGTAGTCCAGCCGGCCGAGCGGTCGGGCGTCAGCGGTCGTCCGACTGACGCTCTGGGACTCAGCCGCCCTGGCCATCGACCAGCCGTCGAGCAAGACGCGGTTCACCAGCAGCTGCCGACCAAAGACGTTGAGACGGGCCGTACGATGGGCCCGATCGCGGGTGCGAACGAGCACGAGTTATCGGGGTATTCAGGGACCGGGAGGCGGCGGACCCGGAGCTCGCTATCCGCTTGGACGCTTGACGGTCGGCGCACGATCTCATCCATGCCCCAAGAGTGGCCGCGCCGATTCTGCTGCGACGAGGATCTTGCTCTCATCGGCGTCGACGGACGCTTCGCGGCCGAGGAGCTGGCCAGCTGGCGACGACGTGGTCCACGGCGCACGACCCAGGAGCTCATTGACGCCATCCTGGCCCAGGGCGTCGAAGGGGCGGCAGTGCTCGACATCGGTGCGGGTGTCGGCGCGGTTCACACCGCGCTGCTGGAGGCCGGGGCCTCCAACGCCGTCGACGTCGATGCATCCCGGGAGTATCTTGCGACCGCGCGCGCCGAGGCGGAACGGCGGGGCCTTGGCGGCCGCGTCGAGTATCGGTACGGCGACGTGGTTGAGCTTGCCGCCGACCTCCCGCCCGCAGACATCGTGACCCTCGACTCGGTCGTCTGCTGCTACCCCAACCTGCCTGCGCTTCTGCATGCCGCGCTGACGTCCCGCCCTCGGCTGGTGGGCCTGATCTACCCGCGCGACGTGTGGTGGATGCTCGTGTTCATGCGGCTCGTCAACCTCGTGCAATCGGTCAAACGCACCTTCGAGGGCTACTTCGCCTATCGGCATCGTGACGTTCGGGCAGTGTTCGTGGGAGCCGGGTATTCGGAGATCTACGACGCGGGCTCGCCTTCATGGCGCGTCGTGGTCTACCGGCGCTAGCGCGACCAGGCGCAAGACGGATCAGGGCCGAGTTCGTCCGCTCGGGCTGACCCGATTTGTCCGGCTAATCCTGTAGCCGGAACACCTCGCCGATCCGAGCTGCTCCTCACCGCGTTGACCGGCCATACTCGAACCAGTGGGGCAGGCAACGCCAGCAAACTGAATGACTCGACCGACCGACGAAGGCCGATCGGTTCGACTCGGACTTCGCGCGAATCTTGGCCAGTTCGCCCTGCTCGTCGGAATCAGCGCCCTTGTCGGCGGGATGGTCGGGCAGGAGCGGACGATCCTTCCCCTGCTCGCGACCGACGTCTTCGGGATGGCAGAGGTCGCGTCGGTGATGACGTACCTCATTGCCTTCGGGGTGACCAAGGCGGGCGCCAATCTGGCTGCCGGAGTCCTTGCCGATCGTTTTGGTCGCAAGCCGGTGCTCGTGGCCGGTTGGCTCATCGGCATGCCTGTGCCGCTGCTGCTGATCTGGGCGCCCGAGTGGGGATGGATCATCGTCGCGAACGTGCTGCTC
>Ga0268386_10001884_pt1 | contig 14645 bp, 11 predicted proteins | sample RVTome_15_FD_200260 | JGI IMG/M metagenome (GOLD analysis project Ga0268386, IMG submission 200260) | Soil microbial communities from uranium-contaminated site in the Upper Colorado River Basin, Wyoming, United States - RVT150D86... ...
GCGCTCCAACCGAGCCCTCATACCGTAGGGCATCCGGATGTGCGACGGCGGCGACCTCGCCCCATCTACGTGTGAGAATGGCGTCGGCTCGCGGTATTGTGACGGCTGGCTCCGGTGGCGGAATGGCAGACGCGCAGGTCTCAAAAACCTGTACCTACGGGTGTGAGGGTTCGAATCCCTCCCGGAGCACTCGGCCTGCGGCGACACGGCCTGACGTACACTACGTCGGCCGACCCGACGCCTCATGGCGTCGGACGCAGGCATGAGACCAATGAGACGGCTGCCCGACACGATCGCGGCGTCTCAGGGAGGAAGGTGGGACGCTGGACATCGAGGATGTGCGCACAGATCGACCTGTCCGCGTCTTGATCGCCGAGGACGAGGCTCTCATCCGGCTGGATCTCAAAGAGATGCTGACCGAGGAGGGCTTCGACGTCGTGGCCGAGGTCTCGGACGGCGCCACCGCGGTGCGCAAGGCACGCGAGTTGCGTCCCGACCTGGCCATCCTCGACGTCAAGATGCCGGTCATGGACGGCATCGACGCGGCGCAGCAGATCACGTCCGAGCGCCTCTCGGCCGTCCTCATGCTGACGGCGTTCAGCCAGCGGGAACTAGTCGAGCGGGCTCGTGAAGCGGGCGCGATGGCCTACCTCGTCAAGCCCTTCCAGAAGCAGGACCTGCTGCCCGCGATCGAGATCGCCGGCGGGCGGTTCCGCGATCTGCAGGGACTCGAGGACGAGGTCGGCACGCTGACCGACCGCCTCGAGGCCCGGAAGGTGGTCGATCGCGCCAAGGGACTGCTGCAGCAGAACGAGGGTCTGACCGAGCCCGCGGCGTTTCGTTGGATCCAGAAGACGGCGATGGAGCGGCGGGTCACGATGCGTGTTGTCGCAAACCAGATCATCGATCGCTACACCAGCCCCTAACACGGATATTCGCCCCGTGACACACAAGTATCCGACACGCGTCGTAATCTCCGTTACCATGCCGACAGTCTGTGTGCCGCGAGGCTTCCTTCACCGTTGGGAGTCGAGCGGAGCGAGACGATCAGGTTCGCAGCGTCGGTGCGTCGCACCCTCGCGTCGATGAGAGGAGCGTCCATGTCGCCGGGTTCGTTGCGGCGTTTGGTCATTGCGTCGGCGGCGTTCCTGCTGTGCCTGCTGCTCGCGATGCCGGCCCTCGCCCAGTCTCCCGCACCATCGGACGCTGCACAGGACGAGGGCGGCGGCGAGGAGGCCGCGGAGGACGAAGAAGCCGAAGGCGGCGAGTCGGTCCGAGGCACCCTCGACCGGCCGGGTGAGGAAGGCCAGGACGACATCCCTGTCGAAGGCGCGCAGATCGTTGTGCGCCGCGACGGCGAGGAGGTCGGCACCATCACCACCGGCCCGGACGGCTCCTTCGAGTTTGCGCTCCCGGGCCCGGGTGAGTACGAGGCGGAGTTGCTGGTCGACTCGCTCCCCGAGGACGCCGCACTCGTCAACGAGGACGCCAACGTCCTCGAGTTCAGCATCGCACCAGGGCAGTCGCGGCCATTGCTCTACCGGCTCGCCGGACCGGACGGAGGCGGGGGCGCGGGAGTCGGAGCCGACGATGGCGACGCGCTGCGCGTCTTCCTTCAGCTCGCCGTCGAGGGCATCAAACTCGGTCTGATCATCGCGATCACATCGATCGGTCTGTCCCTCATCTTCGGCACCACCGGGCTGGTCAACTTCGCGCACGGCGAGGTCGTGAGCTTCGGCGCGATCATCGCCTACTTCTTCAACGTCACGCTCGGCATCCACCTCATCCCGGCGACGATCATCGCCATCGTGTTCGGCGCGTTGACCGGGGCGTTGCTCGACCGTGGCCTGTGGCGCCCGCTGCGGCGGCGTGGCACCAGCCTCATCGCCATGCTGGTGGTCTCGATCGGGCTGTCGTTGCTGTGGCGCTACGGCATGCTCTACCAGTTCGGCGGCGGCACCCGACCGTACGAGCAGTACGCGGTCCAGCGGGCGGTCCCGATCGGTCCGATCCAGATCGCGCCCAAGGACATCATCGCGATCGCGATCTCACTGCTCGTGCTGGGCGGGATCGGCCTGATGCTGCAGCGCACCCGCATCGGCAAGGCGATGCGCGCCGTGTCGGACAACCGCGATCTGGCGGCGTCATCGGGCATCAACGTCGAGCGGGTCATCATGGTCGTCTGGGCCATGGGTGGCGCGCTGGCGACGCTGGGTGGCGTGCTGTTCGGCCTCGCCGAGCAGGTGAGCTGGCAGATGGGCTTCCAGTTGCTCCTGCTGATGTTCGCCGGTGTCATCCTCGGCGGCATCGGCACGGCGTATGGCGCCCTGGTCGGCAGCCTGCTGGTCGGGCTGATGGTGCAGTTGTCAACGATCGTGATCTCTCCCGAACTGAAGAACGTCGGCGCCTTCCTCGTGCTCATCCTCGTCCTGCTGGTACGCCCGCAGGGCCTGCTCGGACGAGCGGAACGCATCGGATGACCAGCGTGATCGAACGATCAGAAGGAGGTCCGGTATGGACTTTCAAGTGATCCTGCGTGACTTCCTGCGCGCCGGTCTGGGCGTTGATGCCGTCTACTTCGCCGTCGCGGCAGTGGGTCTGAACCTGCACTTCGGCTACACCGGCCTGCTGAACTTCGGACACATCGGGTTCCTGATGGTGTCGGCGTATGGCCTGGCCATCACCGTGTCCTACTTCGGCCTGTCCATGTGGCTCGGACTGGTGGCGGGCATGCTGGCGGCCGTGGTGCTCGCGCTCGCGCTCGGCCTGCCGACCCTGCGCCTACGCGCCGACTACCTGGCCATCGTCACGATCGTCGCGGCGGAGATCCTCCGGTTCGTGTTCCGGTCGGTGTGGGCACGTGATGTCACCGGAGGGTCCTTCGGGCTGACGGGGTTCGCCAGCGAGTTCTACGCGCTCAACCCCTTCCCGCCGGGCAACTACGGCATCGGCCTGGTCCAGTTCAGCGAACGCACGTCATGGTTGCTCGTGGTCGGCTGGAGCCTGGCCATCCTTGCGATGCTGTTCCTATGGCGGCTGAGCCGCAGCCCGTGGGGTCGCGTGCTCCGCGCGATCCGTGAGGACGAGGACGCGGCGACCAGCCTGGGCAAGAACGTGTTCGCTTACAAGATGCAGGCGCTGGTGCTCGGTGGTGTCATCGGCGGCTTCGGCGGGTTCATCCTGTCGGTCAGCCAGCAGTCCGTCCAACCCGACACCTACTCGCCGCCGGTCACGTTCTTCATCTTCACGGCGTTGATCCTCGGGGGCGCCGCGACCACCATCGGGCCCCTGGTCGGTTCCATGATCTTCTGGGCCCTGCTCGCGGCCACGAACTCCGCCCTGCGGCAGGCGGTGAACACCGGCACCATCCCGCAATGGCTCATGGACGGCACGCAGGTCGGCCAGGTCCGGTTCATGCTGGTCGGGCTGGGTCTCATGCTGTTGATGATCTACAGACCCCAGGGCATCTTCGGCGATCGAAGGGAGTTGGCACTTGAACGCTGAGGCCACCGTCGGGGACCCGCTCGCCCAGGTCAGCCACGAGGCCGGCGCCGCGAAGCCCGACCCCATCCTGAGCTGTGAGAACATCTCGCGGTCCTTCGGTGGGTTGAGGGCCGTGGACGTCGACCGCCTCGAGGTGCAGCGCGGCGTCATCACGGCGCTCATCGGACCGAACGGCGCCGGCAAGACGACTTTCTTCAACCTCATCAGCGGCTTCGACCGGCCGAACACCGGCAAGTGGAGCTTCAACGGTGAGGACCTGGGTGGCGTCAGCGCCCACCAGATCGCCCGTCGCGGCATGGTCCGGACCTTCCAGCTCACCAAGGCGCTCGCGCGGTTGTCCGTGATCGAGAACATGCGCCTGGGCGCGACGGCCCAGGCCGGTGAGAGCGTGTGGAAGGCGCTGGTTCCACCGCTTTGGCGCAACCAGGAGCAGGAGATCACCGAGCGCGCCGACGAGTTGCTCGAGCGCTTCAACCTGGTGCGGGTCCGTGACGACTTCGCCGGTGAGCTGTCAGGTGGTCAGCGCAAGTTGCTCGAGATGGCGCGTGCGCTGATGAGCAGACCGGAGATGGTGCTGCTCGACGAGCCGACCGCGGGCGTCAACCCGGCGCTCAAGCAGTCGCTGCTCGAGAAGGTTCGCGAGGTGCTCGCCGATGGCACGACGGTCATGTTCGTCGAGCACGACATGGACATGGTGCGCGACATCAGCGACTGGGTGGTCGTGATGGGCGAGGGCAAGGTCATCGCTGAGGGCACGCACGAGACCATCGGCCGCAACACCACCGTGATCGACGCCTACCTTGGGACTCACCATGATCAGCCGTTGAGCTTCGAGGAGGAACAGGCGACGCTCGCCGAAGCCGACCGAGCGATCGAAGGGGAGAGCGCATGACGCGGAGCGTGCTGCGATGAGTGACAACTGGTCCGACGACAGGCCCGAGCCCGCACCCGACGACCGTCGCACCCGCGGCGACGACGGGCAGTACGAACCGGCCGAGGGCATCCTCGTCGTTGAGGACCTGATCGCCGGCTACGTGCCCGGCGTGCCCATCCTCAACGGCTGCAACCTCGTGCTCGGCCAGGGCGAGTTGATCGGCATCGTCGGCCCGAACGGTGCGGGCAAGTCGACACTCGTCAAGACCATCTTCGGGCTGGTCGAGGTCACATCCGGGCGCATGCGCTTCGAGGGCGAGGACGTCACGAAGCGCGAGGCGCACCAACTGGTGTCGATGGGCATCGGGTACGTCCCGCAGACCGAGAACGTGTTCCCCAGCCTGACGGTCGAAGAGAACCTCGAGATGGGCATCTACCTGGCGCCCAAGAAGTTCAAGGAACGCGCCGACTTCGTCTTCGAGTTGTTCCCCAAGCTCGCCGAGCGGCGTGCGCAGCGCTCCGGGTCGCTGTCCGGTGGCGAGCGCCAGATGGTCGCCATGAGCCGCGCGCTCATGATGAATCCCAAGGTGCTGCTGCTCGACGAGCCGTCCGCGGGCCTGTCGCCGATCCTGCAGGACCAGGTGTTCGTACGCACCAAGCGCATCAACGAGACCGGCGTGTCGGTCATCATGGTCGAGCAGAACGCCCGCCGGTGCCTGCAGATCTGCGACCGTGGCTACGTGCTGGACCAGGGCCGCAACGCCTACACCAACACCGGTACGGCCCTGCTTGAGGATCCCAAGGTCATCGAGCTGTATCTGGGGACGCTCGGCAAGGTCAGCTGAGCCCGTTCCGCTCACTTCCCAGCACGACACACGAAAGAAGGGCCCGGCCTGTGGTGGCCGGGCCCTTCTCGTGTGGTGCCGGTGGGCGAACCCCGCCGGCACCGGCGTCACGTGCTACTCGCTGGCGGATTCGCCTGCGTCGACACCCGGCATCGAGACTTCCTTGGTGTCGGCGAGCTCGGTGAACTCGTCACCGGTGTACTCGCGGATCTGGAAGTTCGCGACCTGCGGGTCGCCCTCGTCGTCGAGCTCGATCGGGCCCGACGCGCCGTCGTAGTCGATGTCCTCGCCGTCCTCGATCAGGCCCAGGCACTCCTCGTAGGAGGTGCACTTGGTGCCCTCACGGGTCACGCCGGGAAGCTCGGCGGCCATCGCGGTGGGGTCGTCGGACTCGGCCACGGCGGCTGCGAGCGCGGACGTGATGACCGCGTCGTAGGTCTCGGGGCCGTAGCTGAACGAGTCCAGGCTGCCACCGGCGGCCTCGATCAGACGCTCACGGAAGTCACCCTCGGCGGGCGTGCCCGGCAGCGTGCACCGGGTGCCTTCGATCTCAGCACCGATCTCGCCGAGCTCGGCGCTGTCGACGTTGCCGTCGACGCAGTACAGCGCCTTGCTGTCAGGGCCCAGGCCCTGCTCGATCAGCGTCGAGAACAGCCGGCCGGACTCGGCGAAGCCGATGACCACGATCGCGTCGGGGTCCGAAGAGACCAGCTGCTGGACCTCGGCGTCGAAGTTCTGCGCCTGCGGGTCGTAGATGATCTCGTCGGTGACCTCGCCGCCGGACTCGGTGATGGTATCGGACACGTTGTTGAGCAGGCCCTCACCGTAGGGGTCCTGCAGCGCCATGATCCCCACGGTCGCGTTGCCGTCGTCGATGACCAGCTCGCCCATCACGCGGCCCTGCAGCACGTCGCTGGGCGCGGTACGGAAGTACAGGTCGCGGTCCTCGTAGTCGGTGAAGTCCGGCGAGGTGTTGGCGGGCGAGAAGTGGATCAGGCCAGCGCCGGTCACCTTGTCGATGAACGTGAACGACACCGCACTGGAGGCCGCACCGACGATGACGTCGGCGCCGTTCGCGACGTGCTGGTCGACGGTCTGGTTGGCGATGTCGGTGGTCGTGTCACCCGAGTCACCTTGGAGCAACTCGACGTCGGTGTCCAGCACGCCGCCGGCTTCGTTGATCTCCTGCACCGCCAGTTCCGCGCCCGCGAACTCGGGTGGTCCGAGCGACGCGAGGCTGCCGGTCTCCGGGAGCACCGTGCCGATGGTCAACGTGCCATCGCCGATGCCGGTCGCCTCGACCGCTTCGCTGGCCTCGCTGGCCTCTGCTGGTTCGCTGGTTTCGGCCGCCGGCTCGGATTCCTCGCCGCCGGCTTCCTCCGCCGAGCCACCACAAGCCGCCAGAAGCAGCGCGAGCGATGCCAGCAGGGCCAAAAGCCGTGCTGTCTTCTTGCTCATGCGTTCTCCTCTTGATCTTTGGGGACTGCTGCACCATCCGCACGCAGCTGACGCTGCGCGAGAACGTAAGCGCTGCGGGCACAACGCTCGTAACCACGCACTCTACTACGGTAACCGTAGACGAGGAACTGGTGGATGTCACAAACGTCCAAGGTCCATGGGCACCCTCGCCACTAAGATCGCCCAACGACAGCGGCACCCACGCAAGGACCACCTGCGATGACGAGCACCCGGCCGACGCTGGCGCTTCTGGACGGCCACAGCCTGGCGTATCGTGCATTCTTCGCGCTGCCCGACGATCTGCGCACCACCACCGGCCAGGTCACCAACGCCGTCTACGGCTTCACCAGCATGCTGATCAAGTTGCTGGCCGAGCAGGCGCCCGACCAGATCGCGGTGACCTTCGACCGCGGCCGTCCCGCCGAGCGGCTCGCGCTGCTGCCGACCTACAAGGCCAACCGGTCCGAGAGCCCGGATGCGTTCCGGTCGCAGATCCCGCTGATCTTCGAGGTCCTCGACGCGCTGGCGATCCCACGCATGATGATCGACGGCGTGGAGGCCGACGACCTCATCGCAAGCTACGCCGCGGCCGCGGCCGACGCGGGCATGCAGGTGCTCATCGTCAGCGGTGACCGCGACGTCTTCCAACTGGTCGGTGACCAGGTCTCGGTCATCTACACCCGGCGGGGCATCAGCGACACCGTCCTGATGGATGCGCAGGCGGTCGAGGACAAGTACGGCGTCGGGCCGGTCGTGTACCCGCAGTTGGCGGCGTTGCGCGGTGACCCCAGCGACAACATCCCCGGTGTCCCGGGCGTGGGGGACAAGACCGCGGCCAAGCTGCTCAACGACTACGGCGATCTCGACGGGGTCTTCGCGCACCTCGACGAGATCCGGGGCAAGAAGCTGCCGGCGACGCTGGCCGAGCACGAGGAGTCGGTCCGCACCGGCTACGCGGTCGCGTTGCTCGACCGCGCGGTGCCGCTGCCACTGCCGCTCGACGACCTGCGCATGGGTACCGTCGACCTCGAGAAGGTCCGCAAGCTGTTCGCCACCCTGGAGTTCCGCAGCCTGTGGGAGCGCCTCGATCCGGTTCTGCGGACCGACGCCCAGGCCGAGGCCACGGGCTTCACCACTGAGCCCGAGCGGCTCGCCGCCGGCGGTCTGGCGCCATGGCTCGACACGCTGGAGCAGGACGCGCTGCTGGCGATCCTTCCAGCGACCGCCGGCCAGCTTCCGGACATCCGATGGGACGCGGTCGCGCTGGCGGCCGCGGACCGACCGCCGGTCTACGCGTCGTTCGATGAGATGAACGACAAGGACGTGGCCGCGCTCGAAGGGGTGCTGGCCGACGCTGACCGGCCGCTGTGCTGCCACGACAGCAAGGCGCTGCTGCACGCGGCCCGCGGTCGGGGCTGGAACGTCGCCAACGTGCGCCTCGACACCGCGCTGGCCGCGTACCTGATCAGTCCCGCGCAGCGCCTGTACGACCTGGAGCGCCTGGCGCTGGATCACCTCCGCAAGCAGATCGAGCCGCCGCCCGACACCGCGGACGACGGGCAGCTGACCATGACGGTCGACGACGGATGGCACACCCATGCGTTGCGCGCGCAGGCGCTGCTCGAGCTGGTCGAACCGTTGGAGCACGAGCTGGCAGAGCGGGACCAGCGCCGGCTGCTCGAGCGTATCGAGTTGCCGCTGGTGCCCGTGCTGGCCAAGATCGAGCAGACGGGCATCGCCGTCGACCTCGACGTGCTCACCGAGATCGGCGAGAGCCTGGGGGACCGGATCACCACCCTGCGCGACGAGATCTACGGTCATGCCGACGGGGAGTTCAACCTCGATTCCCCCAAGCAGCTCCAGCAGGTGCTGTTCGAAGAGCTCGCGCTGCCCAAGACCAAGCGCATCAAGAGCGGCTACTCGACCGACGCCAACGCGCTGACATCCCTGCTCGACACCCATCCGATCGTCGGTCCGCTGCTGCAGTACCGCGAGCTGTCCAAGCTCAAGGGCACCTACGTGGACGCACTTCCACCGCTGGTCAACAAGCGCACGGGCCGCATCCACGCCGAGTTCAACCAGACGGTCGCGGTGACCGGACGGCTGTCCTCGCAGAACCCGAACCTGCAGAACATCCCGATCCGCTCGGCCACTGGCCGCGAGATCCGCCGGGCGTTCGTACCCGGGGAGGGCTACGACGAGCTGCTGGTGGCCGACTACTCGCAGATCGAGTTGCGCGTGATGGCCCACCTGTCAGAGGACCCCGGCCTGATCGAGGCGTTCACCTCGGGTGAGGACATCCATGCGACCACGGCCGCGATGGTGTGGGACCTGCCGATCGACGCGGTCGACAACACCCTGCGCAGCCGCATCAAGGGCATGACCTACGGGCTGGCCTACGGGTTGAGCGCCTACGGCCTCAGCCAGCAGCTCGGCATCCCACCCGACGAGGCACGCGAGCTGATGGACGCCTACTTCGAGCGCTTCCCCGGTGTGCGCGACTACCTCAAGGGTGTGGTCGATCAGGCCAGGGTCGATGGCTTCACGGCCACGCTGTTCGGGCGCCGGCGCTACCTGCCCGACCTCATGAGCGACCAGCGCCAGCGCCGTCAGATGGCCGAGCGCATGGCGCTCAACGCGCCGATCCAGGGCACCGCCGCCGACATCATCAAGCTGGCCATGATCGCGGTCGCCGAGGAACTGGACCGCAGGGACCTGCACGCGCAACTGCTGCTGCAGGTGCACGACGAGCTGGTGTGCGAGACGAGCGGCGACGACGCCGACGAACTGCGTGAGCTGCTCGACACCCGGATGAGCAGTGTGGTCGAACTCGCCGTGTCGCTCGATGTCGACACGGCTCATGGCATCTCCTGGTACGCAGCCGAGAAGCACTGACGCGCGCCGCGGCTGCGGCGGGCTGCTCCCACCCGCCGGCACGTGGTAGCGTGGCGTGCTGTCGGCGGTGGGCTGCGCACTGTTTGGCGATGAGCCGCTTGCACGTTGACCCGGCTGCGCCCGTTGACACAGGCTCATGCCTGCGTGACACTGGTCCGACCGGTGTTCGCTGGTGACCCAAACTGTTCTGTGTGCAGCGGTATCATACTTGCCATCTAGGAGACCGACGACCCGCTATGACCGACCGCCCCGACGACATTACTGCAACCGTAGAGGCGCCTGAGGCGCCGAGCACCACACTGGCAACCGCACCCGACAGCGAGCGTGACCGCGGTGAGCAGATCGTGCTCGAAGAGTTCGGTTCGCAGGAGGAGTTCGAGCGCGCGCTCGAGGCCACCATCAAGGACTTTGACGATGGCGACATCGTCGAGGGCGTGGTCGTCAAGGTCGACCCCGAGGAAGTGCTGCTCGACATCGGCTACAAGTCCGAAGGCGTCATCCCTTCGCGTGAGCTGTCGATCAAGCACGATGTTGATCCCTTCGAGGTCGTCCAGGTCGGCGATGTCATCGAGGCCCTTGTCCTCCAGAAGGAGGACAAGGAAGGTCGCCTGGTCCTGTCGAAGAAGCGTGCGCAGTACGAGCGCGCGTGGGGCAAGATCGAGGAGATCTACCAGAACGACTCGACGGTCACGGGCACCGTCATCGAGGTCGTCAAGGGTGGCCTGATCGTCGACATCGGTCTGCGCGGTTTCCTGCCCGCGTCGTTGGTCGAGATGCGCCGTGTGCGCGACCTGCATCCGTTCGTCGGTCGCGAGCTCGAAGCCAAGGTCATCGAGCTCGACAAGAACCGCAACAACGTGGTGCTGTCCCGCCGCAAGTTCCTCGAGGAGACGCAGAGCGAGTTCCGCCGCGAGTTCCTCGAGACCCTCCAGAAGGGCGAGGTCCGCAAGGGCACTGTCAGCTCCATCGTCCAGTTCGGCGCCTTCGTCGATCTCGGCGGTGTCGACGGCCTGGTCCACGTGTCCGAGCTGTCGTGGAAGCACATCGACCACCCCAGCGAGGTCGTCGACGTCGGCGACGAGGTCGAGGTCGAGGTCCTCGACGTCGATCTCGACCGCGAGCGTGTCAGCCTGTCGCTCAAGGCGACCCAGGAGGACCCGTGGCGCCAGTTCGCCCGCCAGCACTACGTGGGCGAGTTCATCACCGGCAAGGTCACCAAGCTGGTGCCGTTCGGGGCCTTCGTGAAGGTCGCGGAGGGCATCGAGGGCCTGGTGCACATCTCCGAGCTCGCCGAGGCGCACGTCGAGCTGCCCGAGCAGGTCGTCAAGGTCAACGACACCATCACGGTGCGCATCATTGACATCGATGACATCCGCCGGCGCATCTCGCTGTCGCTGAAACAGGCCGTCAAGGCCGGGTACGGCGAGGAGCCGGAGCTCGAGGAAACCACCACGACCAGCTCTTCGTCGCCATCGCCACCGCCGAGCTCTCAGCAGGCACCGCAGCCGTCGTCGACCATGGGCGCCGCCCTCGAGGACGCCCTGCGCCAGCGCAGCGGTGGTGGGGATGACGAGGGTGACAGCGGCGGTCTGTCGCTCACCGATGTCATCGCCGACCTGCAGCAGCAGACCGGTGGCGGGCCGGACGACAACGAGAACGACAACAACGACGACGACGCCGCCGACGAGTAGAGCCGGGCGCCGTCGATGTTCCTCATTGGTCTGACCGGGGGCATCGCATCTGGAAAGAGCACCGTGGCGGAGCGCTTCGTGCGCCACGGTGCCGAGTTGATCGATGCCGACATCATCGCGCGTGAGGTGACCCAGCCGGGCACCGAGGCGTATCACGACATCGTCGAGCACTTCGGGCGTGAGGTCCTCGACGAGGACGGCTTCATCGACCGGCCGGCACTCGGCGCGATCGTGTTCTCCGATCCCGGGCAGCGAGCGGTGCTCAACGAGATCACGCACCCGCCGATCATGGCGGAGATCGCCGACCAGTTGGAACTGCTGGTGGCGTTCGACGGCTGCGTCGTGCTCGACGTTCCCCTCCTCGTCGAGGCCGACATCGACCGCAAGTACGATGCGATCGTCGTGGTCGCCTCGCGCGAGCACCTGCAGGTCGAGCGACTCGTGAGGTACCGCGGCCTGACTGAGGTCGACGCCAAGCAGCGGGTGGCGTCCCAGGCGCCGCTGGAAGCCAAGCTCGCGCGCGCCACCCACGTCATCTGGAACGACGTCAGCCTCGCGCAGCTGCGCGAGCGCGCCGACGAGGTCGCCGAGCGGCTCTGCACGGCCGCACGCTCCATGGAGGCGGCGAACGTGCCCGACAACTGATGTGATGACCCCGGGTCGGGTCCGGCGGAGGCCGAGCGCGGGCCGGACGACTAAGCTGCGTACGTGCCCACGAACCAAACGCGCGTCGTCGACCGACTGGGTCGGTCGCTGCGCGACCTTCGCGTCTCGATCACGGATCGCTGCAACTTCCGGTGCACCTACTGCATGCCGCGGGAGCAGTTCGGTCCCGATCACGAGTTCCTGCCACGCGCCGAGCTCCTGGACTTCGAGGAGATCGCCCGTGTTGTGCGCATCCTGTCAGGTCTGGGCGTACGCAAGATCCGCCTGACGGGTGGTGAGCCACTTGTCAGGCGGGACGTGGACGCGCTGGTACGCATGATCGCCGCGATCGACGGCATCGACGACATCGCGATGACCACCAACGCGTCGCTGCTCGCGCCGCTGGCGCAACCCCTGCGGGCGGCAGGTTTGACGCGTCTGACCATCAGCCTCGACGCCCTGGACGACGCGGTCTTCAAGGCGATGAGCGATACCAGGCTCCCGGTGCAGCATGTGCTCGACGGCATCGCGGCGGCACAGGCCGCCCGGTTCGAGACCCTCAAGGTGAACTGCGTGGTCCGTCGTGGCGTCAATGAGGATCAGATCCTGCCGCTGGCGCAGTACGGCAGGGACCATGGCGTGGTGGTGCGCTTCATCGAGTACATGGATGTCGGCACGACCAACGGATGGCAGATGGGCGAGGTGGTGCCGAGCGCCGAGGTGGTCACGCGCATCTCCGCGGCGTTCCCGCTCGAGTCGCTGCAACCCAACTATCCGGGTGAGGTGGCCCAGCGCTGGCGCTACGCCGATGGCGCGGGGGAGATCGGCGTGATCTCCTCGGTGTCGCAGCCGTTCTGCCGCACGTGCACGCGTGCGCGCCTGTCGGCCATCGGCGAGCTGTACACCTGCCTGTTCGCGGGATCGGGTGTCGACGTGCGGCAGTGGCTGCGGAACGGCACCGACGACGCCGAACTGCACGACCGGCTCGCCGCGGTGTGGCGCGGGCGGACGGACCGCTACTCGGAGCTGCGGACCGAGCAGACGGCGGGCGCCGCGCGCAAGGTCGAGATGTCCTACATCGGCGGCTGATCGGCCCTGGAGACCCGGGGTTACGCGCCGCCTGTCACCGTGGCCAGTTCGTGCAGGACCGCGTCGACCGCGTCATCGGGATCTGGGTAGTCGTCGGCGAACAGGGCATGGCCGTCGACCACGATGGCCCCGTTTCGTACGCCGGCCTTGAGCTCGCGCCACAACTGGCCGCCGCGCATGCCGCGGCGGCGACTGGCGCGCAGGATGCTCGGGATCAGCCACACCATGTTGCGAGGGTCGACGACGGTGATCTCGATCGTGTCGCGGGGCAACGTCTGGCGCAGCGCGCGGTAGATGCCGCCCATCGCTTCCATCAGGGACCTGCTGTGGGCGAAGCTGTCGGGGTGGCCGGCGTCGCAGTGGTCGCCGCCGAGCCCACCGCCGCAGCAGGCCGAGCCGCTGGTCTGGCTGTCCCATTCACGCACCAGCAGGATCTGGTGCGCAGGCCGGTGCACCGCCGTGGACATCAGCGGGGTTCCGCCGGTGTGTCGACTGCTCGGACTCCTGCCCTCGCGTTGCGGATCGCAAGGACCGCCTCGACGATCAGCCACACGGCGAGCACGAAGATGACGAGGTCCAGTGGCGCCAGCAGCCAGTCTCCGTTGGACACGAACTCGCGCAGGTTGATGATGAGCGCCCAGACGGTCATGAACAGCAGGAACGTCAACGGGATGATCTGCGCCATCGCGTTGCGACCGTTCTTGGTCACCCACACGGCGATCACCGCCAGCGCGAGGCCCGCGGTCAGCTGGTTGGTCGTACCGAACAGCGTCCACAGGCGGCCGAAGGCCAGCGTGTCACCTTCACCACCGGCGGGCGCCAGCGCGAGTGCGAGTGGGACGGCGACCGCCACCGTCGTCACCAGGTTGAGGTTCTGCGTCAGTGTCCGGTTGCCGATGATCTCGCCGATCTCCTGGATGATGTAGCGCTGCAGGCGGACGCCGGTGTCCATCGTTGTGGCGGCGAAGGAGATCACCACGACCGCTGCGAACACGGCGCCGTAGCTCACCGGGACGCCGATGTTGCTCGCGAACCCGGCCACGCCCTGCGTGAAGTTGCCGAGCGCACCGTCGGATGCCGTCGCGAAATCGGCGTACTGCGTCCCCCAATCCATGCCGACGATGCCGATGCCGGCCGTGGTGGCCAGCACCGCGCCGAGTGCCAGGGAGCCCTCACCGAGCGCACCCATGTAGCCGACGTAGCGGGCGTCGGTGTCCTTGTCGAGCTGCTTGGACGTCGTCCCGCTCGACACGAGGCTGTGGAAGCCGCTCACCGCGCCGCAGGCGATCGTGACGAACAGGAAGGGGAACCAGTTGCGTGGGCCCTCGACCGCGTTGAACGCCGGTGCCGCCATCGTGTCGAGGCCGATGATGACGCCGAGGAAGATGACAGCGAGCGCGATGAACAACTGGTGCGAGTTGATGTAGTCGCGCGGCTGCAGCAGCACCCACACGGGGATGCGCGATGCGATCCAGCAGTAGACGAACAGGATCAGGATCCACAAGGTGCGGGCGCTCATGCCGATGCCTTCGGCGATGCCGCTGATGTCGATTGGCACCACCATGCCGACCATGATCAGCGCGTACAGGCCGATGACGCCGACGATCGACGGCACCAGCGCGCCGCTGTTGGTGCGACGGATGTA